>Ga0105244_10000880_pt1 | contig 25409 bp, 39 predicted proteins | sample KBSM44metaG_FD_80423 | JGI IMG/M metagenome (GOLD analysis project Ga0105244, IMG submission 80423) | Miscanthus rhizosphere microbial communities from Kellogg Biological Station, Michigan, USA - KBS M4-4 metaG | ecosystem: Host-associated > Plants > Roots > Rhizosphere > Soil | place... | reverse complement strand
TCCTTGTTGGCCAGCACCACGCACACGTCAAAGTCATCGGTGATGGCCTGGGCAATGACGTTGCCGGTGCTTTCCCCGGCATCGTCCCCAACGACGATCACGTAAGCCGCCGGCAGGGCCATGGCCGCGCTCTTTTCGGCCGGGTCCCAATCCAGCCCGCCGGCCACCCGCCCAGCAAATGCCGGGCAATAGCTGCGCAACTGTCGAATGACAGGGGTTATTTTCATTGGCTGAATTCCACACTAAACAAGCCCTATGCAGGGCTTAAATGACTAAAGCAGGCTGGCCGCAAAGGCTTGCGACAGAATGGCCTGAACTTCCGGCTTGCTGTCCTGCAGGGCGTCGGTCATGTAGTTATCGCGTGGTGAAATTCGCCACCCGCCGGCTTGCCGCGCCGCGATCAGATCCGCGCGAGCGCCCCGAGCGCGGCGGTTGCTTTTACCGCGCCCTTGCCCCGGGGCCAACGCCCTCACCCGACTGCCTTCACGCACCCCGTAATGCAGGTACGCCGGATAAAAGGCGGTCATGGCCGGTGTTTTGCTGGGGGCAATCTTGACCATAAACCCCGAGCGCGACACTTTGTACTTGATCGACTCCAGGGTCGCGCCGGTACGGTTGACCGGGTAGCCACCCTGCCCCTTGCCCAGGGCCAGGTTCATTTGCGCGCGCTGTGTGACCAGGCGTCCCACCTTGCGCATGCCGGCGCGGATCTTGCGCTTGTCGAAGGCCTCACGCGCGAAGCTGTCGAAGCCTTCGACGTGTAGATAACCGTCAATCGCAACCGAGTTAGCCATAACCGGAACCCTCGTTATCGCTGTCCAACTGTTCCACGTCGACCACGGTGTACACCCGCCCGCCGTTCAGATCCATGGGCCGCCGGACCCGGAACACGCGGCCGTCATCACAGACAATCTCAGGCCGCGAATCTAGCCCCTTGGCGCGCCGAAAGATGATTCGGTGCGTGAAGTCGTCCCCGGTTTGCTTGGCGCCGGTATACACCGCCGTCCCCAAAGGCATCAGTTGCGCCCAGCGCTTGGCGACAGGGATGAATTGTGAATCTAGCCCCGCGTCATCGCTGGGCATGTCGTTGCGAATGCGCACCGTAATGCGCGTATCCAGATCACCCGCGCCTGGCTCTTTCATAGCGTGATCCACCGATAGGGATCAACCAGGGCGGCGAAGGCCAAAGGCAGATCTTTGGTGCCTGAATTGTTGGCTTCCGTGACGGCTTCACGATTTTTAAACCAGTGCGCCACCAGCAGCAGCATGGCCACTCGCACGTCATCCGTTACGGGTAACGCATTCTCCGGCGAGCCAGGCGGCAACAACGTGCGCAAAAAGACCTCATCGTTTAGTTGGTCCTCCGTAGCCCCCTCGGGCGGCACCACTTCGAACAACTTGCGACCGCTCCGACTCTCCACCAGGCGCCAAGCGGCACGCCCGTAGACCTTGAGTAGGCTGTCTTCTTCAGACTCGTCCAGTTCAAGGCGGCAATGTTCCTTGATCACCTGCAATGTCAGCATTACGGCACAGGGGCCGCTTGCGCGGCCCCGCCCCCTTCTGGTTACGCCGGCTTACCTTGCAGCGCCTTGATGGCTGCTACGTCCTGCAGGACGATGCCGAAACGCATGAACGCCAGGAAACCGACCTGGCCATACTCGGCAAAACGCTCAATCAGTCGCTTCAGGGTCATGCCACGCACTTCACGCAAAATCAGTTGATTGAAGTCACCGGCGAACATGAATTTGTTGCCCGCGCCAATATCGGCAATCGCCTGATCGATCACGTACTTCTGTTTCAGGATGGTCGCCGGACGATCAGCGTCAATGCCCGGCAGCCACAGCGGACGGTTCTGCGCATCCACCAGTTCCTCAATGACCTGCAAGGTCGAGTCATTGAAGGCCAGACGGAAGCGCTCAGCCGCGCGATAAGCGGGGTCAATCGAGTGAATCAGGCCGTTGACTTCCTGCCAGGTGACCTTGGTCGCAAGCGCGGTGCTTTTGCCGACGGCGGTCGACGCCTCTAGGCCCAGCGGCTGGGCCGGGTTGCCGGCGCCGGTACCTTTGACGATCAGGCGGGCACGGGTGCGGCCTTGGCGGCTGCTCATGCGGCCGGCCAGAAAGCCTTCGATATCCACGCCCGAGTCCGCCAGAAGCTGCTCGGAAACGCGGATGATTTTCGAACTGATGGTATAGGAACCCAACTCCCCCATACCAAAGGTCACATCACCTTCGCCGGCCGCGACGTTCTCGCCGATCAGCTCACCTTCTTCGTCCTCGCCGTTGCCGACCACCCAGGCAATCGGCGCGCCATTGTCGGTGCTCAGCAACTGGGCCACCGAAGCAATGCCGCCAAAGGCACGCAACGACTCGATCACGCGGGTTTGCAGGGTGGTCGGCACGGTGTAGCCGCCGGCCTCGGGACCAGTGGTGCCTTGGGCGCGCATCTGCAGGACCATCGAGCGCTGCTCAGGGGTCAGGCCATCCATGCCGTGGCGAATGAAGGTGTTGAAGGCGCTGCGCTGCTCGGCTTCCGCGCCAGTCAGATCGCCGACCGGGGTACGATCATTACGGTTTTCGTTACGCGCGCGCTCTTCAACAAAGCTCTGATCGTTCTCGCGCAATTCTTCTTCGCGCTCGATCTTGTCTTTGATGCCAGCCAGCTCGGTGCGCATGGCCTCCCATTTGCTGCGGGTTTCGCCGGTCCAGGCGTCATCTTTGGTGCTTTCGTGCAGGTTGCGCATTTCGGCCGACTTGGCGGCGTACAGCGCTTTCAGTTCTTTCAGAGTCATACGGGTTCCCCAGGGGTTAAAGATCTTGCAGGTTCAACAGGCGCTCACGGGCGGCGCGGTCAAATTCGCCGCGCGCTTCAAGGCCTTCGTTTTGTGCCTGTTTCCAGGCGTCGTGCGAGCGCTGTGCAGCGCTTGAATCGGGGTAGGCCGGAAAGGACACCGGCCCGACGTCGCGCAGTTCGGCGACCTTGTAGATGGTGCGAATAATCACGCCGTCTTCTTCGTGCCAGGTGTCGCCACCCGGGGCGACCCGCATGGCAAAACTGCTGCCAGACATGTCGCGACGCGCAATCGGCGCGACAACCAGGTCACGAATGGTCTGCGTGTCCGGCGTATCGATTTCATAAGCCAGCCCACGCGCGTCGACGCTCAGGCGTAGCGTGCCGCTGGTGGTGCGCCCCAACAGATAGTTGGGGTCGTGGTTGAACAGGCCGCGCGTGTCCTGAGCCAGCACATCGTCGAAGGCGCCCGGGGCGATCAGCTCGACAAAGAACCCGCCCAGCAAGTCGCTGCGTGTGTTGAACACCGCCGCATAGCCGGCGATCATCGGCGCGCCGGCCTGGCCATCGGGAAGCTGGACAGCGCGAAGCTCGCATTGCTGCGCCGGCAGCATGCGTTTTTCAATTTCACTCATGAGGGTTATTCCTGTTGCGTGACGGGTAACGGCAGGCCGTCTGCCCCCAAAAGCCGGGCATTGACGTTGATCAGCATGGAGTCCAGGCCGGTGATCGGGTTCATGTCTTCAAACACCCGCACCTCGTTGCGCGTCATCCAACCATCGAGAATCGCGCGGCTGTAGAACTCGGCGCGCTCGGTCGGTGTGCCGCGCAACAAACCGGCCAGATTGAACTTGACGTAATAGCCGGCCAGGCGCTCGGCGCGGGTGAATACCTTGCGGTTTATCTCCTGCTCCCAGTTCACGATCCACGGCATGATCGAGTGCCGCACGAACTGAATGGCCTGCTCACTGATGTTGGAAAAGGTGGCCTTTTCCAAGTCGTTAATCATGTGTGCCGGCACGTTGAACATGCCGGCGATTTCGCTTCGGGTCAGCTTGCGCGTCTCCAGAAACTGGGCGTCTTCCGGGGCGATGGTCAGCGCCTTGTAATCCAGATCCGCCGGCAGCAGCAGCGTTTTGTTTTCCGACTGGCGCAACTTGCTGGCCGCGCTGGCCCAGGCCTTTTTCAGGCGCTCCCAACCGTCCTCTTTCACCGTGCCGCTCTTCAGGGTGATGATCCCCGTAGGCCGGCCGCCGCCCTCGAAAAACTCTTTGCCGTAGCGCACAGCCGCCAGGCCCAGGCCGATGGTTTCGGCGTTCTGCCGAATCGGGCTGATGCCCATTTTTCCGTTGGACCCAATGGCCCGCACATGCACCATGTCCTCGGGCGCCACGGCCAGCGGCTTGTCGTCGTCGTCCAGGGTGCCGTAGACCCAGCGCCCGCCGTTGCGCAGCAGTTGCGTGCTTTGCGGCTGACACAGCTCAATGCCTTGCAGCTCGCCGCGTCGACCGCGCACCAAACGACTGTAGCCATTGCCCCAGCCCAGCGTGTGCGCCTGCTTGGTTTCCCGCCACTTGTACGACGTTTGCCAGACGTTCGGTTCGTCGTGCAGCAAGTAGTGCGCCGGGTGATCGGTACCGGGAACAATCCGGCCGTCGACCTTGCGCAGCACGTTGACAGGCAACTGGGCCAGGGTGCTGGACAGCACATAGATACAGGCGTACACCGCCGTCAGTTTCTGCGCCGTCTCGGGGCTGACGTGTATGCCATTGCCCCCGCTCAGCAACTCGCCCAGCTCCTGGCTGCTCAGCGACACCGCCGGGTTTTCCATGCTTCGCCGTTCGTGACGGCCGGAAAAGATCACAGCCGCCCCCACAGCCAGGCGCCGGCCATTAGCAGCACGCCGCCGACGATCAGTGCAACACCGGGGCCGAACTGGACGTAAAGCCCAGCCACCAACAGGCAATAGCCTGCCGCCCCGAGTAAATCGGGAAGGTATTTTTTCATAGGGTTACATCGCCAGAATGTCGTCGTCGGTAAGGGTGTCGAGTAGGCTGCGCTCGGCGTGATCGGCCAGCATTGCGCGGCTCATGGCCATCAGCACGGCGACCATGCCGTCGATCTTGCGCAGGTTGCCTTTGCCTTCGTCTTCTTTCATCGGGGTCAGACAGCCCCGGTATTCCTTGGCCGTCACGTTGCCCGCCATCCACGACAACACGGAGTTTTCCGGGTGGTTGAAGCGGCGCGACACCAGGGCCGCTTCCACTTCACGCATCGGCATGTTCATGGTTTGAATGCCACCGCCCACCTCGACCACTTCCGCGCCATCCGCTTGCAGCTGGTGCGCCAGTTGCGTGGCGCGCCACTTGTCGTAGGCGATTTCCTGAATGTCGAACATCTCGGCCAGGTCTTTGATGTCATCGCGCACGACGTCAAAGTCGGTTTCTTCGCCGTCCGTGGTCAACAGCTCGCCATTGATCACCCACGTCTCGTAAGCCTCCTTAAACGTTACCGCGCGCTCTATCGCACCTTCCGGCAGGTAGGAGCGGCAGAACACCGTCCACACGTCGCGGCCGCGCTCGTCCTTGTCCTTGAACACCAGGGCCACGGCGGTAATGTCCGACTTGCTGGCAAGGTCGACACCGACCCAGCATTTGCGTCCCCGGAATTGCTCCAGGGTTAATTCAGGGTTGCCGCACGCGGCCCAGTCCGACATGTTCAGCCAGGCCGAACGCGAGCTCACCCACACATTCAAATGTTTGGTTTTGAATTTGTTGAGCTGTGACGGGTAACGCTTGGCGTTGGCCTGCATGCGCAACAGGTACTCGTCTCCGACCGACACCCCGAAGTTCGGGTTGGCCTTGCGCAACACCTTGGGGTCTTGCCAATCGTCGCCGTCGTCGATGGTGTAGATGATGCCGAACAGCTCTTCGTTCTCGATCCCACCTTCGCCCAGGGCGTGCAGCAACATGTCTTTGACCTGGCCGCGCTGCACGTAGCACGGGCCGGCCAGGTTGTAGCCGGCCGTGGTGATCACAAACATCAGCGGATGTTCGCGGGCACCCATGCCGGTGATCATGGTGTCATACAGCGCCGACGACGCGTGTTCGTGGTATTCGTCGACAATCGCGCAACTCGGCGAACTACCGTCGCCCGGGTCACCGATCAGCGGTTCGAAGCGGCTGCCGTCCTCGGGAAGCGACAGGTTCATCACCATCAGTTCGGCGCCGCAATCCTCGATCAGTTCCGGCGTGTTCTTGAGCATCAGCCGCGCCGGCCGGAACACCTCCATTGCCTGATCTTCGGTGGTCGCCCCGCAATACACCTCCGCGCCAAACTCGCCGTCCATGGTGAACATGAACAGGCCAAGGCCGGCGGCGATCACGCTTTTGCCGTTCTTGCGCGGGATCTCGCAATACACTTCACGAAAGCGCCGCAGCCCGCTGCGCTTCGACCGCCAGCCGAAAATGCAGCAGAAAATAAACTTCTGCCACGGCTCCAGGGTGATCAGCAGACGTTTGCCGGCCCACTTGCCTTTGGTGTGCGGCAGCAACTGGATGAAGTCGCACACCCGCTCCGCTTCGGCCTTGTCGAACTTCCAGGCGTAACCCTTCTTCTTGGATTTCTCCAAGTCGCCCAGGTGTCGCCGGCAGGCGGCGCGCACCCACTTGCACGCCTCGATTTTGCCCGCCACCACGTCGCGGGCGTACTTGTTCGCCGCGTTGACGTTGGGTGAACTGGCCATAGTGGGTGGTTATCCGGCTTTGCCTCCCCGCAGTGCGGTAAAGGGGTTGTTAGGTTTCTCTTTGCCGCCCGGCTTCAGGCGCGCCCGTGCCGCCGGGTCCAGCCCGAGGGCGCTGCCGAAGGTCGCCATCTGGCGCATGGTTTCGTTCGCCACGGTGCAGGCCGGGTTTTTGATTTCCTGCTTGGCGCCCATGACGATGATTCCGTTTTTCGTGATGTCGTCCTGGGCTTCCCGCCAACGCTGATAGGCCATACAAAACGCCTCTAGGTTGTGCAGATCCGTGACCGTCAGAATCTTGGCCTCGACCAGCCAGGGCGCGACCTGCTCCCAGGCGGCGACAGCGATAGGGCCGAACCATTCCGGCGGGTCAGGCACCACGACCAGGGCGTCGGGTGAAGGCTCTTTGGTATTGAGCTTTCGCTTCCCGGCGTTGCCTTGAATCACCTTCAAGGCCGTGGGTTTAGGGGGGCGACCTCGTGCCATATGTCAAAACCCTCTCCAAATTTCCAAAAGTACGAATTTTTTAATTTCGCGGTCGCGCGTAAAAGGCTGGGCGAGCGGTGGAGAAGGCGAAAACCTCCAGAGATTTACCCCGCCCCCCTCCCGCGCTGCTTTTTGGTGCGTTTTTCGCTACCTGATCGACACACGTTCGCCGAAGTCGCGCAGCCTGGCTTCGGCCGCCTCCCTTTGCGTTTTGGCCTTGTGACAGTCGACGTTTAGGGCCTGCAAATTGTCAAAATCGTCACTTCCACCCAAGGATTTAGGTATTACGTGGTCGACTTCTGATGCAGGAAGGCGGCGACCTTTGCAGTCACCGCACTGGCACAAGTAACGATCCCGCTTGAGTACAGCCGCGCGCTTCTTGCGCCATGCCCAGTCATACCCGCGCTGTTCGGCGGTACCGCGCTCCGGCTTTCTCCAGCCGCTGGCAAGGTGAATATGCTTCTCGCAGTACCCGCTAGCGTCCTGAGTCTTGGCCGGGCACATGGGCGAGCGGCACGGGCGTTTGGCCTTTGGCGGCATTGGTCGCAGCTCCTTGCTTCTGGATGCAGTCGAGCACCTGAATGGCGCAACGGGTTAGCGCGTCCTCGGTTTCGTCCAGGGCTCGCGTCCAATCCTCATTGACCACCAGTGGCGGCCGACCCGGCAGGCGGCACGGCACCAGGCTGCAAGACAGCGCCGGCCCGGTAGGCAACGGGGTCGGTTGTTTCGGGACGGGCGTAGCGCAGGCCGAGAGCAACAGGGACAAGCTCAGCCAGATAAGCGTTGGTCTTTTCATCGGTGCGTTTCAGCTCGGCCAGGTTGCGATTGAGCTGGGCGGTCTGTCCGTCCAGGGTGGAATTGATCGCTCGGGTTTGCCGGTCGATCTTGTCGAGCGCTTCACGCAACACCGCCTGACTGTCTAACGCTGTCGCCAGAGCGACCAGTTCGCGGGCCATACCTTCGTTTGCCTCGGTTAGCCGCATGTTGTTCTGCAGCGCGTGATCGGCAAACCAAAGGGAGGCGCCGACCACAAGGCCGGCACTCAGCGCGCCGACCAGGCCGAAACCATTCATAGCAAAGCCCTCCGCACACCCTCATCAATCACTGATGCGGCGTACTGATAGTTAGCGTTTTCATGCTCGATGATGGCCGAGACAAAGGCCCGCAGGATTGGCGGACTGGAAACGTCGATTTCAGCCCCAGGCTTTGCACCGGGGATCTTCGATTCGACCGATCGCACATAGGCGGCCGTGTCGTTCTCCAGGTTCGGCGCCCAACGACCAATGATCGCTTGGACCGTTTTCAGCCCGTGCTTGCGCTGGTAGGTGCGCAGCAACTTGCCCAGGGCGCGAATGCCGTTTTCCGGCGTATCGAAACGAGCAAAGCGCGCCTCAATAGCGGGATCAGGCTTGAGCTGACCCTGCCAGGCGTTCGCCGGGTTGTAGTCGATGTTCCCCGGGTTGTTGTTGCGAATGCCGCGCGGCGTACTCATACCGAATCCACCTTGCGTTCCGCCCAGCGCTTGCCGAGCTGGCGAACCTGCTCAACGCCAAGAATGCCGACAAAGCCGGACGTGGCGAACGCCCAGCCAATGCTAAAGCCGAACTCCTTCACCGTCAGACCCACCACCATGACGATCACCGAACCAATCGAAGCCTCTAACAGCTTGCGGCCCACGCTCGCCTCTTTGGCGTCGTACTGAATGCGCAGCCAGGCCAGAACGAACGCAATGCCCATGGCCAGGCCGTTCTCTTTCAGGGCCAGCAACACCAGCACCCAAAAGGAGGGATCTTTCTCAACCATTTTTCGCATCTCGATAACCTCCCGGCGCTGGGAGCAGGCATAAAAAAACCCCCGACCTGTGAGGGCCGGGGGCTAAGGGAATGACTATGCAGTGGCACCGTGGCCGCAACATCACCACGATGGAGCAAACGATAGGGATAACCGCCACGCTTGTCAACACGTAAAGTTGATAAGCGCACGAATCGTGTAAAACCCGCGCGCTGATCAACCCGCTTTAGCGTTACCCGTCACAGCACGGCAGTAGGGATAAGCAACTTCCAGGCAGTCGGGGTATGCAAGCAAGCCAGCTCACCTTTAAAGGCGCCGCCGCAGCCCGTGGGCAGCGTCTTGCCGCACTGCTTGCAAGGATAGCGCTGCGCGTCGGCAATCTGCCCCTTGAGTCGCGCCGCGTCTTCTCGGATAAGAGTACATATGTACTCTTCGACATCGTACGGCCCATCGAGCCCGCCACGCATGGTCCGCGACTCTTCCAGCATGGCGCGCTCGACCGGGCCAAGCTTGGCGGTGACCTCCTTGATATCCAGCTCTTTCAAGCGCGCCCGGCGATTCCGCTGCCGCTGGGTGCCGGCCTTTTTTTCTTTGTCGTTACCCGTCACGCCCGATTTATTCACGCCAGAACCTCCAGCCATCCCGCTTGTTCCAGCGTGGGTTAATGAACCAGCCACCAACCACCCACGGGATGAATAAAAGCCACCAGATGCTCTGACTGGCGGCGCAATAGATCGATCCCGCTATTAACAGTGGATCGGCTAACGATCCTTTAACCCTCATAGCGGCCTTTCCGCAGCTCAGCGCTTGAGTCAAATCATCATTCCGCTGGTCCGCAGCATTCAGCAGTAACTGAAGGGCATCACGCTCATTCCGGTACCGAATCGCCTCGGCGTTACCCGTCACGGCTTCGCGCTCCAGGCCGCGAACCTGCCGCTTGATCTCGTTGGCCAGCGCCGTTCTGTACTGACCAAAACTCTGAAAACTGATCGCATAGCCATCGTCACGGATCAGGTCTAACAACGCGGACAGCGCCTTAACTTCGCTCATGCCTGAACCCTCCCGGTGATGCGCTCCCGCCAGGTCAGGCGACGGGGCCCTACAACTTTCGACTTGCGCAGCACCATCAGCAAATGTCGCAGCCGGGTGAAGTGTTGCGGCGGAAAAGGGCTCGCCTCAATCCATTCGCGGACCTCGGGCCGATTGATTTCCGCCTCGACAATCCCGGCGGCATCAATGAACCAGCCCGGCGGAAACGGCTGATAAAAACGGTCATCAAAAAGCTCAATGGTCATGCTCTTGCCTGGGGTTCTCATGGGAATAACTTCCTCCTTAGGGATGAATGGTTAAACAGCGCCGCACGCCTTACGACTCAAGGTGTCCAGGCCTTTCAGTGTTTCGGCCCGTCTCGCTTCTGTCTCGGCCTGATAGCCGGTCAATTGGTCAAAACCTCGGTCGTTCAGCCAAGTGTTCCAGCACTCCAGGGCGTCGCGTTTCTGCTGCTTTAAGGTGGTGTGGATATAGGTCGCACTGATCCCGGGCAGCTGGTGGTTCAACAGAAACTCACCGACTTGAAACTCAACGCCCAAGTCTGCCCAGCAGGTGCGCGCAACCTTTCTCAGGTCGTGACTGGTCCACTCCCCCACCCCTAAAGGCTTGAACAGTTGGTCGGCTTGTTTGGGATTGATCGGCTGGCCGTTACGCGCCGGGAACAAGTACGCCCCGACATAGTTAGCGGCTTTTTGCTGCTCACGATAAAGGCGCAGGAAGTGGCAAATTTGACCGGTTAAAGGGACGACCAGCTCTTGCCGGGTTTTCGCCTCGGCCGCTGGAATGAACCACTCCCCATCTTCAAGGTTGATGTTTTTCCACTTGGCTAGACGGGTTTCACCGATACGCGTGCCGTGGGCCAGCATCATCACCGCCAGGGCCACAGAGGCCGGCAGCTCGTCTTTGAGGCTGATCAGATGGGCCAACACGCCGCGCAGTTGATCCGGGCGAATCGCCCCGGGCTTGGCCTCGATACTGGCGGCAATGAAGTCGGGAAAGGTGAAGCCGGCCAGCGGGTTGACGCTGATCAACTTCAGTTTGGCGGCTTGTTTGAAGGCGCCCATCAGCACCCCGAACACCTGGCGCACGTAGGCCAGCGAATAGCCTTCCTGCAACGGCCAGATCAACTTTTCATCCAGGCGCGATTGATTCATGTCTGCCAACCGCTCACCCGCCAGGCGCGGTCGTAGGTGGCACTTGATCACCGACCGAATGGCATCTTTGCGCTTGGTCGACTTATTGCGGTCACGTTTGTTGCGGTCCAGATACCACGTCAGCAGCTCGCCCACTGTCTGCCAGCCATCCACAACCACCGAAACAGACGGATCAATGGCCAGCTTCTGCAGGATCTTCGGCAGCGCCTCCATAAAGGCCGACGTGTCCAGCGCCGGCCAGTTGGCGATTTTGCTGTACGGGTTGGGTTTGCCCTTGTGGTAGGTGACGACGTACCAGCTGCCCGACTTGCGCGAGGCGTGGTAACGGAACAGCACCGGGCGGCGCGTGTCGCGCAGCTGCTTGACGGTCGGGTCGGCGGCGTGGCGTTTGATGGCGGCGTCTGACAGCGCGACGCTGACAGTGCTGGTATCGGTTTGAGGCATTGGCTGGCTCCTTGGGTAAGGCGGCCAGACCAGAATTAGAGTGTCAGGCCGCGCTTGAGGCGTGGCCATCCCCTACCCATGGAATTGACGGGCATACGGCAGATTGAGGGATGGCAAGTAAGGTCATACGGTCAGCAGTCAGTCGGTCGGGTTCTCGGCGCGGTCAAGGCGCTCAATCTCAGCCAACAGCAGGGCGGCGGCTTTCACCAGGCGGCCGCGACGATTCGCAGGCTTGAGGTCGCGCGCCCGAAACGGCCAATACAATCTTTCGAGATGATCCGGCAGGCCGGCCGCCTTGATGCCATAACAGATGGCCGCGCGCGGCAACTGATAGTCGGTATAGGCGTCGTCCAGCTCGGCGGTATAGCCCTCGCCCTCGACCTGACGGCAACGCTCTTGCAGTACGTCGATGGCGGCTTGGCAGGTTCGGCCGTAGAAGCTCCAGAACTCGGATCCAGGCTCACCGAGCCTCATCGACTGGCTGAGATCGGCCGAAACGCCGAGCGCAAAAGGGTGCAAAGACTCAGCACCGGCAGCCCACTCAAGCGAAGGCGTAACAGGTGAAACAGGTGCAACAGGATCAGTCGGCAGCGCGGTGGCGGCCGCCGACTCAACTGGCACCACGACTGGTGCAGCGGCGACCTGCTCAGTTTCGGGCTTAGCGGCCTTTGGGGTTTTGCCTTTGACTTCGGCCATGACCGGCCTCCTTGTGGGGTATTGATGAGTTCGGGGAAATTTCGTTATTTCGTTATTTCGTTAAATCGTTAAATCGTTACTTTGCGGGGTGAATCTTGTTGCGCATTTCGTTGGCCAGGCGCACGACGTGGTAATGCTCAGCGGTCTTTTCGGCGGTCGGTCCTGGCATGGCCAGGTAGTCGGTCAACACCAGCACGAAGGCGCGCAGCTCCTTGGTGTGTTCGATCAGGTCCATCGCCGGCTTGAACTCTTCTTGACCGGCATACGGGCCGAAATAGGCCTCGACCTTTTCCATGGCTTGGGGTGTCATTGGCTTAACCTCAGTTTGGTTTCAGTGAAGGCCCGCGCCGCTTTCAGGCGGCGTTCATAGGTGCGCAGGCTGATGCCAAGGGCGTGGGCTTTGTTGTATTGATCGGCGCCGCGCGGGTCGTATTGCTCGATCCCTCGGCGTGCCGCGACCAGCCACCAGGCGGCGTTGTATTCCATGCGCAACACGTCCGCATTCAGCGGGTCAGCGGCAAACAGCGACAGCACCGCTTCTTCAACGGCGCACTCAATACCGCCGGTTTGTAGACCGCTGGCCCCGCCGCCACCGAAAAACAGCTCGCCCTTGTTGTCGATCAGCTTGGCCAGCATCGAGCGGCCGGCCGGTGCGGACTGATCCGCACAACTCCAGCGCGCCCAAAGATCGAGCGCGACGTCGAGCGTGTCGACCTTGCGGCGAGCCATATCAGCAGCGCCTTACACTTTGGCCAGCGCGTCCACCGCCGCCGCACACAGCGGGGCGATGTCGCGCAGGCGTGGCAACACCAGCTCCGACAGGGCGTCGAGCGGTGCCAGGACATGGCGGAAGCTGTCGCCCTTGGCGGTGACGTTGAAGTCGCCTTGGCGGTTGATGACCTGATCAGACGGTGTGCCGTAGACATGCCAGATCACGCCGCCCTGGGCACGCACCACGCGCGCTTCTTCTTCGGTCAGGCAGTGGACGATCACCAGGCCGCCGGCCGGGTTTTTGGTCTTCTTGTCCAGAGCCGTATCCAGGGCGTCGCGCAGGATCATCGAGCGACGCAGTGGCCGATTGATCCCGGGGGTGGTCACGGCAAAGGCCGCCAGTGATTCTTTACCCGAGTCGACCAAACGGTCGGCAATCGCGATACGCTCGGCTTCAGAGCCGCCAGAAAGTGCAATCAATAACAAGGTAATCCCCTCGGCCTGCCGTCAGCGGCGGGCGCGTTCAATTTTGGTATTGCGCACAGTCTTCAAAAATTCGTGCAGCGCGGGCGGGCTGGGGGCCGTGTTCGCGTTGCGGGCCAGCTCTATGGCCAGCTCCATTTCTTCAATCGTCACGTTCGTGGCGCACCAACGGCGGAACAAATCTTGGGTGTAGGGGTCTTTCCCTAGCAGCGGCGGCATGCTCAGTTCGAATTCGAACCAGCGCCGCCACTGATCGGCGATCTTCGGTAGCTCCAGCGGCGGCAAGAACGTGGCGTAATCGGCCAGCGTGACGCGTAACGGAGCGCCGGGCTCTTCGCCCTGATCCAGCGTCAGCCAATCGGCTTTGGCCAGGTAGGCCAGCAACGCGTTGACGTCTTGCGGACCGGCCTGCAGGGCGTCCACCCAGTCGCTGACGGGCAGTTCAATTACACCGGCATCGCGGGAAGGGCTGGACGCGAACAGCTCCAGCAGCTTGATGAGACGGGCGTAGCCCGGCAGGCCGAAACGCTGCTCGACCTTAAGCACGATCGGCAACGCGGAGAAATCGCCCGACAGGCTAAAGGTCGGCATGTTTACCGCCGTCTTTCAGCAGCTTGCGGGCGAACGGGGCAAAAATACCGTTCCAATCGACGGCACCTTCGGACAGCAGGATGATGTTCATGCAGGACGTCAGGCGCGGCATGCGCTCTTTGCGGTACCAGGCCGCCACGGTGCGCGGGTTCTCGCCCAGCAGACTGGCCACCAGGCGCAGGCGGGCTAGGCTCACCCTGCCCGGCGGCTCGGCATCGCCGATGGTTTCAATCCACTGATTCAGTTCCACAAATAGACGCCCTTTCACACGATTCGTGTAAGTCTATTTCGACCACCTCCCATTCTTCAAGCTTTTTTTCGACCCCTGTACACTTAATGTGTATATTTCTACGGGTTAGATATAATATTCAATTAATTGCCAAGGCATGAACCTCACGGCAGACCATTGAGAGATTGCGCATGTCCGAATTACAAGCGACCGTCGCCAAACGGATTAAGCAGTGTCGCACCAGCCATGGCTGGACCATGGACGAAACCGCCAAACGCTTGTCCGTCATTGCCGGTAAAGAAATGTCCGCGTCCCGTTATTCCAACTGGGAGTTGGGTTTGCGGATGCCGGGACCGGATCAAATGATTCACCTGGGCCAACTGTTCGGCAAGCCGGCGGCCTGGGTTCAAGGCTTCACCGACAACGACAGTTTGAGCGCGGTATCCTCCAATTACGTGACGGCCAACAGCCCGAACATTGCCACTAAATCCGGGCTGCTGGCCCTAACGCAAGCCACGGATTCAACGGCCTACAGCCTGAACTACCTGAATTCGCGCGGACTCAACCGCAACAAGTTGTTGTCGATCCGGCAAATCGACCAAAGCATGCAAGGCGTGATCGAAGAAGGCGCCGAAGTCTTGCTGGACTTGGAGCGCAACGCGGTACGCGGCGCCGACCTGTTTGGCATCGTCGTGCAGGACCATATATGGATTCGCTTTATTCGCCCTGAATTGAATGGCACCTACACCATTACCGCCAACAATCACGCCCAATACGCCGACCAGAACCTGACGCCCGAACAATTCAAAGATATTGACGTAATCGGCCGCGTGGCCCGTATAGCCCACGACCGCTAATAAACTAGCCCTTAGTCCAAGGGCTTTTTTATTGTCCGAATTTACACTTTACGTGTAACATTGCACGCAAATCAGGAAAAGCAGGTTCTCTCATGCAGCAAGGTAGCGAAGTGTCCCATACCCCCCCAAAACATCTGGCCGAGTCTCCCCGCGCTCTGGTCGTTCAGCAACAGCGCGTGACCGCCGTTAAAGAAGTGTCCTCGCTATTGAGCGCAGCGCAGTACATGGCGCTGTACTGCATCGACCAGAACCACGTCACCCTCGACCACATGGAAACCATGGCCGGCACCTTGGCCGTCTTGCAACGCCAGGTCGACGCCTTACTCATCGAACTCGCTAGCCACTAATCACCCTCCCCTCTCGCAAGGAAGCGTCCCCCCATGAATGCCCGCGTTCAGATCCACGGTGAAGAAGTGATCGGCTATCCCGGCCAGAACCTGACGGACAGTGAACTGTTCGTCTTGGTCAAAACCGCTGAAGGTTTCCCCTCCCCGGTGATCGCCCAGGAGCTGAACATGGACGACACCGGCTTGCGCATGGTCGAGCGCAATATCTTGAGCAAGCTGGGCGCCAAGAACAAAGCACACATGATCACACGCGGTTTTACCTTGGGCGTTCTGGTGCCCCAAGCGCTGTGCCTGATGCTTTGTGTGATGGCCGCCTTGGAAGTCGACACCGACTTCAACCGCCCGCGCTCGCAGCGCCGTAGCCGCACCCTCACCGAACATTCGCGCACCGTCCGCACCTCCCTGGCTTCAGCCGGCGGCCCGCCTTCGCGCTACTTCGCACACGCCTGAATATTTCGTTAATTCGTTAATTCGTTATTCCTTGAACCTCTAACCGGGGCGGCCTATACTCGCCCCTGCGTTAACGATTTAACGAAATGACGAATTAACGAATAAAGGGATTCTCACCGTGGCGTTGAAAATTGGCTTTGCAACTCAAAAGGGCGGACCTGGCAAATCCACCCTCGCACGCGCGACCGCTATTGGTTACGCGCAAAATGACTGGTCGGTAAAGATTGCCGATTTTGACCTTGATCAGAACACCAGCACCCGCTGGCACCAACGTCGCCTCCAGCGCGCGCACCAACCTGCCGTCGCCGCCGAACAATTCGGCTCAGTCGCCCAGGCCTTATTGCAGGCCGACAATTACGATCTGATGATTTTTGACGGCGCGCCCAAGGCCAGCATGGCCACCGTCGACATGGCCCAGGCTTGCGACTTACTGGTTATTCCGACCGGCCTAGCCCTGGACGACCTAGAGCCTGCCGTCGAGCTGGCCGACAAACTTCACTTTAAACATGGCATCCCCGTCGAGCGCATAGTCTTTGCCTTGAACCATGCCAGTGACAGCGATGCCGAGCTGCAAGAGGCGCGCGAGTACCTGTCGTACAAACCTTACTTCGTCCTCGACAGCCACTTGGCGCAGAAGGTCAGCTACAGCCGCGCCATGGACGTCGGCCTGTCGGTGCTGGAAGTGTCGCCCAAAGGCCTGCGCGCTAAGGCTGAATCGCTCATTTCCTCGCTCATCGAGCGCGCGACTGCGCTATCCTCCAAGTAACGAATTAACGAATTAACGACTTAAGGAATAACACTATGACCGTCGCCGCCCCCAAACCCGCCAAGCCTGCTAAACCACGCAACACCAAAGGCGCACCCGCTGACAGCGCCGTCGCCGCCGAGCAAGCGCAACAACATGGCCACACCGACAAGGGCGGCCCGAACAAGGATCACTTGAACTTCAAGCCAGGCGCCGAGTTCAAGCGCGAATACCAGATGTTTGCGGCCGCGCATGGCATGTCGATGGTGGAAATGCTCAAAGAGTCGTTCGACCTGCTGAAGAAAGCGAAGATCGGCGGACAGTAATCGCCAGGTCAAATAACAAGCCCCGCACTCGACGGGGCTTTTTTCTGCCCGCGTGACGGGTCACGCTCACAGCTCGACGCTAAACCCGCGCAGGCCGATGCCATCGGCAAAGCGCCCCACCGCCGTCAGGCTGGCCCAGGTGCGCACCCGTTCGCGCCGCGAGCGCACCGGCACCCAGCGCGCGCCGCTGCCGCCGAGGCGCACCGACAGCCCCCAGTCGGGGCCGCCGTCGACCTTGGCCACCAGCGCCTCGCGCACCGCGTGTTGCTCGACCAGGGCGCGCAACACCTCTTCCTGTATCCCTTCGCCGATCATGCCGCGCCCCGGGGCCGGCTGAAGGTCAGGCCGTAGTCGCCGACGTAGCCGACATCGCCGCCGAGCGAGCGGCCGTCGTCGAGGGTGACGCAGATCGTGTGCGAACCGCGCGCCGCCGGCAGCTTGTGCGGAGTACTCAGCTCAAACAGCCCGGGCATGGTTTCGTTGAGCGTGGCGGCAAAGCGCTCGACATGTTCGGCGCCGCAGGCATCGATCAACACCACGTCGACCGGGCCGACATAAGGGAACGTCATGCCGCCACCTCGGCCGCATCGGCTTTCAGGTGATAGCTGTAGATCCACGCCGGAAACCCCTCGTTACGGCTGCCAGCGCCGAGGCCAACCCGTGCACGGGTCAGCTCACCCAGGCGCTGCATGGCGGCCAGATCGCGGCCGAGCTGGGCGCACTTGTGCGCGCCGTAGGGCGCCGGGAAGTAGGGCGCGTGCGTGGCGTCGAGGTACGCATCGACAAAGGCTTTGTCGAGGACGTCGACATGAGCGTCATAGCCCGGCCGCTCGTGCAGATAGGCTTTGATCCAGGCATGCCGCGCGGCGGGGTTCAGGCGTTTCATAGGCGGCGATTCCTTTTCGAGTGAGTGGCGGTCTATGCGTAAAACCAGTGACCGGGGGTCTGGTCATCCAGTGTAGGGGGTGGTGGTTTCCGTGGCCATAAAAAAAGGCCCCCACACTCATCACAAGTGTGGGGGCCTGTTGAACATAAACAGCGTTACTCGTAACGCGCGGGTCACTCGGCGCTTTCGCGCTCGGCCGGTGGCACCCATTGCGCACGCGCCCGCTCGGCGGCCGCGTCCAGCTCGCTATGTTCGTCGTTGTCGATCAAACCTTCCAACAGCAGGGCCAGCAGATAGCCGGCGCAAATGTGCTTGGAAATCAGCGACAGTTGATCCGTCTCCGCGTCGCGGATCATGTCTATCTGCCGCTGGACGCGGCTCAGGGTGGTCGGGGTGTCACTGTCGATCATGGGCATGGCGGGGGTTCCTTTCGTGTGTGCGAATTGTTTACAGGTCGATCAGTCCACCCACACCCGCAACCACAGCGCCTGGCCCCGGACCTCGACCGCGTGGTCTTGGTAGTAGCCCGGCGCTGCCGGCAGCTGCTCGGCCGTCAGCTGCATGTCGTAGGTGTCGGTCTTGATCCGGCGGATCGCGTTGCTGATCAGGTTGCACGCATGCTGCACGCCGGCCGCGTCCAGTTCCGGGCGCAACGCGGCGACCTGCTCGGCCATACGTTCAAACTGTCGAGCGCTCATGGTGGGGGTTCCTTTCAGTTCGTGATGGGTAACGCCGGGGTTATTCGCCCGGCAGCTTGCCATAAGTATCGGGCAGACCGGCCGCCTTGAGGCGTTTGGCCAGCCGGTAACTGGTCTCGAACGACTGGCTTTGCTCGCCCTGCAGGCGCTCGATTTCCGCTTGGGCGTTCGCCAAATAGCGCTGGGCCTCGCGCAGCTCGTCGGCTTGGGTCGGTGTCGCCCCCAGTCGCTCCATGTATTCCGGGGCGCTGGTGGACCGATAGTCCTGCAGCGGGGATTTGTTCCAATACCATTCTTGCTTGTCGTTGGTGACCCGCTCGTTCAAACCGGCGGCACTCAAGCGGGCCTGTAGCACCTCGACGGCGCGGGCCAGCTCGGCATGCTGGTGGTTGCGCAGGCGCAGCAGACCCAGCGCCGTGGCCGCCCGGGCAAAATCGGTGGGCAGGCTTTCCCAGACCGACAACAGCGGCGCGTCGGTGACTTCCAGCGTGGCAAAGTCACCATTACCGCCCTGGACGGGTGCGCCCCCGCCCTGCTCGCGCAACCGCTCCAGCCACTGCCGTTCCGCCTCGGTCAGCAGCACCGGCTTGAGCTGCTGGGCTTTGCGCCGCTCGCGCAACGCCTTCTGCCGCGCGGCGTTGCTCATCGGCACCTTGGCCGCCGGGGCTTTCGGCGCGTCACCGAACATGGCCAACTGGCCGTCCGGGCGCACACCGGCCAGCGCATCCGCCAGCCACGGCCACACCTTGCGGTCTTGTGGCGTCCCGTACTCATTGGTAATCGCCACCGCCCGGCCTTCGCCGGCCAGTAACTCCAGCACCTCAGCGCGCACCGCCTGATCCACCGTGCGCCCCAGGTGTTGCGTCGGTCGCATGTACTGGTGCCGGTAGCCGGTACGGCTCAAAAAAGGCTTGTCGAAGTCCACCGCATTCAGCTCGGCGCCGCAATGGTTCGACAGCGAATCGGGGCACATCCTGACCACCATGCGCATGCCCTCGACCTCCAGCAGAAACTCGCCGGCCTGCCCCCACCCCGGCACCTGCCCGGCAGGCGCTGCAAACTTGGCCTCCAGTGCCTTTTGAATGTCGGCCGAGCCGAAGTGTGTACCGCCGTTGAGCTTGACCACGCAGGCGCGATAGACCACATCGGCATCGTCCAGCGCCTGCACATCACCGGCCAACATCGCATCATGGTAAAGCTGACGCACACCCGCCGCCGTCCGCTCCAACTCAACCGGATCGGCCGGCAAGGCGGCCACGGCCGCGATGAACTCGGGGCGCTCTTCCAGGGGAACATACTTCATCGGCGGTTTTTTCTTGCTGGCCATCACGGGCACTCCACTGTGCGCCCCAGCCACTGGCCGGGGCTAAGTCCTTAAAGTCCGATTTCGTCCATCAGCGTATCGACAGCATCGTCACCTTCGCGCGCCTGATAGGCCGACAGCAACGCGGCACGAGCCATATTTTCCGCAGGCGGCAAGACAGCGCCGCCCATCAAGCGGACGGCCTCAATCAAACGAGGGGTAGGGAGTTGGTTGGCCACTTGCTGCATGCGGGCCGAGTGTTGCGCAGTGATCATCGGGTCTGCTCCGGGGGTTGGCCTTGGGTTTATCCCCGGCCTTGGAGCAGACTTTAAAATCATTTCGTTAATTCGTCAATTCGTTAATTCGTTAATTCGTTATCTAAATAGCTCGGCGCTTTGGCCAGGCCGACGTAGATGCTCAGCAAGCGCCAGGCCGCATAAGGTACGTCGCCCTCACCGCCAGCCCACTTGCGAATCCGGCGCTGTTCGACCCCAACCAACAGGCCGGCCCTACTACCCGACAGGTCGGCCACCCGCAGCAGTTCGCGAAACTCAGCCACACTCGGCGGTTTCCAGGCCGGGGTGTATGCGTCGAACAGTCCAGGGCGATCAAGGGCTAACTCACGGCGCACCTGATCGGCCGACATCGAGCGCGGCGGATCGCCGGGCACTTCCAGTTGCGCCGCATCAAGGCGTAACGCGATGCGCATAGCCTCCCACAAATCCGGCGCCTCTATTTTCGTGCGTGACCCATCACGCAGTAGCAACGCAAACATCTATCAGCCTCCAATGCTAAACCGCCGGCAGTGCCGGCGGGTTGTCGTCTTTTCGTTATTTCGTTATTTCGTTATTTCGTTATCGGCTCAGACCACATTCGGACCTTGACTGATACGCCGGCATTCCAGCACGTCCAGCCGGACGGCGACGCCAGCAACCCGACCCGGCCGTAATCCTCGCACAGATAGTAGCCTTGGGCCTCTAGCCAAATGCCAATGTCTATCAACAACGCGCGGTCAACCTCAGCGCGCTTGCGAAACTCCGGCACGGCCAACACCAGGCAATCGCGTTGCGATCCGCCGGCAATGCGTGCATTGATTGAGAACCCGTAACGCTCGAAAAATGCCGCCTTTAAAGCGACCACATGCGGTGCTTGCTTGGTCATCGGTTCAACCCCGGATAACGGCCTTGGCGTAATGCCCGGCCTTGGGGCGAACCTTAGAAGCGTTTCGTTATTTCGTCAATTCGTTAATTCGTTAACTGCGCAAATAACCCCGCGCGAAGATCCTGGCCAGCGCCGGACCGCTGGAACGCCTTCAGGGCGAACGTCTGACGCACCAATGGCGCAGAGCTTCAACGCCCTGGCCGTTGTCGGCAATCGCCCCACGCAGGCGCTGAATAGCCTGCAGGCTGACAAATAGCGCAGGCGGACCCCCTTCACTGGTGACTGGAGCGCTTGCGCGACGGACAGGCCGTAGGCGGCGCGTGAAGAAGCGAAGGGCCGTTGACCTGGCCTTACGTCGTGCGCGGTGCAGGGCCGGCCCACAGCGACTGGAAGGCGCCTTACTGACGGAACGGCGGCGGTGCCGACGCAGAGGGGTGCCCCTTGCCCCGCGCCTCCAGGCGCGAAGTGGGCAGTCATATTTATTTCGTCAGCCCGTCATGCACAGCTGGCACGGTTCATGAGCTTTAAAGGCTCTTTCTTTATGCCTTGCGGTACCACTACACATAGAAACTTGCAGATTTATAAAAGCCTTGAGCATGGCCAGCGCTCGGCCGGAGATTTTTGCCAGGGGACGGCACGTTTTTTTGAGAGGAAGAGGGTGGAACGAGGGGGATTTATAGCGCTTGAACGGTCACTAGGGGCGTTCCTGGCATTCAGGCGTGCGAAGACACCGCCTTGAGCGGTTCGCGATAGGGAGGGGGCTTAGCGGTTGGGGTATCGCTGATTGAACAGCTTGATGCGCTGGGGCATCGACATCGACTGAGTGCCAGGCTCGGCACAGAATGCCGACCAGGCGGCCGCTCGGGCGCGCTCGGCGTTTTCGGCGGTTTGGGCCTGGGCCTGGGCTTCTTGGCGGCGGCGCGCGGCCTGGGCCTTGACGTGCGAACTCTTGCGCACTTCGCGGTCAGCGGCGTTGCTGATCAGCGCGTCTGCGCGCTGCTTGCCGAAGGTGGCCAGCAGTTGCTTGCGCTTGGCCTTCTTCTGCGACCGCGCTTCGGCGAGCTGATAACCCAGCCCGAGCTGGATGAAGAAGCGAGGACGGATGTTGATCGTTGTGCGGGTGATCCAGAAGCGGCCGTTATGACAGATCCGGCGGTGCTTGCGGTAGACCATCTTCGACGCCTCCAGGGCGCCCATCAGCCGCGAGACGGTCCACTCTTGCAGGGTGGTGTCTTCGGCCAGACCGCGCTGACGATTGAGGCGAAATTCGCCGGCCTTGTCCATGTAGCCCAGCACCAGCGTCGCAATGTCCAGACGCGCCAAAATCGGCTCGATGATCTCGGCCAGGGAATCCCAACGCGTTTGGCTGGTGCGGTAGCCGCTGGCCTGGAAGCTGTCGAAGTCGCGCAGCCACTTGCATTGACGGTCTTTGGCTTCTTCACGCACGCGATCGGCGGCGGTGCCAAGGAAGGTGCGGCGCTGGGCGTCGGTCAGGGCGCGCGGCCGGCGGGGCTGCGCCGAACGATCGACACGCTTGAGGCGTTTGGCTGGGGTTTTGACCGGAACCACCGACAGGCCGTTGTAGGCCGCCGATTTCGGGGAGCTTGGTAGGTGATGAACGGTGGCCGCGACGCGCTTCATAGCGGGCCACCGACAACCAGAGCCAAGCGCGAAGCGCCGGCCGGGGGCTGCAAATCTATACGCCCCCGCATAATGCCGGGGCGGCCTTCTGTCGAGGCTTCGCCGATCATCCAAACTTCCCTAATGGCTAGGGCTTGCTTATGCGGTGATCAGCTAATAGACTTCTACCTGCCCGGTTTGAAGCCAAATTTGTGCTGATTACCAGAAGCCCCCGTCCCGCCAAGGTCGGGGGTTTTCTTTTTTAAGCCTGCCGAAAACTTTCCAATTCTTCGTACTGCTGTGCCCTTTCGGGCTGACGGCGCTCAGAATAACGCGCCGATCCTTAGTCGTCCACAATTAGTGTAATTTTACACAATCTTCAGCGTAACAAGCGCCTGCCGCAACGTCTCCAGTTGCAGCGCTTCCCCTGGGTGCGCCTGATCGTCGTTGGCTTTTTGAATGCACAACCACGCAACGTACTGATTTATCGCGTCGATAGTAGACGCTTGATCACTTTTGATCAAAGGGTTTGCAGAGGGTGTATTCGACATCGGGGGCTCCTTCCTACAGCAGTCGTTCAAGTGCGGCGATTCTATCTAGAATCGCCTTATACTGGATAGATAAACAGTGATGGCGCGATAGTATTGACCTGCGCGCGCACTCTAACCGAGCGCGCGCATTTTGCTGGGCTCCCTTTGTCGGATAGGTCGGATAGGTCGGGGCTTGGCTTTGCTGCCGGACAGCGAGCAACTGTCAGCAGTCGATGCACCCTTCGAACCCCGGCAGGGTTTTTAGGTACTCATACGCCTGCTTGTAGGGGTCAGCCCCCTCAAGGTTGTAGGGCGCAGCGTAATGCTCCTCCAGAAAGGAGACATCGACCGAATCGTTAGCCCGGTAGTACAGAATGAAAGCAATCTCCGTCTTGCTGTCTGCGGGGAAGCACAGGCTGCCCACCGTGCAGTAGGCGGAGGGCACTTGAATGCCTTGGAACTGGGTATCGCGTTGAAGTGCCATTTTAAGACCTCGTAGTGTGTATCCAGTTAGGCCCCTTAATTCAGGAGCCATTCTTAGGTGGGTATTGCTCAGCCGCTGGTGCTGTTATTGATGAGGCCATAGGCGGCCATTGCCTGGACCAACTGCTTCAACACGGGGTCGGACGCAGCCATGTTCCCGGTGATGTTTTGTTTAGCGGCCCGGACACCATCGAAGAAGCCGATAGTAGATACGCCGCCAGCATCACGAGCAGAGAACACGGTGCGACCGTCTGGCCCGACGAGGCGATAGCCGTAGTCATCAGTCGCCGAAGCAGCCCACTCCCAGTGCCAACTACCAGCGCGGCCATTGACTTCCCAGTGCTGCGAAGGGGTGTTGTCGGCATTGATGTAGATCCGCGATTGGAACTTGGACAGAGGACCAAAGCCCGCATCGGTAAACGTCACCACGGTATTCCCCTGCGGGGAACGGATTCGGGTACCACTGTCCGATGCGGCGTTAGCGTTCCAGTTCCAGTTCCAGGAACCCGTGCGGCCATTGACCGACAGGCTCACCATCGGGCTGCTGGCCCCGTAGACATCCAGGAACGGAGAGATCCGGTAAGCCTTGTTAATGGCGTTACCACGATCAAGGAAAGTGATTTGCGCACCGACTGCAATATCCCGAGTGCCGACACCGGTCGTCTCGATGATGACGTTGTTGCAGTCTGCTGTGGCCTTAACGTTGCCCGAACCAATTACAAACTTGCCACCCGAGCAACCTTGAAGATCCAGAGCCAGTGCCGCGGCTGGGTATTCCACGCGCATGTTCGGAACATGAACACCGGCGACAAGGAAGCCGTTCTCGCCCGAGGTCTTAATGCAGTTGGTGTTGTTCTCCCACGTCATCCCGTCGATGGAGATACCGGTGCAGTTACGATTCTTGGCATGCAGGTGGATACCCGCCAAGCCACCGACGACCCCACCACTGATGATTTTGATACCACGGCAGTCCTCAATGTAGATCGGGAAACCGCCGCGCACCGGTGCAGGGTTACCCGCATGGAAGCACTTCACGTTGAGCAGGGTAGATTCTTGTAGCGTGTAGAGCTGAATCCCATCCACTTGCTGGTCAACCGAACTGTTCTTGATCACGTAGATATCAGAGAGCAAAACCGACTCACAGACCGACATGGCCCCGGCATGAGTAGCTGGGCGAACAATCAAACCGGCAGCGTTATAGGCTACATCCCTGAAGGTACTGTTCTTGATCGACGAGCTACGGTAGGCCGCTTCAAACAGCAAGCAACCAATGCCGTAAGCGTTACCCATGTCCATGGACACAAAATCCCAGTGCCCGTTGTTGTAGCTCGTACCAGGGGACGTGAACTTGCACATCCACTCCCCAACGAAGCCAGGGAGCGGCGCCAAGGTCGACCCGTAGAAGTCCGATGAGACGCCGATGATCGACCAGCCAAAGGGGATGTCTACCTGCCGCCTGAGGCCGAAGCGGCCGCCCCCGATACGTAGACGCCCACCGGTACCCGGACCGGGGAATGCGGCGCCAAACTTGAAGGCCTCAACAAAGGCGTAAGACCAATCATCATCGACAGCGTAGTGGCCAAACTCCTGCAAAAAAACGTCATGGACATTCAGGTAGTCGCCCGCTGTTTGGATAGCCCGGTTAAGGCTGTAGGGTTTGCGCTTAAAACAAGAGAGATCCGCGCCATCGTCCCCCGCCATCTCCCCGCGCAGCCCCGCCGTTGCTTCCGCCGACATCCGCGCCTGTTTGGCAATACAGGGGACCGGGCCTGATTCGGTGCCCACATCCGTTTGGTCATCACCGTGGATATAGCCATGTTGCTTTTCTGAAGCGGC
>Ga0105244_10000877_pt1 | contig 25445 bp, 28 predicted proteins | sample KBSM44metaG_FD_80423 | JGI IMG/M metagenome (GOLD analysis project Ga0105244, IMG submission 80423) | Miscanthus rhizosphere microbial communities from Kellogg Biological Station, Michigan, USA - KBS M4-4 metaG | ecosystem: Host-associated > Plants > Roots > Rhizosphere > Soil | place... | reverse complement strand
TTATCGGGGACGGGCGAAGGTAACGTCCGTGTAAAGTCGCCCTCGCCGCGCATCCCTGCGCGTCGCCCCGGCCTTACGGATACGCTTCGTCGATTTTCAGCCGGACCCAGTCATCGCGGTGACCGTGTTATTCTCATTCAGCAATGATATCGCTGTAAAACTTAGTACTACAGGCGATCTCTCAGCCTACGGGGTGAGGGTTAGGACACGGGTAAAACTCAATTAACTCATATAATTACCCTGCGCCTTAGAGAAAAATGCCAGCGTCTCTTCGAGATTCTTCGCCTGCTCTTCCAGCGACATCGCCGCCGCAGAAATTTCCTGTACCAGGGACGCATTCTGCTGCGTTGCGCTGTCCATCTGATTGACCGCCACGCTCACCTGACCGACACCTTTGGTCTGCTCATCCAGCGCCTGCACAATCTCGCTCATCACCAGATGCACGCTCATCACCGATTCGATAATTTGCTTCATCATCGTCCCGGTTTCATTGACCAACGCCACGCCCTTACTGACGCGCCCTGCGGACTCGTCAATCAGTGTGGAAATCTCCTTCGCCGCGTTTGAGCTGCGCTGCGCCAGGTTGCGCACTTCGCCTGCCACCACCGCAAAGCCCCGGCCCTGTTCACCGGCACGGGCCGCTTCAACCGCGGCATTGAGCGCCAGGATATTGGTCTGGAAGGCAATGCCATCAATGATGCTGTTGATGTCGCCGATCTTGCCGGCACTCTCATCAATCTTGCCAATGATGTCCACCACTTCTCCCACCAGCGTCTCACCCTGCCCGGCAATTTGCGCGGCCTGTTCGGTCAGATGCGTCGCCTTGAGGACGTTATCGGCGTTGTTTTTCACGGTCACGGAAATTTGCTCCATGCTCGCTGCCGTTTCTACAATCGCCGCCGCCTGCTCTTCCGTACGTGATGCCAGGTCGAGATTCCCCGCCGCTATCTCACTGCTGCCCGCGCGCACCGAATGGCTGGCATCACTGATGCTGCCCACGATACGCTGGAGCTCAGACTGCATAGTGTGTAGGGCATAGAAAATGCTGTGGTTGTCTCCCGCTTGCACCGGAATCGGGTTAGTCAAATCCCCCTGCGCCACGGAGAGGGCGATTTCAGAGGCTTCCGACGGCTCTCCGCCCACCGGGCGCGCCACTTTACGGGTGAAGACCAGCGCCACCACCACGCTGACAATGATAATACTCAGAATCATCAAAATGATGGCGTTACGCAGGTAGTTCCAGGCTTCTGCCATCACTACGCTGACCGGGGTAACAATGGCGAGCTTCCACGGCGTCTGGCTGTTACCCACCTCAATGGATTGCCAGGTCACAAACGCCGGCTCGTTTAACAGCGGGTCATCGATGCGCGTCACCGCTTCCCCGGTAATCGCCCCGCTCCAGGGTTTACCGGCCATGGTTTTGTCCGGGCTGGAAATGACTTTGTTATCCGCCGAGAGCAGCAGTGCGTAGCCTGCCCCTTCCCAGGGCTTGATTGCACTAATCATCTTTTGCAGCGTTTCCAGCGAGAAGTCTGAGGTGACGGAACCCTGGAATTTACCCTCGCGGATAATCGGTGACGCAATGGAGGTGAGCATCACATCCACGCCGTTGTAGGGGTAGATATAGGGCTCGATAATGACATCTTTCTGGCGCTGACGCGGCAGCACATAGTAATCGCCGCTGCCGGGCGTTTCGTAATCTACAAGGTTGTGCAGCGCCGGGTTGCCGCCATTATCGCGATCCACATAACGGGCGTAACGCCCTGCCGGGTCCTGTTCTGGCTGGCCCGCAAAGTCGCTGTCTTTACCGTCAAACGCGTTGGCCTCGAAGGTCAGCGACATCGACAGAAAGTCATTATGCTGGCGCAGAAAATCGGTGAGTAACTGGTCGAGGCCACGGCGGTCGGTGAGGCCCGACTGATGTAAAGACCAGGCGCTGATCCCCAAATCGCGCGAGGCCGTCAACGCGGTATCAAGCTGCTGCTGCACACGCAATGACTCAGTATGGGCGATTTGTTGCAGGTGTTTTTGTGCGACGGCTTGTTGTTGATTCATAGACTGCCAGAGCAGCAGCCCGATGGTGACCAGGAACCCGGCAGTGATAGTGACAAATATCGACGCCAGCATCAGCGTTCTGGCGGTCAGTTTCTTTCTTGCTTTCATGTTTCCCCACTTGGGCCGAATCCTTGTGGCCAACAACGCGTTCAATGTATTCAGCTCATATTTCATATATCGGTAAAAAATCGTTAACACTTAAATCAAATAAGCATTAAATTTTTTTTACAATGTTTTGAAGGGGTTTGGGGAAGGCAGGGCTCGCTATAGCGTATTGCCATGGTAGATCTGGTAACCCAAATCCACCGTGTTGCGGTTAAGGCCATCGTTTCTGAGTTTGTTCAGCAGCATTTGCGCCGCCATCCGGCCAATATCAAAGCGTGGAGTAATAACGCTCGCCAGACTCGGGATCATCTGTTTGCCCATTTCCAGGCCATGAAAACCGGCGATGGAGATCTGTTCCGGCACGGCAAGCTGATGCTCACGGCAATGCAACAGCGCGCCCATGGCAATATCATCATTGGTACAAAAGACCCCATCGAGATCCGGGTGGGCAAGCAGGGCTTCACGCATTAACTGCGCGCCAAGATGGATGGAGGAGATCGCACGCGGGTTGATGCGGTGCGCCTCAAGATGATGCTGCCTCATCGCATCATCATAGCCGCGAAAACGCTGCTCATCGCGCATGTCATCTTTCGACCCAAGATAGATAATTTTTCGCCGCTGACGTTTAGCCAGCATGGTCGCCACCATTTCAAATGCCGCCTGGCGGTTGTTGAACCCGACGTCCATGTCCATTCTGCCGCCCTGCACATCCATCAGTTCAACAATAGGAATTTTGGCGGAGCGAAGAAATTTTACCGTGCGCGGTGTATGGTGTTTTTCTGAGAGAATAATACCGTCGATGTTATAGGAGAGCAGGTTAATCACTGACTCCTCTTCAGAGACCTTATTGTAATTATAATTAGCGATAAGTGTTTGATAATTATGCTCAGATGTCACGGACTCAATACCGGCAAGAATATCGGCGAACAACTGATTTTGGAAAGAGGGTATCAGCACACCTAACGTGAAACTTTGCGCATTGAGCAACATGCCAGGCGCACGATTTGGCACGTAGTTAATCTCCTCCATGATCAACGCAATCCGCTCCCCCGTCGCTTTCGCCACCTTTTTAGGGGAACGGATATAACGACTGACGGTCATTTTGGTGACCCCCGCCAGCGTAGCGATATCCTGTAGCGAAATACGGTGGTTTCTCATCGTTCCTCTCTGCCACGGGGAAGGATTTTACGCTTCCCCGTGGATGCTAAAAAATAGGCCACAAATTTAATGCAGGATGGCATTGAGACACAGTACGCCAAGCAAACCCATCACCGAGATTAGCGTTTCCATCACGGTCCAGGTGCGCAGTGTCTCACCAACGCTGAGATTAAAGTAGCCTTTGAACAACCAGAATCCAGGATCGTTAACGTGTGAAGCAATCACGCTACCCGCACCGGTTGCCAGGACCATTAACGCCGGATCCGCATGGGTGATATTAATAATCGGTAACACCACGCCTGCGGTGGTGATCGCCGCGACGGTAGCGGAACCGAGCGCAATGCGCAGCACGGCCGCCACGGTCCAGCACATCAATAGCGGCGAGAGCGTCGTCCCGGCCATCATCTCCGCAATGTATTTCCCCACGCCACTGTCGACCAGCACCTGTTTAAAGGCGCCGCCTCCGGCAATGATGAAGACAATCATGGCGATCGCACCAATGGACTCACCCACCATGTCCATTACCTTTTCGAGGTTTCGTCCGTTACGCAGACCCAGAGTAAACACCGCGATCACAATGGCGATAAACAGCGCCACCGCCGGGTTACCCACGAACTCGAAGAAAATGCGTACTCCGTTCGTCTTCGGCAGATTGATTTCACACACGGCGGCAATCGCCATCAGAATAATTGGCATCACTGCCGCAAAAATACTGTTCCAGAAGCCCGGCATTTCATGGTCGGCAAAAATATGCGGGTTGAATAATCCTTCCGGTGGCGCTTTTTCAAATTTGGTCAGCAGCTTAGAAAATAACGGCCCTGCGACAATGACGGTCGGGATGGTGATGATCATGCCGTACAACAATGTTGTACCGAGGTTTGCTTCGAAAATGGTGGCGATGGCGGTCGGGCCTGGGTGAGGCGGTAAGAAGCAATGCGTCACCGATAATGCCGTGACCATCGGAACGCCCACATACAACAGCGGCAAACCGGAAGAGGCCACCACGGTAAACACCAGCGGCAGCAACAGCACGAAGCCCACTTCGAAGAACATCGCCAGGCCCACGACCAACCCGGTGATGACCAGCGCCCATTGCACGCGTTCTTTACCGAACGTCGCAATGAGCGTTGTCGCGATGCGCTGCGCCGCGCCGGTATCAGAAATCAGTTTCCCCAGCATAGCCCCGAAACCGAGGATCATCGCCAGGCCGCCAAGTGTGCCGCCAATGCCGCCCTGAATGGAGTGCAGCACGGCTTGCGCATCCATTCCTTCAGCAAACCCTACCACAGCAGCAACCAGCACCAGGGCAATAAACCCGTTAACTTTAAAGCCAATCATTAAGACCAGCAGCAGGGCTACGCCTGCCGCGATAATCAGTAATGGCATAATCGATTCTCTGTTATGTGTGAAACAGCAGCGCCAGAGCGCTGCATCGTCTTACCTGAAGGTCACACCGCGACCAGCATGCCGCCATCGACGAACAGCAAGTGTCCGTTAACAAAATCGGAGGCTTTTGAGGAGAGGAACACGGCCGCGCCAATCAGCTCTTCCGGGTTGCCCCAGCGTGCGGCTGGCGTACGTTTGCAGAGCCAGCCGGTGAAGGCTTCATCTTCCACCAGGGCTTTGGTCATCTCGGTTTTGAAGTAGCCCGGCGCAATGCCGTTAACCTGGATGTTGTAACGTGCAAGCTCAACGCACATTCCGCGGGTCAGCATTTTTACTGCCCCTTTTGACGCCGCATACGGGGTAATGGTGTCGCGGCCTAACTCGCTCTGCATGGAACAGATATTGATAACCTTGCCAGCATTGCGCGCAACCATGCGGCGAGTGACCGCCTGAGATACCAGGAACACCGCGGTCTGGTTAACGGCAATCACATCGTTCCACTCTTGTTCCGGGAACTCCGTAAACGGGTGACGACGTTGAATGCCGGCGTTATTCACCAGCACATCAATCGGCCCGGTTTGCGCTTCAATACGCGCAATCGCCGCGTCAATCTCGTCTTTTTTGGTGACGTTAAAAGGAGCCGCCACGGCGCGAATGTCTGCGGCGCGCAGCTTGTCGACCGCTGCATCTGCTCTTTCCTGATTAATATCGTTCACAATGATTTGTGCGCCATATTTTCCAAGCCCGGTCGCCAGCAGATAGCCAATACCCTGTGCAGAACCGGTAATCAGGACGTTTTTGCCCGCCAGTGAAAAGAGGTCATTCATTCTGTTATTCCTTATCGCAACGCATCAAAAAACGAGCTGAACCTTGGCGGCCTGGGTTTTATCACCCGCAAATATCAGCGCCTGTTCAAGTTCATGGAAGGGATATTCACCGCTTAATAACGGCAGAGGATTGACGACGCCCGTGGCAAGCCAGGAGACGGCGGTATTGAATTCAGAGGTAAAACGGAAAGAACCTTTCAGGGCAATTTCTTTGGCGATAAGCATCATCATGGGGAAGTCAGGAACCGCGCCGCCCATTCCGACCTGCACCATCACGCCTTTGGCCCGGGTCACTTCGAGACAGGTAGTGATGGAGCCTGGATTGCCGGAAACCTCAAAGCTGACATCGAAGTAGCCTTTTTCTGCTTTCCACGGCGTCAGGTCTGCGCTGCGCGGGTCGATAAGCGTATCGGCACCCATCTGCTGCGCCATCTCCAGCGAACGCGGGCTGATATCCGCGCAGACAATTTCTGCGGCGCCCAGGGTTTTGACTGCGCTGATAATCAGGCATCCAATCGGCCCTACGCCGGAGATAAAGACGCGTTTACCCTGCAAGTCCCCCGCCTGGTGCGCAGCATGGATTGCCACGGCCAGCGGTTCAGCAAAAGCCATCACTTGTTCACTGGCATCAGCGGCATACGGAATGCACTGCGCGGTATCGACCACTTTAAAGCGGGTAAAACCGCCATCAACATGGGGGAAATACATCGCACTGCCAAAAAAACGCATTTCAGTACACTGATTTTCTTCTTTCGCCAGACAATATTTACAGTGTCCACAAGGTTTCGATGGATTTACTGCAACCGGCTGACCTTCTTTTAATTTCTCTGAATCAGTATGAACAACATTACCAATAACTTCATGGCCAAGAATCATCGGTGCTTTAACCGTGAAATTACCCACCTTACCTTCTTGATAATAATGCAAGTCGGAACCACAAATACCCCCACGGGTTATTTGTACCAGCGTACCTTCATTATTCCATTCAATTTCCTGGTCGTTAACGTCAACAGTTTGCTTACCCGCGACAACGCAGGATTGTGTTTTAATTTTCATGTTTCCTCTCTGGTCAGGACGTGGCTTGGTGGGCATTTAAGCGGTTTTGACAAGGCAGAATTGTGAGCTACGTCACGCATAAAAATTGTTACACTGCAATGTTACGCATAACGTGATGGGCTTTATAAATCTGCTTTACCAGGCTAAAAAAATCATAACCCTGCTCTCTCTGACGGGGTATTATCCGCGCCATAACGTACTGACAGGGTAAAAATAATGAGCGGTGAGAGTTATATTTTGATGGGCGTTTCCGGCAGCGGAAAATCATTAATTGGTAATAAATCAGCATCTTTATTGGGTGCAAAATTCATTGATGGTGACGATCTTCATCCCGCGAAAAATATTGATAAGATGGCTGCCCGTATTCCTCTTACCGATGAAGACAGATTACCCTGGCTGGCTCGGTTAAATGACGCGTCCTACAGCCTGTATAAGAAAAATGAAACCGGGTTGATTGTCTGTTCGGCATTGAAAAAACGTTACCGTGATATTTTGCGTGAGGGCAGCCCGAATGTGCATTTCTTGTGGCTGGACGGTGACTACGACACTATCCTCGGAAGAATGGCGAAACGGGAAGGCCATTTTATGCCGGTCGAGCTGCTCAAAAGTCAGTTTGCTGCACTGGAACGCCCCGGCCCCGAAGAGCCAGACGTGGCCCGCATTGATATCAACCATGACATTGAAAATGTGGTTGAACAGTGCGTCAGGGCGGTCAGAGAGTTAAGAGAAACGAGGTTGAATGCCAGGTAAAATGGCGCGGGTGTGGCGTTAATAATGGTAACGACAGGCTGCAATCAGAAGCGCATCGTTGGTAATGGAATAAACCAGACGATGCTCTTCAGTGATGCGGCGAGACCAAATTCCTGCCAGGTTATATTTTAAAGGCTCAGGTTTCCCTTTTCCCTCAAACGGTGTTCTGCGGATATCCTTGATAGACGGCGATTATTTGAACAGCCCCGTTCACATCGCAAATCCCGACGCGCTCAGCTCCTTTTCCACCCAGGCGAGAAAGACTTTTACCTTCTCTTTCTGCTCATTGACGTGCGGCAGAACAAAATGGTGCGCGGCCACCGCCATGCTGCGATCGTCGTTGAACACCGGCACCAGATTGTGCTGACGCAGGTAGTCGTCAGCCAGCAGGTTACTTTCGAGGATAATCCCCATCCCCATTCTGGCGGCTTCGATACTCATGTAGGAGCGGTCAAAACTGAAGTAGTAATTCTTATTGTGATGCTCAACGCCGTACCAGGCGAGCCAGGTATTCCAGTTCACCAGCGTACTGTCAGAGTGAATGAGTTCATATTGCAGCAGATCCGCAGGCACTTTAATGGCCTTACCCGCCAGATAGTCGCGAGAAGCAAAAGGGATCAGCTTTTCATTCTTAATGGTTTTCACGTTCAGCGTCGGCCACTCCGGCAGGCCGTGACGCACATCGATATCCAGATTATCGCGCGAGAACTGTAGGTTCTCATACGAGCAGGTCAGGCTGATTTTTAGATCAGGGTATTCCTGTCTGAATTTATTAAGACGTTGAATGAGCCATAACAGCCCAAAACTGGGGGCCGAATGAATACGTAAATGCTCATGATGAATATCATTAATGACCTGATCGGTTGCCCGCCCGATAACACTGACCGCACCGGATACTTCTTTTAAATATTTCTCACCAATAGGAGTAAGCGAAACGCCTTTGCCGCTGCGAATAAAAAGTTTCTTACCAATAAATTGCTCCAGACTTGAAACCTGATGACTCACCGCTGAAGCGGTAATATTCAAAAAATCAGCCGCCTGATTAATACTTCCGGTATTAGCGACTTCAATAAACGTCTGAATATTTCGCAGCGAGGGGATCGGCAATGCTTTTTTTGGGTTTGCTTTTGTCATTGTTAACTCGCTTTTGTCAATTGCCTCAATAGCTGCATCACACTTCGCATCTACTACCAATGGGTAACCCGGTGCGTTCACAGGGTTACAACCATAAAGCGCAAGGATAAAACCTCTTATAAAACAGGGAGGATAAGTTTAGGGACTAATTTCAGCCTCAGGATTTATCATTTTGTGACGGACTTTGCATTTTTACCCCTTTGCTTAAATGAAAGCGATTCTGGATGCCTGGTTACATGCGTCAAATCACGAATCAAATTTTTCTCAATATGAATTGAGGTTTTTTGCATGCCCGGCATTTTGGCGCATTGATATATTTCATTCGCAGGTCTGAAAATAACCGTGAACGTTGAGTCCGGAACGTACCCCTAAGATAAAAAAAATAAGAGGAAACCCTATGTCCCGTATAGATAGTCTTGTCTGTACCGGCACCAAGAAAACTCACTATCGTTTTTTGGTGCTGGCGATTATATTCGCGGTATATGCGATTAACTACGCCGATCGTACGAATATCGGTGCCGTTCTTCCGTTTATTATCGAAGAGTTTCATATCAATAACTTCGAAGCCGGGGCGATTGCCAGTATGTTCTTCCTCGGCTACGCAGTCAGTCAGATCCCCGCCGGTTTCTTCATTGCGAAGCGGGGTACGCGCGGGGTGGTAGCCCTGTCGATCTTCGGCTTTTCCGCCTTTACCTGGCTGATGGGAACCGTCAGTTCCGTCTTTGGCCTGAAGTTAGTGCGCCTGGGGCTGGGATTGAGCGAAGGCCCCTGCCCGGTCGGCCTCGCCTCTACCATTAATAACTGGTTCCCGGCGAAGGAAAAAGCGACCGCGACAGGAGTGTACATTGCTGCAACCATGTTCGCCCCCATTATCGTGCCGCCGCTTGCCGTATGGATTGCGGTCACCTGGGGCTGGCGCTGGGTGTTCTACTCCTTTGCCATTCCCGGCATTTTTATTGCGATAGTCTGGTATCTGTTTGTTAAATCCCGCCCGGCTGACAGCGGATTTGTCTCTGAAGCCGAGCTGGCGGTGATTAACGCGGATACTAATGAGCAGCAACAAGTGCGGCAAAATATTGAAATGCATTCCCGGTTTGCCACCCTTGACAAATTTATCCGCGTCAAAAAACTGGCACCGATTGCCACTGTAAAAGGGTTATTCACCTCTAAAAACATTCTCGGTGACTGCCTGGCCTATTTCATGATGGTTAGTGTGTTATATGGCTTATTGACCTGGATCCCGCTCTATCTGGTGAAGGAAAAAGGCTTTGATTTTATGCGTATGGGGCTGGTCGCCAGCATGCCATGCATTGGCGGATTTGTGGGGGCAATTGGCGGCGGATTTATCTCCGACAAATTATTAGGGCGTCGTCGTAAACCAACCATGATTTTCACCGCCATTTCGACGGTCATTATGATGGTGATTATGTTGAATATTCCGCAAAGCACCCTCGCGGTCTGCACAGGACTTTTCTTCGTCGGTCTGTGCCTCAATATTGGCTGGCCTGCGTTTACGGCCTACGGCATGGCGGTTTCAGACAGTAAAACCTACCCCATTGCGTCATCCATTATTAACAGCGGCGGAAATCTGGGCGGTTTTGTCTCCCCGATGGTCGCCGGGTATTTATTAGATACCACCAACAGTTTTAATTCTGTATTTACCTATTTTGGCGCCTGCGCCGCCATTGGCTTGCTCATTATTCTCACACTTGATGAAGCGCAATAATATTTATTAACCAACACCTCATTTAATGTAATGGAGTAAATTATGTTGTTAAAAGACAAAGTCGCCATTATTACTGGCGCGGCCTCCCCACGCGGTTTAGGTTTTGCCACGGCGAAATTATTCGCTGAGAACGGCGCAAAAGTGGCCATTATTGATTTAAATAAAGAGGCCAGCCAGTCCGCCGCAGCAATGCTGGGTAGCGAACATATTGGTCTTGCTGCCAACGTGGCCGATGAAATTCAGGTACAGGCGGCGATTGAACAGGTGATCGCAAAATATGGCCGTATCGATGTGCTGGTCAATAATGCCGGGATCACCCAGCCTATTAAATTGATGGACATTAAACGCGAAAATTATGACGCCGTACTGGATGTGAGTCTGCGCGGCACGCTGATTATGTCTCAGGCCGTTATCCCAACCCTGCGTGCACAACAATCCGGCAGCATCGTCTGCATCTCTTCCGTTTCTGCCCAGCGCGGTGGCGGCATCTTTGGCGGTCCTCATTACAGCGCCGCAAAAGCCGGTGTTCTTGGCCTGACCCGTGCGATGGCCCGCGAGCTTGGCCCGGACAACATCCGCGTCAACGCCATTACCCCAGGGCTGATTCAGACCGATATCACCGCCGGGAAACTGACCGACCAGATGCGCGAAAACATTCTTGCAGGCATCCCGATGAACCGCCTCGGTGACGCCGTGGATATTGCCCGTGCGGCACTGTTCCTCGGCAGTGACCTCTCCTCCTACTCAACGGGTATCACGCTGGATGTTAACGGCGGGATGTTAATTCACTAAGGGAGAGCATCATGACGAATAACGATATTCAGAAGGTTGCCGCCGCCGCATGGCGCATCCGCCGCTACGCCCTGCGCATGGGTGAGGTTCAGGGCCAGGGCTATATTGGCCAGGCGCTGGGCTATGCCGACGTACTCGGCACCGTTTTTGCGCATATTATGAATCTCCGCCCGCACGAGCCGGAGTGGGAGGAGCGTGACCGCTTCCTGCTTTCGCACGGCCATTACGCGATTGCCTGTTACGCGGCGTTCATTGAAGCCGGCATTATCCCTGAGGAAGAGCTGGAGACCTATGGTTCTGATGACAGCCGCCTGCCAATGTCCGGGATGGCAACCTACACGCCAGGGATGGAAATGTCCGGCGGCTCGCTGGGTCAGGGGCTGAGCATCGCCGTGGGCATGGCCCTCGGCCTGCGGCAGAAGAAAAACCCGGCGCTGGTAATTAACTCCATGTCGGACGGCGAGCTGGATGAAGGCTCAACCTGGGAAGCGGCAATGTCGGCCGCCCACTATGGTCTGACGAACCTTATCAACGTGGTGGACGTTAACAAACAACAGGCCGATGGCGACTCACGTAAAATTCTCGGCTTTGAGCCACTGCATGAGAAGTGGGCCTCTTTCGGCTGGTACGTTCAGCGCGTGGACGGCAATGATCTGCCTGCCGTCATCAGGGCTTTTGAGAATGCCAAAAGCTACCCGGAAAACCAACCGCGCGTCATCCTTTGCGACACGCTGATGGGTAAAGGGGTGCCGTTCCTGGAAACCCGCGATAAAAACCATTTTATCCGCGTTGATGCCGACGAATGGCAAAAGGCCATCGCCGTTCTGGATGCCAACAAACCGGAAGGAGTGCTGTAATGAGCCAGACCACTGCGGGCAAAACCCGTTTAAAAACCTCGGCGATGATTGCGTCGATTGCCGATGAAGGCCAGGCCACGATTCCCGCGCCTTTTGGTGTGGCCCTGTCAAAACTGGCGGCTGAGCGCCCGGATATCGTCGGAATGACGGCAGACCTGTCGAAATACACCGATTTGCATATTTTTGCCCAGGCGTTCCCGGAGCGTTTCTTCCAGATGGGGATGGCAGAACAGTTGCTGATGGGAGCGGCAGGCGGAATGGCAAAAGAGGGTTTCACTCCTTTTGTGACGACCTACGCCGCCTTTGCCACCCGTCGTGCCTATGATTTTATCCATCAGGTGATTGCTGAAGAGCACCTGAACGTCAAAGTGTGCGCGGCTCTGCCAGGGTTGACCACCGGCTATGGGCCAAGCCATCAGGCGACGGAGGATCTGGCGATTATGCGCGGTATCCCAGGGCTGACTATCGTTGATCCCTGCGATGCACTGGATACGGACCAGGCGGTGCGTGCTATCGCTGATCACAATGGGCCGGTCTATATGCGTTTGCTGCGCGGCAAAGTGCCCCTGGTGCTGGATAAGTACGACTACACCTTTGAACTGGGGAAAGCGAAGCTGCTGGAAGAGGGTAACGAGGTGCTGATCATCTCTTCGGGCATCATGACCATGCGCGCGCTGGAAACCGCACAGAAGCTGCGCGAAGACAATGTGAGCGTGGCAGTGTTACACGTGCCCACCATCAAGCCGTTGGATGAAGAGACCATTCTGGCGCAGGCGGCAAAACCGGGTCGCCTGGTGATAACCGCCGAGAACCACACATGTGTTGGCGGGTTGAGCGAGGCCGTTGCTGCCCTGCTGATGCGCAAAGGCGTGCGCTGCGACTTTGACGTGGTCGCCCTGCCGGACGAATTCCTGTTGGCTGGCGCGTTGCCAACGCTGCACGACCGCTACGGCATTTCCACTCACGCCATGGTGGAAAAAATTAAACAGCGTTTGAAATAGCCCTGCCGCCGCCGCGTTCTGCGGCGGCGTTTAACGACTTATTGCTTTTCCACGTGCAAAATAAACTCCGTGATTTCAGAGGGTCGGCCAAGACGCAGCGGGAAACCGCTCCAGAGTCCTGCGCCATTACTCACATAAAGCGTCATGTTGCCCACCTGATAACGACCGGAAACAAATCCTCCGTTCACGGCTTTCACCGCCTGATCGAGCCCACGCACCATGCCGCCGTGGGTGTGCCCGGAAAGCTGGAGTTTAACGCCAGACTGCGCGTTTTTCACCGCCGTATCAGGACGGTGGTCGAGCAGGATAACGGTGTCATTTGGCGTGGTGCCTTTCAGTGCACGGGCAAGGTCAGGGGCCTCAAAACCAAAGCGTTTGGCGATTTTATCCGTCACGCCCGCCAGCACCAGTGAACCCTCTCCCCGTGAAATACGCACATGGCTGTTCATCAGGAACGGGATGCCCAACTGCTGCCAGGCCGGAATCCATTCGTGATAGTCGAAGTAATACTCATGGTTGCCGGTAATGGCATACACCCCGTCAGCCGCGCGCAAATGGGCAAGCGGTTCGACGTCGTTGTAGCGAACCTTCAGGGTGCCGTCTGACATATCCCCGGTAAGGGCAATCAGGTCAGGTTTAAGCGCATTGGTTTTTGCGACAATCTGCTCAACCCATTCACGCGGCAGCAGGCGGGTGGCGTGTATGTCGGCAAGTTGCACCACCCGGTAGCCTTCAAATGCGGGAGATAACCCGGCAATGTTGACGTTAACGGTCCGCACCTCAGGCACCTGAATCGCCTGCCAGACGCCAAAGCCTGAGAGCGCGATTGAGCTCACCAGCAGCGTCAGGGTAACGGGCAGAAAAGGCAGACGTTTACGGGTAACCAGCCGAACAAGCAGCGCGGTAAGATCGCGCAGCAGCAGTAAGCTGGCAAAGAGTACCGTGGCACCAAACAGCGTCCCGATGGCAATCATTGCCGGGCGTGGCCATTCGGGGGAGAACATGCTTCCCCACAGCATCCTGCTGATAAAATGGAACTGGCAAATCAGCACGACCAGCAGGGTAAAGAGTAGCTTCGGGACGACGGGCAGCGAGAGCCGCCAGATAAAACGAAAAGCAATGTACAGCGCCGGTAACAGCGTCCAGAGAAAGAACATCTCAGCTCCATAGCAACAAAAGTGGGACCGCAAAGGTGATAGCTCTTTAAAGCTAGCACCTTGTTGCGTCGTTTCGGTTGCTATTTTCTCTCTTAACGCGGAATGATGTTTTCCGCTTTCAGTTGATCAAAGAGCTGAGTGAACGCGTCGAGCGTGCTGCGATAGCCGGTGAAACCCGCCTTGCGGCTTTTGCTCATGTCAGTAAATGCCTCCATCGGGCGACCGAGGTCGGCATCGGTGTGCCACCATGAGGCCAGCCGGTTCACATCCGTCTCTTTCAGTTGATAACGACCGGCTATTTCCTGCCAGGCCGCCTGCGCCTCTTGCATACGCCCTTCCAGCGGCATCGGTGTTCCGCTAAAGCCGGCGGATGCAATACCGAAGTACGCGGCAAGACGTGGCCACAACCAGTTCCAGCGGAACACATCACCGTTGACCGCATTAAAATCTTCGTTAGCGGCGTTCGGGCTGGATGTAGCCCAGATCAGTTGCTCCGCCAGCAGGCCTGCATCGGTCACGTCGGTGACGCCATTCCACTGCTCGACGGATCCGGGGAAGATAAACGGCCAGCCTTTCTCACGGCACAATGTAGCGTAGACCGCCAGCGTCAGCCCCATGTTCATGGCATTACCGACCGCGTAACCAATAATGGAGTGCGGACGATGCACGCTCCAGCGGTAGTCGTATTTTTCGGCGCCAGCGAAGATCTCATCTTCCTGCGCGTAATAGAAATTATCGACAGGCTGGCGGCCCTGCTCCTCACGGAAGGGGGTCACCGGCACCGCACCTTTACCATAAGCTTCGAAGGGGCCAAGGTAATGTTTTAAACCGGTCACCAGTGCCACATGCGCACCGGAAAGACGTTCACCCAGCGCCTCGATGACGTTTTTTACCATCATGCCGTTGACGCGAATGTTCTCTTTCTCATTTTCCTGGCGCGCCCAGACGCTAAAGAACAGGGCATCCGGTTTGGTTGACGCCAGCGCCGACTTGACGGCCTCAGCATCGGTCAAATCTGCCACCAGGCTGGTGCACCCTTCTGGCACCGCACCGCGTCCACGCGACAGACCCGACACGTTCCAGCCTTCTGTTTTCAGTTTTTCTGCCAGCGCACGACCAATTACGCCGCTGATGCCGACTATCAGTGCTTGTTTCTGCATTCCGGTTTCTCCTTAATCAGGTTAATGATTAGACTAATAGAGAATTTAATTCTTATCTCTGGCATTAATTCACATCATTCTTAACCTGAGTTCATTAATCGATGCACGACCAGCGCCTGAAAGATATCGTCCCCTTTGTGGCTAGCGTTGAAAGCGGCAGTTTTACCGCCGCCGCCGCACGCCTGCATGTTACCGGCTCCGCCATCAGCAAAAGCGTCAGTCGGTTGGAAGCCCGACTGGGCTCACGCCTGCTCGAACGCACCACCCGAAGCCTGCAACTCACCGACGCCGGAACGGCCTATTACCAGACCTGTATCCGCATTATGGAAGAGCTGGCTGAGGCCGAATCGGTGCTGGCGGCACAACGCATCATCCCCTCCGGGCGTTTGCGTCTGGCAGTACCGAACACGTATGGCCGATTGAGCGTCATGCCACTGCTCATCCCCTTCTGTCAGCAAAACCCGGAGCTGGAACTGAGCCTGACCTTCTCGGACCGCTTTCTGGATCTGTTTGAAGAAGGTATTGACGTCGCCGTACGGATTGGCGGCGACGGGACGCTGCCCGCCTCGCTGGGCTGCAAGCACCTGGGGCGTGAGAAAATGGTCTTCTGCGCCGCGCCTGCTTATCTCGATGCCCACGGCAGGCCGCAAACGGTGGAGGAGTTGTTGCAACATCGGGCCATTCTGTATGAGCGGGTTGATGGCTCGGTAAAACCCTGGCTGTTTATCACGGAAGATAATCATCTGCACTGGCGCACGGTGCCGTTTCGTATGGCGCTGGGAGATGTGGACGCCCAGGTGCAGGCGGTCTGTGCCGGACTTGGCGTGGCACAAAGCCCCACCTGGCTTATCCGTGACCAGCTTGCCAGGGGTGAACTGGAGATTGTGTTGCCTGAACGACAACCGGATGGCCTGCCGTTAACGCTTATCTGGCCGCGACGCAAACAGCTTCTGCCTAAAGTGGATGCATTGCTCAATGCACTGAGCGCGCTGGATATTGCCGGGCTGGCCTCGACGTAAAATGAAGACGGCATTGTGGAAACGGGCAGCTCGCGTAAGAGAGAATCTGCCCGATCGAAAGGGGGACTCAGAGACCCGGATAGTCGTCCGATGGATCCGGCCAGGGGGTGAGAAGATCGTACCCGGTGCGGGTAACGGCAACCATATGTTCCCACTGCGCGGAGAGCGAGCGGTCTTTAGTGACCACCGTCCAGCCATCGGAGAGCACGCTGGTTGCTGCTTTACCGGCATTAATCATCGGCTCGATGGTAAAGATCATCCCTTCTTTCAGCACCAGGCCGGTGCCCGGCTTGCCGTAGTGCAATACCTGCGGTTCATCATGATAAATCCGGCCGACGCCATGCCCGCAGTACTCTTTCACCACCGAGAACCCGGCAGATTCAGCAACCTGCTGAATGGCCGCGCCTACGTCACCCAGCGTCGCACCCGGTTTAACCGCCTTGATGCCTGCCACCATCGAATCGTAGGTAACTTTAATCAGGCGATTTGCACGCACGGAAGGCTCATCCACCACATACATGCGACTGGTGTCGCCGTACCAACCGTCTTTGATGATTGCGACATCGATATTAACGATATCGCCCTTTTTCAGGACTTTGGCAGACGGAATACCGTGGCAAACCACATGGTTCACTGAGGTACAGACGGTACGGGTGTAGCCGTTGTAGCCAATATTAGCCGGAATAACCTTGAGCTCATCGCGAATGTAGTCGTGGCAGAGCCGGTCGAGTTCATCCGTTGTGATACCTGCGCGGACATGATGCTTGATCATTTCCAGCACCTTTGCGGCCATGTGTCCGGCAGCGCGTGCCATCTCAACCTCTTGTTGAGTATGAATTTTTACCTTGCTCACTGTGCTTCCTGCTCCATCGCCAGGGAAAGGGATTCGCCGTCTACCAGCCTGGTCATGTCGACGCCACCGTTAAGTTCTGCCTGTATCAGCAATCGGGTTAGCTGTTGGTGAGTCAGATGGGGATAAAGCTCCGCCAGCATGCCAACTTTAAGCCAGTGTTCCGCCTGCGCATTGATTGAGCGGCTCAGCGCGTTGCTGGCCAGACGCAGGTTTTCATGCATCAGATCGGAGATTTTGACAATACCCATGGTGTCACCATATACGTTTTATGTATGAAACGTATAATACACCATTTTCTGTAGTCTGGAAGAAGGAAGGAGCTGAAGCAGACGAAAGCGCACCGGCCCGCGTTAAGGGCTAGAACGCTTCAAGTAGCTTCAGCTGTCTGATGGTTAAGGGGTAATAGAAGATGTAACCCTGTACGCCAATATTATTGTACTTTTTAAGTAAGTTAAGATCGGCTTTCTTTTCTACTCCTTCGCAAATAATTTTGACATCAAGCTGGAGAATATTCGTGAGAATATGGTGGAGAGATCTCCGTTTCACTTCATCATGACCAATGCCATCAACAATGGAGCGGTCTATTTTAATCGTATCGAAATGAAAAAGACCCAAACTATCAAGCTGGATATTTCCAGCGCCAAAGTCATCAAGCGAAACAGAAAAACCAAACTCTTTTGCTTTTTTTAAAAATCGCTCACACTGAAGAAGCTGATCTTTCGTGACTTTCTCACTGATTTCAATTTCAATATTTTTTGGATCGACGCCCTGGGTGGCGCATTCAAGATAAAATTTTTCAGGATAATTCGTGTCATTGAGTAAAGCATGAGAAAAATTAAATGACACTTTTAAATTTCTTTTTTTTGCAATCAAACTACAAACTAGTTTAAAAATAAAGTCTGTTATTATATTTACTGAACCTGACTTCTCTGCACTATCGATAATTTTTTGTGTGGATACTGCAATTCCCTCTTCGTTACTAAATCTGGCAAGGGCTTCGTACTGGTCAATCTTTTGTTCACGCAAACTTACTATCGGCTGAAACGCCGCGGTCATATGAAACTTTTTATTATTGAATTCGAAAATTCTCGTTTCCATTTATTTATCGTTCCATTGACCTTTCAAGAATGCATCGTTATCCCCCATACATTACACATTCTAATCATTTATTCGGCATCTTTAAAAATTGTTTTAAATGATCAATATTTATAATTTGATAGGTTTTGCCTATCTAGATTATTTCAATGATCGCTACAAGCTATTTTACTTATGGTCAACAGAGACCAACCTGGCGAAAAATCATGAAAATTCATCTTAAAGCAACAGGATAATTCGTTGATTATTTTCATTATTGTTATCTTTTATTATCAATATAATAAAAATATATTTTCACATGAAAGACATTCACGTTACCTATATAGATGATTTTACATTTTATTAACACGCATAAGGCGTGGCTTTGTCCGCAGAGGCTACATGATATATATATTAATTTATTTCATGTTTTTAGGCGGATATCACGCTGTCTGGAATAGCGCCCGAAAAAGCATAAGTATAGATAAAAATAGCCTAAGGAATATGTATTAAAAATTTCCCATAAAATTCAATTCGCTTTAATCCGTATGATTAAACACATCCACGATAGCGACGTGGCGAAATATTACATTCAACCCTATGGCAGATTTTTCTTTCGGGAAGTGAGCAAACTACACATTACACGCCCAGGGGCAGTGAAATAGCCGCAATAGCTGAAGGGCTGCGCCACCCTTTTGACCTCTTTTTTCATGAATGTTAGTTAAATCGTTACGCTTACTGTGCATAAAACAAAAACTACGCTACGGTTAGTTGATAAAGGAGAATTTTCTGATGTACTGGCGCAGTAAACTTCAGGAGGGGATGTGATGACTATGAGTCCGAGAATTGAGTTTTTGAACCCAACTCAGACGATACGTATGCCGGTGTACAGTGCCGAAATCGCTTTTATTAAATCGGTGAAAGATGAGCTAAGCGCTCTCAATTTTCCTGTCAGCAACAAAGATGTCATTCTGGCGATCATTCGTCATCTGGAGAATGAGCGCGATCCACAACGATCGGCGTTATACAGTAGCGCACTGGAGATGGTGGTCAGAACGACCCCTGATGATTTGTAACCCTAAGACGGTGTTGTGTTGTTTCCCTGGCTAAGCATTCAGTGTTTTTTATCGCCCCGGCCAGGCGGATCGCTGTTCAGGTATTGCAGTATATTTTCAGAATTTCTGTTCTTACTCCCCTTCCATTGCGTCGAGGCTTTTCTTTTGCCGAGCGACAGGGAGTGACTACTGCGAATTTCTTCTATCGCCGCTGAAAGGGCTTCCAGCCTCGTTTCTCGCGTTTCTGTTTCAAGATGCCGGATTAACAGACCCAGCAATGCCTCATGAGAAATGGGAGCATCGGCTTCAAGCAGTTCAAGAATGGCATCACCAATGACGATTTCAACCAGGCTCTCTTTTACATTTTTGTACATGTTGCCTCCCTCAATTTCCATCCTGCTGGAATGTCAGAGAACATTGTGCAGGGCTAATCAGGCTTTCGGGTCAGGAGCAGGCGCAAAATGTCCGCATAATGCGCTTCAATGACCTCAGGCGTATTTTCCCCGATACAGGCCGCCACCGCGACACAAAGGCTCTGACGAGTAATACTTTGTCCTTCCCGGATCATCTGGACAACGATAGCGCCAATCGTCTGCTCAATACAAAGCATTTCACCGCCTGGTGGCATTACGATCTTATCCCGGCCGTCACTTCGTGAGTCACTCATATTTAACCTTTTCATTAGGTTCAGGAAAATATCTCTATGACAGCGCAGCTTAAAAATGCGCGCCTCGCATTGTGGCACCTGCAGGCGTTAAATGAAAGAATATCTCAACATAGAAGGTGAGTGCAGTCAGGTAAATTGGCACGGCGGAAGGCAGGTTTCAGAGAATGTTTTTTTGAGGATGTCAGACATAATCAGCCCTGGAGGCAGGTTTCTGCCTCCAGGGATTACCGTTACTCACTCAAACGTGTTATCCCGGAATGTGAAGGGTCACGCTTATACAAAAGCTCATATGCCCGAACTTCACCTATGGCCATTGTATAGTGTAGACGTCGGTAATTATCATCCGTCATCGTGCGTTCCGTTCTTAACGTCCGTATCAGATTGGCATAGGTTATTTTTGCCTGCGATTGCAGTAACTGAGCTGTTGCCTCGCATATAAGCACGTCGGATAACCTTTCGGTGGTTTTCATCGTATCCTCCTCATGGTTGAAACGTATAATGCAGGTCTAAACATCGCTAATGTAAGCAATTACTGCATTTTCTCTAATACGCGTTTACGTGCAGCCTGATAAATCGACTTACGCGCTAGCACGTCGGTCTCCTCTTCTTCCTGAATAAGAATTTGGATGAGACTGCGTGTGGTCACCGGCAGACCTTTTTTAATAAGTTGCGTTGTCGCAATGCCGATTACTTCGCGGATTAATTCTTCTTGTGTCAAACCATCATTACCGGTTTGTTTTACCATAGTAAAATTAATTTCTCCTCTCGATTAGGATAATATTACTGCGTACAAGACATTTAATAAAAATCATGTTGTTTATGAATATGCATGGGCATTCAGCCAGCTATAAAGCATCGCCGAAAGTATTATTGAGGCCTTTACGCCATCATGACGGCAAGGCTATCGTGACATTAACTACCGTTGAGTAGACTAATGAATTGAGTTGGCCGACTCGCTTAACAGCGATTGCCCTTGCAGAATTTGCTTACGTAAAGTTTCATTTTTCACCTCCATGGCCTGCTTTTCTAATACAGCGATAAGTGAGCCCAGGGATATTTCTTCATTACTATGAAGCTGACCCAGTACAGCATCACCAATAGCAACATATCCTGATTTAATACTTTCTTCATTGTACATTAATGTCACCTCCTGTATTTACCTTGGTTAAATATCAAGTGTCCTGTTTTAAACATTCATGTAATCAATGATTCATAACTATATTATAGCCCCACCTGAATATGTTAATTCATATTCAGGGGATTCCTAGAGCGAGGCGGTTAATCGACGTGGGGATAATAAATGACCCAATGCTAAATTTTAAGAGAAAATAATTAAATTATTAAGCGGAAAAATGATGTCGAGGGGGAAAATAACCCCCTGAATATTTGATTGGTAGTGTATTGATTTCACAAAGAATAATTAATCAGAGCGCGGGCTCATGATGAGTAATGGCGAATCCCTGTTTTTGCCAGTGCATAAGCTGCTCTTGTTGATGACGCGACAGCGTTTTATCTGCCCAGACAAAAATGTGCTGGCCAGGGAAAAGTTCGGGTCGTGGTGAGTCGAGGGGTTCGGCTAACACGTCGATATTCCAGCCATGTTGCGATAAACGCCATGCTTCCAGCCACAAGCGTGTGCGATCGTCAATGCTCCAGCCGATCAGCAGGGCCTCTTTACCTAACTTCTTACGCGCACGGGTCAATGCCAGAATGGCATGATCGATTAAAATACCGTCCAGAAGACTGCACATGGCGCGGGCTGTATTTTGATCCAATGAGAGTCGCTGACGCACTGGCACAAAAACATGGTCGATAAGCGCATCAATCGGATGTTCACGGCAGAAGGTAGCAACGGTTGCGCGGAGTTTGGCGGGGCGGACATGACGGAGCGAGGCCATCAGCGCTTCCTGGAGTGATTCCCAACCTTCATGCGAATCCACTTTGTTTTCTTCCAGCAGCGCCTTAACTTTACCAACAGGCACGCCGCTTTCGATCCAACGTTTAATATTCTCGATGCGTTGAATATCTTCTTCATCAAACTGTCGGTGCCCACCCTCGCTTCGCTGAGGTTTAAGCAAGCCATAGCGCCGCTGCCAGGCACGCAGTGTGACAGGGTTAATTCCACATCGTTCGGCCACATCGCCAATACTGTAAAAGGTCATTAGTTCCCTCGTACTTAAACCCGATACATGTATATCTAAACTAGCTAATACGGACAGGTTGTACAATTCATTTTATGCTGTACAACTATGGAACAGCAGGTGCTAAAGCATAACCTGAATTGATCAAAATTCAGAACCCGAATTTCAATTAAGGGTGAGAAAACACACCCATACCATCAAAGATCTCTCTTTGGATAGTATGGGTTGAATCAACAGTAAATGGGGAAGATTAAACCTGAATCAGGCCGTTTTTTCCGGCCAGTTTACGACCGGAATAGCCCCAAGTTCGGGACGTGCAAAGAGATAGCCCTGGAACTGAGAGATACCGGCAGACTCCAGCCACATCCACTCTTCCGCCTGCTCTACCCCCACGGCGGAGACCATGATTTCCAGCGAAATACAGCATTTGATAATGGCTTGTACAATGGCTTGCCGTGGCCCGCTCTTATGTACATCTTTTATCAGGTCGCGGTTAATTTTGATTCGCTCCGGCTGAAATTGCGCCAGCAGAAGCAGTCCTGCAAAACCGGCGCCGAAGTGATCGATCGCCACGCGGAAACCGGCACCTTTGAGCAGTTTGACGCCTTCGGTGAACTCATCTAAACGGGAGATAACCTCACTTTCTGTAAACTCCACAATCACCTGCTCGGGCACCAGGCCATTGGCTTTGATCTCTTCAAGGAGGAAATTTACCGCACCGGGTACTTTCACCAACGTCATCGGCAGTAAGTTAACAGATAAGGTCTGTTCGCCCAGCTCCAGTGCGGCTGCCATAGCAAAGGCCACCTTCTTGCTGCGCAAATCGGCTTCATAAATATCGTCGCCCTTTAGCTCGTCAAACCAGGCCTGAGGTGAATCACCTTCAGGGGTACGCAGCAGGGCTTCCAGCGAAACCACCTCGCGTGCGAACGGATCGATAATCGGTTGAAAGGCGAAATGGCAGCCCGCTTCGCGATCGGAACTGACTGTTTTCGTGGAGGCGGGCTGTTCGTCAGGAAGAAATTCCCACGAATCCCCCGGAGGGATTTCGAAGTAGTTCTCTTTCTCAAGATCTTCGACAAAGGTGCGGAAGAACTGCAGGGCGCGATCTTCATAGGTCAGCTGGTATTTTGAGGTGCCCTTATCGAGCACGCTTTGCAGGACCTCTTCGCGGTCATACTCGCGTAAATCGAAGAGTTCCATACCGCACTTACCAAATCGACGTGATGGCGCATAGTCACGCAGTAGCTCAACAAGATTGTAATGCCGTTTATCCCGACAAATATGCTGGTAAATGGTTGAAACCTTCTCTTCAGGCCCTTCCAGTAACTGGAAAAAGTGAGTGCCGTTGAACAGCAAAATGCCGGTGACATCAACGTGCCAGTTTTTATTATTGGCCGTTGAAACCATATCCTCGAGCACCGAGAAAGGGACATTCTCGCAGATATGACTACGGTAAATGATTGTTGTAAGCATGAACTTTCCGAAAGAAAGCGTTGTAATCGCCACAATAACGGGGGCATACGCAGGGGGTCTTTTAACCATCGTGACCAACGGCGGGTATACAACTGAGTGATGTTGAAATGACAAAAAATCCTGCAATCCCTGAGGCTTTACTTATCACCTTCTAAATACTGCGCATAAAGTGTAGACCGAAACGTCTGGTTTCACCTGATTCTTTACATCTATCTCTTTGAAAATTAACTACTAGCATTTTTTGATCAAAAATAAGGTTAAATTTGTACAACTTTCATGTACAGTTTTTCTATAGTTGTATAACTTACATGTCTCTTTTATGAAGAGTAAAAAATTGGTTTTACAGGAGTGACCCATGCAGCAGAACGGCTACCTACCGGATACAGCGAATGCGATTGCCCAGTATTTTAACAAGGCAGACCTGCCAACTCAGCAAGAAACCCTTGGGCAAATTGTAGTGGAGATCCTTAAGGATGGCCGACATCTGAACAGGAAATCACTCTGCACCAAACTTTTGAGCCGACTGGACCAGGCTTCGACACCGGAAGAAGAGAACCATTATCAGATGCTGATTGGCTTGCTCTTTGGCCCAGACTAAACAAAACGCAGCACTAACCTGTGAATTGAGTTGATTCTGGCGGGCATTCCAGGAAGCCTGCCGACTGTACCGGAGGATTAACTCACTGCCGCGTTTCACTTTCTGAACGGTGCGGCAATCAGAGATGCAGTTATGAAGAGTAGTGATATTGAACAGCTTACCGATGAGCTGATTGGGGAAGCAGTATTGTCTCTTCTCCATGAGAATGGCCCGATCAATACGTTGTCCCTTATTGCCAGGTTGCAGACGATGAAGGGCAACGAGCAAGAGCGACAACGCATTGAGATGCTGGCGCGCCTGATTGATGAGATCAGTCATAGCCATATTACCCCTGCGGGCGAGCAAGAAGAAGGTAAGCAAGTAGTACGTAAAAAAGAGGCCGAAGATAATGTTTATCCATTATTCGGCGATCGCCAACGTCAGGGGCGCAGTAAAAAGCACTGATGGCACCCGGCATCAATCCTAAATTTAAGGCGTGAATAAATGAGCCAAGCGATGTTTGACCCAACAGAGCAATATGCAAATCTGCCGGATAGTGCGCTTACCGACTATTTCAAAAACGCAGGTGAAATGCTCGCAGAAGAGGCAGCCATCCTTGGCGGCGTGATTCGCAGTATTCTCGCCTATGAAGGGCAGATTACGAATAAGGCCATTATTTTGCGCCTTATTAACCTGCTGGAGAACACAGAAGATGTGGTCACCGGCGATGTCGTCCGCAAAACGCTGGAGATCGTGGTCGATCACACGCTGGACGATATCTAAGCACGACTTTCAACCAGTGCCTGTGAACACGCCCAGGCGCTGGCCCATGCCCACTGGAAGTTGTAACCGCCTAACCAACCTGTCACATCCATAACCTCACCGATAAAATAGAGGCCAGGCACATTGCGGGCTTCCATGGTGCGTGAGGAGAGCTCATGCGTATCCACCCCACCCAGGGTGACCTCCGCAGTACGATAACCTTCTGTTCCGTTAGGTTGCACGCGCCAGTTCGTGAGCGTGTCAATTAAGGCATCCTGTTCGCGACTATTGAGTTGTTTCAGGGTCACGTCCGGAATTTGGCCAAGCTGCTGTAAACACTCCACCAGACGTTTGGGTAACTGCATCGCGAGCGTATTTTTTAGGCTTTGATTCGGATGCGCCTGGCGCTGCTCATTCAGTAGGCTTTCGAGGTCGCACTCCGGTAACAGATTAATGCTGACGAACTCGCCCGCCTGCCAGTAGCTGGAAATTTGCAGCACCGCCGGGCCGGAGAGGCCGCGATGGGTAAAGAGCAGGTTTTCTTTAAAGACCGTGCCGTCTTCAGCGGTAATGACCGACGGCACCGACACGCCGGACAGCACCTGGAACTGGTCGAGCATCGGCTTGTGTAGCGTGAATGGCACTAGCCCCGCCCGC
>Ga0105244_10000868_pt1 | contig 25532 bp, 22 predicted proteins | sample KBSM44metaG_FD_80423 | JGI IMG/M metagenome (GOLD analysis project Ga0105244, IMG submission 80423) | Miscanthus rhizosphere microbial communities from Kellogg Biological Station, Michigan, USA - KBS M4-4 metaG | ecosystem: Host-associated > Plants > Roots > Rhizosphere > Soil | place... | reverse complement strand
GCAGCGCGACGGCGGCACCCACCTGACCGGCCTGCGCGCCGCGATGACCCGCGTCATCAACAAATACATCGACGAGCAGGAATTCGCCAAGAAAGCCAAGGTAGAAATTTCCGGCGACGACATGCGCGAAGGCCTGACCTGCGTGCTGTCGGTCAAGGTGCCCGAGCCGAAATTCTCGTCGCAGACCAAGGACAAGCTGGTGTCGTCGGAAGTGCGCGGCCCGGTCGAAGAGATCGTCGCCAAGACCTTGTCGGACTACCTGCAGGAAAAACCGAACGACGCCAAAATCATCTGCGGCAAGATCGTCGAAGCGGCGCGCGCGCGCGAAGCGGCCCGCAAGGCCCGCGACCTGACCCGCCGCAAAGGCGTCATGGACGGCCTGGGCCTGTCGGCCAAGCTGGCCGACTGCCAGGAAAAAGACCCGGCCCTGTGCGAACTGTACATCGTCGAGGGTGACTCCGCAGGCGGCTCCGCCAAGCAGGGCCGCGACCGTAAATTCCAGGCGATTCTGCCGCTGCGCGGTAAGGTCTTGAACGTGGAAAAGGCGCGCTTTGAAAAGATGCTGTCGTCGGAGCAGATCACCACCTTGATCGCCACGCTCGGCACCTCGATCGGCCCGGACGAATTCAACGTCGAAAAGCTGCGCTACCACCGCATCATCATCATGACCGATGCGGACGTCGACGGTGCCCACATCCGCACGCTGCTGCTGACCCTGTTCTACCGCCAGATGCCGCAACTGGTCGAGCGCGGCCACATCTACATCGCGCAACCGCCGCTGTACAAGGTCAAGGCCGGCCGCGACGAGCGCTATCTGAAGGATGACGCCGAGGAAGCGACCTACATGATGAACGTCGCGCTCAACACCGCCGTGCTGACGCCGCGCGAAGGCGCCGACCCGATCGTCGGCGAACCACTGGCCGAGCTGGTGCGTCAGTTCAACCTGGCCAACGTCATCATGATGCGCCTGACGCGCGTGATCGACCGCGCCGCGCTGACCGCCATCATGACCGGCGTGACCCTGGATCTGAGCACGCAGGAGCTGGCGGAGGCGTCGGCTGCCGCGCTGTCGAAGGAGATCAACGATATCGCCGTCAAGGTCACCGTGATTTCGGATGAGCTGTCGGAGAAGCACGCGCTGCGCATCGAGCGTATGCATCACGGTAATATCAAGGTCAGCTCGATCGACGCCGACTTCGTACAGGGCGCCGACTACAACGTGCTGGCCAGCGCGGCGGCCACGTTCAAGGGCTTGATCGGCGAAGGCGCGGTCGTCAGCCGTGGCGAAGGCGAGCGGACCAAGGAATCGGCCGTGGTCGACTTCCACCACGCGATGCAGTGGCTGCGCGATGAGGCGGAACGGGTGGTGTCGAAGCAGCGCTACAAAGGTCTGGGTGAGATGAATCCGGATCAGCTGTGGGAGACCACCATGGATCCGACCGTGCGGCGCTTGCTGAAGGTGCAGATCGAGGACGCGATCGCTGCAGATCAGATCTTCACTACGCTGATGGGGGATGATGTGGAGCCGAGGCGGGCGTTTATTGAGAATAATGCGCTGCGGGCGGGGAATATCGACGTCTAATTGTGTCGGGTGACACGGAAAGTGAAAACTGTGACAAATTGGTGATAAACCATTGTCACAGATAATGAAAAAACCAACCGACAAGGTTGGTTTTTTTTCGATTCAAACTACCAAATTAGTTAGCGCGAAGCGCGCTAACTAGGGCACATATCGGAGTCAGTAGTGTAGCGATACTTGCATACTAACTATCGTTGATACCTCTTAACGCAAAGGTCGACATGCCTCAAGACACCAACTGGTTGGAAGTGCCCAAGGGACTTTGCATAAGTTTGCATCTGTCAAAACAAGCTCTCCTGCGCGGAGTGCAATGTCTTTAACACTGGGCCGTAAAGCCGTTCGATCCCTGCTCGAAAATCGTTAACGCCACCATAACTTGGATGACGGATGCATTCCACTTCCACGCCGAAGGAGTTTGCATACTTAGCCGCATCCTGACCAATACAAATAATTCGACGTATTTTTAGCCAACGAACCAGCTCTCGATTTAGCACATCGACGAGGGCCAGTTCTCGTGCAGTAAATCGACGATTCGTCATTTCACTTTCTTCCTCGTGTGGATGAAATGGAAAAACATTCCACAACAGAGGTGGTCGCGGCAACGCCGAAATCGCTCCCCAAATTTCCGTCGCTGTGCGCTCCGCAACAGCGGGCCCTTTTGTTGCTCGTCTGGGAGTACTACCAGGGTAACGGGCAGCAAATTGGACTAAATGTGACTCATCTGTCAGCGCGAGCCCTGTTCGACGTCCCCCTCTGTAGCCGAGATCTCGCCCCATCCAAATGGTATCGACCTCAAGCTTTTCCACTACGTTTAGGTATGACGTGAGATTGCGTCGACGAACCGTCGGCGCATCCGCAAGGTCACACACGTGACATTTGTCTGCGTATGGGTTGAAGACATTCTGTAATCGAATGTCCGCGAGGGCGGCGACGAAATTCTTTGCGTTCACTTGTCAGTCTTGGTCAGAGGCACATACGTGAGCGACCGTTCAAGCATGTTCACTTTAACCAGCCCTCCCCCGTTGTCGCGTAGTTGTCGGAATACGGAAAAACCGTCAAGGATAGCACGCTCCCACTGCCACAGCGGACATTGATCTACCTCATACCCCGAGACGAGGCTACGAATCTGCTTGAGAAGGCCATATTCGAGCTTGCCTACTTCCACATCCTCAAAAAATTCACCTTTATCGCGAGCATGGTTAAAAATCCAGGTAGCAATAGCTTCCTCGATAATCATGGCGCGCGCTCCATCTTGGTTCTCATCCACCGAAGGCAGACTCTTTCGTTTCAGCTTTAACAATCCACGAATAACTGGCGACCACCCGAGATGCGCGACGTAAGCAAGGTGAAAGACATCATGGTACCTATAATGATCAGGTGACGTCCGGTTGTCTGTCACCGGATCTCCAATATTAACGCGACACCAACGCTGCACAACAGACATCCTATTTCCAACTTTACGCTCGATGAATTCAATGTCAAATTCCCGGGGAAGTTGTTCAAACTCCGACAATCCCTCATCAAACAATTTAGGATATTGAGCATCGATACGTTTCCAGCGAGATTCAATTTTTTCCAGGTTTTTCGATGCTATTGTCTTCAAACATAAGTTAAAGGTGGCTGCTACCAAGGCTAGCAATGCCAACAAGCCACCATAAAGATTCAGGTTTTCCGCTTTTATAGAAGCGCCTGAAGCTGTACCTTGCTTCGAAAACAAGTTTCCAGTCCGATCTGCCAAATCATACAAAAGTGCACTGAAATCTTGTGGTGCCTGATCTCTTTGAAATTCAATCAGACCATCAACCTGACTAAAAGTGACGCCCTTCTTGGGGCGAATCACCCCACCAACTCCAAGCCGGTCTCGTAATTGGACAATTGCTTCTTCGCCAATTTGGCTGAAGAGGAGCCCATCTTTACGCACGACGGTGGCCAAGTACCACATTGCGTCACCTATTTCTTCCTCGGCCGTATCGCCGCGAGACGCAGAGAGGGGCTTTTCTCGATGAGACTTCTTCACCGCAGAAAGTAGGCCTCCTACTTCTCCAAAAAATCCGAATCGCAGCTGTTTTATAGCCTCGGTGTCATCCGCCAACTGGTCTGCGTACTTGCATCGTTGCTGGTATTCGTCAAGTGAAAGGTCTGCCATTTTTCCCCATCGGTTTTTGTATTGCTGACTCGGATCGCCATGCGACGGCCACGATGCATCATGAAATTTTAAACAGCTCTTAATTGTGACGCAAAAATACTAAAATGTTACATTTGGCTGCATATTGTTTGCTATACAATAACACAACCAAGTGTCAACAATTGTCGCAAACAAGGGACTTCAGACTCTGGCCTCTACCAAAATTAAAAAGACTCTCTATGCAAAACAATGGCACATTGCTGGATTGGCAACAAGAGCTTTCGCGTTTCCCGTCGATTATTGAGAACGATTTTCTAGTCCACTGGAACTCCCGACACCGAAACCCAGAAACTGACGATGCGAAAGCCGCTGCCGAACTACACGTTCAGTTAGCCTCGCGAGTTGCCACACAAAGCTTGCCTTATCGGGCAGGCGTCGAAGCCGCTGCATTAAAGAGCATTTACGAACTATTTGGTCACGCAAGAACTATTGCCTCAAAATATCCACTAGCTGGAGACTTCGACGAACTTGTTTGGCATGTGCTCAATACGCATGTACGTCCATTCACCGCAAAATGGCATCGCAAAAATCAAGACGGAGCACTAGATGCGCTGGACGAGACTGATCAATTTCGAAGTGAGCTTTCACATTTACAAAAAAAACTTGTCACCTTTGATTCTTTGCTACTTCTCCTGCGTGATGGCAAGCATCATCAACGCTTCCAGGCCAATGATATTTCCAACACCATTGTTGAGGAGATGGGGAGAAAACTCGATTTCGGTATCCCTGCTACACGCGCTGGAGTAGATGCGCAAACCAGCAAAGTGATGAATGATGCTGAACGCAGCGCCATCAGCGAACGCCGAAAAAATTACAAACTTGAAGATTCTACTCAGGCCGCAGGCTTAGCAATTTCTGGAGGTGGGATACGCTCGGCCACATTTGCACTGGGAGTTCTGGTTGCCCTGTCAAAGAGAAATCTACTTCCTCAATTTGACTATATGTCGACAGTGTCAGGAGGGGGGTTTGTCGGTTCTTTCTTGACTGCTTTCCTGTCCGGAACCACCCTTGAAGTTGGATTAAAAAAATGCCAACATCCATTTAAATCCTCGGAGGGTGAGAGCCCTGAGCTTCGTCGGATTCGTCATAAGAGCCGATACTTGCACACGTCAACTTGGGAAAGATTTTTCCTAGGCGTGTCGCAAGTATATGGGATGGCGGTCAATATATTTGCAATTTGCCTGTTGCCTCTTCTAGCCGCATTCCTAGAATATGTAATTCGCAGTTCCGGCGTTGCTCAAGCCAAATCTGGACAAACAAATATCGTCGTAATTGGAATACTTGTAGCAGGTCTAATCCTTCCAGGGCTTATCCATCGAATATTCAATGCCGAAAAAATAACTGACTTGATTTATCGTGCTCTCGGAATTGCTTTCGCGGCCATTGTGATTTGGTGGTTGTTTGGTTTTGCACACGAATATGTGGCTCAGTTTACAGATCAATTATTTACTTGGACGTTTCTTGGTTTCCTGATCACATTGTGCACAGTTCCACTCCTTTGTACATTGGTATTCAGCATGCTACCGACTCGCCACAAGATTTGGAGAAAGTCTTTTGCGCTGGTTGCAGGTTTGGGGGCGCCTCTATGTTTTCTTAGTATCGAACTTGTAGCCTTTGCTTGGCTGGCATCCAGCAGCGAAACACTGCAAGTATTTCGATGGCAACTCCCTTTAAGGATGCTGATTTTAGCTGCAAGTTGTGCATCGATTTTCGTTCTAGTATGGATGCCACTTAACATTAATTTTACATCACCCCACAGGCACTATCGTCGGAAGTTGGCCGAAGCATTCATTATTCAACGTAAAAAAACAGGAGAACTCGTACCCGTTGAAATTCAACTTTCAGAAGCGAACGCTGGCGGACTTGGCCCATATCATCTGATAAATGCCGCTCTAAACGTCCCCTCATCCAGAAATTCTGCAATGCAAGGTCGATTATCCGATTTCTTTTTGTTCAGTCAAGCATACTGTGGAAGTCCGATTACAGGCTACTACCCAACCGTCGCATGGGAAAAGGTAGATTCCAATTTAACTCTAGCAACAGCTATGGCAATTTCGGGCGCCGCCGCCTCGCCAATGATGGGTTTAGAGACGAAGTCTCATTTAGCATTTTGGATGGCGATATTGAATGTTCGGTTGGGATATTGGCTAAGAAATCCCAAAATTCATAGCTGGAGGGAGCAACCAGGAGCTATGCAACTTGGGCGCGAGATGATCGGAAAAATAGATGAGCATGGCGCCTTCCTTAATTTAACTGATGGCGGACATATAGAAAATTTGGGAGTATATGAATTGCTCCGACGCCGGTGTAAGTTTATTGTTGCAATTGATGGAGAATTTGATCCAAAGATGACATTTCATGCTCTCACCAACCTGCAACGACTGGCATCCATTGATTTTGGAATTAGTATAGAGTTAGATTTGGACGAATTGCGTTTGAATTCTAAGAAACTAAGTCGTTCTCATTTTCAGTTTTGCAGAATAAAATATCCCGCTACGGATAGCTTGGGGGCGGGCATCGGATATATCTTGTATGTTAAGCTTTCGCTAACAGGAAATGAAGGGGAATTTATTCGAAAATATAGAATGGACGAACCGGAGTTTCCCCACCATTCAACTGCAAATCAATTTTTCTCAGAAGCTCAATTTGAAGCTTATCGCTCTCTCGGAGAGCACATTGGGGAAAAATTGTTTATCGAAGCACTCTCTGGAATAATTGACGAAAATCCGGAACTGAGTGATTGGTTCAAGGAAATTGGCAAACGTATGTTAGATAATTAATCATAAAATTAAGACAGTCAAAAACAAGCTTTAATGGAGATATTTATGACAGAGCGTCGCCACCTTTTTATTAGTCATCACCATAAAGATGATAATCTAGTTGATCAATTTAGCAACTTACTTGGTAAAGATTCGTTAGATGTCAGAAATAGTTCTATTCGTGCAAAGCCGGCTAACCAGGACCGTCTTAAAAATGGGCTTATCGATGACAAGGTATTGAAGCGCCTCTTGCGGATGAAAATCTCGTGGGCGTCTACAGTTGTGGTCATTATTGGCAACAAAACCCATACCCGACCTTGGGTCAACTGGGAAATCGAGGAAGCGAATGCGCAAGGGAAAACGATTGTTGGAGTGTATGAACGTGGCGGAACAGACTATGATGTTCCTCCTGCCCTTGAGAAGTATGCTTCTTCGATTGTAGCGTGGAATGCGGCAAGTATTCAAAAAGCGATTGATGGCGACTCATCGTTTCAAAATCCAGACGGTTCGGATCGCGCCCCAAGTAACTCCGCCTCACGCTCGGTGTGTTGACAATGGGGAAACTTTATATGTACGTAGTGGACAGGGACTTCGGATTTGCACCGAACCCTTTCCACGGAATTTGCACGCTTGCTACTTGCAAACCCGACATTAGACGCAATGCCAAAATTGGTGATTGGGTAGCAGGTATGGGCGGTAGACGATTAAAATCTACAGGAAAGTGCATTTTTGCGATGCAGGTTTCAGAAGTAATTACCTATGATCAATACTGGAATGATGAGCGCTTTATAGCTAAAAAACCGGTACGTAACGGTAGTAAAAAAATGCTCGTTGGAGATAATATTTATCAAAAACAGAATCAAACTTGGGTGCAAGCAGACTCCCACCACAGCAATTCCGATGGCAGTACCAATTTCCTTAATCTTAAAAAAGATACTTCTGCAAATTCTGTTCTAATATCCAATAACTTCTATTACTTCGGATCATCACCCGAAATAGTTCCTTCAGAAATCCTTCAGCGCATGAGCTATAGGAATCAAATCGGTCATCGCACATTTTCTGGTACAACTGGTGACGAATTCTTAGCTTGGTTAAAAACGTCTGGCCCATGCAACAGACTGATTTCTGATCCATTTGATTTTAATATAGCGGCGGATAGATATTCGGGTACAGGTAGCAAAATAGTAGCCAAGTAACCCTGGTCTTTAGAAAGGCTTGGAGCCATTTATGTCAAATTCAATTTTTGTCAATTATCGCCAAAGCGATTCTCAGCATGCGGCTATGGCGATCGCCTCGATGCTAAAACACTCCTTTGCCGAAGGTGAGGTGTTCATAGATCGTTCGTCTATTCTTGGCGGAAGAGATTGGCCCAGCTCAATTTCCAATGCTCTTGAATCCGCACAGGTATTGGTAGCAGTGCTAGGGGAAGACTGGCTCAGATCTTGGGATGGGCACGGCAGAAGGCGCATTGACCATCCTAAAGATTGGGTCCGCTTGGAGTTAAGCCGAGCTTTCGAACGTGGTATTCCAGTTGTCCCTGTTCTACTCGAAAATGCGGAAATTCCTCCTCCAGAGGCCTTAGACACTTGTCTGCTAGATATTTGCAGAGCTCAAGCCGAACGCATTCGACTTGATACATGGGACTCAGATCTAGCACGTCTTATCGATACGTTGAGCCAACTCATTACTGGCGTGGTTCGGCGCACTCCGTCCTTTCCTGCCGGGATGCGTATTGTCCGCCCACATCCCCATCAGAAAGAACGCCCTGTTCTGTCACCTGATGAACTAACTGAGTCAATGCAATATATTCCAAATTGGTGTGAAGAATGCAACTCGCATAATTGGGCGAGAGGTGGCCTCGCGCACGAACTCGTTCGAGTATTCGAATTCGTATCGTTCAATCGCGCCATTCAGTTTATGAATTTTGCTGCAAAGGAAATCGATAATTGGCAACCCCAACACCACCCAAGATGGGAGAATCAATGGCGCTCTGTAAAGGTATGGTTCACAACTTGGGATGCTGGGTGCAGAATAACTAAATTGGATGTAACATCAGCCGAAAAATTTGATTTACTTCATGTGCGATTTATTACCGGGGACTTAGTAAAATAGATTTACTATTCAAAAAGAGGCCAAATTGAAAATTTTTGTCATCGGTGGGCTAGTCGTACACAACACGGACATAGTTTCGCCACAATCAGATATATTCAAAAGAGTCTGCACTCAAATAGGAAGCAGTTTAGTTTCCGGTCAGCATACGATTCTGCTCTGCAGTCCTTTCGAAGATGCTGCCGATATTCACATTCTCCGAGGAGCTGTAGCAACGCAGGGGGGGCACGATATAAGAATCGAATTTCATTTCGTAGATTCACCCGATGTCTACCAACGACTTAGTAAGTTAATTTTTGAATTGAAACTTTCAAACGTTTCAAGGATTCCACATCCACCTCCTCGGACAACGGATGCCCAAGCGCTAAGATATGCCTGGCTTTTTTGTCAACTCAGCGCACTGGAGTCTAGCCATGCAACCATTGCACTCGGAGGAAATCCCGACGGCGCCTCCAATATGCTTCTTTTGCTCGCCGAAGGAAAACGGAAAGCCGTACTACCGCTCCCCTTCATGGGCGGAGCTGCTAAGCAAGCGTTCGATCGATGCCGCTATGAGCTGGAGGACCGCCTTGGCTCGCGTTTTTCTGAGTTGCAAGATGAATCCGTAGCTAAAAATGCAGGCGAGTTCGCAGTGATTCTGGCAGATGCTAAAACTACGTCCACCGTACATGGGTCCTCTCCAAGTTTCTTTATTAGCTACGCTAGAGAAAGACAAGCCGATGCAGATCATGTTGAAATTTTGCTTCGTCGCCGAAAACTACGTGTATTTCGCGATGAATCAGATTTTGGAGCCGGCCATATAATACCAAATGCAATCCGTGAAGCAATATTTGGCGCAGATGTTTTCATCGCCATTTGGTCGGCCGAATATGCTTGCAGCCCCTGGTGCTTTGACGAATTAGAACTAGCTCTCGACCGTCATGCCGAAGGAGTCTTAGATTTATGGTTGCTGCGCATAGATAAGACGCGACTGGTGCCGCTACGGGCAAGAGATCTGATCTACTACGATTGCGAAACACGCAATTCATTGGAAGGTAAAGTACTCGAACTACTTGGTCGAATTATTGACAAACGGGAATAGCCGCAAATTCTTGAAAACCGATTGACAACGTTCAAGTAGGCTATGTCTCCTGACTCACACCGACCAGCCTTCTAAATTTCCGGGTCGATTCATAGTAAGATTATTTCGTAAATCCACAACTCAAAAAACAAGAAACCCGCCGAAAGGCGGGTTTCTCTTGAAGCGGGGTCGCCCCGAAATCAGGGTCACAAATCAACCTAGCGTCATCACCAGTATGGTAGTTGGGAGAGGACTTAGTCTAGGGCAGCAAGCGCAGTATATCATCAAGAACAGTCACGATCAAAATTGATCTCTAGCCTGGCTAGAACTTATCGAACCGTCTCCCGTGATGGACAGAGGACACCACACCTGTAAGCCAAACCTACCGCGTTTCTAGGCGACACATCATCCTCGAGCACGATTTCCTATGACTCGAAATTGCCCTCCTAGTGCGGGCAATTTTTATTTCAGATGAAGTCCACGAACGTCATCCTCCGTCTAAACCAGCGCAAAAGACGCCGTGCAACTTATCTTTATGACAAAATCAAAAACATGATGGCATTGTTCCGTAAGATATGTTAGTTTCCACATAGAAACATAAATAATTTGACAAAGGAGGTTGTGGTGAACGCTGAGCTATTAAACGGAATCGAAATTTTAGCAGCCGTCGTTAAGGCTAATCCAAGCATGATGATGATGGCAAAAGAGCAACAAATCTTCCCAGAAGTCGAACGCACTGTCGTGGCACTGATCGGCAACGCAACCTCCACAGGCGAATCGCTTTTGGCTTACGAAAAATTTGGGAGTCTCGTTCCAGATTGGAAATTTCTTTTTGCCTCCGAAAAGGGATCAGCGCCAGGCTTTGCCGTGAATCGGAATTTCTCCGATGGTTCAGTCGTGCGCGGCTTGTTTTCCACTGAACGGGCTGTAGTTCTAGATCAAGGCATCCACCGCGACATGCTTTCTAAGCACGAAGCCACATTCCCGATCGACCACTCCATAGCACTCGATACACAAGCGTTAAGTTATTTACTCCCTTATCTCAACGGAAAAACTACAAATTTACCAAAGGACTTCTACGAGATCTTTTCGTTCATCTCCCAAGATGAAGTTTTTGTCGATCCGGTTCCCTATCTCACTGAAAATTTACCCAATATACTGATAGATAAAAATATTCCCCAAATTACTGATCGACTAGGAGCCTACGAAGTTCTCCGAACAATCGACGCAAAACATTTCAGGGAAACTCAAGAAGTCCGCTCAAAAATTTCGCAAAATGAGCGAAATTCGAACGTGGATAAATTCGTCCGTAAGATGATCCAGGATGCATCCGAGCCAAAATTGATGTCGGCGGTCCTTCGTCGGTATACCTTGCTATATTGTTTACTGCTTAAAATGTCAACAATTCAATTGGGTAGCCAAGGGCGATCTTCAGATTCGAAACTTCATGAACTTGTGGAATTTATGGATTCGCAACTGCATACGGTATTTGCTCGTGAAATTGTAGTTGCCGCAGAGTACTTTTCAAAAGGACAGGATTTGACCTTTTTTGGAAAAATTCAAAAGCGCCCGCCAGATGAGCTATCCGACCTTATCAAACAGTTGAAAAATATGGCGTGGGACTTCTGGCATATTCGATACATTGAAGAAGCGGCTACCAATGAGAGTCCCCGTCCTGACACGGCGCCGATCCAACCTCGTTATTTCTTTCCAGCACTCCTAACGTGTGACAAGAAATTTATCGAAATAATCGATTTGTATCCACTTAAGTCCTGTGCCTACCAAAAAGGAAGCAGAAGTCCGATTCCGTTCGCCGCTAAAGACTGGATTGCAGCTCTCTCTGGTTCGCCAGGTACAGAAGCAGCAATAATGGAAAAGTATTTTTCTAGAGAGGCCATCCATCGTCGAGATACAAAACGCGAGGGCGTGGATACTAAACTGCCGGCATTGGTTAATACACTCGAAGAGGAGTTTGCGAAAGCAGCACGCGCAGGCAAGTAATCATACTAAATTTGCGGAGCTAGTGACTCGTGGCCGGCGGGATCGCGCTTGCGTTTCTCTTTCTGCCATTGACTGCGACGTGCTCGCTGACAATCTGGTTGGGAGCAGTAACTTTGGAGTGGCGTTTGCGTGCGGACCGAAAAGCTCCTACCGCAAGCCGCCCAGTGCTTGATTTGCATATCCGCTCCCCATCTTTTGCCCTCGATGAAGAATGCGCGAGCACGTGCAATTTGCAATTAGATTTTTTCTCTTGGTGATCTCTGCGACTTGGCCGAGGCATTGATGTTCGTCGTTACTTGGCTTCTCGCCCAACTATCGATGCCCGGTTGGACCGTCCGCTACCGCTAATGGATGAGAGTTGTTCATCACAAAGCGCGTCAATTCCCATCTCACTTCCCTTGTCGCAGCCGGTCGCGACGAGCGCTTTTTTCTTCGCACTCGACCTGTTCAGAATTTTGTGTGGATCATGGGAGTGATCATCCGCCTTCGATGGGAGTTGTTCATCACAGAGATCGTTTGTGAGCGCGAAATTTTTTCAGTTTTCATGGCACAGATCGAACTTTTTTTCACTCAATGTGGCACGACCAAAATTTTGTCGTGCCACATTGAGTGAAAAAACCATTTGAAATCAAAGAGCATGTTTTCAAGATTTGTGGCACACGACAAATTGCCTCGGCTATGCGTTCAATCAAAGCCAGCCTTTCAAGGCTGGCTTTTTTTCGCAATTCTCGCCAGCATTTGGTTGCTTTGCCAGGGAAGAGAAGGTACGAAGAATCCCTGATGGTGACGCCGCCGATCACACTCGCGCACCTAGGCCGCCGGCCGCGACGGCTCGCCTTTTACTTTCTCTCTTTGATGATGCATCATCATATGCCGCCGCCCTCCCCGCCCCTGTAGAGAGCCAGGCTCGGAACCGTTCCGACGAGTGCTTCCGCTGTAGAGAAAAAAACGTTCCCCAATGACCGTAAACATGGAGATATTTCGACAATCCCACCGGTCTTATATGCCCCAACTGATGCGCAATTAACTCGACCGGCCAGCGCGTCCATCTTGGTCTCATATTCGTGCAAATACAATTCTGACATCGAACCGCCCTCCTGCACGTAGACATACGATGGCATTGATTTTTCTTCCAGCAACGCGGCACCATTTCGATCAATGGTGATACGCAGTTGCCCACCTGGCAAGCGCTCGTATTGGATTGCCGCTTTCGACGTCATGACAAAGAGAGCGATAGCCATCGCGTCATCGTGGTTTAAACATAAGTTGGGCTTATAGGTCTTGGTCATAGGTTGCTCCATGTGTGAGCAGCGCAGGCAAAGTACATGCATAGCCACGCTATCGCAGGCAACTTTGGCTTGAGGGCCAATGTTTCCCGAGACAGCTCCTCCCATCGGCAGCTTTTTACCTTGCAGAGCAAAATCAGTTAGACCTCCGTTCAACTAAAAATATCTTTTGCTTCGCAAAAAAGGCTTACCAAGCTGGCCCAGCAATTGCCCTCACGCCTCGAGGCACGACGACGCCCCTGTTGTTTCAGGAGATTCTGCGACAGGCGCGGGCAACCCCGGGCCGATGGAGCTGGCGTCGGGTGCGCTAAGAGCGTGTGCGAGCGCTTTACGAAATAGCGTCGCCGGCCGGCGCGCCCCACCTCCCGAGAGTTTCATCTTTCGCAGCGACCTAAAAATCAGACCTGTCCAATTACGCCGCAGCCCATATTGTAGAGTTCGCTTAAACATTAAGCAGACTCTACAATAGATGTTAGAGTGATGCTTAGAATCAATTGACAACTAGGCATCAAACTCGGGAGCTGTATGGAGTTTTATTGGGTAAATATCGGAACCACGCACAAGACCGTAATCGATCAACATTTTTTGTGGGCTCCCAAAAGCTCACGAAACAAGGCAGGGAGCGAGGTAACCCGGCTCTACTGGGACAACGTCGGGAAGGTTCAGCAGGGCGACATTATTTTCTGTTGCTATAACCAAAGAATCAGCTTCTTAGCAATCGCGGACGGGAATTCATATACAGAAGCGCGCCCTGTCAGCCGTTCATTCGGTGAGTGGGACGCTGTCGGCAACCGCGTAGATGTTCAGATTGTTGAACTAGATCGCAAGGTCCATCGCGATGAAATTTCATCTGAATTCATCGCGAGGTTTAACAACCGAAGCACGCCTTCTTTATTCAGTAACCAAGCTACGCTCAACCAAATTTACATGGCTCACTTGCCTGCAGATGCGGGGATGTACCTTCTTGAGGCTGTCAATCAGACAGCCAGGTCAGAGGATGCTTTCATTCGAGCCGGAACTAGCGAGCCTGCGAAAATATCTGCGACAACGCGAGAGGCGCTGGTGATGGCTCGCGTTGGACAGGGCAAGTTTAGAGCTGATCTTATAAAAAGATGGGGCGGACGATGTGCACTCACGGGCTTGCAAAACGTCAATCTGATGGTCGCATCGCACATCAATTCGTGGGCACTGTCTGACAATACTGAAAGGCTAGACGTCGAGAATGGGTTACTGCTGGCCCCGCATATTGACCGACTATTCGACCAAGGGCTCATTTCATTTTCAAGCAACGGTTTAGTGCAGATTTCCCCTTCACTAGGCGCTGAAGACAGAATTATCTTCGGACTAGATCGATTTACAAAAATAGAAGCGCTAAGCGAAAGAAATCTGTCATATCTCGATCGTCACCGAAAGCGTTTCAACTTCCTTTAGCAATAACGCCCTCAGGCATTGACCTGCCCACCCTTTTCCACGGGAGGCAAGTACGGCTCCTGGACGAGCGCGACATGCTTCCGCAGGCGGTGCGCGCCGTGCGCGAGGCCCGTCCACGCGCGTTCGTTTTCGAGAACGTGCAGGGCCTCACGCGTGCCGCCTTCGCCGACTACTTCGACTATATCCTGCTGCAACTGGAGTTTCCGTCACTGACCGCCAAGCCGAAGGAGCAATGGGGCGACCACCTTGCCCGCTTGCGCAAGTGGAAGAACAAGCCGGGCGCCGTCAGCGAGTACCGGGTCACGTTCAAGCTGGTGAACGCGGCTAACTACGGCGTGCCGCACAAGCGCATGCGCGTGTTCTTTGTCGGCTTCCGCGCGTACCAGGACAAGCTGTGGACGCCGCCCGCCGAGACGCACAGCGCCGACGCGCTGTTGTTGCCGCAATGGGCGTCCGGGGAATATTGGGAACGGCACAAGGTGGCCACGCGCCACCGGCCGCCCCGGCCCGAGGGCATCGAGAAGAAGATCGGCACGCTCATCGACGCCGACTATGACGCCAATCTGCTGAAGTGGAAAACCGTGCGCGACGCCATTTGCGACCTGCCCGATCCGGAGCGTCACCCCAACAAGGTGCAGGCGCATCGTTTCCAGCCGGGCGCGCGCGCCTATGTCGGCCACACCGGCAGCCCGCTGGACGAGCCGGCCAAGGCGTTGAAGGCGGGCGACCACGGCGTGCCGGGCGGCGAGAACATGCTACGGCGCACGGATGGCTCGGTGCGCTATTTCACCGTGCGCGAGTCGGCCCGCATCCAGACGTTCCCAAACACGTTCCTGTTCGAGGGCACCTGGTCGGAGGTCATGCGCCAGCTCGGCAACGCCGTGCCGGTCCGGCTGGCGTCGGTGATCGCCGAGACCGTGTGCGAGCTGCTCAGGAAGTAGCGTCGCCGGCCGGCGCCGCGCCGGCCACCTCCAGCTCGACGACGCCGCCCGCCGGCGTGGAGAAGCTCTCCAGGTTCAGTTGGTGCATGTCTTCGGTGAAGCGCTCGAAGATCTGCTGGATGTCGGCGTAAGGCCGGTGCGCCGCCAGGTGGGCGCCGATCTGTTCGATGATCGTCGCCGGCGGCTTTTGGTTGTCCGTCGTCGCGTCGGCCCTCTCGCGGCCGGGATGCAGCGTGTCCCACGGGGAGCGCTTGTTGACCAGGGTTTCTTAGCTGTCGCCGTGCTTGCCCAGGCCGAAGCATATTTTCGTTTCCGAATTCCAGATCGGCTTGAAGAAGTTGATCAGGTAGTCCTCCGCCGATTTCTGGAAGCCCGTCTGCACGAGGAGGGAGCGGCACTCGAAGTCGTCGATGTCGAGCGTGGTGACGGCCTTGCGGTTGCTGCGCGCGTGCTCGTTTAGCCGGGCCGACAGCTTGGTGCCCTGGCTGACCGCGTCCTTGGCGGTCTGTTTGTCCGGATCGGCCTTGCCGACGTAGATCGGGTGGTCCAGCCCTTGAGCGGCGCGTACGGGCCGGAGTCGCCGCGGTAGTAGATAGCGTAGACGCCGGCGCCGCAGAATTCGGGGATCTTCGCCAGTGGGTGCTTGGTTTGGGCGACCAGAGTGAGCGCGACGACGCGGCCGGATGTGTTGGGGTCGGTGGGGTCGAAGATGGAGTCGGGGCGCAGCACCGGGTCGAGCTTGTTCGTGACGTTTTTCAGCTGGGCGGTGACCTGCTCGAGGCCGAAGCGCAGCTCTTGACGGCGCGGCGGGCTTCGCCGGCTTCGGCGACGGCGATGCGGTCGGTAAGCGTGCGCAACTCGGCGAGCAGGGAGGCTAGAGGGGAGGGTTAGTTTTTGGTTGTAGCCACCGGGTGCCCTGCGCTTGGTCATCTGGCTCGATGAAACCGAGAATTTCGCTCATTCCCACTTTCCTTCCATGGTGCTTCCTCACTGTTTTTTCTCTTCATCTCTGCAAGTTCTGCTGCGCTAAATAGGGAATCCAGCAAGTGCCCCGTTATAGCCCTCACCGTTGCTTTAGTATCCTCGCGCTGAATTGGATGTCCGTTTCCTTCCGATCCGAAGATGCTTGAAACAGCACGCACTTTACCCCCAGCGAAAAAATGAACATACAGGTCCTCCGCGCTCTCGTATTTTTCAATTGGCACCACCGCCTTGTAATTTTTCCAAACTATACTTTGATAATTTCCCGCCTTTGTCTCTACCTTTTTTTCGTTAGACCAATCGGCAATTGACCACCGGATCTCTACAATCAATCCAGGGTGCCATTTCATGGGAAGCATTACGCAACAAACATTGCCGCCCCCGCCGCCTTCTCTACCGGCACTCCCCGCCCATTGCCCATCCACATAGAATTCAGAGATGTTGAACTGGTCTCCAATGTGTTGTACTCCAATCATGCCCACTGCTAGCAGATCCTCATCCTCAGCTGCTACGCAGAGACTAGTCGACAGGCTAGTGACGGCCGCAAAAGTCCAACTACTCATCATTCGAACAAATTCATTTCGCATTTGGGATTCCAATGCAGTCAAATCGATGAAATCAACTTGGCTCCACAGGCAGCCTTGTCGCCTTCGTAGGCGACTGGCTTGCCGTGGTGCTTACGTTCGCTGCCAGCAGTATTGATTGGATAGTTGCCTTTGCACTGGGGACAGACCGTCATATCTCCTTCTAGAGCAACAGGCTTCCCAAGCACTTTAAATGAGGGATTTGCCGAGACAACTTTCCCACCATGTGAGGTCTTGTCTCCTAACCGAATGACACCGAGTCCTTGGCTGTTTTTCATATCAAACCCGTAAGATAAAAAGCTGGAAAGCGCGAACCAGGCCACCGGACGCCTAAGTCAGCAGTGGCTGGTCACCTCCTCGGAACGTTCGACGATAGCGCCAATGCCCAGTAGGTTCCGTCAGCTTCTCTTTAAATCCAGCAAGAGAGTCATGCACGAAATTATCGAAAAAATCATCCAATTCAGGAGGGTTGGGCTTGGCTGCCGTAACACGTTTCTTCACCTCCCAAGCTTCACGATCCAACGCACCTATTTCCGGTTGGTTATAATCGGAATGCGACCAGCACGAATGATCCTGAGCACGAGCGGCTTTGACAAAGGCCACCGATTTTTCCTCATCTCCCCGAAACTCCATGATTTGGCTATCTTGTATAAATTGCTTATGAGCTGCCATCAGGTAACCTAGATCATTCCCTTTAGCGTTCCGAACGTGACCCAATGAGGAATATTCATTACGAGTTTTCCAGCGCCAGATCAAATATGGCAGCATCCAATCGCTAAGCCGCTGGTTACTATGCGGTGAGAAGTAAACAAATTTCGCGAATGCTGCTTCTACAACTGGCGAGATGTCGAACAAATTTTTGCCTTTTTTCCCTGTGAGCTCTCGGGACATGGGAACTCCTCCTGCCACAGCGCAATCGAACATATGATTTAATGGAAGTTGCGACAGCTTGCGGGAATCGCCTTCTTGAAGTGACGTTCCTCCTGCCAAGCCAAGGGCCCCCGGAGCGTATCCGCCGCCGACATCGCTGTGGCTCCCCGGATACGCAAACTCGTGGCAATTTTCCGGCATCACATCGCCCACAGCCACTTGATCCAGTGGGAAATTCTTTCGAATTTCATGCATCGCGACCATGTGAATACAGTTCTTGACCTGGGGAAGAACAAGCAGGTGCTCAGGTAACGCCCAGTCTGTATGTCCACCGGTTTTGTTAAATGCTGCATTGGTTGCCCCCTCCCAAACACCCACAGAGGCTACCGTATCCATCAATCCTAAAAAACGGAAGCAGATTGGTATACCAGCAATCTTGCCGCCGGCTGCAATTTTGCTGAGCCAGTGGCAAAACACACGAGCTTCCGCCGCGCCTCGAGAAAATCCAAAGATATCAAATATGATTTCTTTCACAATCGGCCCCTTTATATCTGCCAACTGTTGCTGCAGGTTTTGACCTTCTTTCTTAAAAAACGAAACCTTTACAGCTAACTTACTTCCATTAAGAGGCGCTGCTAAACCGAACTTTTCTAAATTCGTAGTATTGTTTCCAAAAAAATTTGACGGACGGCAAATGTCCTGCACAGCCGGGTTGGAAGCCCATTTCTTTTTAAGAACGCTCTCATATAAATTATTCATTACCGAACACAATGCCAAGAGTAGTCTTCCTTCGCCGCCAGAGCCGAATCCTCCTCCGAAAACGGATTCACCAGGTTCATTGAGATCAACGCACTCTGTACCAAGCCCTTCGATATAAGTTTTAGCGATTCCTCGATCGGGATCAGCCATGTACGCATCATGTAATTTAACGATATTGGATAGCGCGCCCCTAGGAATATCTTTTTTCTTATTATTCCCAGTACCATCAAAAAATACCCCTAACTGAATGATGGTCTCACAGCTGCTCGCATCGCAAAGTGGCATCTCGCTAGGGCGAACGACAGCCACCGGCGCCTCTCTCGTAATCCTAAAAGTGTCACACTTTGACATGGTTTCCTCTGCAAAAAAAACTAAAAGGACATCATTTTTCTTCAGCTTTAACTCCATTGGTCGCGAGCTTGGCTGCGGACGAGTCGTTTCGCTGAATTGGATGCTGAGAACTAGTAATTGGAAAATTACTCGACACCAGTCTCACCTTACCGTTCGGGAAAAAGTGCGAATAAAGGTCTCCGACTTCATCGTATTTTTCGATTGGCACTGTAGCGATGTAGTCTTGAAAGGCTAAGCTCTTATAATTTCCGACATCAATTTCCGAGCGCACAACATTTGACCAGTCATTCACAGACCAACTTACCGTTGCAGTGAGTCCTGGACGCCATCTGCGCGGCAACGCGGCGCAGCAAAAGTGGCTACCGCCTCCCCCATTTCGTCCGACATTGCTGCCATAGTTGTCATCAATGTAGAATTCACCAATGTTAAAATTGCCGCCAAGATGGTGCACGCCAGTAATCATTACCGAAATTGGCTCGTTATCATCATTGCCCCGAACGCCGATACTCGAGCAAGATACCAATGTGAACGCGGAAGAGAGAGCTAGAACCGGCAAGTGCGTTAAGGCCAGCCTAAATTTGGTCTTCATTACAAACTCCATATTGTTTTACAAATACCTCGGCGAGCAAAACTTGTCACTTATATTGATTTTTAACCATGCGCTGCACGTCAATGCGGATGAGATTCAAATCAGCTTGGGCAAGCGCCTGTGGAAGAGTCGGAACCCGAAGCAGGCGCCCATCGGTATCAAATACGCCGCGGATGAAAAGCAGCAAATCAATTCCGTCAACTTGACCAGCGGCATGCCACATTTGGCGCGCCTGAGCGGCGAATTCATATGCCTGTGCCGTCGCATATTCGGAAACTAGCCCGGGTCTTATCCGCCGCAAATTCACTAGTAACTGATCCACCGCCATTGCGCTTTTCAGCGCGGCGATTTGATCGTCACTCATCTCCAAAGGGCATTGCGCCAACGTCGAGAGCGTGGGTCGAGGCAATGTCCGAACCAAGCCGTCACGCCCGTGAACTTTCCAGCAAACCAGAGGGAACGTCAGTGCTGCCCATTGCTCGGCGGTCATAGTTGAGGCAAGGGCGGGAAGTACCGCACCATCGGCGAATCGCAAAGTGAGTTCCTTACCTTGATCAGTACAAACATGAATGAACTGCCTAAGGTGGGATAGCAGGCCCTCAAATGAAAGTTCGGTCTCAATGAATGACACGCATAACTTCTCGGCCGAGTTCATCAGCTCCATCATTTCGGCAACACGGTCGCATGCGATCGCTCTAGCGATATCGACGACGACCGGGCTGACGTGCGCCGCGCTGTTCCTATAGACGGCTCCAATCCAGGCTTGACGCATCTTTGGCTTGGGCTTGATCCATGGTTTCTTCGCGCGGGTGCCGATCAGCGCTGTGTCTATCAATAGGTATGAGTTCATTACGATCACTTTGACAATGCAAATGGGCTATGCGCATCTGCGGCGATGAGAAGACATGGCACGCAAATCTTGTGCGGCACGATCTCACCCGGGAATTCCAGATTTCGCGCCTGCCCCTTAAACGTCTGATGGTCAGCCGCATACATTTCATGCTTGCCGGAGGTGTACCCTTTTATGCCTGAAGCACTCAGCTCAAGTTCGCTGCCCCCACCGTTGATGCGCACACCTTTTTTCGCCTTTATCGTGATCCAGTCCGTGCTGCTAATAATTTCAAGCACCTTCTTAGCGAGTACTTCCAACTGGGAGTCTTGTGCCTGAACCTTCACTGGCCCGCTGGCGGCCGTGACTTTCACGCCACCTTCATTCGCGAACAAACTCATTCCTTTGACGGATCGCATGGAGGCGGTCTCGCCGGAAGCCAGGTAGGTCGCTCCAGCGCTGGTGATATCGATAGTCGTCGCTGCACCGATTGCGATGTTTTGCGCGCTCGTCGATATCAATCCAGCGGGTCCGCAAACCGCGACGATGGGTGAACCGCTGTCGCTCATCGACTTCAATTTGTCGATCAAACTTTCCAGTTCCTTGCCTCGCGCTTTGTCACCGGCATGCTGTTCGGCGCGATCACTGAGCTGATTGATCAGCTTCTGTAGCTGTTCCGCGATCCGCACCAATTCTGCTCGTTCAAGGTGTTGGCCCTTGCTTGCGCTTCCTCGCTCCGCAGTGATTAACACACCTTGCTCGCCACGCACAGCCACCTTTAGATCACTCCGCAATTCGGCCCCTTCACCGCGTGGCTCCCCACTGCCGTGCGCGCGCGGTGTCACCAGCCAGCCGAGATTTAGCTGGCTTTCACCGTGGTCACTCGACAGTTGGGCACTGATCTCGCCGCTCGTATCGTCCAGCCTTAACTGGTTGGCTCGGCCCCCTTTTATTTCCCTGCTCTTGATACCGGAGAGATAGCGATTGCCTGGCAAGTCTCCTTGGTCACTCAGCGCCGGCGGCTGCGCCTGTTGGTTATAGATCTGGCCAACGATAACCGGCTTGTCCGGATCACCGCCCAAGAAATTGACCAGCACCTCCGTGCCCACACGCGGCAGGCCAACGGTTCCGCATTGATCTACGCTACCCGGTCCATTGCCCGCCCAATTCGACGCCACACGCACCCAGGCCGAGTCGCTGTCGTCATTGGCCGCCCCGGAGCCTTCCGCATGCTTGTGATCCGCCACCCGCGTGCCGGGAAAGCGAATCTTCACCCTCCCCATCTGATCGCAATACACCTCCTCGCCCTTCGGCCCGACGACGATGGCGCTTTGCATCAGCGCCTGCGGCAGGTCGGTGCGCGCATCGTACGCCGGCACGATCTTCACGCCGCGCCGCACCGCCGTGAACTGGACATGCATGCGCAGCGTGCCCGACGCCATCCTGTTCGCGACCTCCTTTTGCGTCTGCGGCTCCTGTGCGCCCTGCGTCCAGCGGCTGCGCGAGAACAGGCGCTCCACGCGCTCGGCCAGCGCCTTGGGCAGGTTGTTCTGCGCGTTCACCTGCAAGGCGGTGACGACGAAGTCGCGTTCCTCGCGCGGGTGCCGGTCCACCTCCGGATGCCCGCTCAAGGTGAAGTATTCGCCGGCGCACAGATCGCGCACGCTGCCTTCGCCGTGGAAGCACTTCGATTCGAAATCGTGGCGCGTCATGTGCAGTTTGCCGAGGCGGCACAAGTCGTCGACGTCGTCGCCGGCGTGCGGCATCATCACCTGATAGTCATCCAGGCTGGCGGCCAGCTCGTTGCCACTCACGCCCTGATCGACGCCGCTGCTGGCCTGCGCCATCATGTAGTCCGGCCCCTGCGAGTAGCGGTAGTCCCAGCTGTGCCGCGTCACCACGCCGGGTTGCAGGCTGCGCACCGCGCCCCAGGAAGTGATCGTGTCGCGCTGCTCGGTGCCGGCGTCGCGGTGGTAGCGGATGGTGCCGGCGACGTTCTGGCGCAGGCTGTCAACGCTGTTGAACAGTACCAGCGTGTGCGTCGGCACCTCGCCATTGGCCTCGGCGCGCACGTACCAGCCGATGCCGCTGCGCTTGAGCAGGCGGCGGATGAAGGCGGCGTCCGATTCGTTGTGCTGCATGGTGAATTCGCGCTTGGGATATTCCTGCAGATGGAACGCCTCGTCCACTTCGTCCGTGAAGCAGACGCCGAGCGTGGAGCTCTTGTGCCGCCATTCCAGCAGAATTTGCCGCACGATCTCCACCTCATCCATCTGGCGGAACACGCGCGTGTTGATGCGCTTTTCCAGGATCGCCAGGGCGTCGCGCAGCACCAATTGGTAGCTGGCCAGGCCGCCGTCGCTGTCGCCGGAGCTGGCTTCGGTGACGATGCCGCAGACGCTGCGCAAGTCCCCCTGGTCGGTGACGAATTGCAGCGCGGCCGGCACGGCGATCAGCTGCTTCAATGGCAAGGTGGCGTTGGACGATACGCACAGGATGCGGTAGTCGATGCCGCCGCACAGCGTCTCGGTGCCGAACACGCGCTGGGGCAGCAGCATGTCGTCATTCATGCCACCCGGCAGATCGAGCTTGAGCCGGATCGGCCGGTTGAAGGTGACCAGCTCCTTGGGCATGCTCATGAAGCTGAAAAAGTCGTTATCGCGTTCCACGTTTGCTCCTCTGGTGTGCGGCGGATGTGGCGGACGGTCAGGCCAGCGGCAAGGCGCCGCTGCGCGGTGCGCATCGCAGCACTTCCTTGCCGCTGGCTTGGGAGACGATCACCAGCTGGGTGTAGCTGTTCAAGTGGACGGTCAGGCTAAACAGGTGATCCAGCACCTGGGCGAAGACGTGGACGCCGGTGTCGGCGTAAGCCTCTTCGTCGAGGGTGACCGTCACTTCGATCCCGCGCAGGTAGGCGCTGTCGCCGGCCGTCCGCACCCAGGCCGTGGCCGGGCGGTGCGACAGGCCGGTGATGCCGTCGATCTGGTGCTGGGCGGTGGCGTTGTCGCGCTGCGCGTACAGCCGCAGCGTCGCGGCCAGCGCGGGCAGGCCTTCCTGCGTAAGCCTGCGATGGTTCGGCGCCAGATGCGCGATCAGTCCCCATTGGCTGTTGCCGTGCGACGCCTGCGGGTGCGACATAGTCGGCCGGCGCAGCATGCGGATCGGGAAGTTGCCGGTGGATTTGACCGCGCGCAGGTCGCCGTCGGTGCGTCCGTACTGCAGGTTTTGCGGCAGGTTGCGGTTGGTGCAGGTGACTTGTACCGATGCCGTGCCGTCCTCCATCCGCAGCGGCGATAGTTCCTGGTCGACTAGCGTCAGCGAGACACCGTGGTCGGTGCCGCCACCGAGATCGTCGCGGTGCTCGAGCCAGTAGTGACCTTTCCCGCTGGTCGACCCCTGGCGCAGCGAGTAATACGGCGCGAATTCCTGGATGCTGCTGCCCTGCTGCTGCTTTCTCACCAGCTGCACCGCGTCGACGCTGTAGATCTCGCAGTCGCCGGGCGGCATCGCGTCCAGCACCACCGGGTAGCTGCGGCGCGCGGCGGCCGCGCGGATCAACATGGGCTTGGCCGCTTTTTCGAACAGGTTGATGATGGGTGTGCAGCCGAGCACCAGGTTCGCTTCCGTCAGTGTGCGCAGCACGCGCGCGGCTTGTGTGGAGGGACGGACATCGGCCAGCGCCAGGCGCAGCGTCAGCTTGGTGCAATCGGCTGGAATGGCGGCGATCAACGCGCCCAGGTCGATGTCGAAGAAGTCGAATTTTTCCGGGTAGGCGAAGTATTCGCTGAGCAGGCGATACGCGCGGTGTTCGGAAGTGGCGGGCGGCAGCAGCGCTTCGTCGTCGGCAAAGCCCACCGGCGCGATAGGCGGCTTGGCCGGCATGCGCCATTGGCCGTCGGCCTCCACGCAGGCGCAGGCGGTGCGCATGAACAGCGCGTCGCGCAAGGTGGCGCGCAGCGTGGCATCGGCGTCGATGAAGACGCGCATGGTGTCCAGGCCCTGGAGCGCCAGGCCGCGCGCGACGCCGGTACTTTCGATCGTGATGCAGATCGCGGCTCCGGCTTCGGACGGCAGTGAGATAGTCGATGGCACCTGGATGTGCGGTTCGAACCACGCCGCGCCGATGGCGACCGGGGCGACCGTGGCGTCGTAGACGGTGCGGAAGCCGCAGCTGGCGGTGTTGGGCGCCAGCGATTTCATGGCGCCGCCGCGCGGCAGCACGGTGACGCTGCTGACCGAGTTTTTCGGGGCCTGGCTGTAATCGATGCGGGCGATCGAGCACGATGGCATCGGACGCAGGTGGTGCGGGTACAGCATGCCGAGCAGGGCTTCGGTGAAGCCGGAGTGGCCGTCGTCCAGCCGCTTGGCGGTGCTGGCGTTGAGAAAGGCGCAGGACTGGATCAGGCGTTCGACGTGGGGGTCGGCGCAGGTTTCGCCGCGTATCCGCAGGCTGCCGGCCAGCTGGGGATACCGGCCGGCGAACTCGGCGCCCATGCGGCGCAGCTGGCTCAGTTCCCGTTCGAAGTACGGCAGTAGTTTTTCCATCGCGGCATCCATCGCAGAGTGCGCAGCTTCGATGCCTGAAGGCAACGAACGGACTGCGCAGGATGTCGATCATGTCATGGCGGGAGGGGGGCGTTTTTGAGGTGACGCAAGGTGCCGGAGTCAACGGCGGAAACGCAACACGCTCGTGTGGAGCGTTCCGTTGAACGATCCTGTTCGCTCAACGGCTTGCCCCATATCAAGCCCGGCCGGACCGGTTTTCCGGTCCGGTACAGCTGAGCACGATTCAATTCATACTTGTAAAGTTGCAAATTCTAAGGTGTAATCTTGCTTGGATTGCATCACGTCAGTCGCTGTTTCCCCAGCGCCATGCATCGGAGTGTGACTTACATGTCAGAAACGATTCCATCACAGTCAGGCGATTCCGACCCGCTCGCTTTGCTCGCCGGTTTCTCGCAAAGCACGCGGCTACTCAAGCTGACGACACCGCTTGGCGCCGATGTGCTGCTGGCGGAGTGCGTGCGCGGCGAGGAAGGCATCGGCACCGGCTTCAACTTCAAGATCGCCGCGCTGTCGACCGACGCCGCCATTTCGCTCAAGTCGCTGATCGGCCAGCCGGTGCTGCTCGAACTGATGACGGCCGCCAGCCGCGACCAGTTGCGGCCGTTCCACGGCCACGTCACCGCCATCGACATGGCCGGCGCCAACGGCGGCT
>Ga0105244_10000867_pt1 | contig 25545 bp, 23 predicted proteins | sample KBSM44metaG_FD_80423 | JGI IMG/M metagenome (GOLD analysis project Ga0105244, IMG submission 80423) | Miscanthus rhizosphere microbial communities from Kellogg Biological Station, Michigan, USA - KBS M4-4 metaG | ecosystem: Host-associated > Plants > Roots > Rhizosphere > Soil | place... | reverse complement strand
GGTGAATATCTGGCTGAAAAGCACCGCGCTGATGTGGGCGATTACCTATATCGGGGTGGTGGTGTTCGTTGGCCTGACCGCTTACGACACCCAGAAGCTGAAAGCGATGGGCGAGCAGCTGAATGCCGACGATAAAGACGGTTTCCGCAAATACGCCATCGTCGGCGCGCTGACGCTGTATCTTGATTTCATCAACCTGTTCCTGATGTTGCTGCGCATTTTCGGCAACCGCCGCTAAATCCGTCGTCTTTCAAGCAGTAGCTTGACATCCACAGGACTTACCAGGCTCTGCATGTGACATGCAGAGCTTTTTTTATGCGATTTTGCGATGCTTAAGCTTTCGTGAAGCAAAAGGATTTTGCATGACGCCCGATACTCCCCACTGTATCTTTACCTAAGGCAGTGCCGTCCTGCCGGATGGGGCCTCGACCGTTCCGTCAAAGTGCTTCTGGCTGGTGATGAACGTTTTCCCCTCGATCAATGTTCCTCGCAGCGGCATTGCCGGTGCTGGTAGTTTGCCCCCAAAGGCAATATCGTTACTTGCTCCCCAACGTCTTCATCAACGGCAAACCCGCCGCACTCGCCACCAACAGCCAGGCGGTCTGCAGCAACGACGGCCCGAGTATGCAGATGGCGTAGGGATCCGACAAGGTCAGCATCAACGGCCAGCCCGCCTCGCGCGTGGGGGACAAAACCAACTGTGACGCACAGGTGATGGAAGGTTCGCCCAACGTGTTTATCGGCAGCGACACCGTCACTTTGTTGGCAGATTGACTATGCCGGAGGATCTCTAAATGTGAATGGCACGACTATGCGGGATACTTACAATGTTACTCCCAGATTGATGCTGTCGGTAAAAGTATCCCATCGGCTTTGGAGGATAGGGAACTCATCACATCACAACAATCTTAGAAAGTATAGCGAAGACCTGCCAGAATATCGTGGTAGCGGACTTTAGCAGTGCCTTTTGCCTGAATAGCTTCATTATCAACAGGATCGTACAAAGTCATTGTTCCAGACACACTACCTGCATCCAAGAAACGATACGCTAAATCTACAGACCAATTTTTATCAAAATCATAAGCCACTCCAGCACCGATTGACCAAGCAAAGCGCGTTTTGCTCTTCGAAAGAGGTAACCACTCATCAAACCAAGTTTCCTCAATAATGTGATCATGCGCAGTAAAGCGACCACCTGACTGAAGACGGTTATGTGCCAAACCCACGCCTAATGAAAGGTAAGGACGCCATGGAGTAGTAGTATCAATATCATAGTAACTGTTTACCATCCAAGTCTGGGTACTAACACTAGCTTCACCGTTGGATAGAGTATATGTACCATCCACAAATGTACCATCCACAAAATCAACACGTTGCTGAGATGAGACTGGACCTGAACCACTGTTCGAACTACCTTTAGCACGAGCAGTAAATTCTACTTCCAGACGAAGTGGTACATTAAATTGTGGATTGAAATCAAACCCCGTAGCAACACCACCAGCGAAAACTGCTTTTGTTTTAGTGTCTAAGTATTGCTTAAGTGAAAAACTAGGTTCCTTATTATCATAATCAACAAGATCGGTAGAAACATACCGATTAGACAGATGCTGGAAACTGGTCCCTAACTTACCTTGGAGATAAAACCCTGATATATCGTTCGCCTGAGCAGAAAATGCTACAACACTACTTAATACAGCAATAATAGATTTCTTGTTCATCCGTAAACTCTCATTGATAAAGTATTATTAACCGAAAAATAGATAGGTACGAGTATATAATTAATCAATACGTTATGGTTGGTGCGATTTAAACGTCATTAATGGTAACATAATGCTTTCCTTTTCATATACTTTTTGGATAATGCGTCAATCAGATGGAACATCTGGTTTAATTAACGGAATTCAAACTGAATGGCGTCAAATTTGAGACATAAATAACAGAAAAGCCAAGGCATCTCTGGCTTGAATGTTTAGAATATTTCCCAACTGCGCGATTGAAATCAGCGTTTTGACGTCACACCAACGGTATTCATCGCTGGGAGGTGAAATATCACAGTTAACTAAGACGTAACGGACTGAACTTTGAAAAAAGCGCCCGCCTTCATCAGAGTGAAAATTATCATAAAGAATCTGCGCATTGCGCGTTTTTCCGGTGTCGGGGGCCAGTGCTCGCACCAGTTGATTCTGCACTTTGTCTGAAGGCTGGTCCCCGCCAGAAACTTGGACCGTTGGGCCGATCTCCACAAAGTCCAGAATGCCCGGCTCAACACAAGTTCTGAACAAAGCCTGAAGTGCGCCTTCGCGTTCACGAACCGCCAGGACAACAAGTCCAACCGCTTTGGGTTTCACCATAAGCTGATCCCAGAAATCGACTTCTCTGCCGACCGCGTTTACGCGAACACCGATAACCTCGTGTCCGGAGCCGTCAATGCGATGGAACTTATCTTGCTGCCGGCACCAGCCCATCAGATCACTCAGAGGAACGCGAGTTGCCGAAAACGCGAGTCTGGAACGATGATGTTCAAGCCATTTTTGAATTCGATCGGCTTCGGCGACCAGAGATGGCGTATTTAGGTTTTGCCAGAACGGACCTAAAGCAAGAATGGTTCGCAGATCTGAGTGGATCAAGTTGCTCACTGACAGGTGTCTAATAAGATCATTGATTTCTACCCAACGAAATCCAACAGGCGGCTCAAAGTAAGGCACTTCGACTATCATCGAGTGATTGCATTTTTGCCAAAAGACGCAGCCGTGCTCGGATTGAACAGTGTCGAGCAACACCACGCGCGGGGCTCGAAAAAGTTCAAGAAAGAGAACTGGCTTACCACCGTGAGTTCGGAGCTGGTTACTTCGTGTTGCCTGTACGGTAGGCGAAATCTGACAGCCGTGGATAGTTCCCGGTTCTGCTTTGGCCTGGACCAAGGCAAACAGACCCAAGTTGGATCTCGCAACTGCAAGGCCAAGAAGTCCGACCTCCGGCTGATCGATCATTGCGCTGGCGGTAGAGTGTTCTTTACCCTGAAAACCGTGCGTGACACCAACCACCGAGAAGTACTTTCCGCTCGAGTGACGATAGGCAGGGCTTAACTCTGACGTTTCCCACTGCCTAACTTCGGAAAGAGGGATCCGTGTTGCCGTTGCAGAAAACCATTTTCTGCTTACCAGCCGCCAACTCTGCAGTTCGAAAAACGCGTCAGCCCTGGAAACCCGAGCAAAATGATGATGAGCTTGTGAATTCATTAGCTAGGGTCGGACGAGAGCGTGACGTTGGGCACAAATTTAAGCCATGATCCACCCTGAGCACGGAAAGCGGATTCTCGAGTAATGATCTCTTCCTCGTGATTCCAAGCGAAGAGCAGGTAAATGTCGGGATAATCTCCAATACGTTGAGGAAACGGCCCAATGGGTATGCCTGTTCCAGGGGTTAATTGCCCTTGTTTCTCGGGAGTCGTGTCGTAAATGACCGGGAGGAGGTTGCGGTCGATCCCGCAGTAGTTTAAAACTGTTGAGCTTTTTGCGGTTGCTGCGTATCCGGCAACAGTCTTACCCGCAGAAGCCAGTTCACGCAGAACTTTCGGCAATTCGGATCGGCGAACCTCAACGGTTTCCGCAAATTCCTTCAAACGCCGGACAGAATGAAGGCCAGCCTTACGTTCATTTGCTATAAAGTCCACAACCGAGCGTGACTGTGTTTGATGTTGACGCCCGAGCGTATACCGAAGTTGTCCCCCATGGGTTCCTAAATGTTCTACATCAATCAGTTTCATGCCAAACTTTCGGGCAATCAAATCCATACTAGTTGCACTAAAATAGTAGATATGCTCGTCATAGATCTGATCAAAGGCACAATGGGTAACGATATCGCCTAGGTAAGGATCCTCGAAAATAAAGCGGCCATTCTCAGCAAGAAGCAGATCAACGCCTTTGAAGACGGATGCGAGATCAGAAATGTGGCAAAGTGTGTTCGCTGCATAAATTACAGTAGCTGGCCTGGCCGATTCCAATATTTCGGCAGCAGCATCAGTGTTGAACCAACCGGTCTTAGCATTCACTCCACGAGCCACGGCTTCCGAGACGAGATTGGAAGCAGGATCAATGCCGAGATGCATGAAACCCAACTTGGCAAATGTTTCAAGAAAGGTGCCATCATTACAGCCAAACTCTACAATAAATGGCGTTGAGTCAGCGCGTCTTTCGAAGTCGAGAATTTCAAGAGCCGTTTCACGGAAATGTTGCTGCATCCGTTGGGACGAAGAAGTTCGAAATGGATAGTCCGAATTAAACATCATTTCTGGGGGTACTTCGTCAATGAGTTGCACCAGTTGACACGATTCACACACGCCGACTTTCAACTCAAACATCAGCTCAGGCGATTGGTCGCCAGGACGGCGATATGAATCTGCCCGGGGATGCTTACCTAGATCAATAAATTGATAGAGACGCTGATCGCAAATTCTGCAATTTGGTTGACGATTGGAGCAGTTTGTATTTCGTGAGTTGTGCATAAATGTTTTAGCAATCTTCTTTGTTGATATTTTTCAATTAGCTTCGCAGCCTGGGTTTCGCAAGTAGAGGCTCAACCAGGCTGCAAAGCGATTAGTGGGGATCACTCTGTCAAAGGCAACAGTTTGACGATTTTCGTCTCAGTCAGCGTTTTAATGGCAACGATTTCGCCTTGCGTATTAGCCATCGGTACAAGCCCGCTCTGGCTATAAACAGAACCTACGGGAGGAACCTGGTTTACGTTTGCTCGCATGTGAGCTGCATCTGGGTTGTGCAGAACCCCCATCGGTGTTTCAACAGCCAAATGAATGAATTGCTGACTTCGAACAGACTCTGGCCCGAACTCTATTCCAAGAGGAATTTCCAGACGGCCAATCGAAGGCTTAAGATCGGCATTAAAAGAAGTACCCACACCGAGAGCGACAGTTTGGCCGGGGAAAAGGACTTTGCTGATCGTCTCAGTTCGGTAGTTCTTAATTTCCAGATCTAGCCGAATGGTACCATTCATGCTAAAGACCGGATCATGAACAAGGATCTCGAACTCAGTTTCAGGGAACTCGAACCGCTCGCGTGGGGCATTAGGATCGTCATGCTTTGTTCCGACAACCACTTCAATAGTTGTCTGCGACGTAGCTTTGTAGCCGCGTGAACCATCTGGGAATGTGCGTCGCGGCTCCATTCTCAGCAATATTTCGCTTGCGCGGTTGCGGAGGGCCTTCCAAGGAGCTGCGATTTCGTTTGGGAGTGCAGGGCCTACCTCCTCTAACATCATATCTGCAAGTTCTATCATAAGTTTTCCTTTCACGTTGATGGGTTTCTTGTGGATTTAGTCGGATTTGTTGAACAAATCTGAATTAACTGAAAAGACGGTATCCGCTTCACCCGTTATGTGATCCGCCAATCACCTAAAAATCAGATTTATTCAACAAAGTTGATTTAGTCGCGTTTTGATATTAGTGCTACGAATCGCGCCATGTCTAGATACCGAGACAGCCAATCTTCTGGCGTAACTGAGACAGAAAATGACATGATAATGCCAATGTGAATATTTATATTCATCGAGTTTGTTACGGAAGTAAGGAGTGCTAACATAAAATGGCGCATCCAGAAACCAAGAGCCGATGAAATTAGGATGAAATATCGTTAGAAATAGTTGAAAATCCGATGGTATTTTTTGTCGATAACAAAGCGCCAATCTTTTGGCATAACTGAGGCGGAAGGTGGCGTGGTCATGTCAGGATGAATATTGTATTCTTCAAATTTGTTACGGAAAGAAGGATTGTTAACATAAAACGGAACATCCAGAAGCCTAGAGTCGATGAAATGAGAATAAAGTATCGTTAGAAGTAGATGAAAACGCTGATGTAGGGCAGTATCCTGACGCATAAATGGTAAATCGGGTGCTCTTTTTTAGATAATTATTTTTTATTCAGCAAGGCCGCCAAAAAATTGTAGTGACATTACTTACCGAACCATGAATTTTGAAGTAATGATCATTTTATGTTAGATGATTTGGTGTTATTAACTATTGTTTGATTTTTTTTTGATGTTTTTCCCTGCGTAGATATGGCTGGATGGAAATATGTTTCTGTATGAGGGTGTAAATCGGAGTTATATATTTAATTTAACAAATTTAGAGGTATAGCCCAATTTTTACATTGTTAAACTTAGTTTAAAATTGGAATTGAAATTGAATTTTTTTGTGTTTAATATTCGAGCTAACAATGGGGTTGAGACTGCAGCAAGTATAAAAAACGGATTTTTAAATTTAATTAGGAGGGTAATTAAATGTCGAATAACAATTTTACGAGTATTGTTTCTGTTCTTCACGTGAGTGATTTCGACGAAGCGGTTGAATGGTACGCCAAATGGCTTGGGCGCAAGCCAGATATTACACCTGATGAGGGGATCGCCGAATGGCAGCTGGTAGAAAATGCTTTGATTCAAGTTTCGGTTACTCCTGACCCAAGCCTTGCAGGTAAATCATTTGTAGTTTGCTGTGTTCGCAATATCGAAGCACAGAAGGTGGTTTGTCAAAATGCTGATGTTACCGTTAGCGAAATACAGGACCTGGGATTCATAAAGCTTGCGCAGATCAGCGATCCAGCCGGAAACACCGTGATGTTCGTCCAAGAAATGTAGAGCAGTCTTGATTAGCGGGGTGAATTCTTAGGGAGGAGGTATGTTTCATAACATGGACGTTGGCGTTTGGAGCTACAGAAGAGAATACGAAAATGATCGAGCGGAAATACTTGCGGCGGTTGACAAGGTTTTTAGCTCGGGCCAACTGATCTTGGGCAGAAGCGTAGCCGGGTTCGAGGAAGAATTCGCTTCGTACCATGGCTCCCGTCATTGCATTGGTGTCGATAACGGCACGAACGCGTTAATGCTCTCTTTAAGAGCTGTCGGTATTTGTGCTGGGGATGAAGTAATCACAGTAGCTAATACTGCAGCTCCAACAGTTGTTGCTATCAATTCAATTGGCGCTCAACCCGTACTCGTGGATATAGAAGGAAATGGCAGCTTTCTCGTTGATGTATCTAAGATTGAGGAAGCTATTACGCCAAAAACAACTTGCATCGTCGTTGTCCATCTTTATGGGCAGGCGGCAGATATGGGTTCAATTTGTAAAATAGCGCAAAAATACGGACTTGCTGTCGTTGAGGACTGCGCACAGGCACACGGTGCCACCTACAATGGGAAAATTGTCGGCACCTTCGGGGACGCTGCAGCTTTCTCGTTTTATCCGACGAAAATTCTTGGAGCTTATGGTGACGGCGGGGCTGTTATCACCAATGACGATGCGATCGCGGAACGCATTCGTCAGCTACGCTACTATGGTATGAAAGAACGCTATTTTGTTGAAAATACACCAGGTTTCAACAGCCGTTTGGATGAAGTTCAAGCCGAAATACTACGCCATAAGTTACAGAAACTGCCAGGCTATCTCAGCGCAAGGCGAGCGATTGCCACACGATATGACGAATGGCTGGCAGACACCGAAATTGGAACTCCAACAATTTCACCTGGAAATGAGCACGCATACTATCTCTACGTTGTAAGACATTCTAAACGAGATTTGATTATTAACGAGCTTGAGCAGGTCGGTATTCGCCTTAATGTTTCCTACCGCTGGCCTATTCATTTGATGTCAGGATTTGGTTATCTCGGTATGAAAGTTGGGGATCTTCCAATCACCGAGAGATCGGCAAATGAGATATTTTCTTTGCCTATGTATCCGTCGCTTCAAATTGACGAACAACTTCGTGTTATTGGCGAACTACGGCGCATCACGGAGAGTCTCCGCAAATCCAGTTAAATTCAAAGAGAGAGTAACTTAGTCTATGACAAATAATGCCAGAGAAAAACTGGAGAAAGACCTGTGTGAACTTGCAGCGATGCTGGCTTGGGTCGATCCCGAAGACGTTACACCAAACACCTCGTTGTCTGTTATTGGATTGGACTCACTTGGGAGTATTGAGCTTGTCGCGCGAGTCGAGGCTCATTTCGGTTTCATGTTTCCCGAAAAAAATATTCCGATGCTTGATACAGTTATTGAGATCATCAATTACGCAGAGCGTGTAGTGAAAGATATTTCTGAGGTTGACGGCACATGATTAGTAGAACACCGGTAATTACAGGCGTTGGCGTCGTTTCAAGTACAGGAATTGGTGCTGAGCGTTTCTGGAAAGGAATACAATCACCTGAAGATCGATTCCGAGAAATTTCGCTATTCTCGCCCACTGGAATACCAAATCGCATTGCTAGCGAAATCGGCCCCTGGGTTCCCGGCTATGAAACAATCGACGGAGAACTATTGTCTGAATCCCGTATTTGTGCGTTCGCAGTGGCAGCTCAAAACGAGGCAATGGCTCAGGCAAACTGTAATGCGTCAGATGTGGATCAGGTTTTGGTTGGGACAACTGTCGGCGACATTGCAACTCATGAAGTGGAAATTCGCGCCCGCAAATCTAACGATATCGACATCCCGATGAAGCTTAAAGTTGATCAAAGTTTGCGACGAGCCATTTCACTTTCTCGAGACAACCTGCCTGTTCAGATGTTTCTAACTGCTTGCTCCGCCGGAAATCTCGCAGTAATTCGGGCTTGCCAACTTATCGAGTCCGGTAAAGCCGAAATAGTTGTTGCTGGAGGCGCTGAAATACTTTCGCAGATGGCATTCGTTGGCTTCGCCCGAATGCGTGGCATGGCTGAGCAAAAATGTCGACCATTTTCCGAAGACCGTGATGGAATGCTTTTGGGAGAAGGTGCCGCTTTCGTTGTTATCGAGTCGGCCGAACATGCTGCCGCCCGAGGTGTTAACTCGCTTGCTGAAATCCGAGGCTACGGCATGTCCTGTGATGCCAAGCACCCAACAGCACCTGATTTAGAAGGCGAAGGCATTGTAAGAGCTATGCAATCCGCACTGGGAAGCCTGTCGCCCACACAAGTCGACTACGTATGTGCACATGGAACAGGGACACCGCAGAATGATGCCGCTGAAGCAAAGGGTTACACAAACTTCTTTGGCTCAAAATGCCCACCCTTAAGTTCGATAAAAGGTTCGATTGGACATTCGCTTGGAGCGGCTAGTGCAATTGAGCTGGTCGCGTGTGTCTTGAGCATTCAAAATCAGAAGCTAATTCCTCAACTGGGTTTAGAAGGTCAGTCTACGCTCGACTTGAATTTCGTGTCGGGTACTGAAACCAGTTGTAAAATAGATCTGGTTCTCAACAATGCATTTGCGTTTTTTGGAAACAATACAAGCATAGCGCTTGGCCGTCCTCAACAGAGTAGCGTTCCTCGTGTCATTAGGTACGAATCCGAACAGCCGAAAATTTATTACGCTACAGCCAGTATTGCATTTGACTATCCAGCCAATCAGTGGGGTGGTGAATGCTTGCCCGACTTCGACCAGGACAGATTGCAGGTTCTCGTCCGGCGTTTTCGCTCCAAACGCGCAGCAGTTGTCGTAGCGGCTATAGAGCGTTGGCTTGAAGAGGCCGAGAATGCTGAACTTCCAGACCCTAAAAGACGTGGAATTGTTCTCGGTTCCGAAACAGGTGCCGGTGCAGACATTGAACGGTTCTTAACCGAGTCAGTAGAAAAAGGCGACGCGATCGTTAACCCGGGACTGTTTCCATGGACGGTCCACAATGCAGCTGTTGGAACAGCAGCTATTGCCGCCGATTGCCGTGGCCCCAACATCGTGATTTCATCGGGAGCGCTCAGCTATAGTTCTGCGTTTCAGCAGTCACTTGCGTTGCTCGAGGCAGGCTGTGCTGACCTAGTTTATTGCGGCGTATATGAGTCGCTCGGCGATTCTGATGGTACCGTCGCTGCGATCACCGCGTTGGCAACAAGGCCCGAATTCCTTGGAAGAAATTATATCGGACCAGCCGAACAGTTGAACTTGGATACATCGATTGGCAACGCAAAAAGCGTAATAAGTTGGGCCAATAAATTCAAGAAAAGTGGGTTCCGAACCGAGGAGCGCATTTCATGAAGGGCAGCCCAAAGGATGGGGACAAGCAGCATCGTGTGAGCTTTGTGATCGGTGCCAGCGGAGCGATTGGCCAGGCCGTCTTTGCTGAGCTTTCGGCACAAGGACAACGGGTGGGGGGAACCTACCTCTCACGAAAAGAAGAGCTACTCACCTTCATCGCAAACATTGATCCAGAGAATAGTCTGCACTGTGCGGTTCAATGTGATACCAGCAATCGTCAAAGCGTAGCAGAGGCCTACAACAAACTTGTTGCTGAGTTGGGAGAGCCCGACAACTTGATTTATTGCGCGGGGATCCGCAGGGACAGGCCGCAAATCTTTCAAACTTCAGAGGATTGGGACGTGGTCCTGAACACGAACTTGAGGGGGGCTGCGGACTTTGCACGCTTGGCTTTGAAGTCAATGACACAAGCAAAGAGAGGTTGTATCGTCTTCATTTCCTCTGTCGCAGGGAGCTACGGTCTGGCGGGACAAAGCAATTATGGGGCCAGCAAAGCAGGCATGGAAGCTTTCGTTCGTTCGGTCTCTCGAGAAGTCGGTCAGTTTGGAATTTCTATCAATGCGGTCGCACCCGGATTAATTGAATCCGAAATGACAGCAGACCTGCCTCCTGCAGCAACCAGAAATTTCCTCGCCAATATTCCGTTTCGACGTTTTGGGCAACCCAGTGAAGTTGCATCGCTTGTCGCTTTCCTGACTACTGAACAAGCAAGCTATATAACCGGTCAGACGTTTACAGTCGATGGGGGGCTCTCGGCATGAACAGACCCCAATCGCGCCCAGTCATTACTGGCATAGGTATCGTTTCCGCAGCTGGCATTGGAATCGAGGAGACTTGGCAGCGCATTCGCAGCAAGCGACCAATAGCAGCACCAGTCAAGGTTCCCGGTCCTGCTGGAACTATGACGCAGTTTCAAGCTTTCGTGGCGCCTGAATACACAATTAGCGACATGTTCGAAACTGTACTTCCAAGAGTTCAGCTCGAAAAAGAGAGCCTCGATTACTCTCGCGACCTGAAGCACCTTATAGCATCTGTTGGTCTTGCACTTGATGATGCCAACGTACGGTCTGCTGGTGTCGACCTCAATGAAGTCGGCGTTGTTGTCGCTGATGAACACCCTGGCGTTGAACAGCTATCCCGGAGGCTATACCAAGGTATTTCTGAAGTAGAAAGCGCGTCTCTTTCGGAGAAGGTTTTTGAACTAAATTCATTCCTTGTTCCGTATCGGGTAGCCCGCGTGTTTGGATTGGGTGGCGAGTGCTTTCATGTTAATTCAGCATGCACTTCAGGTCTAAACGCGATGGACTGTGCTGCCTCGCAGATTCGCAATAACCGAGCCCCTATCGTGATAGCGACGGGTTGTGATGATCCACTAAGCTCCGGAAAATTTGAGTGGTTTGCGCAGCGAGGTCTTTACGAGATCAGCGGCAAGCTGTCGACATGCTCATCGGAAGCCGGAGGAACCGTTTTCGGTGATGGTGGTGCGGCACTGGTGTTCGAGGATCGCGATCATGCTATTGCCCGTGGCGCTCGAATTTATGCCGAATACCTTGGGGCCGGATTCACACAAGACGGGTGGCGTGTGAGCGCCCCCCACCCCCAGAAGGCCAATCAGGCGCGTGCAATTCGAAGAGCTCTCAGTGATGCTTACGTTGACCCAGACCAGGTCAACGTTGTTGTGCCACATTACACGGGCATCCGATCGACTAATCAGTACGAGCGACGCTGTTTAAAAGACGTTTGGGCAACGAGCAATAACGAGCCATATTGCCTGCCCCTAAAACCTTTCTTCGGCCACAATCTGGGAGGCGCTTCAATTCTGGAGGCCGCAATCCTCGCAAAGATAATCGAGGCCCAGCAAGTACCACACAACGTACCGCCAGATACTTCCCAAGCAGACCTGTTAATCACAACGAACTACGATTGGCGAACCACCGAAATTAACATTGCAGTGAAAGCCTCTGCAGCCTTCGCTGGCTTCTATGGAGCCGTCGTGCTTGGCCGTTGCAATGCCACATCTTCCCAGCGAGATGTGGCTTATAAACAGAAAATAAAAAGGTGAATTTCGACGATGTCCAACTCTGACTTTGATCTAATCGTTGTTGGTGGAGGCCTTTCAGGTCTGGCAGCTGCATTCTATTGGTGCTCCCAGGTTGATGCCTCCGCGAAAATTTTAATAATTGAAGCAAGCTCCAGGATTGGCGGTTCATCTGTTGATCATCATTTCAAGATCAATGGACATTCCATGGCGGCACCTGGCGGTGCGCAAGAGCTTACCTTTCCAGAGTCTTTTTATTCCATAGTCAGGTCAACACTGACGATGATCGGTATAGACCTTGACGATCTGATGAAGAACACTGATTTTTCACACTATCGTAGCCGTGGGGCGAAAAATCATGCGTTTTGCTTTTCTGCGGATCAATGGGATCGAGATGGAATAGCTTTTTGGCGTTCCGAAGAAGGCATTGAGCTTTCGGACGCCCCGCTCTGCAATGAAGCCAAGAGCCAGCTCTCCAAGATTTTCAAGGGCGAAGTCCCTTGGTTCGCAGGGCTTGATGAAACTGCAAAACTTCAGGCGCTTCAATCGCGATCGTGCACAGAAGTCCTCACGGACTTTGGCAAATGTCACCCGGAAGTTGAACGTTTCTTTGCCTACTGGACTTCACCCAGTTCAGGCTTGCCTTTTAGCCTCCACCCGGCGCTTGATGCAGCGCTTGTTGGATACCCGCCAATAGGAGCGTTGGCACCCGACTTGCCTGGTCCATGGCCAGGCTTAACCCAAGCTGGCACAAAGTTTTTCAACAGTTCTTCACGGGCAACTTATCGATTTCCTGACGGTAATGCCACAATAGCAAGAGCATTTTTAGCTTGGCTCCGCCCCGACATTTTCCACGGTGACACCGCGGCCACCCGGTTAGGCGAGACCATTGACTTCGAAAAGTTGCGCAATCCGGCGGCTACACGTCGCTTCCATGTCAATGAAACTGTTAAGACCATCAAGTCGGCAGGCGAAGACAAAGTCGTCGTTGAAACAACAACGTCAGATGGTCGTTGTGCCAAATACAGTGGTTCCGCCGTTATAGTCGCGACTTGGGCGACCGAGTGTGAAGCAATTATTCCAGCGCTAAGCAAAGAGCAAAAGACGACCGCGTCGGCAATGGGCCGGTTGCCGATAATCACTGCCACGGTCGCAGTATCAAATTGGCGGCCATGGGAACAACTTGGTGTCTCTAGCCTGAGCTGGCCCGGCCATCCGTCATGGCAACGTGCAGAACTTGGTTTTCCTGTCAAAATCGGCGCGTATTCTCCGCCTGACTCACCAAACGAACCCAACACGATAACCGCAATAGGTGCAGCAACGTACCTTCATGAAAAGCCTTCGGTTGCCGCTGCCATGGGGCGCGAATTTCTTAATCAACCGCATCAGGCGGAAAAACTGCGCGATGAACTAATTCGGTTACTGGAGTGCGCGCTTGGTTCTTCTGGATTTGATGCACAAAACGACGTTCACGCTTGTCAGGTTGAGCTTTGGCCGAATGGTTACCCCTGCTACACCACCTCGCTTGATAATAGAGATAAATCGGTCGCTTCTATCGAAGCAAAGAAAGAACTTGCGCGCGGCGTCGGGCGCATAGCCATCGCCGGGGCTGATGTCACTGACAGACCTTTTCTTGACGGCGCCTTAGAAGCGGCTTACGACGCAGTTTCCATGCTCCAAAATCGCATAACCAGCTCGAGTGCGCTTTGAAGCAACATTGAAGAACGATAATAAAGGTAAAAGTAATGAAAATTTTAGTCACTTGTCCACCTGCCCACGATCACCTCTTGGGATTACTTCCGATTGCGGAAGCTGCAAAGCGTGAAGGCCACGACGTGGCCATTGCCGTATTGGAAAATTTTAGAGAAGTTGTGACTAGCGCTGGCTTGAAGCATTTTGATGCTGGCGAGGACTGGATACCCGAAGCGATCGACGACCGCGTGGATGATGTACTCCCAGAAACGATGGCGGAGTTTACACAAGACTTCATGGCACAAATGTTATGCGGCCCGGCCGCTATCTCGATGGCGAAAGATGTCAAAGCAATTATCGATAGCTGGCAACCCGACATCGTCATGCGTGATTCTGGTGAGATGGGAGGCCTGTTAGCTGCCGAGATGGCCGATCTACCACACATTTCTATCGGCGTTTTAGATTTCAATGGCATGTTTCTTGGAGACCGCATTGTTGCAGCGTTGAATGAACGACGAACAGAACTCGGGTTGCCAGATGATGCGGAGGGATATAGACAGTATGAGTATGGACACATCAATATGATGTGCCCAACGTTTGCGCCTGAAGAACTAACGCTACCGAACACCTTTTCTGTCCGCGTTGACGGTGTCGGTAGGGGAGACGCCCTCCCTGATTGGATTGCCAACATTGCGAACGCTGAAAAGCCGTTGATTTATGCAAGTTTCGGTACTGCGGCAGCAACAATCCCCGGTTTTGGTCCTGCGCTGCGTAACGTTGTCGACGGCCTGGGTTTGATTGACGCTAATGCAATTGTTTCGGTCGGCAAGAGTCTAAACTGGAACGGCGAACAGGTTATTGACGAACATGACATTCCTAAAAACGTCTACGTTGTCGATTGGGCGCCGCAAGCGCTATTGATGCGTAACATCGACCTCTTGATCACACACGGTGGCCCTTCAACAACACGACAAGGTATCGTCTGCGGCGTGCCAATTGTTGCAGTACCCCTGCTCTTTGATGGCTTCGAGATTGCAAATAGACTTTGCGAAAAGGGATTGGCAGTTCAGCTTGACTGGACAAAACTGAGTTCTTCTGAAGTCGCCGACGCTGTAAAGCATGTTTTGGCGGATCCTAAATACCGGCGACAAGCACGCAAGCTTCAAAGGGAGGCGTTGGCGGTCCCTCCGATCGATAATGATGTGGTTCGGTTCATTGAAATCGTCGCATCAAAGGCAAAGCGATGATGGGCGCTTTAAGATTAAACGAAACTCAGGCGTCGGCTAGCCATCCTGGTATCCTGAAATGGATCGTGGCGCGGCGCGTGGCTGCCTTTCGTTGCTCCCCTACGGATAGGCGCTTAGTCGTAAAGATAGCTTCCACGTTCGTTTCTGGCTTCAGCGAAACCATTGTGGCCGGTGATCTCAGCGCCTCAATCAGGTACGTTGAAAGCAACAACGAGGAATTCTTCAAGCCTTTCTACATTGAAGGAGCCTCGTTGGCACTCGCTGCTTCTCGTGTATTGCCTGTTTTTAAGGCTTCTGCAGGGCCGTCTGATTTGCTTTACCATCTGCCCGGATTCAAGCACGTTATTTACGCCGGTTGGGGTTGGTGGCACGCATTTATGCCACGCGCTATACGAGGTTTGCAAAACTCAATTGACGCAACTGATATTTTCAGCGCGCTCACAATTGATGGGGCGGCCTTTGCGCGAGCCTTCCTGTTCGCTCGCCCTCCATACTTTGACTTAAGGCTCCCGCCTGTTTCAACCGCAAAGAAGCGACTGTGGGTTCAGGGATACGGCAGGGCTCTATGGTTCCTCGCAACAGCGAACGTTTCGATAATTGAACGCCAGCGGAGAAGGGTAGGAAGCGAGTTATCCGCGGACCTCGATTCTGGCCTTGGTTTAGCCTCTGGCTTTGCAGGCATGGTATCGCCGACTTCTTCTTTTCTAACCACAATCCGCGCTGACAAATCAGCTTATCTGCAGGGATATGCATTTGGCTTGACGGCCCGGGCAATGTCAACGCCAGCGACTTTTTCTTGCTGGCTTTTGTCGCTGACACCTAGCGAAAAACAGAACGCGCAGCGACTCATTTCGAGATGTCTGATTGAACCGCGATCAATCAATGCCTGCCCAACAAATGTTTATACAAAATGGCAGGACGAACTACGGGCCGATTTCCAACAATACGAGATCACATGATGAGTGATAAACGGTATATATGCGCTGTCCGTGACGTGATACCAGCCTATCGCCGCGGGCTTATGGATGCTCTCAAAGTAGCCAGCTACGAAGTGGCCGAGCCAGAGGATGTCCTGCATTGGCTCGAACAATTCCGGGCAGCCCAGGGCGTAAGTGATTGCTGTTTCACGATTTTACACTCTATTAGAGCAGACGAAGATTTTGTGACCCTGCGTCGCATTCAGGAGTTTGACCCGAAGGTTCGCACTATAGCGCTTCTTCTGGAAAATAGCGGCGATCTTTACGCTCGCGCTTTGAACGCGGGCGCATCCGGGGCGGTCAGCTACGGCGCAAATCCCACGGAGATTATCAAAACCCTCACAGCGGCTTTAGAGGGGGCAGTGCGTCTGCCACATGCCATTGTGGATGAATTACTGAGTCATTTCACAGACAAAAGCCCAGTCGTTCTGGACAACCAATCTCTCATCACTCTCAACAAGTTAGCTGCGGGGCACAGTATCGCGGAAATTTCCCGTGAAGAAAACGCATCCGAACGCACTATGCACCGCCGAATGAAAGCGCTTTATCGCCGTCTCGGAGTAGAGAACCGTAACGAGGCAATCATTACCGCCGTTAAGCACGGATTTATTAAACAGATGTGAAACAGGGAGGTATATCTTTTGAAAATGATTATGTTTCTTGTGCCAATATTGGCGTTGGTATTCGGATATTTATCAACCACTTATTCTGTTGAGGAAGTTTCAAAGTCGCTTCCACTAACGTTGCGCTCGCTGCCTCCAGCTACGGCTCCCTTGCAAAAAGAGCGATCGGTAAATCCATCGGTCAGACACATTGCGTCCTGGCTCAGTGCCACTGGCGCTAGCGCTGCATTAGGTGATCTGGACGGTGATGGCCTTATGAATGACTTGTGCCTTGTGGATCCTCGTTCTGACACGGTTTCGATTGGCACAGTATCTTCCGATCCAGATAAACCTGCGCATGTTGTCCATGGTTTTCTGCGCCATCTCGGTACTACCCAGGCAATAGCGCCAATGGGGTGTCGAATCGCCGACCTGAATAGCGACGGTTGGTCAGATGTGTTGGTTTATTACTGGGGACGTCCGCCAGTTCTCTTCGAAAACAAAGGTAATTGGAATTTCTCCGCATCGGATATCCTTGTTGCTCAAAAACCAGGGCACGATTGGTATACAAATACTGTGCACTTCGCCGATTTTAATGGAGATGGCTTATTGGATATCTTCGTCGGCAATTATTTCCCAGACGGTTCAGAACTTCTTGATACTAAATCGAGCCGAAGGGTCTCTATGCATTCTTCTTTCTCGCGCGCGTTTAATGGTGGCATGAATCGAATCCTGCTCCAGAAACCGGGTGAACCTGGAAAATTTGAAATGGCTCCCGACATTTTTGAGCCCGACTATGGGCAAGGTTGGACTCTTGCTTCAGCAGCGGCGGATCTTACCGGCGACCTCTTGCCGGAGCTTTTTGTCGCCAATGATTTTGGTCCAGATCAAATTTTTCTCAACACCTCAAGCAATGGTAAGTTGCGGCTGGAGCCACGCAAAGCACAGAGCAAAAAACTCGGCGAACCACTGTCTCATAGTCTGGGCAGAGATTCCTTCAAGGGCATGGGTGTATCAATTGCCGATCTCGACAACGACGGAAACCTGGACATTGTTGTCAGTAATATTACGCAAAAACGGGGTCTTTTCGAAACTCAAATGCTGTTTATAAATTCAGGTTCCAAAGACGACCCACTTGAATTCCACAACGCGAGTGAAGAGCTTGCGACCGCGCGTACGGCCTTTAGCTGGGATAACAAGATAGCAGATCTGGATAATGACGGGATCCCGGAAATTCTCCAAGCCACAGGATTTGTTCGAGGAAAAGTGAATCGTTGGCCTGAGATACAAGAAATAGCGCTTGCAAATGATGCGCTCGTTTCCAACCCGGGAAACTGGCCTAACTTGCTCGGCGGTGACATGAGTGGTGCAGCGCCACGAGTTGTTTTCAGCCGGGCAGGCACAAAAAGTTCATTTCAAAATGTCGCCGAAGCCTCCGGTCTTGATGACGTTGGAATTACCCGAGGGATTGCTCTGGCTGATATAGATGGTGACGGCGATCTTGATTGGGTCGAAGCTAACCATTTTGCCGACTCCAGGCTTGTGGTAAACGAATGCGCGCCATGCGGACCGTTCGTGGGGCTTCGTCTACTCCGAGTGCGTGACCAGGCTCTCACAACTAACCTCGACGGACTGAAACCCGCTCATACCGTCGGCGGGACGACCGCGATTGGTGCAACTGTCTCTCTCGGGTTACCGTCCGGTAAGCAAAAAGTAGCGTTTGTCGATGGTGGCAACGGTCACAGCGGGCAACAGAGTACCGACATCCACTTTGGCCTCGCTGAGAAAACAACATTCCCCCTAAATGCGACAATTAAATGGCGGGATTTTGAAGGCAATGTCCGCTCCATAACAATAGAGGTATATCAAAAATGGCAAACGATACTACTGCCGTCGTAATCCCAAATCAGGGCGTATGAACACGGTTAATTGAAAGACTTCGTCCGGCAACACCTACCGCTCTTCGTGTAGCAGCACTGCGTCTATTCGACGCCGGAATTTTGAAGTAAACGTCCGTTCCATAACAATAGAGGTATATCAAAAATGGCAAACGATACTGCTGCCGTCGTAATCCCAAATCGAGGCGCATGGACACGATTAATTGAAAGACTTCGTCCGACAACACCTGCCGCTCTTCGTGTCGCAGCGCTGCGTCGATTCGCAGTCGGGATAACATTGCTCACTGTTGCCGGGCATGCTTACCTTGGTTTTGAACAAAGCATCGCACAGCCGCTTGTCGCCGTGTTGGCTTGCTATATCACTGAACTCTTTATGGAGACGGTGATCTCACGCCATGAACAACGTCGTCCCTTATATGCTTCTGTTGCCGGCTCATCGGTTCGGGTCAAAGTGACCACCCTTATCGACTTTCTACTTCCAGCCCATATTTCGGGACTTGCTCTTGGTATGCTCCTGTACGCAAGCAACCGCCTGGATCTTTTTATCGTCGCCGCGGTTGTTGCGATGAGCAGCAAGTACTGCTTTAGGGTTTGGACTGGAAAGCGCTATAGCCATTATTTCAACCCTTCCAACTTTGGAATCGTGGTTGTGCTTTTATTTTTTCCTGAAACAATCAGCATTGCTGCACCATATCAATTTACAGCAGAGCTTGGGGCCACTGGCGATATCGTGCTCCCTGTTGTTGTTACAATTATCGGCTTGTTTCTGAACATTGTTTTTACCGCACGCGCTCCGCTAATTGTTGCCTGGATCGGTGGCTTTGTACTTCAAGCGGCATTGCGTTCAGGCTTGGATCCAAACGTTGACTTCGATGCCGCGCTGGCACCGTTAACCGGAATGGCACTTATTCTATTCACCCTCTATATGGTGACTGACCCAGGCACCACACCATACTCGACTCGTGGACAGATAATATTTGGGCTTTCGGTAGCCTTCGTTTATGGCTTGCTAATGGTGTTTCACCAGGTATTCGGCGTTTTTGTCGCATTAACGATAGTGTGTGCCGGCCGCGGTATTCTCCTGGCAATATCCAACAGGCGTGGCGCTAAAGTTTTCTCTGCGCCTGATGTGCAAAACAACGCTGGTTCAGGTGGGCTTCGTTGAGATGAATAGTAATCAGTGGAAAACGCAAACAATATCAATGCAAGAAAGGCCACCACAGCCCATGAAAAATGGAAATCTGACAATTGTTGATAGTCTCATAGACGAAGAGTACATGCAGCTTCTTGACGCTGCATGGTCAAAAGTAGGTGGCTATGCGCGAGACATAGTTTCTGAATATGATGACAATGAATCAGCCCACTCTAGCAGAGCGCAAGTTTTAGAATGGCTGCAATTAGCTTCGGCACGTGAAGTATCACTCAATTCCCCCGTTCTACCAAGCGGGCCAGCATTGTCTTTTTTGAAACTTGCTCGAGATGCCTATCCAAGTTTCCTGGCGGGTGAATCGAACGGTACTAATTTACTTTTTTCTGGTGATGGCCTGCAAATTTGGCGGGGTTACTACAGTTCGTCAAATCCTCTCTATGCTCCTATAAATCAAGCAGCGGCGACCGCGCTGGTAGATCGAGTAAAAGAAGGTGTTCCGTTGCGGATACTCGAAATCGGTGTCGGTACCGGTGGTGCGACTACTACCGCACTAAATGCCCTCGAACAGGTTGCAACTGCGCCCGTTAGTTATCTTGCAACCGATATAAGTGCAAGTCTTCTTCGTTCAACTGCGGACAAACTGAACCAACGAGCTACCGGGCTAATAGAGTTCAATTTCGAACCCTATGATTTTAATGCTGAGCCAACGAGGAAACACGTTTCCACTGGGGGCTTCGATGTTGTGCTTGCCGTCAATGCACTTCACAATGCCCATAATCTCCCGGCTTCACTGCGAATGTTGTCTTCGCTTCTCAACGAAGGAGGTGTTCTTATAACTAGCGAGTCGATTTGTGGCTCGGGTGAGCAAGTCCATCAAGAATTTTTCCTGAACCTACTTCCCCTACCTGAACATAGACAAGGTTGCTCCAGCCGCTTCCTCTCTTCGGAAGATTGGCAGTATGCGCTAGGCAATGCTGGTCTCAAATCTGACATAGCAATCAACAGCATCGGGCCCGAGCTTATGCTTTTAGCAACGGTCTCAAAGATATGACAGAACAGAAAGCACTGAGTCTGGTTTTAACAGGTTCTTCTGGCTATCTTGGCAAACAAGTGTTGGCGGCGCTGAAGGCGAGCAATGTAAAAGTTGAATCGTTTTCTTTCAGTCAATTCTTAATAGGCGCCGCCGAACCAACCGCTTTGCGCATGTTGCAACAAGCTGACGTGGTTTGTCACTTGGCGGGCATCCATCCTCACCAGTCAATAACGCCGTCTGATAATTTATATTGGGAAGTAAACGTTGTTGGAACAAAAAAGCTGCTCACTGCTGCCCAGAATGCCTATCGCATAGTATTTGCTTCCAGTGCAATGGCAGCAGGAGGAAAGACGCAGCCGGGGGCTAATCAGGGGCTTTTGGCTTACGCAAGTTCCAAGAGAGCAGCAGAGGTCTTGGTTGCAGATTGCGCGGGTAATAAAGCAAGTAGCATATCACTGCGTTTTCAAGCCGTAGCAGGTGCACATCGCGAACCCTGCGTCGGGCTAATCGGCAATGCTCTTCGCGCAGCCTGCGAAGGCACGTCGCTCACAATTTTTCAGCAAGCTCCTCCTCGTGAGTATCTCCATGTTGCCGATGCTGCTTCAGCAATCGTTGCTGCCTGCCTGGCCCCGATTGAGGGACATTCTGTTATAGATATTGGCACCGGGTTACCGCAACACGTATCAACAGTTGTAGAAACAGTTGAGCAAGTCACGGGAGTTGAAATCAAAAAACGTAATGTTAAGAACCGCATAGAACCTACTCCTCGAGCTAGCGACCTCTTGACCGCAAGAAAGTTATTGGGTTGGCGAGCCTGTAGAAGCAGTCTTGCGCAAATAATCATTGACCAGTGGGAGGATCAACAACATCGCGCAACGGTGTTGCCTTCCGACAGCCACAGGAAATAATTGCTTTTAATACCATGAACTACGACGCGACAGAACTCATCCCACACAGAGGTGAGATGTTGTTTGTACACAACATCTCGTCGTTGGAACCCGGTGTTAGCGCAATTGGCGAATGGCACCCTTCACGTAACTGTTGGCTCAGGTCACACCCAAACTCCACCAATATGTTGCCAATTTTGCCAATGGAGGCTCTTGCACAGCTTGGGGCTTGCGCAGTTTTTGCTTTTGAACGCTACCGAGGCCGTACACCGTTTCTGGTTGGCCTTGAAAATGTTGAGTTCCTCCATCCTTACTCTATCGACAGCACGGTTTACCTATCGGTTGAGATCATTAGCTTAGGAAGCCGGTATGGAAAAGCACGAGGAACAGCAAAGGCAGGGGCACAAATCATATGCCGTGGAGAAATCTCTTTTGTCGTTGTTTAGAAATCCAGGGCCACTTGAGTATCGTCTTGCGACGTTCAGTCTTTGGTCGAAAAAAGGATTTTTGGCAGACTATTCCCAATTTTTGCAACAAAGGGTGGTGCAGTTGAGACTAACGGTGCCACTGCTAATAAACCAAGCTGAAGCAAGAGTAAGTTGAGCAATAAGGAAGTGGATTGGTATTCATTTAGATGCCTGATGTGGCTGAAATGTTTTTAAAAATTAAAAAAGCACCTGAGTGATGGCGAAACGATTCAGTAAATTATCTAGAAACTAGCAAAATCTAGTGTCCCTGCTGTTTATGGTATGTGTGTGGTTATCAATTGATGGGGGCAGTGGTATTCAAATATTATATTTCAGTAATATGGAGTGCTGAGAAATGTTAAAAAAACGATTTTTCCCCATCTATTTGGCATTATTTACCTGGGCAATCTGGGGAACGTATATGGTATACGCCGATACCTGGTATCTATTTCAGGAAAACTGGTTTATGAGTGTGACCATGGCTCTTGGCTCATTCATTGCCGGAGCAACCAGTGAAGGGGGAGGAGCTGTTGCTTTTCCGGTGATGGTTCTGGTTTTTGATATCCCCCCGAGCATTGCCCGCGATTTTTCATTGATGATCCAGTCGGTTGGCATGGTGGCCGCGTCTATGACGATCGTTATGCTGAGAATACCAATTGTCTGGCGGGCGGTAGTGCTGCCATCACTGGGTGGTGTTTGTGGCGTGATTTTCGGCATCGAAGTGATGCAGCCAATAATGCCACCTCCTCTGGTGAAACTTTTTTTTACCAGCCTCTGGATTTCGTTTGGCTGTGTTCTATTCTGGACTAACCGACATGCGGATCGCCAAGTGATGAGAGATATGGGGCCGGCGACAAATTCAGATATTATTAGGCTGCTTGCTGTGGGCTTTGTTGGCGGGACGGTAAGTGGGGTCACTGGCAGTGGTTTGGATCTTATCACCTTTTCGCTGCTGGTGTTATTTTACCGCACCTGTGAAAGTGTGGCTACTCCCACCTCAGTGGTCTTGATGGCGATCAATTCAGTCTGTGCGTTTCTCTGGATGGAGGGGGTTGGCTCGGGTGTTGCCGAAGCCGCATGGGATTATTGGCTGGTATGCATCCCGATTGTGGTGATTGGGGCACCATTAGGAGCCTGGTTTATTCGCAATAAGTCACGTAAGTTTATTGCGAGAATACTGTATGCTTCTATTGTATTTCAATACATCGGCGCCTTGATAATACTACCCATGGATATGAGGCTAGTGCTCTTTAGCTGTTCGGTGATTATTACCGGATTACTTTGTTTTTGGACGGCAATTCATTTCGGCAATCGACGCTTAAAACGTGTCATGGTTGGATAACCAGACCCACGAGGAAGTCAGGGAATCGGCATGAACCTGTCCCGCTAGTTAACTTTGATTTATTCAACGAAACCTTTTTTAGTATTATGTGGCTACTCATGTGGGTTGATTGAGAAGTGAAGATCAACACGCTCTGGGAAGTGGCGCCAACTAATTGTGTTTAAAACGTGAGAGCGATGCGAAACAAATCGAAAACGGCCAATAGCCGCAAGGGGTGTTCAGGAACGTATCCGGCGAACCAAGTTGGTCGCTTGCATGACTCCGCCAAACTCGTAATTCTTCTGCCAGTGCGTATAACGGAAATATGCTTTTTTGTCTCAGCCTACGCCCTAAAAATGTCCTTTATTTGGTCTCTGAGGCGGTTTAACTCAAGAAATGCTTATTTTGTTTCACAAGGCAATACTCTGCGTGAGGCGCTGCAGGCTCTCGGGCCGACTTTCATCAAGCTTGGTCAAATACTCAGTTCCCGACCGGACATAGTGTCGCCAGAAATCTCATCTCAGTTAGCCGACCTGCAAGAACAAGTAGAGTCCAGAAAACCCGCGCAAGTAAAGCGTCTGGTAGCACAGTTCCTAGGCCGAGAGCTAAACAGTGTCTTCAGGCACTTCGCAGAAGAACCCATTGCAGCTGGTAGCGTAGCCCATGTTTATCGGGCAGAACTGTTAGACGGCTCCGTAGTCGCGGTTAAGATCGTGCGGCCGGGAGTGCGATGGCGGATGATTTGTGACATGGTACTCTTTTCGACAACGGCTAAAATACTAAGTTTGGTGCCGCGGATGAGGTTAATACCAATGGCTCCAATGGTGGAGGAAGTACGCCATATTCTGATTTGTCAGCTTGATTTGTCTGCTGAGGCTTACAACTATAGAAAATTCAGAGAGAATTTTTGCAAATCGTCCCACGTACAGTTGCCCCGGATACACAGTGAGCTCTCAAACGACCGAATGCTGACAATGGAGTATCTCGACGGTCTGCAAAAAGTCGAGCAAATGGCTAAAAAAGTGGGATGCACTGGTGAACTCGCCAAGACTTGCCTCCGAGCACTTTTCCAAATGATTTTTGTCGACGGGTTCGTCCACGGTGACCTGCATCCTGGTAACGTTAGGTTCAAGGATGATGAAGAGCTCGTATTGCTCGATTGCGGATTAGTCGTTCACTTGGATCCCAAGAAACAGTCTGAGTTCACTCGATTCTTCTTGTCGATTGCAACAAACAATGGAAGCGAGTGCGCGAAAATAGCTCTCTCAACATCTACTTGGCGTACCAAGCTCTTCGATTGGAGCTGCTTCGAAAAAGAGATGTGTGAACTCGTTAACGCAAACTCAGGTAAGAGCGCAGAACAATTCGAGGTGGCTCACTTCGCCAAAGAACTGTTTGAGTTATTTCGGCGCAACGGGTTGCGTGGATCTACCGATTTTGTTACCGCAATTTTGGCACTGGTCGTTTTTGAGGGGATCGTTAAGCAGTTATCACCATCGCTTGATTTCCAAACTGAGGCTCGCAGCTTTCTGTTAGAAGTTGGGTTGTAATTTATTTGGTTATTTCGAGGCTTTTTTACGGAAACAGGTGAATACTGTGCTGCTCATTTCCCTAAGCGTCTCACCTAGTTCACTATTCCAAACATCCTCTATCAAACTGTCTGGACTGTGTCTTTTAGGATCCTGAGCTATAGTAACTACCTGTTTCCCCGAAATATTACGCTATGTCCCGCTACGACCTTCCCCATGAGGCAAGGTTCATCATCCATCCTTGCTCCCAGCTCAACCTACATCTCAACTGCTCGGATGAATCGCCAGCTAAGAATCAATTTGGTTGGTTTTTCATCAATATTTTGAACGGCTTTATACGTTCTTTTGAACAAGGGGGATGAAGGCATACCCGGAGCGGTAAGAATCTCTTTTGTCACTTGAATCTCCATCATTTTCTCCTTCGTGAGTCCCACGCATCGTCGGAGTACCTGCGTTCTGGAAGGAATAAATAATAAAATTAAGGCGATAAAAAGAATGGCCTAGGGATACCGGGATAGCGATTACTTCTTTTTGAAAATCAAAGCAGCGTTTCCCGGTAAAGCGTTATGAACCTTTTTATGCGATTTTGCGGCGGAACATGGCGTAGGCGGCGCTGCCGGTGGTGGCGGTAATCACCAACAGCGGCCACAGGCTGTGCCAGATGATGCCGAAGCTGGCGTCCTTCAGGTAAATCTG
>Ga0105244_10000862_pt1 | contig 25605 bp, 15 predicted proteins | sample KBSM44metaG_FD_80423 | JGI IMG/M metagenome (GOLD analysis project Ga0105244, IMG submission 80423) | Miscanthus rhizosphere microbial communities from Kellogg Biological Station, Michigan, USA - KBS M4-4 metaG | ecosystem: Host-associated > Plants > Roots > Rhizosphere > Soil | place... | reverse complement strand
GGCCGGATTCCATCGGCTGGCGCAGCACGTCGAGCACGCGCCGGTCGAACTCCGGAAGTTCGTCGAGGAACAAGACCCCGCGATGCGCCAGCGAAATCTCGCCGGGGCGCGGCACGCTGCCGCCACCGACCAGCGCCACGCCAGACGACGTGTGGTGCGGCGAGCGGAACGGCCGGCGCTTCCAGTGTTCGATGCGAAAGCCGCCCGTCAGCGATTGCACGGCGGCCGCTTCCAGCGCTTCCTCGTCCGTCATCGCCGGCAGCAGCCCGGCGAAGCGCGAGGCCAGCATGGTCTTGCCGGCGCCGGGCGGGCCGACCAGCAGGATGCTGTGGTTGCCGGCCGCCGCCACCTCCAGCGCGCGCTTGACCATGATCTGGCCTTTGACGTCGGCGAAGTCGGGATATTCGGCCGGCACGATCAGCGGCGACGATTCGTGGCGCGACAACATGGACTCGGCCGATTTGGCGGCGAAGTGCGCGCACACCTGCAGTAGCGATTTCGCCGGATAGATGGCGGCGTCGGCGACCAGCGCGGCTTCGTCGGCGTTGGCTTGCGGCAGGATGAAGGCCAGGCGGCCGCCGTCGCGCCGGGTGGCGAGCGACATCGCCAGCGCGCCGCGTATCGGTCGCAGCTCTCCCGACAGCGACAGCTCGCCGGCGAACTCATATTGGTGCAGGCGCGAGGAGGGGATTTGCTTGGACGCGGCGAGGATGCCGAGCGCGATGGGCAGATCGAATCGTCCCGATTCCTTGGGTAAATCCGCCGGCGCCAGATTGACAGTGATGCGCTTGGCGGGAAACTCAAAGCCGCCGTTCTGGATGGCGGCGCGCACGCGGTCCTTGGCCTCCTTGACTTCGGTGTCGGCCAGCCCGACGATGGTAAAGCCGGGCAAGCCATTGGCCAGGTGCACTTCGACATTGACTTCCTGCGCGTCCATGCCGGCAAGGGCTCGGCTTTTCAACACGGCTAGACTCATCGGTTTCCCCTGGGCTGGTGGCGCGAATCAGACCAGTATAGGAAGCGGCGTGGGAAACGGTTTGCGGGTGAGCAGACGGGCGTCTGTTTATGCGCTGCGGACGGAGCATGCATGGCCGATTACGCTTCGCTAATCCGCCCTACGTGGTTTAGAGAACGCTTTGTACGTTGCGCGTCGAAATATTGGTGGGTGGTAAAGTTGTAGCTACCCCAGTCCTTTCGGAGCACCCATGTCCGCAGATGTTGTCGTTCGTCGAGTTGTCGCTTCCGTGTTGTTGGCCGCGCTTGCCCTCGGCTCCGCCGCCGCGCAGGCGCCCAAGCCGCTGGTGCTGGTGCTTCAGCCGGGGCCGCTCAAAGAGACCGACGATATCGATGCCGGCAGCGGCGTGGTCGATGTGACGATGACGATACCGAACGTGCAGGCGGCCGCCGGCGTCCCGCTGTTCAAGCTGCCGCGCGTGGTGGCCAATGTCGAGACCATCGCGCTGACGTTGAAAGATCTTGTGGTGCGCGATGGCTTCGGCGAGGTGCCGCTGGCCGCGCGCGATGTCAAAGGTACTGATGGTCCGGTGCGCCACTGGTCGTCCACGCGCGAGGTGCAGGGTGATCTGGTGATTCACTATCAGGCGCCGATCGATAACAAGCCGCCGGCCCGTGGCGCGGCGCCGCCGTACAGCCTGCGCACCGAAGGCGGCGGCTTTTCCGGCGTCGGCAATGTGTTCCTGCTGCTGCCCGAGGGCGATAAAAATTATCCGCTGTCGTTGCGTTGGGACTTGTCCAAGCTGGGCGCGGACTCCGCCGCGACGTCGAGCTACGGCGAGGGTGATCTGAATCTGCCGAACGGGGCGCCGTCGCGGCTGTGGTCGACCATCTTCATGGCCGGGCCGATGACGCGCGTGCCGGCCGAGGTGGCGCCGCATGGCTTTTCGTCCGCCTGGCTGGGAAAGCCGTCCACCGATCCTGCGCCGCTGATGGAGTGGGCCGGCAAGCTGCATCAGTGGATGAACGGATTTTTCGGCGATGGCAAGCAAGCGCCGCCTTACCGCGTGTTCCTGCGCTATAACCCGATCAACGCCGGCGGCGGCGCCGCGCTGACGCGGTCCTTCCTGATCACCCATGGCAAGGGCGTTTCGACCGACGACCTGAAGATCACGTTGTCGCACGAAATGGCGCATACCTGGACCGAGGGCGTGGACGCGGCCTGGTACGACGAGGGCATCGCCGTGCATTACCAGGCGCTGGCGCCGTTTCGCGCGGGGCTGATCACGGCGCGGCAGTTTCTGGACGACCTGAACCACACCGCCGCGCGTTATTATTCCGACCCGCTCAACACCACGCCGGACGCCGAGATCATGCCGCGCTTCTGGGAGGACACGCGCATCCGCACTTTGCCCTACGATCGCGGCGCGATGTACTTCGCGGTGGTCGACGCACGCGTCCGCAAGGCTTCCGGAGGCAAGCGCTCGCTGGACGATCTGGTGCTGGAGATGAACCAGCGCCGTGGCGCCAAGCCAGATGCAAAGTCCGACGCCAAGCCCGTCGACATGGCCGCGCTGTGGCCGCAACTGCTGGTGCGCGAACTGGGGCCATCGGGCACGGCGTTGCACGAGGCCATGCTGGCGGGCGAGGTGATCGTGCCGGAGTCCGACGACTTCGGTCCATGCTTCAAGCGCACCGTCAAGAAAGTGCGCCGCTTCGAGCTGGGTTTCGAGCCCGCCTCGCTGGTGGGCGACGTCAAGACGATACGCGGCCTGCAGGCCGGTGGCGAGGCGGCGAAGGCCGGACTGCGCGACGGCGACGTGGTGACCTACGCGGTGGCGATGGACAAGATCCAGGGCGAGCAGGACGCGAAGCTGACGCTCAACGTCACCCGCGACGGCCGCCGTTTCCCCGTCACCTATCTGCCGCGCGGCGAGCGGGTCCAGGTGTGGCAGTGGCAGCGCGCGCCCGGTGTCGCCGATAGCGATTGCCGGTTGTAACACCATCCCGGGCAAGAAAAAAATAATCGAAAAATAATTCAAGTCGCCAAAAAGATGTGCTACGATCCGAACTGTTATCGATAACACGTCGTCGGTACGCCCCGGTCTTTCCGGGTCTTGTTTTCTCAGTGTTTGTTGCGGCATCGCTGGATAACGCTTTGCCTCCAGTGGAGCTTTATCCCCGTCGCTCTTGGCCGGCGGCCTCACAACCGCCGGTTTTTTTACTGTTAGAAAAAAGAGACATGCCGATTCGCAAGTGTCGAACTGTCGTACAATGTGGTTGAAACTTGTTATCGATATCATTTCGGCAGAGTTTCTAAAAACGGGCACCAAGCCCGTATAAAACAATAACGGAGATCATTCAATGAACAAGCAAGTCACTGTCGCGTTACAGGTGTCGGCGCTCGCGCTCGCCGTAGGGCAGGGGTTATTGGTGGCGCCATGCGCGCTGGCCCAGGAGCCCGAAGTTGTCGTCGTCACCGGTATGCGCGCCAGCGCCCGTTCCTCCCTGGCCATCAAGCGCGACTCGGTCGAGATCGTCGATTCCATCACCGCCGAGGACATCGGCAAGCTGCCCGATCCCAATGTCGTCGATACCCTGACCCGGGTGCCGGGCGTCCAGGGCTATCGTTATGGCGGCGAGGGCGCCTCGCCGGTCGGCGCCGGCTCGGGCCTGGTGATCCGGGGCTTGTCGGGGCAGACCGCGTCGCAGGTCAACGGCCGCGCGTACTTTACCGCCGGCAGCCGCGAATACAATCTGGAAGGCGCGATTCCGGCCATGATCGCCGGCGTCGACGTGTTCAAGAATCCGAGCGCCGAGCATATCGAAGGCGGCATCGGCGGCCTGGTCAACGTCCGCACCCGCAACCCGAGCGATTTCAAGGGACTGACGGTGTCGATGGGCATCGCCGGCAAGTACAACGATCTGGCCAAAGAGACCGAGCCGGAGGTGTTCGGCCTGGTGGCCAACCGCTGGAACCTGTCGGGCGGCGCCAAGATCGGCCTGATGGCGGCCGGCGTCTATCAGAAGAGCACCGGCCGCTCGGATAACAACCCGGCCAACGGCGGCGCCAACTTCAAGCGCGCGATCCGCGCCGACAGCGCCGAGTACGCGGCCCTGGCCGCGGCCAACACCACCAACAACCGCGGCCAGGCCAATCCCGCCTACGTGGGCCGCACGGACGTCAACTTCCTGACCGGCGTGCCCACTTTGCCGGTCTCGGCCACCGTCGGCGCCAACACGCCCGATCTGCGCGGCCTGACGGCGGAGCAGGCGAACAATGTCATGGTCGCGCCGGCGCTGACCAACAACGTGTTCCAGGAAACCATCATGCGCGAGCGCAAAGGGTTGAACCTGGCGGCCGACTACCGCGCCGACAACACCTTGCGCGTGTTCACCGAATTCAATTACACGTTCTACGAATACCACCAGAACTACCGTGGCCTGAACTCGGTCGACGGCGCCAACGTGCAGAACCTGCAAACCATGCCGTTCTCCTTCACCGAGGGGCTGGCCAACCGCAACAGCAACGGCGGCAGCAACGATGTACTGGTGGGCCAGCGCCTGCGCAGCGGCACCTTCCTCAATTCCGGCGTCAACACCGTCGGCGGCGACGAGCGCCGGCCGTACACGACGTGGATCGCCGCCGGCGGCGTGGACTGGAACCCGACCGAGAACCTGTCGCTGAAATGGGATGTGAACTACGTCAAGGCCACGCAGAAGCAGGACAACCGTTCCGTCAATCTGGACTCGGCGCCGGGCCTGGGCTGGTCCACCAGCCGCGTCGCCGACGGCGCGCCGCACCAGCTGACCTTCGCCGGTCCGAGCTTGACCGACCCGGCCAACTTCGTCTACCGCGACTACAACAACGGCACCAACCAGAAGTGGGACGACAGCGGTTACGCCAGCGCTATCAGCGCCGCCTACATCGTCGGCGACGGGTTGCTGCGCCGCGTTAAATTCGGCGGCCGCTACGCGCACCAGGAGAGCACCTATAACAACTACACCTTCAACGGCCGGCCGCTGACCACCGACGGCAAGGCGCTCGCCGCCGACCGCTCGAACGCCATTTCGGTGGCCACCGTCGGCCAGGTCGAGCGGTCGCCGACCAACTTCATGAAGGGCGAAACAGGCTATTCCGGCGGTTATCTGGTGTATTCGCCGGACCGTTTGACGGGCAACCAGGTGGCCACGCTGTTCCCGAACGCCGGCATCCGCCAGGAGGGCAACTACGCCGAGAACCTTGACGCGCGCCGCCTGATCAGCGAGAACACGCTGGCCGGCTACATGATGGGCGAGTTCTCCGCCTTCGACGACCGCATCACCGGCAACGTCGGTGTGCGGGTGGTGCGCACCAAGGGCAAGGCGACCGCGCGCACGATCAACAACCAGACCACGCCGGTCAGCTATCCGGAAATCTTCCGCGAGACCTCGTACACCAACGCGCTGCCGTCGCTGAACGTGACCGGCTACATCACGCAAGATTTCCTGGCCCGCTTCGGCTACGGCAAGGGCATGACGCGCGCCGGCCTGGACCAGTTGAATCCGAGTATCTCCGTCAATCCGGTCACCGGCACCGGCAACGTCGGCAATCCGGACCTGCGGCCGCAAACGGCAAACAGTTTCGACCTGTCGCTGGAGCGCTATTTCAGCAAGTCGAACTATGTGTCGGCGGCCATCTTCGACAAGGAGATCAGCGGCTTCTTCAACGGCATCACGCAGTGCCAGGCGGTCGCCACGGCCGTGCCGTACAGCGGCTCGGCCGACAATGGCTGCACCGGCGGACAGTATTCGGTGACCAAGTCGGTCAATTCGGAAAAAGGCTATGTGCGCGGCATCGAGATCGGCGGCCAGTACTTCCTCGACGCCTTCGACGGCATCTGGAAGAACTTCGGCGTGGCCGGTTCCTACACCCACGTCAACACTTCGAACCCGGTCAACTTCGGCACCGCGTCTGCGCCGCGCATCGTCGCCACGCCGCAGCCGATGCAGTCGAAGAACAGCTACAGCATCTCCGGCCTGTACGAGGACAACAAACTGTCGGCGCGCCTGGTCTACACATGGCGCTCGGAGGCGATCCTGTTCGGCGTGTCGGCCAATCCGATCGACGCACGATACATGGATTCCAACGGCGTGCTCGACGGTTCGATAAACTACCAGCTCACCGATGAGTTTACCTTGTCGTTGAACGCGTCGAATATACTCGACAAGGCAATTAACCGTTATGTCGGCGAACCGGGCACGTATCAGACCAACCTGGAGCGCCAGCACTACGGCAATGGACGGACCTTCAGCCTGGCATTGCGCTACAAATTCGGTAAATAAGCCGGCGCGCTGTCATGGACAAGACGGAAGGTCACACCTTCCGTCTTTTTTCGTTTTTGGGACAAAAAACAATAAAGGAGATACAGACAGATGGCAAACCCGATGGCAAAACAGATGAAACTTCGCCTTTCCGTCCACGCATGCCTGCTGGCGCTGGCCAGCCTATCGATGGGGGCGGCGCAGGCCGCGCCCCCGACCGAGTGGGAACAGCCCGAAGTGGTCGCCGTCAATCGCGAGCCGATGAAGGCGACCTTTTTCAATTTCGAGAGCCGGGAAAAGGCGATCGCCGCCGATCCGGCCGCGTCGAAGTATTATCTGTCGCTCGACGGCACCTGGTCGTTCGCGTACTCCGAGCGGCCCGAGACCCGTCCCAAGGACTTCTACCGCGACGACTTCGACCTCGCCGGCTGGAAGACGATCCAGGTGCCGGGCATGATCCAGGCGCAGGGCTACGGCAAGCCGATCTTCACCAATATCGATTACCCGTTCCCGATGGCCGAGCCCTTCATTCCGCCCGCGCTCAACGAGGTCGGCTCCTACCGCCGCGACTTCGTCGTCCCCGCCGATTGGGACGGGCGCGATGTGTTCCTGCATGTCGGCGCGGCCGGCGCGGCGTACTACATCTGGGTCAACGGAGAAAAGGTCGGCTATTCGGAGGATTCCAAGCTGCCGTCGGAATTTAATCTGAGTAAGTATGTCAAGCCGGGCAAGAACAGCATCGCGATCGAGGTCTACCGCTGGGCCGACGCCTCGTATCTGGAGGACCAGGACTTCTGGCGCCTGTCCGGCATCGAGCGCAGCGTCTACGTGTACGCGGAGCCGAAATCGCGCCTGCGCGACTACACGGTCACGGCGCTGCTGGACAAGAAGACCTACAAGGACGGCCTGTTCTCGCTGCAGGCCGAGCTGGCCGGCGCGCCGTCCAACGGCGAGATCGCCGTCACCGTGTACGACGGCGACAAGGCGGTGCTGACCACCACTGGCCGGGTGCAGGGCGACAAGCTGGCGCTGGACGGCGTGATCCGCAACGTCAAACCCTGGTCGGCCGAGACGCCGAACCTGTACCGCATGGTCGTCGAGTACAAGGGCGCGGACGGCAAGCTGTTGTCGGCGACGTCGCGCCGGATCGGCTTCCGCACGGTGGAGGTGGCTGGTGGCGAGGTGCGTGTGAACGGCAAGCGCGTGATGATCAAGGGCACCAACCGCCACGAGCACGATCCGGTCACCTACCGCGTGATGTCGATGGACCTGATGCGCAAGGACATCGAGATGATGAAGCAGGCCAACGTCAACGCCGTGCGCACCTCGCATTATCCGAACGATCCGCGCTGGTACGACCTGACCGACGAATACGGCCTGTACGTGATGGACGAGGCCAACATCGAGTCGCACGGCTATATGCAGGCCGGCGACCAGGCCATGGAAAAAGGCCTGGCGGGCGAGCGCGAGAAGATCCAGCTCGGCTACAAACCGCACTGGAAGGCGGCGCACCTGGACCGCGTCTCGCGCATGGTTCAGCGCGACAGAAACCATCCGTCGATCATCTTCTGGTCGCTGGGCAATGAGGCCGGCACCGGTCCCAACTTCGACAACGCCGCCCAGTGGATACGCGACAACGATCCGACCCGTTTGATCAGCTATCTGGGCCACGGCACCATCGGCGAGGAGCACCTGCCCAACACGTACACCGACATCTATGCGCCGATGTACGACGATATCGAGAAGATGGCCGACTATGCGGCCGATCCGCGCTACAAGCAGCCGATGATCCAGTGCGAATACGCGCACGCGATGGGCAATTCGCTGGGCAACTTCGAGGACTACTGGCAGGTCATCCGCGCCCACAAAAAGCTGCAGGGCGGCTTCATTTGGGACTGGGTCGACCAGACCGTCTACATGAACGATGACAAGGGCCGCCGCTTCTGGGCCTCCGGTTTCGACGTCAACCCCAAGCAGGGCGACAACAGCGTGGTCGGCGACGGCGTGCTGCGCGCCGACCGCACCCCCGATCCCGAATACTTCGAGGTGCAGAAGGTGTATTCGCCGCTGGTGTTCGAGGGCAAGCCGGCCACCGGCACCATCACCGTCGTCAACCGCTACGACTTCACGGACACCTCCGGCCTCGATTTCGACTGGGTGCTCACCAATGACGGTGTCGAGGCGGCGAAGGGCGTGTTGAAGGTGCCGGCCGTGGCCGCCGCCGGCAAGCGCGAGGTTCCGCTGCGCTTGCCAAGGATAGGCAACGGCGGCGGCGAGCAGGTGCTGACGGTGCGCGCCAAGGCGAAGGACTCTTCCACCATGGGCGTGGCCGCCGGCAGCGTGATCGGTTGGTCGCAGTTCGTGCTGGCGCCGGCGACCAAGGTGGCGAAGGCGGCCAGGGCCGTCAAGCCGTCGCGCAACGGCGACGACATCCGTATCGAGGCGGGCAAGGCTTCGCTGCGGATGGACGCCAAGACCGGCCTGATCAATTACATCGTCGACGGCAAGATACTGCTCAAGGGCGGCACGCCGAACTTTTGGCGCGGCCTGAACGACAACGACGAGGGCACCGGCGTCGAGAAGACGCACAATGTCTGGAAGACCTTCACCGAGCAGCGCAATGTCCGCTCGGTGGAGCTTGGCGCCAACAGCGTCAAGGTGCTGTACAGCTTTGGCGCCGGCGCGGCCCACTGGGAAACCGTCTACACCCTGAACGCCGACGGCGTGCTCGGCGTGGCCGCGACCTTCACGCCGCTGCGCGACGACTTGCCCGATCCGCTGCGCCTCGGCCTGCGCTTCGACAACGACAACTCGCTCGACGGCGTGCAATGGTACGGCCGTGGTCCGCAGGAATCGTACGCCGACCGCAGCACCGGCTACGCCATCGGCCGCTACACCGGCAAGGTGGCGGACCAGTATCACGGCTACAGCCGTCCGCAGGAAAGCGGCAACAAGACCGACGTGCGCTGGCTGTCGCTGTTCGACGCGCGCGGCGCCGGGATCACCGTCCGGGGCGCGGCGCCGTTGTCGGTCAACGCGCTGGCCTTCCCGTACGAGGACTTGTACCTGCGTCCGCGCGGCGTGTGGAAGAGTTCGGAGATCGCGCCGCATGGCGACGGCTCGCTGCTGATCGACTTGGCGCAAGCCGGCGTCGGCGGCGACACGGGCTGGAGCCTGGACGGCCGTGCGCACGCCAAATACCGCATCAAGCAGCAGCCGGCCAGCTACAGCTTCACCGTGGCGCCTTCGGTGGTGCGGCAGTAAAGGCAGTAGCGGCAAGAAGCGGTAATAAGCCACACGCCCGGCTTTCCGGCATGGCACCCTCGGGCGTCGACGCCGGAAAGCCGGGCGCAATCGCATATAATCAGAAGCTTGATCAACCAAGGAATCGCTGACCAGCCAGCAAGGGAACCACGTGCCTGTAAAACAAACTGATCGCAGCCAGAGCGGCGCAACCATTTATGATGTGGCGCGCGTTGCCGGAGTATCGGCCATGACGGTGTCGCGGGTCATGAATGGCAACTCGCACGTCTCGGACGCCACGCGCGAGAAAGTGACGGCGGCGATCGAATCCCTGAACTACCAGGTCAACTTCGCCGCCCGCGCGGCCCGCGTGGGCACGCTGGGCGTCGGCCTGCTCTACAGCAACCCCAGCTCGGCCTACATGAGCGCGTTCCTGGTCGGCGCGATGGACCAGTGCAGTCAGAGCGGCGGCCAGTTGATCCTGGAGCGCTGCGACGACCTGCGCAGCCAGCGCAGCGCCATCGCCCGCCTGATCGCCAACGGCGCCGACGGCATCCTGGTGCCGCCGCCGTTGTGCGATTCCAAGTCGGCGTTGAAGCAGCTCGACCAGATCGGCATGCCGACCGTGGCGATCGCCACCGGCCGGCCGGTCGCGGGCGTCTCGGCCGTGCGCATCGACGACTATGAGGGCGCGATGGCGATGATGCGCTACCTGCTCGGGCGCGGCCACAAGGACATCGCCTTCATCCAGGGCGATCCGCTGCACACACCGGCGCAGCTGCGCTACAAGGCCTACCAGGACGCCATGGCCGAAGCCGGCCTGGCCGTCTTGCCGGAGCGTGTCGCGCCCGGGCTGTTCACGTACCGCTCGGGCTTGACGGCCGCGCGCCAGCTGCTGGCGCACAAGACGCGGCCGAGCGCCATCTTCGCCGCCAACGACGACATGGCCGCCGCCGTGGTGGCGGTGGCGCACGGTTTGCATCTGCAGGTGCCGGAGGACCTGGTGGTGTGCGGCTTCGACGACACGCCGGTCGCCACCACCGTCTGGCCGGAGCTGACCACGATCCACCAGCCGATCAGCGACATGGCGCGCGCCGCCGTCGACCTGCTGATCGACCAGATCCGCCGCCGCCGCGCCGGCGACCCCGCGCCGGTGCAGCACAAGCTGCTGCCGTTCACCTTGATCACGCGCGAATCGTCCGACGCCTCGCTGGCCGGCACTTGATACTCCGGGGTCAGGTCCACCTTTTCTACACGGCCTCTTGTGTACGACCGCCTCACGGTCGAGTTTGTGTAGAATTGGTGGACCTGACCCCGGAGTTGCGGGCAAAAAAAATGCCTCCGTCGCGTGGGCGAGGGAGGCATCTCCGGCGCGGCCTCGCGGCCGCTGCGCTTATTTCAGGTGGTCGGAAATGAGCTTGGTCATTTCGAACATGGACACTTGGGCTTTGCCGCCGAATACAGCTTTCAGCTTGTCGTCGGCGTTGATCATGCGGCGGTTGGCCGGATCTTGCAGGTCGAGCTTCTTGATGTAGTCCCAGACTTTTTTGGTCACTTCGGTACGTGGCAGCGGGGTGGCGCCCACGACGGCTGCGAGCACGGTCGATGGGGTCATCGCTTTCATGAATGCGGCATTCGGTTTGCGTGCGGCGGCCGGCGCGGCGGCTTTTTTCACTGCGGCTGGTTTGGCTGCTGCTTCTTTTGCTGGTGCTGCTTTTTTCGCGGCTGCCGGTTTAGCGGCCGCGGCCTTCTTAGCTGGTGCTGCTGCTGGGGTTTTTTTGGCTGTTGCCATTCTCGAGCCTCCTTAACGAACACATGGAAAATTGCGCAATTGATCGCACCGGCTAATATTGGTGGGGTTTTAAGCCTTATGCAAGTCTTTTTCGCGTTTTTGTCCGGAAACACCACGTAAATCCCCGGCTACGTGGGCCAGTGCACCGTCCAAGGGCGCAAACCCGCATATTTCCCTGTGTCCGCGCCGCTTTGGCGCACCGTTCCGGGCACGCTTTGCGCACCCGTTCCCGGCCTTAGCGCATGCCCGGCATCATGCCCTTCATCGAGCGCATCATCTTCATCATGCCGCCGCCGGAGAGCTTTTTCATCATCGATTGCATCTGCTCGAACTGGGTCAGCATGCGGTTGACCTCCTGCACCTGGACGCCGGCGCCGGCGGCGATGCGGCGCTTGCGGGTGGCCTTGATCAGTTCCGGCTTGGCCCGTTCCTGCGGCGTCATCGAGTCGATGATGCCGACCATGCGCCGCACCTGCTTGTCGGCCTGGTCCATGTTGGCGCCGCCGGCGGCCTGCTGGAACTGCGCCGGCAGCTTGTCGACCAGGCTGGCCATGCCGCCCATTTTCTTCATCTGGCCCAGTTGCGCCTTGAAGTCGTTCATGTCGAACTTGCCGCCGACCTTCATCTTTTGCGCCAGGTCGGCCGCCGCCTTGCTGTCGACGCCTTTGCGCGCCTCTTCCACCAGCGCCATGATGTCGCCCATGCCCAGCACGCGGTTGGCCATGCGGGCCGGGTCGAACGCTTCGAGGCCGTCGAGCTTCTCGGATACGCCGGCGAACTTGATCGGCTTGCCGGTGATGTGGCGCACCGACAGCGCCGCGCCGCCGCGCGAATCGCCGTCGAGCTTGGTGAGCACGATGCCGGTCAGCGGCAGCGCGTCGTTGAAGGCCTTGGCGGTGTTGATGGCGTCCTGGCCGAGCATGGCGTCGACCACGAACAAGGTTTCGATCGGCTTGACGGCCGCGTGCACGGCGGCGATCTCGGTCATCATCGCCTCGTCGATGCCCAGGCGGCCGGCGGTGTCGATGATCAGCACGTCGTGGTAGTGCTTTTTGGCCCAGTCGAGCGCGGCGAGGGCGATGTCGACCGGCTTGTCCTGCGCGGTCGACGGGAAGAAGTCGGCGCCGACCTGCGCGGTGACCGATTGCAGCTGGGCGATCGCGGCCGGACGGTAGACGTCGGCCGACACCGTCAGCACTTTCTTCTTCTTTTCTTCCTTGAGGTATTTGGCCAGCTTGCCGACGGTGGTGGTTTTACCGACACCCTGCAGACCGGCCATCAGGATGATCGCCGGCGGCTGCTGGGCAAAGCTCAGCTGCGTGGCCTCCGGGCCGAGGTCGGCGCCCATCAGGGCGGCCAACTCGCGCTGCACCACGCCGACCAGCGCCTGACCGGGTGTCAGCGACGAGATCACTTCCTCGCCCAGGGCTTTTTCCTTGACCCGGGCGATGAATTCGCGCACGGCCGGCAGGGCGACGTCGGCCTCGAGCAGCGCCATGCGCACCTCGCGCAGCATCTCGGCGGTGTTGGCTTCGGTCAGGCGGGCCTCGCCGCGCATCGTTTTGACGACCTTGGCAAGGCGTTGGGTAAGATTATCTAGCATGATGGATGTGCAACCTGTAGGGGGAGCCGGCCAACGGCCGGACGATGGCCGCCATTTTACCGCATGACGGCCGGCTCCCCCGCGCGCGCCTAGTTCGGCAGCACCAGTTTGAGGATGGCCCCGCCGGAGACGATGGCCAGGGTGCGCGGCCCGGTCGGCGTGACGGCCAGGCCGAGCGGGGCGTCCCAGTAGGTCGGCGAGGCGACCAGGCTGCCCGGGGCGGCGCCGATGCGGTTCCCCGTCAGGCCGGGCGTGCCGGCCACGTCGGTCCGCTCGCCGTTGAATGCGCCGTTGAACGCGAGGCGGTAGACCAGGCCGGCGCCGGCGTCGGCGCGGTAGCGATAACCGTCCGGCGCCACGCCGACGCCGGGCGGCAGCGTGGGCACGGTGCTGACCAGGCCGGCGACGTCGATTTTCCTGTACACCATGGCGTTGTTGCCCCGGTCCTCGACATACAGATTACCTTCCGCGTCAAAGCCGAGCATGGTGATGGCGTAGAAATCGGCGGCCGCGCCCTGGCCGTCCTTGCGGGGGGCGCTGGCCAGCGTGTCGGCCGTCGAGCCGGCGAACGGTTGCGGCATGCCGTCCGCGCCCAGGCGGTAGATCGCCCCGGCGTTGAAGGCTGGCTGGTCGAACTTGCCGGTGCGTTTGCGTTGCGAGATGTATACGGTGCCGTCCGGCGAGGCGATGATCTCCGACGCCGCCAACGGCGCCTCCAGGGTGGTGTCGAGGATCTTGGTGATCTGGCCGGCGGTCGAGATCTTGTAGGCGGTTGCGCGTTGCAATGTTACCTCGTCGAGAACGTACAGGTTGCCGGCCAGGTCGGCGCTGAGCGAGCGCGGGTTGACGAAGCGCGCCGTCGCCACGGGGCCGGCCACCTCGCCCGTAATGTCGCCGCCATCGCCGGCGAACGCGCCCAGCGTGCCGTCGTCGGCGATCTTGCGCAGCTCGGCGCCCTTGGAAACGATGGCCGTGCCGTCGGTCAGATAGCGCAGCCATTTGACGGGATAGGCCCAGCCGGCCACCGGCGCCGCCGGCGTGTCGTTGCGGTAGGTGCCGCTGGCCAGGGTGGTCACCGCGCCGTCGGCACCGACCTTGCGCAACCGGTAGGCGATGCTGGACGTCTCGCCGTTGGCGACCGGCTGGTCGAAGTCGAGTACGCGGATGGCGCCGCTCTTGTCGATCGCGACGGAGGCCTGGTAGTTGCCGAAATGCGCGGCCGCGCCGACGCCATCCCTTGGCGTGCCGGCGACGGTGAGGTCGCCCGCCAGGGTGGTGACGACGCCGGCCGGCGTCACCTTGCGCACGCTCGAGCAGGCCAGGACGATCAGGTTGCCCGCGGCGTCGAGCGTGGCGTCGTTGATCGTGCCCAGGCGCGCCGTGGCGCCGCCGCCGTCGCGGCACGCGGCGCCGTCCTGTTCGTTGCCGATGGCGACGCCGGCGCTGCCGTCGGGGCCGACGGTGGCGATCCGCGCGTTGCCGATCAGATAAAGACCGGCCGGGCCGGCGACGATGCGTTTGGTGGACTGGCCGGTTTGGGTGGGTGTCAGGAACGGCGCCACGCTGTTGTCCGGCAGTAGCTTCAGTACCCGGGTTTGGCCCGCGCCGTCCAGGCCGAGCAGATAGGCGGTGTTGTCCGGCGCCACAGTGACGTCCGTGACGACGGGCGCCGAGGCCGGCAAGGCGATGGTGGACACCGCGCCGGCCGCGCCGACCTTGCGCAACAGGCGGGCGTTGTCGACGACCAGCAGGTTGCCCGAGGCGTCAGGCGCGATCGCGGTGATGGCCCCGAAGCGCGCCGCCGTGCCCGCGCCGTCGAGGTTGCCTTGGCTGCCGAGGACGCCGGCGAGCAGGCTCAGGCCCGGCGCGCCGGGATCGGGATAGACGGTGACGCGGAACGTTTTGGTCATATCGCCGGCGCTCGCCTTGATGCGCACCGTTGTGTTGACGCTGATGCCGGCCGCCGGCGGCACGTAGTTGACGGTGGCGCCGTTGGCCGCCGACAACGTGCCCGGCCCTTCGACGATGGCCCAGGCGATGTTTGTGCCGGAAATGGGGGCGGCGTTAAGCGCGATGGGCTTGCCGCCAACCAGCACCTGGCTGGCCTCGCCCGTCACCGTGACCGATGGCGCGGTGATCGGCGGCGGGGCGGTGGCGCCGACATCGCCGCCGCCACCGCCGCCGCAGCCGGCGAGTGTCAGGAAGAGTGTGGTGGCGCCGCACGCGCGGGCCAGGTTGGTGCTGGAGAATGGTGGGTGCATGGATATTGATTAATGACCAATATTGCCGGATCTATATAGTATCTGATCTACCGCAAGGAATATGCGCAAATTGTCACGGACGTGAACTATTCCGTAGTTGTTTGAGAAGGCGCTAATAGGCAAGACTAAAGCCCCTTGGTATGATCTGTGCACCACCGCAACATCACGCACACCTCTAGGAGAGACGGATGAAATTGAAAGCGTTCCGCACGGCCTTCGCCGCAACACTGCTCAGCACTGTCGCCGCCGGCGCCCAGGCGCAGGACGTCGTCCGGCTCGGCAACCTGAAGTTCGCCCACTACGGCGCCGTCTCCTATATAAAAGAGATCGCCCCCAAGTGCGGCATCAAGGTCGAGGAGCATATCTTCGCCAAGGGGCTGGATGTGATGCAGGCCATCATCGCGGGCGAGCTCGACGTCGGCACCACGGCGTCGGAGGCGGCCATCTCCGGCCGCGCCGGCGGCGCGCCGATCTTCGTGGTGGCCGGTTTCGCCAAGGGCGGGGCGCGGCTGGTCGGGCGCACCGACCTGAATCTGAAAACCGTCAAGGATCTCAAGGGCAAGCGGGTCGGCGTCACGCGCGGCGGCATCCAGGAGGTGCTGCTGCTGGCCGAGCTGCAAAAGAACGGCATGAGCTTTTCCGACCAGCCGGGCAAGGACGTGCAATTGGTCTTCCTGGCCTACGCCGACCTCAACCAGGCGCTGCTGGGCAAGAACATCGACGCCATGATGCAGTCCGAGCCGCAGTCGTCGCAGGCCATCAACAAGGGCTTCGGCGCCGAGATGCTCAAGCCGTACGACACCCCGATCGGCGAGCCGGTGCGCACCATGGTCATGACCGAGAAGTTCTACAAGGAGAAGCGGCCGGTGGCCGAGAAGTTCATGAATTGCTTCGTGCAGGCCACCAAGACCTTCATCGAGAACAAGGCGACGGCCGAGAAGTACGTGCGCGAGGTGGTGTTCAAGGGCCAGATCACCAAGGACGATTTCGACGACGCCATCGGCAATTCGCCGTACAGCTACGACATCACCCCCGAGCATATCCAGACCACCACCGACGTCATGGTCAAGACCGGCGTCGGCCGCATGAGCAAGCCGCCGCTGGCCAAGGACTGGGTCAAGACCGACCTGCTCGACGCGGCCAAGAAGAACCTGGGCGTGAAGTAAATGGCCGCCGCGTCCAATTCCTCGTGGCGGCAGGCCGCCGTCGGCATGGTGGTGCCGGCCCTGGTCATCGCGCTGTGGCAGGCGGTGGCGATGCTCGGCTGGGTCAATCCGCAGGTGCTGCCGTCGCCGCTGGCGGTGGTGGAAAAATGGATCGCCTACCTGCTGCCGCTGCAGCCCTACGATCCGGCGGCGAGCGGCTGGCTGGCGTGGGCCGTCTCCGGCGAGTTGATCACCGATTCGATCGGCAGCCTGTATCGGGTGGTGGTCGGCTTCGTCATCGGCGCCGGCCTGGCGCTGCCGATCGGACTGGCCATGGGCGCCAACCCGAAGGTCTACGACTGGCTCAATCCGCTGGTGCAGCTGCTGCGGCCCATCCCGCCGATCGCCTACATCCCGCTGTCGATCCTGTGGTTCGGGCTCGGCAATCCGCCGGCCGTGTTCCTGATCGCGCTGGGCGCGTTCTTCCCGGTGCTGATGAACACCATCGCCGGCGTGCGCCAGGTCGACGGCATCTACCTGCGCGCGGCGCGCAACCTGGGCGCCAGCGGCGGCACCATGTTCCTGCGCGTGATCCTGCCGGCCGCCGTGCCATATATATTGTCGGGCGTGCGCATCGGCATCGGCACCGCCTTCATCGTGGTGATCGTCTCCGAGATGATCGCGGTGAACAACGGCCTCGGTTTCCGCATCCTGGAGGCGCGCGAGTACTTCTGGTCCGACAAGATCATCGCCGGCATGATCAGCATCGGCTTGATCGGCCTGGCCATCGACGTCGGCATGAACAAGCTGAATAACCACCTGCTGCGCTGGCACCGCGGATTGGAGAACCAATGAGCGCGACCCATATCGTCGTATCGAATGTCAGCAAGGTGTTCCAGACCGCCGACCGCGAACTGGTGGCGCTCAAGGATATCGACCTGGAGATCCCGCAGGGGCAGTTCGTGTGCCTGCTGGGGCCCTCCGGCTGCGGCAAATCGACGCTGCTGAACGCGGTGGCCGGCTTCGCGCCGCCGACGTCGGGCAGCATCACCGCCGACGGCAAGCTGGTGACCGGTCCGGGGCCGGAACGCGGCATGGTGTTCCAGGAATACGCGCTGTTCCCGTGGATGACGGTGGCCGACAACGTCGCCTTCGGCCTGGAGATCAAGGGCATGGCCAAGGCCGAGATCAACGCCGTCGTCGACAAGCTGCTCGGCATGCTGTCCTTGCAGGATTTCCGCCACCGCTTTCCGAAGGACCTGTCGGGCGGCATGCGCCAGCGGGTGGCGATCGCCCGCGTGCTGGCGCTCGATTCGCCGATCATGCTGATGGACGAGCCGTTCGGCGCCCTCGACGCCCTCACGCGCCGCAACCTGCAGGACGAGCTGCTGCGCATCTGGTCCGAGCTGAAAAAGACCATCATCTTCGTCACCCACAGTATAGAAGAGGCGATCTACCTGGCCGACCGCATCGTCGTCATGACCTACCGGCCGGGCACCGTCAAGCGCGACCTGGTCGTCGATCTGCCGCGCATGCGCGATCCGGCCGCCGCCGAATTCAACGCCCTGAAGCGCGAACTGGGCCAGCTGGTCATGGAGGAACAGCAGCGCCACCACAACGACGAATTGCGGATGGCGGCCGTCGACTGAGCGATGGTGTAAACTGCGGGACATGCAGACCTACTTGTTCATCGCAGCCATCGCGCTGTACATCCTGTGCGCGGCCTTGCCGTCGCGCCGCGCCGGGCTGATTTCGGCCGTGACCGTGGCCGCCTGGGCGCTGCACGGCGCCGGCCTGTGGCTGGAGGTGGCGGCCGCCGGCTCGCTGCGGATCGGTTTCGCGGCCATGCTGTCGTCGGCGCTGTGGGTGTCGGTGGCGGCCTACTGGCTGGAAAACCGCAATTTCAGCCTGGACGGCATGCGCCGCCTGGTCATGCCCAGCGCCGCCGTCGCCGCCGCGCTGCAGGCCGTTTTCCCCGGCAACCTGATCCCGCTGGAGGGCAAAAGCTCCTTGTTCGGCTGGCACATCGCCATCGCCACCATGGCCTACAGCACGCTGACCATCGCCGCCTTCCACGCCGTGCTGATGGCGCTGCAGGAGGCGCGGCTGCACGCGGCCACCGACCGCAAGAGCTTCCTGTCCGGCGCGCTGGACCAGCTGCCGGCACTGCTGACGATGGAGAAGCTGTTGTTCCGCATGATAGGCTTCGGCTTCGCGTTATTGAGTTTGACGGTGTTGTCGGGCATCGTGTTTTCGGAACAGCTGTTCGGCCAGGCGCTCAAATGGGACCACAAGTCGGCGTTTACGCTACTGTCATGGATGTTGTTCGCCGCGCTGCTGGCCGGCCGGCGCTTCCGCGGCTGGCGCGGCAAGACGGCGCTGAGCTTCACCCTGGCCGGATTCGCGACGTTGCTGCTGGCGTATGTCGGCAGCCGTTTTGTGTTTGAAGTGGTTTTGCATAAAGGATGGGCATGAGCCGTATTTTGTTTTGGCTGGGGTTGATTTTCCTGGTGATCTTCGCGATCCGCAGCAAAATCCGTAGCGCGCAAAAGCGCAACCAGCAGCAGTTCCGTCAACCGCCGCCGAACCAGGAGGTGCCGCCCGGCCAGGGCGGCGGCCAGACCATTTATAAGGCGCGCACGGAAAAGGCGCTGGCCGACGCCGAGACGATGCTCGAATGCGCCAAGTGCGGTATTTTCTTCCCCGCCTCCGAGGCGGTCCACGCCAAGGGCCGCGATTACTGCTGCGCGGCGCACGCCGCCGCGCCGGCGGCCTAAGGCCCGGGCCGGCCCGTGGTCGCGCGCCTGCAAGCCCTGTCTGCTGAATCGCGCGCCACCTTCTGGCGGTCGCTGCAAACGCTCAACGCCACCCGCGTGGTCATCGCGCTGGTGCTGCTGGTCTATCTGAGCTTCGATAGCCGGGGCCTGCGCGCCGCCGACGAATATCCCTACCTGCCGGTGTGCCTGGCCTATCTGGGCCTGGCGGTCGCCTTCGCGTTGACGGCCGTGTACTGGCGCCGCCAGTTCCTGCTGCAACTGCTGTCGCAGATCGCCTGCGACCTGGCCGTCATCTCGCTGCTGTATATCGCCGGCGGCGGGGTGCGCAGCGGCCTGGCCATCCTGTATCTGTTCCCGCTGGCCGGTTCGGCCATCCTCTCGCCGCTGGTGCTGGCGCTGTTCTGCACCGCGCTGGTGGCGTTGTTCATGCTCGGCGAGAGCATGTGGCAACTGCTGGCGATGGAGAGCCAGCACGGCCTGCTGCAATCGGGCTTGTATGGCGCCGCCTTCTTCGCCGCCGTGTTGGTGGTCAACCGCATGGCCGGCAAGTTGATCGGCCAGGAGGAGCTGGCGATCCAGCGCGGCATGGAAATCAATGTGCAGCAGGCGGTCAACCGGCTGGTGATGGCCAACATCGGCGACGGCATCCTGGTGGTCGATCCGGAGGGCCGGGTCTCGGCCGGCAATCCGGCGGCGCGCCAGATGCTCGGGCTGGTCGGCCCGGACCTGAACTTCAAGCTGTCGGCGGCCGCACCGCTGGCGCCGTTGGCGCAGGCGTACGCCGAGTGGCGCGACGACCCCGCGCGCAGCACGGTGTTCGTCACCATCAAGCCATTCAGCGACGCCGCGTTGCAGGGATTGACTGCCGCCTGGAGCGCGCGCCGCGACCTGTCCGCGCACCTGAAGGTGCGCTTCGCGGCGGTCGACGCCTCTTCCTCCGGCGTGGGCTTCGAGCGCAGCGTGATCTTCCTGCAGGACGTGACGGGCATCGAAAACCAGGCGCAGCAGCTGAAGCTGGCGTCGATGGGGCGCCTGACGGCCAGCATCGCCCACGAGGTGCGCAATCCGCTGTCGGCCATCGGCCACGCCACCGCGCTGCTGGGGGAGGACCTGGACAGCACCGTGCATCTGCGGCTGCTCAAGATCGTCGGCGACAACGTGGCGCGCGTCAACCGCATGGTCGAGGACATCCTGCAGCTGTCGCGCAAGGTGCAGCCGAATAACGAACCGTTGGCGCTGGACGGCTTCCTGGCCGAGTTGCGGTCCGAATTCATCAACAACCACGGCCTGCCGTCGGACATCGTCGGCCTGTCGGTGGCGCCGGGCACGATGGTGCGCTTCGATCCGCTGCACCTGCGCGAAGTGGTGCTCAACCTGCTGAACAACGCCGTGCGCTATGCCAGCGGCGGCCCGCAATCGATCCGCGTCGACCTGCTCACCCATCCGCACCACGCCCAGCGCATGGAGCTGCACGTGCAGGACGACGGCCCGGGCATCTCGCCGGAGGTGCGCGCCCACCTGTTCGAGCCGTTTTACACCACATCGAGCAAAGGGACCGGCCTGGGGCTGTATCTGGCGCGCGAATTGTGTTTGAATAACGAGGCCCGGCTCGATTACGAATACCGTTTCGATAGCCGCGACAGCGCCGATGGCGGCCGCCGCTCCAGCGGACGCTTTGTGATCACCTTCGCCCAACCGGCGCAAAAATAAGAAGAGGCAGTGCCATGAGCGAGCGTTCTCCCCGCGTGCTGGTGGTCGACGATGAAGCCGACCTGCGCGAATTGCTGGAACTGACCCTGGTGAAAATGGGGCTGGACGTCGACAGCGCCGCGACCCTGGCGGAAGCGCGCGCCTTGCTGGCCGGCGCCGACCGTGATTATCAATTGGTGCTGACCGACATGCGTCTGCCCGACGGCCTGGGTCTGGAGCTGGTGCGCGAGGTGTGCGCCGCCCACAAGAACACGCCGATCGCGGTGGTGACGGCCTTCGGCAGCGCCGACAACGCCGTCGTCGCGCTCAAGGCCGGCGCCTTCGATTACATCTCCAAGCCGGTGGCGCTGGATCAATTGCGCCTGATGGTGCGCTCGGCGCTGCGCCTGAACGTCGCGCCGCCGGCCGGCCTGGCGGCCAGCGAGGTCCCGCCGGCCAGCCGCCTGAAGGGCGATTCGGCGGTGATCCAGTCGCTGCGCGCGCAGATCGCCAGGCTGGCGCGCTCGATGGCGCCGATCGCCATCCACGGCGAATCGGGCAGCGGCAAGGAGCTGGCGGCGCGCGAAATCCACGCGCAAAGCTCGCGCGCCAGCAAGCCCTTCGTCGCCGTCAACTGCGGCGCCATTCCGGAGGCGCTGATGGAGGCCGAGTTTTTCGGCTACCGCAAGGGCGCCTTCACCGGCGCCGCCGACGACCGGGACGGCTTCTTCCAGGCGGCCAACGGCGGTACCCTGATGCTCGACGAGGTGGCCGACCTGCCGCTGGCGATGCAGGTCAAGCTGCTGCGGGCGATCCAGGAGCGGCGCGTGCGCAAGATCGGCGCCACCGCCGAGGAGCCGGTCGACGTGCGTATTATTAGTGCGACCCACAAGAATCTAGCGCAGTGCGTGGAGCAGGGCAGCTTTCGCCAGGATCTGTTCTACCGCCTGAATGTGATCGAACTGGGCTTGCCGCCGCTGCGCGAACGGCTCGACGATCTGGGCGTGCTGACCGGCGCGATACTGGAGCGGCTCGGCACCTTCGAGCACAAGGCGGCGCTGGGGGAGGGCGTGCTCGATGCCTTGCGCGGCTATTCCTTCCCCGGCAATGTGCGCGAGCTGGAGAACATCCTGGAGCGGGCGCTGGCCTTCGCCAACGACGGCGTGATCGAGGTGGCCGACCTGGCGCTGAAGGGCGCGCGCATGGCCGAGGCGTCCGCGCCCGTGGCAGGGCCGATGCCGTCGCCAACGCCTGCGCCGATGTGGATACCGTTGCCGAATATCCCGGCGCAAGCGGACGCCGAGGCCCCGGCGCCGCCGCCCACGGCGGTGCCGGAGCCGCTGCCGGCCAGCCTGCCCGACTACCTGAACCAGATCGAGCGCGACATCATCCTGCGCGCGCTGGCGCAAACGCAGTTCAACCGCACGCAGGCCGCCCAACTGCTGGGCATCAGCTTCCGCCAGCTGCGCTATCAAATGCAGAAGCTGAACATTCAGGAGCCGGAGGCATGAAGGACCGCATAGGCGCGGACGGCTGGTGGCCGGCGGCGATCCGCTACGCCAGCCCGAACTTCGACTGCCGTCCCGACCCCGCCGATATCACGCTGCTGGTGATCCACAATGTCAGCCTGCCGGGCGGCTGTTTCGGCGGTCCCCACGTCTCCGACCTGTTTACCGGCCGGGTGGACTATAATGCTGACCCTTCGTTCGCGGACCTGCGCGGGCTGAAGGTGTCGAGCCATTTTTTTGTCCGTCGCGACGGCAGGGTGATCCAGTACGTCTCGGCCAACGACCGGGCCTGGCACGCCGGCGTCTCGTCGTTCCGCGGTCGCGAAAAATGTAACGACTACTCGATCGGCATCGAGCTCGAAGGCACCGACGACACGCCGTTCGAGCCGGCGCAGTACCGGGTGCTGGCGGTGTTGACCGAGGCGCTGCGGCGGCGCTACCCGCTGACCGACGTCCAGGGCCACGAGGACATCGCGCCGGGCCGCAAAACCGACCCCGGACCGTTGTTTGATTGGAACTTTTATGTTAAAAGTTGGCGGGAATTCTGTGAAGAAACTAGAAAGTTTGCGCCGGAGTTAGTGAACGCTACCGCCGTATTGCGCTTCGTAAAAGGGCTTCCTTAAAGTCAATAGTGCAAGCCTAATTATTTCTTCTTTTTTCAATAGGGTAGAGCTTGATATACCCGCCTTCGGCTACTACAATCAGTGTATTGAATCTTCGCAATCACTAGATATAGTAGTTCTCATGACACTGGTTCTTCATTTACATACATGCCCTCCGGGCCAGGTCCAACCCCTTTTTGTTGCACTTTAACCAGCCAGGCAGGTGTGGCTGATCGCTTCATTTTGGCCTTTTTATTTACAAACATAGCCGCGCAGCACTGACTGCACGCCGTTATCGGGGAGCTTAAATGCAATCTACTCAAGACATCACCATCAATCCAGCGCTGGTACCAGCAGCCGCTGCGAGCACCGCCAGCAGCCAGGTAACGGCCGCCAGCGACCTCGGTGACTACCGCATCATCCGCCGTAACGGCGCGGTCGTCGCGTTTGAACCGTCGAAAATCGCGATCGCCGTCACCAAGGCCTTCCTGGCCGTGAACGGCGGCCAGGGCGCCGCCTCCGCGCGCATCCGCGAACTCGTAGAACAGCTGACCGCCAGCGTCGTGACGGCGCTGGTGCGCCGCCAGCCATCGGGCGGCACCTTCCACATCGAAGACGTGCAAGACCAGGTCGAGCTGGCGCTGATGCGCTCCGGCGAACACGATGTCGCCCGCGCCTATGTCCTGTACCGCGCCAAACACATGGAAGAGCGCCGCGCGCTCAAGGAAGCGCAAGGCGCCACCACCAAGATCGCCGCGCCGCAAATCCATGTGCTGGAAAACGGCGAGCGCAAGCCGCTGGAGATGGACCGCGTCACCGGCTTGATCAACGCCGCCTGCATCGGCCTGGAAAAGCACGTCGACGCCGACGCCATCGTCGCCGAGACGCTGAAAAACCTGTACGACGGCGTGCCGGTCGAAGAGCTGCACAAGTCCGCCATCCTGGCCGCCCGCGCGCTGATGGAAAAGGACCCGGCCTACTCGCAAGTGACGGCCCGCATCCTGCTGCACACGATCCGCAAGGAAGTCTTCGGCAAGGAAGTCGCGCAGGGCGCGGCGGCCGCCGAGTACATCACCTACTTCCCGCAGTACATCGCCAAGGGCATCGAGAACGAGCTGCTCGACACCAAGCTGGCCGAATTCGACCTGGCCCGCCTGGCCAAGGCGCTGGTCGCCGACCGCGATCTGCAGTTCGGCTACATCGGCCTGCAAACCCTGTACGACCGCTACTTCCTGCACGTGCGCGACGTGCGCATCGAGATGCCGCAGGCGTTCTACATGCGCGTGGCGATGGGCCTGGCCCTGAACGAAAGCGACCGCGAAGCGCGCGCCATCGAGTTCTACAACCTGCTGTCGTCGTTCGACTTCATGAGCTCCACGCCGACGTTGTTCAACTCGGGCACCCTGCGTTCGCAGCTGTCGTCGTGCTACCTGACCACCGTTTCGGACGACCTGGAAGGCATCTACGACGCCATCAAGGAAAACGCGCTGCTGGCCAAGTTCGCCGGCGGCCTGGGTAACGACTGGACCCCGGTGCGCGCCCTGGGCGCCCACATCAAGGGCACCAACGGCAAATCGCAAGGCGTGGTGCCGTTCCTGAAAGTGGTCAACGACACCGCCGTCGCGGTCAACCAGGGCGGCAAGCGCAAGGGCGCGGTGTGCGCCTACCTGGAAACCTGGCACATGGACATCGAAGAGTTCCTGGACCTGCGCAAGAACACCGGCGACGACCGCCGCCGCACCCACGACATGAACACCGCCAACTGGATTCCGGACATGTTCATGAAGCGCGTGATGGAAAAGGGCGACTGGACCCTGTTCTCGCCATCGGATTGCCCGGACCCGCACGACCTGGTCGGCAAGGCCTTCGAAAAAGCCTACCTGGGCTACGAAGCCAAGGCCGCCGCCGGCGAAATCCGCGTGTTCAAGAAGATCGCCGCGCTGGACCTGTGGCGCAAGATGCTGTCGATGCTGTTCGAAACCGGCCACCCATGGATCACGTTCAAGGATCCATGCAACATCCGTTCGCCGCAGTCGCACGTGGGCATGGTCCACAGCTCGAACCTGTGCACCGAGATCACGCTGAACACCGGCCCGGACGAAATCGCCGTCTGCAACCTCGGCTCGGTCAACATGCCTGCCCACATGAAAGAGGGCAAGCTCGATCACGTCAAGCTGCAAAAGACCATCCGCACCGCGATGCGCATGCTCGATAACGTCATCGACATCAACTACTACGCCGTCGACAAGGCCCGCAACGCCAACATGCGCCACCGTCCGGTGGGCCTGGGCGTGATGGGCTTCCAGGACTGCCTGCACATGATGCGCGTGCCGTTCTCGTCGCCTGAATGCGTGGCCTTCGCCGACACCTCGATGGAAGCGGTGTGCTACTACGCCTACCTGGCCTCGACCGAGCTGGCGGAAGAGCGCGGCCATTATCAATCGTACAAAGGTTCGCTGTGGGACCGCGGCATCCTGCCACAGGATTCCGTCAAGCTGCTGGCCGAAGAACGCGGCGGCTACCTGGAGCAGGACCTGTCGTCGGCGATGGACTGGACCCCGGTGCGCGAGCGCATCAAGAAGTTCGGCATGCGTAACTCGAACTGCGTGGCGATCGCCCCGACCGCGACCATCTCGAACATCATTGGCGTGTCGGCCTGTATCGAACCGACCTTCCAGAACCTGTACGTGAAGTCCAACCTGTCGGGCGAGTTCACCGAGATCAACT
>Ga0105244_10000854_pt1 | contig 25696 bp, 28 predicted proteins | sample KBSM44metaG_FD_80423 | JGI IMG/M metagenome (GOLD analysis project Ga0105244, IMG submission 80423) | Miscanthus rhizosphere microbial communities from Kellogg Biological Station, Michigan, USA - KBS M4-4 metaG | ecosystem: Host-associated > Plants > Roots > Rhizosphere > Soil | place... | reverse complement strand
TCGCACACGATTTGTTCTGAATGATTTGTTGGTGACGGTTCGTCGCCCCTTCCCGGAAGGCTCCATCCAAGTTTCCCGTTGCTCGTCCATACTGAACCGATGAATACCCCAACGACCGCTCGGCGTCAGCTAAACAAGAAAGGCGAAATGCGTGATGCCGCTATCGCCGCATTCTCGGATTTCAGTGCCAATCGGGTTTTGCTTAATGATTCCGAGCGACTGCTTCAGATCAAAGCAGGGTTTTCCGCTCAGCTTTTTCAAGTGGTTCGCATAGCTTTTGACCTTCAGGGGCGTAGCTTGGAGATGCTCCTCAACGTGTCAATCTCCACGTTGAAGCGACGTAGCCGTGAACAACAGCCGCTCACCGCCGTCGCTTCAGAACGGCTAGATCGAGTTGCCGTGGTCTGCCATTTGGCTGAACAGGTGTTCCAAAATAGAAATATGGCCGCATGCTGGATGTCGAAACCAAACAAAGCCCTCGGCGGAGATACGCCAGTGCTGCTCTGTGGAACGGAAATTGGAGGCAAGCAGGTTCGTCGGGTGCTTCAAGCGCTGGAATGGGGAGGTCCTGCCTAGATTTGGATTCGGAGCGTAAGCGTTCTGCTAATCGACGCCTGGGTTTTAGGAAATTTCATTCGAGAGGTTTTCGGTCGGGCGCTTGCGGACTGTGTGCAGTTGAATCGATCAAGTACAAGCGATACCAGTTGCTCGAATAAGTTGGGCAGCGGCTTGGTTGGGGATTAAGTGAAAATAAGCTCCCATTCACGAGCCAGCAAGACGCGGCACGCTGCCACTGAACCACCGAAGCAGCGTTGTGATACCGCTTGCATATTGGCTTCAGTAATGTAGGTAATGACTTCGCCTCGCTAATCAAATAAAACGCCGCCCGCTCCTCTCAAGAGTGCGTGGCCTGCGACAACGTCATGTGCGGAAACGGGATAAAGAGAGACGCCACAGACACCCTCCCCCGCGGCGACTTTGGCGAGCCTGTAGGCAATGGATGGCATTGCTACAAAAGTGCTGGGTTGGCAGGGCTTGCTATTAGGTTCAGGCTTATTGATTGCAGCGGCACTGACCATCACAAACTCGCCGCTCGACAACGTTTTGGTAGTAAGCCGTGACGTGACGGACTGTCCATTGCGGCTCACCTCGGCCATCCCTTCTGCCCAAGCAATGCAATCAGGCGATCCCTCAACGGTGACGGGGGCATACACCACACCTAGTACGGGCAACTGATTGTGCAATAGACCGATAGAAAGGGCTGAGCCTTTGAGCCCCTTGAGAAAATCCGCGGTCCCGTCGTTCGGGTCAACGACCCAGCACCAGGGATGGCCCGTCAGAAGGTGTCCGGTCTCCTCTCCCCCAGAAGTCGCATGGAAGAAGCTTCAGCAAGTGCTGATGTAAGAACTGTTCGATTTCTTCGTCGACGGCGGCCTTGTCACCTTGACCTCGTGGTCTCAACTCTCGCCCACTCGGCAATCAATAGCTGGCCAGCGCGAATGACGACCTCAATGGTCTGGGTGAGTAGTTGTTCAAGGTTGGGGTTTTTGCACGAAATGTGAAGCCCTATGGTTGGGTGGGGTAATGCGATGGTCCTCGACTATAAGGCGACGCGAATCGTGCTTCAGTCGCCTAATAAACTGTCAGCCAAAATTGCAACATCGCATCTCAAAATCTGTGTGTGCCCTTCTGCCTCTTTCCGCATGACTCGATGGACTTCGCCTTAAATCTACGCTTGCAATGACTGTTAATGGCTGATGAGCTAACGTACAGCAGAAGAATTTCGCTGCCATCAAGACTCTATCCTTTTTGTGGTTAAGGATTGTAGGGGCGGGCTTTTCAAACTGTGCGCCCTGTTGCTTAGACCTGTACTAGCAGGCAAGCCGCTTTCCCATTCTGGGTGATGACGAACGTCTGCCCCTGCGCAACCAATACCAGCAGACGACGCATACGGCGGCGAGCCTGGCTTTTACTGTAAGTGGTGCGCATGGCTGATACCGCTGACCAGATGGTGAAACGGACTGAGTTTGTTGGAGGCTGCGCACCGCAGGTACGCAGGTACGCCGGTTGAGTGGCTTCGGGTGCTCTGACCCATTTTCGGATGGTGTTTCTCGACAGCCCGGTACGCTTGGCTATCTGATGCAGCGACAGCTTGTCGCGAAAATACATGCGCCGAATTTTGCCCATCATTTCCATGCTGATCACCCTGTGTTCTCCTGCTCAAAAAAATTGAGCAGAAGCAGTTGAACACCTGGGTCAGTTTTCAGTCGGCAGAACAGCCTTTACTGGGTCAGTTTTCGGTCAGCGGCAACATCGATATCCCCTATACTCCTGAAACAGATCCCCTCCTCTGCAAATAACCTATGAGAGCAACTCAACTAAACATCTATTTAGTTGAGTTATAAGCTGACGGGGATATGCCCCTCTTTTGGAGAGCCGTTTGTAATAATCGTCTCTATCGCTAATCTGGTAATCACATGCCTGCGTCTCCGATCCCTTTGTTTGACACCTACAATCGTTTTAGAGATCTGAGTTTTAGTCGTGTGTCTGATGAGCTATCTGTTGTAACTCAGTTCCTTTTTTCCTTTCCGTCAGAGCTAAAGGCTCAAGATGGTTACCTCGCGGTTCGCGGATCCTATTCAAACAACGAAGCCACGTTCAATTCTTACCATACACATGTTGAGCGTCTTCTGCTGTGGTCCCTCCTGATAGCCAAAAAGCCGCTTCTAGAGCTCAGACGCCACAATTGTGAGAATTACCTGGAGTTTTATTTGTGAACTGCAAGTGGTGAACAGCCAACTGGGCGATATGGCAGCACTGCATGGCGCAGCGTACCTGGTGAGTGACCTGGTGTGCGCGCCGGCGGCAGTAGACCAGATGCTGGCGCGCAAGCAGGTCTGATACGTGTGAAAGCGCGGAAACGGGTGTACTCAGACAAACACCCATGTGCGGGACTGGCTCAGCTTTGCATTACGTCGAGAATTGTTGGGCAAGGAAATAAATCGTTCCACCGTCCCTGACCTCGACCTGGTCAGCAATGCCTGAGGCAAGCTTCACAACGGAACGGTTTGTCACGTTGATGCCTTCCTGTTTCAGGTAGCCGTAAAAGGCTTGGTGATAGTTGAGCCCTTCGCGAAAGGAATAAGGGCTGTCTTCTGTGCCCTCTCCGAGAATATCTCGACCGCGCTTCAGCTTTTGCCCTTCCAGAATCCGCATCGATTTGATGCTTTCGCCAAGGCCCTGCCCACTCTCCTGCAAGCGCTGGAGAATAGGCCCGATAACCATCACTTCGGCCTGTCTCTCCATGGATGCCTCAAGACCGCAATATTGGGAGAGGATGATAGTCATTTGTGCGTTCAGCTTTTTGTGGCCACGCTTCCATCCTTCGCCTCCAGTGCCCAGAAGGTCACCTCCGGTAGCAACTGTGCCGTGCATGATGTGTGACAACAGTCCGTATAGTTGCAAAGTAATGGGGTGTTTGGCGTGCAGCGCTTTAATCGGGTCAAGCACGTTGTAGTGCTTTTTGACCGAGTCCTTCCATAGCGTGCGCCATTGTGATGGAATTCCGGCAGAGCTTGAAGTGCCCGCCAGCACTCGGGACAATTGTTTCACCGCGCTCTTAAGAGCGTCATTGATACTTGCATCGTTAGGCGCCTTTTTCTGTGCTTCATCCCACATGTCCCGTAGCTTGCTACTGAGTTCAACTGCCACCGCATGGTGTTCAAGTATCGAGCGCACCACCAAAGCGGCACCAAGTACATTCTGCGCATTGATCAGGTGCGCCGCATGACGCGCCATCGAGGTCACTTTGTAATCGGTCAAATTGATACTGAAACACAGGCCTGAAATTAAAATCGGAAGCTGTGCCTCGTTATCTTTTTTATCAAAATCGGCACCCAGTGAAACAGCCTGTTCGGCCAAGCGCTGCTCTTGCATCACCAGATAGGAATACCGTGTCCTTCCCGACAACGTGCGGAATGCCTGCGGCCAATGTTGAGGCGCGACGCAGGCGTCTTTTAGTGCCTGGATCGCTTCCACCTCCATGGGCCACAGAGCTTCAATGTCGGAGTCGCTGTCGCGCTTGCTCTGATGAAGAAACTTCTCCGCAGCTGTCTGGAGTATTTCTTCCCAGCCCTCCTCCAGTATTTTTTCGTCACGCAACCCGGGGATGGTCTTGGCCGCCAACGTCACGAACGGGTCGAGTGTCGTTTCCACCCAGAGTTCGTTGGCCCATGGCAGTGCAAAAAAAGCTTCGTAGACAGCAACGAAAGCTTCGCCCAACACTTGAGTAGCTTCTTGGCTCTGTGGCCGTACCGACAGAACATGGCTTCCGTAATTGGGATGGACGTACTCGCTGAGCTGGTCGAAGGCTTGCTTAAGTGGAAGCGGACGCTGAGCCGCCAAATCCTTGTCTGAAGACTGTTCCTCCAATTGCTCAGCATTTTTGGTTCCGGTACGAGGCAATACTCGCCTTTGCAACGTACTGATCGCATCGCTGATGGCGTCATCGTCCCGACCTTCCTTCCGAGAGGATAGAACGGAGGCGGCCACGCGCAGCACATCGAGTTCCTCAATCTGAGTGCGCAGTGCCAGTGCGCTTAAATGGAGGTCGCCGATACTCGCGGCATACTCGAGTAGTTCTTCAAGTAAGATCCAGCGCGGCCATACACAGGCTTTGAGGAATAACTCCAGGTTGTTTTGCACAAGCTCAGCGGTGAATGTCTGCTCAGGCACACACTCAGGATGATCGGAAGGAAGTACAAATTCGCCCAGATCAGCCAGCGAAGGTGGTACTTGTCGTCCCGTCCGGCGCAATGTGGCGAGCGCATCGATTTTGAGCATCAACGCAGGAAAGCGGGCATCCCATATTGGGCGCCATGGTTTGAATAATGGAGTCGTCAGCATGGTTCACTCAATTTCCTGAGGGGTGATTTCTCGGGTGGGATATGGCACGCGCGGAGTAGCCAAGAACGAATCTGCCGCGACATGCAATGCCATTTACTTTCCTTAGTGGGCTTCGATCATTTCAATCATCGCCAATTGATGCTGTTGCGCGGGTGCTCTCCTCTTTGATCCAAGGCGCTCTCCCGGACGCTAACGGAGTGGATAGACCGCGCTGGCCACCCTAATGGTGGGCTGTCCGTCATTGCCCACTTTTCTCGCCTCTCGTTGAGCAGATGCGCCAATCGTGATATCACCAGCCTCTGCCGTCAGTTGGGTCAAACCGGCTAGCGTAAGATAAACGATGCTGCCCTCTCCCCAAACGGAAGCAGTGTTGAGATCGACGGGGCCCGCATCTCGCCACCATGTAACCTTGGCGACGACCGTTGCAGTGGCGTCGAGATAAACGCTGGGATCATTCGCCATGACTGTCCAGCGCAGCCGGCGCAACCAATTAGGACATGGGGCGATACGGTATGCGGGGACTCCTTGGCCGGGAAAAGAGCTGACATAGCGCCGAACGAACGAAGGCGACAAGTCGCCATCGAGCACGACCTCCTGCCCCAACCAGGCGACGCGCTGCTACCGCTTATTCAGGCGGCCAAAAAACGTCAGACCCCGCACGGCCGCATCGGTAGTCGGATGGGCTCGCGATACGGGGCAGTTGCCAGGGTTCAAGCTGCGCTAATCATTCCACTCTGCAGTCTCGCCTCGCGAGGGGTGGGCCAAGGCTTCTTTGACCAATCCTAATGTCTGCGATGCGTCGCTACTCAACTCACCTGTGTCGAGCCGCGCGACCCAATCCGCACAGCGCTCCTTTCCCAGCAACTCGTCCAGTGAGTGCAGCGATATTTCGTCGATATGGGTCACGCCATCGCCGCTATACCGACTGCGAGTGTTGACCAGCGTTTGTGCGAGCTGGAGAAATCGGGTGGTCGAGGTGATGTGCCTCTCGCTCCAGCGACGCCCTTCGTCCCCACCCTCACCATAGCGATTCAGGTCGTACAGGTAGGACTCGAAATCCGGATTCGCCAAGAAGGCCTCAGGGTCACGTTCGGCTAACTCGCGTAAGTTGCAGAGATAGGCACCTTTCAACCGCTCTAGCCCAGCATCATCCAGACAGCCGAAATCGCCCTTGCGCCGAAGCGCATATTCAGATGCTAAAAGCTGCTTCACGACGACGAGGCCTGGGCCAACCGCAAAAGCCTCGATGACTAGTTGGCTGCGTACGGCCTCGTCGTCATGTCGCAGCAGAAACAGCTGCAGCAGACGAACGACCTGTTGACGAGGCGACCAGTTAGTGAAAGACATACGGCGACCCACTACGTCTCCGGCCTGCAACAACGTCTGGACCACCGCCAATGACAGTTCGAGGGGGAACTCATCCACCAAACCGAACAGCCGCTGAATAATCTCCGCTTGGCGATCCTCCTCATGACTGGCCAGAAGTGTGGTGAAGGCCCCTGGTTCGACGATACGCCGAGCCAACTCGTGCAATAGCGAATTAGGCACATCTTGCTCGGGCACTGACAGTTCGAAATAGCGATCAAACACTTCATCGCAACAGACCCGCGAATTGATAAGCCAGCGAAGCTGTGTCTGCCGGTCGTATTCGGTGTTTTTGAACACCCAGTCTAGAGTCGGGAACATTTCCTGCAGCAATTGTCGGGTGGCAGGCTGATGAGTGGACGGCGCCAAATTGACCAAATGGTTGATCACCTGATTGATACGGGTCCGCTGCGGCTCGTCCTGTCGCGCAAATGGCTCATTGTTGGTCAGCAATGCTTTGTGCCGCGGCATATCCGCATAGGTCTCCGGGGCAAAAACGCGCAAGCACTCCAGAGCGAACAAATCTACCGCGTTGACCTCGGCCACCTCCGTGCCGCGCAAGAGACGGCAGTGGAACGCCAAGGTCGACGCGTAGCGGTAGACGTGGCGTAAGTTGCCGAAAAACGGTCGCATTCCGCGCTGGAACATCTGATCCCAATAAGCTTTATCGAAGCGCTGCTGCAATTGCTGCTCATTGGCCAAAATCGCATCCAGCTTGCCAGACAGAACCGCCTCCAACTGCCCGGAAGAAATGGCCGGCACACTGAACGGAACCTGAATGATCTTTTCCAGGTAGTCCGCGCCGTCAAAGCCCGCTCGCTGCAGCCCTTGCTCGACGGTGTCGCGCTGGAACAAAAGGAGAAACACCACATTGGCAAAATCCATGTGCGCCTTGACCAACTGGAACATAGCTTTCAACTGTTCGGCCGCCAACCGATCCAGATCGTCGAGCACGATCAAAAGCGGCTTCTGCCGCGCGCTGAGCAACTTCTGCAGCTCCGCGCGGATCTGGCTGAGTGTCAGCTCGCTGTCTTTGGCATCCTGATCGAGGTTTTTCGACCGCTTCGTGCACCATTCAGCAGCCTGTTTCAACCAAGGAGCAAGGCTGCCGAGCCAGCTGACGGCGCTAACCGTCCAGATAGTCACCTGCGCAGCAGTCCCCTCTGCCACACTGCCCAGCGCGGTTGTCACCAAGGCTGAGCCGAGCAGTATCGGCACCCATTTGGCGGTACCGCTGAGCACGACAGCGCCGGCATTCAGGCGATGCTCATAACGACGCAACACCTTGGCCAGTTGCTGGTCAGCCTCACTAGGATTCTTGCGCTGCACAACACGCGAGATTTCCTCAAAGAAGGCGCTGCTCAATTTATCTTGACCGGCCCACTGCCAAGGGTTGAATTCGATCACCTGGGAACCTTGGATTGCAGCCAACTGTTCAAGGGCCATATTTTTGATGGAGCTCTTACCGCTCCCCCAACTGCCCGTCAGGCTAATGACCAAGCTCTCCTGATTCTTCCAAGAGCTGATTGCCAGCGCCAAGCGCTGGGCAAAGCCTGCGCGGTCGAGCAGGTCGTGTTGTTGCATCGCGATCGGCCGGTCATGGGCGAACTGCAGGTCATCATTGGTCATCAGTTGCTCCTAGGCAAACCTTGGTTTCATGTCGTTCGGTGCGGCGAGCGCCGCCTGTGCGATGACACTGAGGTGGTGCTGTCGGCTTTCGAAATAAATGCGAAACTTCGGAAATAGCTGCGACAAAAAATGCCCGCACTGCGGGCTGCTAATCGACGGCTCTTTTCCGTTGTGTCGGTAACTGTCGGCAGACGACTCGTTGAATCGGCTCTCGACAGGCCCGCTAAGCGGGCATGCAACAACTATTCTTTGATCAACGAACCTAGATCTTCACAGCAGTTACTCGCATATTTTCCTTGCCTCCAGCGCTAGGCAAGACCAGAGACAGATACGTGCGCGCCTCGAAGTCAGAAAGCTCAATCCATGCGCCGGTTTGCTGGGCGAAAGCGAGTCCAGCGATGATGGTATTAGTCAATGCCTGCAGGTCGGGCCACACAGTATCAGGAACAATTCGATACTCGCGATTGGTTGGGTTCCCTGACGAGTTTTGAAGCTTGAGGGAAAGGTACAGGTTGTCGTAACCGTTACCGTTGTCCTTGATGACGTGAGCGTATTGCTCAACTTTGTATTTAGCCACTGATTCCATCCTCCGTATGAGGGGCGCACTTCGTGCCCCTTTCTACGGCCTCGGCCCCAGCTTTTGAGGGCCAGGGCTTGGGTGCAACTGAGCGACTTTTTCCGTGATGTTCGTGAGAGGTGCTCAGTGCCCGGTATTTGCAAGAAAGCCCATCGTTCCGGCCCAGTCGTTGCTCAACTTTCAGGTGGATCTTAGCCAACGGTCCTTGATTGCTCAGTCATGAGGCTGTTTCTTACGATCAAATCCACCGGCCTTTTTCCAGGCTCCGAAGCGATGAGTTGCCGCGCCAAAGCTGATATCCATCTCCGCACCAACGGCATTCCTGCTTTTTCCAGCATCAAACAGCCGATAGCACACCTCAACACCACGGTTAGTTAGCTTGCCGCTCTCAAGTTTGTTCGCTGGTTCGCCAGGATCGGTTCTCAGCTCATCTGCGCCCTCCGGTACCGGCGCCAAGAGAGATTTTTTGATACCCCCCGTTGGCACTCGCTCCCAGCGCAGCGAACTGATTGCTTTGAATTGGCTGATAGCGACTGATCCACGCTCGGTCCTGGCTTTTGAGCCTGGTCTAGTCAGTAGTGCCTCAACCGCAGGCCTAGCTGCTTCATATATTTGAAAGGCGTTGTATTCGGCATCGAGCAGCACCAGGAGAACCGTATCGAAGGGCTGCTTCAAGTCGATCGAGCCCACCCGACCGTTTCGCATTCGAGGATTGGAGTAATACCTACCCTTGATTTGGATCCTGCGAGTCAACCCGCCCCGTGTTTCCGTCGCGTCATACCCGGCTTGCCTTGCAAGCACCAATTCGAGATTGAGGATTCGAGCTGCCTCATATTCCGCGACCTCACCAGTAACACCCAGTGGCTTGCCAGTCAGGTGGTAATAACGCCGAGCAAGGACTTTTGCCTCCCTCAGAATTTGGTAAACCTCGTCGGTGGCTTCCATGCTATTTCCCCCAATTCAAATTCAAAAACGCTTATTCGACGTGAGCAATGCTTCGCAGCTCACTAAAACCTAGCCTATGGGCATGCGCTGTGACGGCAACGGGAATTGAAAAAGAAATGGGTACACTGAGCTCATCAGCATGTACCCGCACCAGAATTGAGGTGAGGTCCGCGGGAGGACTTATCAAAAAAACGTCGCTGCTCAAAACCTCTTCGCCTGCGTGGATTTTCCCGAAATTAAACACAGCGGTTGTCCGATCAAAATCTTCCTGGACGTCGAAATGAGCATGCGCCGGGTTGAGAACATTCGGTACGGTGAGGTTAAATTCGGTACTCGGCAATTCGGCCAGCTCGGATACCAACCGGAGCGTCCCTGCAGCTTCAAATCCGAGGTGAACTCTCACACTGTTTGCCGGTGCATTCCCTTTGTTTGCTACTCGAACACGGAATCCTAATGCGCCCGTTTTCTCCTGTTCGTGTAGCGCCAGCTCCCGATAAAACTGTCTGTTGTTCATGACAGAGTGATTCATTACGTAGCCGTGCGCTGGAGCCTTGTAGTCGGGATAGTCCTCGAGCAGCAGGTGTTTGTATTCGAACTGAAACCCACCATTGAGCGTCGACTGATCGTTTAGCCTAAACATATCGATGCTGAGCTGCGGCTTGCCTGCCGCCATTCTCTGAGCGTCGATTGCGCCCATTTTGGCGATCTGTTCCGGATCCGCAATTGTTGTTGACGAGCCACGGCGGACGTAAACGGCATTCTGGTCAACATTCCCAAATTTTTTCTTGGCAAATATCGGGCGCTCCTGCACCTCAATCGTGTAAAGCCCGAGCGACTGATTTCTGTAGGTGATAGATCTGTAGGAGAAAACTATAGGTCGGTTCGTTTTGGAGTTTATGAGCTCCTGAAGCCTAGAATCATCGGGATGGCGGTCGACAGGAAAAATTGACTGATCTTTGTTATCTACCCCGATCAAGATATATGCCGGTTCAGATCGCCAGGTATTGCAGAACGCAAGAATGTCTTTGAGCAGCTCGCTTTTGGGGATGGGATCAGCCCCGTCAGTTATGTACCCCTGCCTTTTGTAATCCAAGGTGATGCCTTCGCCGGTGTAAAGCAGCCGTTCAATCAAGTCTTCATCGGTCATTGCAGCACCATGTTGAAAAAAATCAGAGATCCCGCCCCCTTTCCTTAATCACTAGGCCCAGCAGTTTTTGCATACTTAATCTGGCCTGCTGCCACAGCTAATCTAGCTTGAGTAAGGACCGAGTTTTCCGCTTGACTTGCGGTCCTGCCCTCACCAACAAATCGCGAATTTGTAAGAGATCCATCTGTCAGACCTAACAGACCTTCGCAACGGTATAAAGCACGGGCAATTTTATCAACCGGGCGCAGCGTTATGTCGTGCTTGTCATCAATTGGGTAGGTTGCCATCTAAGTTGATTCCCTTATTTTTCGTCGGTGCGGCGCAGCACCTGCTAATAGGTGGTTTCGACTGCACCGCAAACCTCTTCCAACCTTATCAGTCTTCGTGCCTATCGGCTTCAAGATCATCTAGTCTGCGATGGTATTCCTCATGCTCCTCGTCGTTAAATGCTTCGATTTGCAGGAGAACAATGTCGTGGTCGCTCAAACGGTACCAGACGCCTCCTTCCTTTGTCTTTTCGTCGTAGGTAGGGTCAAACTCTGCCTCCCATTCCTCGTCCCGCGGTGTGAGATGTCGGTTATCGGTATCTTCGTGACCAGATGTCATAGTCGCTTTCCTTTATTCATGACTTTGAAACGTACGAAAGAGTCATCGATATCACTATGCCAGCGCAAGCTCAAATGCACGCCGGACGGCCTGCATATCCACAGTTAGGTAAGGCTTGCTATGATCCAGGCGTGCCCCAGAATGGTCTGTACTATCTCGACATCGCCGGTGGCGGCCAAGACTTTTGCAGCAAGCGAGCGCCTGCCACTATGCGACGCCCCCTGTTTGATATCTGCTTGTCGGTACAACCTGCTGATGGTTTGCTGCAGTGAATCACAGGCTCGGTACACCTCCCCGGTCCGCTGTCCAACTGGCGATGTTTGAACGCCAGTTCGAAGGCTTGTCCTTTGTGTGTTATGACCAGCTTTGCCTGGCCGGAATCCTCGATACTCATCTATGCCTGAAAGCCCCCAGCGGCGCTGATAGCGCGCCTCAAACCACGCATCAAGCGCAGCAAAACATCGAGCATGAGTCAGATATACATTTCGCGGCCGACAGCCTTTGGTGATATCTGCACGCAAATACACCTCTGGCTTAATGACACCGCTGGGATACAGCACGTCGCCAATCTCCAGCAAGGCCAACTCGGTGACGCGAATGCCGGTCGTGTGCGTGAGCCACAAGAGCATTACGTCACGCTCCGGCATACGCCCCGTGACAGTGGCTACACGGATCAGGCGTTTAAATTGTCCAGGACGAAGGGATGCAGCGCGGCGAGGATTCATGGGGTGGGCTCTCTGTCAGGATTAAACGCGAATCAGGATCGATCCAAAGAGAGTTGGCAGCAGGCCTCCAGCAAAGCCTACCATCAGTGATTTCGCGGTGTTCACGGAAAGTTACGCAGGAAGTCGCATCTAACACTGACAGAACCTAGGCCAGTCGCATTAACTGCCATCAGCCGTCGCAGGTGTTTCGAAAATCTGGAGCCGCCGATTGACGCCTTCGCCAGTCAGATGTCGCATTTATTTCAGCAACCGACAGGTGCCGCCGATCAAGGTCGATTGCGCTGACGCTTGCTCTGCAATGTGTCTCGCAATTGAGCTAACTGAGTTTCGAGGGTGTCAGCGCGCGCCTGTTGCGCAATGGCGTTGCGCTGAGCTTCGGCTAGCCCCTGGTGCGCCGCCTCGGCGCGTGCTTGCAAGGCGGCTCGTTCCTGGCCGCCCTGTTCCGCCGCGAGTTCGGCGCGCGCTTGCTGGGCTGCGGCCTCGCGCTGACACTCGGTCAGTGCCGTGCGGCAGACTTCCAGCGTTTGCTGAATATCCTTCAACTGGCGCTGCAGTTCGCGCATCTCTACCTGGCGCGACTTGCCTTCTTCCCGCGCTCGGTCGACTTCGCGATACGCTCGCTCCTCAATGCCGCGCACATACAACTCCTGCGCCGCCCGCTCCTGGTCGGCCTGCTGCTGCAGCATTTGCAGCTTCAGTTGCGAAGCTTGCACCTGACCTTGTGCTTCGGCGCAGGACTGCTGCAGGCCACTGCGCTGCTCCTGCAGATCGTCAATCTGTGCCGTACGCTATTCCAGCAACAATTCCAAGTCCGCCTTGCGACTTCGCGAAATTGAAACTAATTTCTCCAATCCGCTTCTGAAATCCCCATCTCGCGAGTAAATTTGGGAATCTCGCTTAGATCTGTCTCTAAATTTGAAACTTTTTTGCTCTTCATCCTGCCCGTCTTGAGTACACCAAACTTATGCTCAGAATTCGGAGCATGTAAAACTCAAAACTGGTGTCGACGTTACCGCTTCTGAATTTCAGTTCCCACGTTTTCACCGTGCGATCCAGACAGCACGGCGAAAAGCTTACCGTCATAGAAATTTAGCTCGTGGGCTTCCGGCGATTGGATACCGCGGGACTACGTGACGTCCTATGGCGAGGCCCTCGCGGACCTAGCCATGCATGACACCGCTAGCTTCTTCGTGTGCAGCTGAAACCACGCGGCTTGGCTCGGTGGAAAGGAGGTCCTGTGGGCGCTTGCCTCCAAGCCATCCGTTGGGAGAGACAAACCAGAATGAAACTCCCCAACCATCTTTCATGGGACGGAGAACAGATAATACATCTCTAAGCCCGGGAATCGGGCTGGCGCCGCCTTTAGATGGGAACGCGTAAACTGGAAAAAACCTGCAACCATCGTGATCGATCGAGAAAATTCGGTGGTCCGCTTCCCACTCCTTGAGTGCGGGACTCAGGAGCTCAACGTGAATACCCAGATGGTTAGCCAGTTCCTGAACTAGCAGGAAGTCTCCGCACGTCAGAATATGAGCTCTGGCAAGGGCAGCCATCTCATCTTCTCTTTCTTCGATAGTCCGTCGCTTTTCATTTCTTCCTGCAGGCGCCGCCCCTGGACGAGGACACACGTCTATTCCATGTTCCTTAAGTGGTTTACCCGCAGGAGCTGAGCTCTCGACCCGACTGAATGCCTCGATCGCGGTAGCTTTGACATCTTTATCGGGATCAATCGTCATGGGTTGGCCTCCTAGTTACCTTCCAACTCTCCTGATGCACGAAGCGCGCTGCTGGTGAGTAGCGGGAGAATTGCCTGACACCTCAGGCGTCAACATTGGTATGGCTTGATTATAAACGCCAAAGTCAATGATTGCTGTTTAAGCTTGGCTCTCCTTCGCTGTGAAAATACGATTCCAATCTCGAGCCACCAATGTCCGACACGCGATCTCTGATCCCCCGAAGCAGCGTCTTGAGACCGTCTGCATGTTTGCTTCTGTTACATAGCAAATTGACTCACCATTTTCATTGAGCAAAATGCCACCCGCACCTCGCAACAACGCGTGTCCTGCAACGACGTCATGTGCAGAAACCGCGTACAGAGAAACTCCGCAGACGCCATCTCCTGCGGCGACTTTTGCAAGCCTATAGGCAATTGAGGGCATCGCAACAAAACTGCTGGGGGTACAGAGCTCACGATTGATCTCTGGCGTGAAAATCGCGGCGGCACTCACCATCACGTAGGAGCTGCTCGACAACGCCAGTCCAGAGAGCTTTTTTGCTACTGGCTGTCCATTGCGTAACAAATCGGGTAGTCCCTCAGACCAGGCGATGCAATCAGGCGAGCCCTCAACAGTGACTGGTGCGTAGACCACGCCCAACACCGGAATTTGCTTATGCAGGAGGCCGACAGAAATGGCAGACCCTTTGAGACCTTTGAGAAAATCACTCGTACCGTCATTAGGATCGACGACCCAACACCAGGAATGTCCCGTGAGGCTATGTCCGGTTTCCTCGCCCCAGAAGTCACAAGAAAAAAGTCCTAGAAGTTGCTGGCGTAGAACGCGTTCGATTTCTATGTCTACTATGGCCTTATCGCCCTTCCCTCGTGGTCCATTCACCATCGCCCATTCCGCAATAAGTAGCTGCCCCGCGCGGATAACTACCTCGATAGTCTGAGTGAGTAGCATTGGAAGATCTGATTTGTGCATGGGGCTCTCAATATCGGAAGAAATACTGGGACGCTTGATGAGGGTTGAGCTGTCAGCTAGGCAATTCAGATTTGTCTATGCATCCAGGGGGCATTATCTGACCACATGTAACGGGTCGAAAATAGGCGTGTGGAGCTTCGGTCACCTTGAGGATTAGGGTTATGCTAGCCGCCCGCAAGGCGCCCAGTAGGTTCATGTTCTATTCCGAATTGCGAGGCCGCATCAAGAAATCTATGTGATGCTTCATTAGATCTATTTGTCATCATGCGCTGAGCTTCGGCCTCAAATTGAGCCTTTAAAAACCACTTAGACGTTTTAACTTTACGTCTTCCTTTCATGGCCGCCTCTCGTGAACACTGTTGGGTAAGGGGGCTTCGTCGTTGCGCTCGTTGTGGCCTATCGCCGGCAGCGATGATTAGCGTGAAGGTCGATAAGTTTGAACGCCAGAAGAATCCGTACCCTCCTCCCCGGTTTGATCTACGAAAATGTCTCCGTTGGGATTGAGCTACGGTACCAATGGAGAATCGACAACTACTCAGGGGCATCCTCCTCATCAGGTAGATTTACTGCGTTGACCATTCGAGTGATGACGATAGACAACCATGTTTGATGGGCGACAAGCTCTGGGTCATCGTCACCATCAGCATTGGACGTTTCATAGAGTGATCTCCAGCCCAGGATATCTGCTGGGTCGACCTTAGCGTTGTCTCTGAATACAGCTTTTGAAGCAAGCCGGTAGGCGTATGTATCCAAGCAAGTGTCATCCGCCAACCTTAGCTCGACTCGGCCAACATTAAGCACATTCTCAGCGATCCAACGCGGAGAGCCGTTAAGATTTGGAGGAATTGCCAGCAGGACACCAACAATGGCCTTATCTGAATCAGGCCGATCCATTTCGTTGAACAGGTCGATCAGCTGTTGACCGGAGAAGCGTTTGACTATCTCTATGCCTTGCTCCGGCTGCGCAACGTTCGCCACCGCGACTATCAGCATGGTTGAAGGACTGTGCTCATTACTCGTCGCAGATAACTGACGGGCGCTAATCTGAAGTGCGGGCATAAATCCCTCTCAAAATGAACACTATAGATTGTAGCTCTATAGAGCTCAAAAAGGCTTCATCGTTCCTTTTGTGGATTATGCAAAATGGAACTGAAGGAAGCGTTTGCCATTGCGTTACGTAACACACGGCTTCGCCGGGGTTTGACCCAAGAAGATTTTGGAATCGTCAGTAGCAGGACATATTTGAGTACGCTTGAGCGCGGCCTTAAGAACGTTACATTGGAAAAGGCATCGGAGCTTGCCGACAGAATGGGTGTGCATCCACTCACCCTCCTCCTTGAGAGCTTTTTGCTCCTCGATCCGGATACAGATTTAGACTCGCTGCTTGAACGAATTCGGCGTGAGATCAATACGGACCAAAACTCTTAGCTAAGCGCCGGTGATGTCGAACTATTGCAGAGCGTTGTCTGGCGTCTCGTACTGAGTCAAGTAATCTCGACCTTGAGCAAATTGAGTGTTTTAGGGAAGTTCCCTATTCAGTACTCAAGGTATACGAAAATCTCCAGCATGGCCCGATGGCATGCAGGCTAGGTAAACGATTGGTTTTCCGGCGATATACCCCTAACGTTGACCATCCCTTCCCCCCGCGGCCTGTGATATTTGCAAAGGTACCAATGCGCCACAGGATCAAAATGCAAACCCTTCTGCTGTCTGAATCAGCAGCTCCTCAATCAGTCGGGTGCCCTGGGTGGTGGAAAGCATCGCAACAGGGCTTTTGCCCGAAAAGCGATTCTTGGACTTGGAGAGCCAGTGCTTGGCCTTTTCGTCGTCCCCGAAGAGCGTCTGGGCCATGGCTATGATGTGTGCAACACGGAACAGGCGATCGCTCTCCTTCACCGTCAATCGCTGGCCGCGCGCCAACCTCGTTTTGAGAGCTTTGAGAGGAATGATCTGATCGCGCTCTAGCGAGCTTATTGCGCCAAGGTCGCAAAGGGCTTTGACACTACCAGCCGAGAAACCCGCCTCGATCAGTTCATGGATATCCTGATCTGAAGCGTCCGTTGGGATGTAGAGAAGTGCTTCCAGCCGTACCCGGTAGGCACCATAAGCATTCTCGCGCAGAATTTCAGCAAACATAGGGCACCCTCTTGATTCGGCATTTGCTTTGGACCTTTCGCGACAGGCAGCGACCGTCGATGACCGGCGGGTAATATTCGTCCGAGTAGAACTCAGCACGAGCATAATGAAACGTCTCCAACGATGGAATGAGAGTCAAACGTTTATGAGCGAAAGCGAACGCTGGACAGTCAAATGCCAGGAAGCCGCGGATGGAACTGGCGACGTCATCGTAGATCTGCCGCCAGAACTGCTTGCGAAATTAAGTTTAGGCCTTGGGGACGAGTTGACCATCGAGGTGATAGATGGCGCGATAGTCCTGGAGCCGAAGCGCAATACATCGCCATCTCCCTGAACTCTGCCCTACCCCGCTGCACAACCTAAATTCCCAGCTGGTTTACTCAGAGTCCAGCGTGCTGGTCAAATTCGGTCCAAAGTGCTGTCAGGTCGAATGCAAACAGCTGGGTGCCACCAGTCTAAGCCAACGGCGAGATGAGCTAGGCTTCCGGCATCATTACTCAAGGACGACCGTCATGCCAAATAACTCAGACTGCAAGATCGCCACAGCAGACGCTCTGACATTGCTCCTCCACAACCAGCACGCCCTAAGTGCAGCGATAGAAGAAATAGCCCAGATATCTCTGACTCGGAGTGGGGCTTTCTGACCGACAAGCTTTCCCTTGTTCCAAGGCTGATGGCTGTATTTAGCAATGGTGTTCATGGCTCGTCCTCCACGTTGAGGGAGGACATGGGTGGATCAGTCACAATGGGTGGGCGAGTTTCTGCAATTACCCAACAAAGCAGTTAGCAACCGAGAACGTGCAACTTGGCTTGATTATAAAACGTAGAAACGATAGCGTTTTGGCGGTACGCCACTTAGGGAATTGAGCATGGCTAACTCGGTATCGGCTGGATGGCACGGACATGACTACCAAGCGCGCTTCTTCTGGATACACGCATCCGCCTTAAGAGATCCGGATCAATCCCACGTGATCGAGGTTTCGTATGAGGCGGATGGTCCCAAAGCGTTCGACGACGTAATCATCCGCTATGACCCTCCTCGAGTGAGCAGCGGGCTCACGCGCATTTCAGTGGACTATCACCAGATCAAATTTCATGTCACGGGTGCCGGCCGCTTCGGCTATGCCGATCTCATTGACCCCGCCTTTATCGGCGCCGAATCCGTATCCCTATTAGAACGATTGAAGCAAGCCAAAGAGAACGCTCCTGTTCATTCGGCTTTCCACCTTGTCACGATTGATAGCGTCAAAGACGACGATCCCCTGAGTGAGATTATATGGGCTGTGGACCACTCCCTACGGCTGGATAAACTCTGGGAGGGTAAAACCGACCGTAGCAGAATGGGCAAAGTACGAAAGCTGTGGCGCGAGCATCTCAAGCTCTCGTCGGACGATGAGCTAAAGAAAGTACTAATGGGTCTCCACATCGCTACAGCACAGCGCACCTTGGAGCAGTTACGGCAGGAGGTGAATCTTCGCTTCCGCGTTGTTGGTCTGATCGGTTGCTATGACAGTTCAGAGTTTCGCTTCGATGCTGCAGCTCGTGCGCTAAAGAGCAAAGGTCTTTACCAGTTCACCCGTGAGCAATTCGACACGCTTTGCAAAGTTGAAGGCTGGCTACGCGCTGATCCGCCTGAAAACTTCCTCAACGTGGCTTTGCGTTCATTCACCGATGGTCCGACGGACCGAATAGATGCTCTTCCGGAAAATACTCTCTCGCTACTGCAGCACTTTGACGGTCGCCACCTTAAGCCTGGCGCAGACTGGACCTCGGCAGTCCAGCCATTAGTCGAGTCCTTCTTGGCGCGAGTAAAGCAGTCTGAACGACGCATTCGACTATTCTTGGATGTTCATACCTCCATTGCATTTCTGGCAGGCCGATGCCTTGGGTTGAAGTCAGGTTTGAACGTTGAGCTTGTTCAGAAGGGACGCTCCGGGACGACCATTTGGCGAGCAGATGATGGAAAAGACAAGGGCACAGCCAATGTAACGGTTGAACAACTGCATGATGGCCCAGACATCGCGCTCGTATTGAGCTTTTCAAGAGATGCCATGGATGATGTGCGGGATTATGTGACTGCCAAGCAGAAAAGTATTGGAAGGATTTTGAACATTACCCCTTCGGACGGAACCGGCCAAAGCTCTGTGGCTGGTGGGGCCCATGCAGCTCGCCTTGCGGATGACGTGGCCAATGCAGTGGCGAAAGCACGAATTCCGTTTGGAGCTCATGTGCATGTCTTCAGCGCGGCTCCGAATGCCGTCAATTTCTTCGTGGGTCAACATGCAGAATCCATGGGCTCTTGCATTCTCTACGAATTCGATTTCAACCGCCACGTCGACGGTAGCTACCAATCCACCTTCAAGGTCTAATGACATGGAACTCAAACCTCAGTTTGCGGAGTTTCTCACCGGAATCCGGCCAACGGCCTCACAGCAGGAAGATTGGAAGGTAGGTTCGAAGACCTTGCGGAGCCGCCTCGAAGCCGATGTGAATCTCAAGAACATAGTTGTGGCCACCTTTCTACAGGGCAGCGTCCGCAGGTCGACAGCCGTCCGCCCCTTAGGTGAAAAACGCCCGGACGTCGACATCGTCGTTGTGACTAACCTGGACTACAACCGACTCACGCCGAAAGGGGCCATGGACCTTTTCGAGCCGTTCTTGGAACGTTACTACAAGGGCAAATGGCGACCGCAAGGACGCTCTTTCGGAATCGAGCTTTCGTATGTGGATCTAGACCTAGTAATAACAGCCCTCCCCATTGATGGCTCCGGCCACCGTCTTATGGAGCAGCTGTATCGTTCACAAGCGGTACTGACTACCAACTCGCTTGAAGAAGAGGGTAGTTGGCGATTGAACCGCAGTTGGGCACCGCCAAGCGGATTGCTGGGGAATGCAGCACAACTTCAAGACGCCCCAATTGACGAATGGAAGCCCCATCCGCTGTTTCTTCCTGACCGTGATGCCGGAGAATGGGGGCGCACTCACCCCCTGGCTCAGATTCAATGGACAGCTGCAAAGAATCGAGCGTGTAACGGTCACTACGTAAACTTGGTTCGAGCGGTCAAGTGGTGGCGTCAGGATAACGCAGACAAGCTTCCTAAGTACCCGAAGGGCTACCCCTTGGAGCACATGATCGGGCATGTCCTGGCCGAAGGAACCAGCTCCATGGCAACAGGCTTGGTCCAAGCATTGGAGCGTTTCAGAGATACCTGGTACACCTATGACCTACTCAACGTAGTACCTACGCTTGCGGATCATGGTGTCCCCGAGCATAACGTTCTCGCACGTCTGCCGGTTGAGGATTTCAAGGCTTTCTACAAGGCGGTGTGTGAAGCAGCCAAGGTTGCACGGGAAGCATTGGATAGCGAAGACGCGAAGGAGAGCGGACAACTCTGGCGGAATCTGCTGGGAAGCAAATTCCCGTTGCCTGGGCCTCAGGGTGGTGACAGATCGAGTGGCGGCTTCACGGCCCCGACTCAGCCTGCCAAGCCTGAAAAAACTGAGCGATTCGCTTGACGGCTCTTCAATCGATGACGCCCCAAGTTTTGCTGTCTGTTGTCGATGCCATCAACAACGATGCACGCACCTACACTGAGAGTAGTTGGGTTCAGCATTCAGAAGGAGAATGGTCGCTCAGGTTCACTGCACGTCTTTCGGTACCTGAGACCGACTTTATGCCTCTCGAGTCGGTTTGGCACCTAGTGGTCTGGGCAACTTTGAATGGGGAGGTTGCGCACGTTTATCCTGACGCTACCCATGGCATCAGCGCTACTTTTCCACACCAGGATTGCAACGGTGAAGTAGACCCAGCACGTACTTGGAGACTCGGAAAGCCATGTCTAGAAAAACCCGTTGACGTTTTCAATCGTAGCAACTGGTCGAACGAACCCCGAGACCTAACTGAACGCTTACTCTGGTTGCTGCAGCGATTATTAGTCTGGATTGACGCGGCGGCTACTGACTCACTCCTCGTAGCAGGAGACCCGCTTGAGCTGCCAGTCCTGCCTAAACAATCGCTATTTCCACTATTGGCATTTCGTGAACTCACTGCCGAGCTGCCACATTGGCTAAGTCGTCAAGCGACTTGGGGCTATGCAAGCACAGCTCGCCTTCAAGGAACCAGCAACACACGGTTCATAAAGAGTTTCGACCAAAGCGATGGTGAAATCATCAGGTCCTTGGAATGGTCATCCTCAATGCGAACCAAAGGACGTGTATCGGATGCCGTATGGATCGTCCTGCCTGAGATTCCGGTCCTACATCCCTGGCAAATGCCTTCGACCTGGTTGGAACTGAGCCAGCGACTGGCAGCAGACCAAGTCAATCTAAAACAGATACTTGTTGAAATTGGTGCGGCCGCTAGAAAGAGCCCTCGTACAGCTCCACCCTGGATTCTGCTTCTGGGATTCCCGATCGCCGAGCGAGTCGGGGTTGCTCCATCCCGATTACATTGGCTCTCTGTTAAGTGCCCCGATCTCGCCAGCAAAACGACGTTGAGAAATGGTTTTAGGGCATGCGAGCGCAATCACCGCCGGTGGGACGCCGAGATTGCAACATCCATGCAGCCCTTGGCTTGGCTTCGAACAGCCAACTGGGCACCGGACCAACTACGGACGCGAGGCGCTGCGGAGAACGAAATCTGCAAGCGCCGGATTCTGCTGATTGGGGCAGGCTCACTCGGTAGCACAGTTGCAGAAAACCTCCTTCGCATGGGCGTTTGCGAAATGGGCATTTTGGATTTCGACTGGCTGATGATGGGCAATCTCAGCCGCCATACGCTCTCCATGCCAAGTGTAGGCCACAAGAAAGCCATCGCCTTAGCAGAACACCTAAATCAATGTATGCCAGACGCTAAAGTGAGACCGTTCGCTACCGTATTTCCTCCGCAAAACGAACAACTCAAGCAAGCGGTCAAAAGCTATGACGTGATCATTGACTGCACGGGAGACGACGAAGTACTGGATGCACTTGCTTCGTTCGATTGGCAGAGTGAAAAGCTGTTTGTGAGCCTGGCCATGACTTGGCAAGCGGAAGGGCTGTTCGCCTATGCGGCTTCCGAAACGAGCTTTCCGGCCGTAGATGCCAAAGCTCAATTCGCCGACTCGCCAAGCCCGGCGCTCAACGAGGCAGATGCACAGATTGAAGGCATTGGATGCTGGCATGCCGTCTTTCCAGCGACCGCCGACGATGTGCATCTTTGGGGGGCGATTGGTACCAAGTTCATACGTAGGGCGATTCTGAATCCGGGACGACGCTACGAATATTTTCAACAGATGTCAGATGGTACAGTCGAGCGCAGAAAATGAAGACGTCCACTCCGCTCTCCTTCACATGTCCTGGTACTCAGTACGCTGTGAACCTTGAGCTCGCGGCCTGGAGCGCTATGGTGAATGACTGCATCAAGGCAGGTACAAACGAAACAGGCGGCATCTTGATCGGTCGGTACACGAGTGACCGATCTCTCGCTCTAATCACAGAGATTACATCGCGTCCTAAGGACTCGATTTTCAGCACTACAACCTTCCAACGCGGAGCTGTTGGACTGAAAGAGATACTCGCCACCCGTTGGAAAGAAGGATTTCATTACGTAGGTGAATGGCACTTCCATCCGGGAGGTTCACCGGAACCGAGTGGCCCCGACATACGTGCTATGCGATCCATTGCTGCCAATTCAAATTACTCATGTCGTGAGCCGATCCTGATTATTCTGGGAGGGCAGCCACCAGAAAAAGTCACGCTAAGTGTCACCGTTTTCCCGAGTAAGGATCCAAGCGTCAGATTAAATCCAACGTATCCTCCGACGTAGGTGAGTAATTGCACAGGCTTCCCCATCCATCTTGCATTCGACCTGACCAGTCATTTGCATCGGATTTGATCTGCACGAGTCGTGGCCATCACCGGCAGAGAACGACCCAAAGCGGCCTGTCGCGGGCCTGACAGACAAGGGCCAAAAACAGACGCTTTTCATTATGATTACCATTTGTGCAGATCATTTTGGCGTAACACTTCTAGTTCTACTGTTGCAGCTCTTCCCGAGACGAGCCAGGTCCCTGAACTCGAAGACACCTCGCGCGACATCTTGGGCAAAAATGCCTGTCAATGAGCGAGCGAGGGCACTAGACGCATTCGCTCCAAGACCGCCATCCCGACGGTATACTGCCCGGGCCCTCCCCCCAGGAGCATCTCCATCCTGTCCTGGTCGAGCAGCTTGTTGAGAAAATCTCCAACAAGCTGTTGTTTTATCGCGGTAGTCGAAACCTTTAACAGCATCCGCCCGTGCTCTGACAAGCCATCGAAGGAGCTAGCATCTCGGGCACTATGAGCACTCATGTTGGCTGAAATCGTCGCCAGCTCTAAATCCTTGGTACCTGAAGCGAAGTCAATAAATTCGCGTTGAAAGGCCTCCATCAACATCAACAAACGGGCTGACTCTTCAGTAACGAGTCGTTCGAAAAAAGCGCCTGCTGCTTCAGGGCCGGCGGGGCTCATACGCTCCAATTCCCGCAGCCATTTAGCAGCGGTGGTTGTCCGTTGGTGGTCTTGGATACGCTGCATCAATGAGGAAACAGCTGCTTGAGCATGGCCAGAACTGATAGATGCCGAAAGGTGTGCCATTAAATCTTGTGGCATAGGAACGTAACCAACCGCGTCTTTATACTCAGTCCTTATTACGTCATGAGGTTCATGCTTCGCCAAAGGGTCAATATCGAACACCATCGAGCGACTAGTTGCAGTCGGCGCAACCCCAAGCCTTACAACGTAATGAAACGCTTCGAACAGAGAAATCCGCGCGTAAATAACATCGTCTTCTGCGTTATGCCCCACTATTACTCGATGAGCGAACGGCTTGCCCACGGTTTCAAGACCGTCGTCCTTAGCATGTTGCCACCATGCGAAATCCGAGTGTGACCCGTTGAGCGTGTATTCCTTAAGCGCGGCCAATTGAGGAAGGCGAGCCAAGTCCGGAAACGAGTGAGCCAAGAAGGTTTGGGCAATGTAGGCAATAGCCCTAAGCCCTGTGTCTTTCCCTCCCAGATCGAGTTTGCCTTGAAGTGTGCCAGGGTAATAGGTTCTCGCGCAGCCAACGCTCTCAATCCTGATATCCATCCCTTTTTCCCGCATCTCGGCGACAAAAGCTTCAGCCTCCTCTGGAGAGTTAACTGCCAGCACGAACGTGCTTCCACCCTCTCCATCAGCTTTGGGGGAAAGAATTCGCGGGCTCACATAACTTATGGATTTGTCGTTGAGCCGCACTTCACTTTTAGTGGTGGCGTCCACCATCACAACTGGTTTTACCACCCCAGTCGACCTTTGGTGATCGCCGACCACACCTAGCTGTGAATTGAAGAATCTCAACTGCTCCGCGATGACCCCCGCCAAACCTGAATATGCTTCGTTGTGCTCTTCACAATAAATGCCTTTATTGGTGCGGCGTCCCCCAAGGGCGGCAGGAAACACATGCTCACGAGAGTTCGCGGCTACACCGCAGATGATGCAAGTTCTGGACACGGGAGCGACCTTTTCTGGGGAAAAAATGCACTCATAACTTATACAGCACCTATCTGAAAGGTCCAAAGCGCCCTCGGTGCCCCATCACCAGCAGTAACGCCCCGAATTCCAAAGGACATGAGTGATGAGATGCGCTGGATTACAGCCTCAAACGCTGGATAGCACTGACGCGCTATCTCGATGACGGCGTGGTGCCCATCGACAATAACTGGATCGAAGTGCGACACGAAGTCGCTCAATGAAGTTGCCCCCCCCCCGGCGGGAACCACCCGTGTCACCAGGTGAATCTAGAAGGCTGAATCAAGAGCGCCTTCGACAATGTAACGAGACACCGCAAGGTGCGGGGTACCAATCGTGAGAGGCGTACCCTTCTGGCAGCCATAGCCGGACAAGGGCTAGATAGTCGGTATGGTGAACGCATGTGAATCTGCGCAACGATCGTTAAGTTGAGCGAGCGGAAATGGCTTACACGCTCGAACCAAAATGGTAATGGAGGTGGGAACTGCGTCTTTCGACTACGCACTCGTGACCCACATGCCTCCCGGTCGATAGCAGGCACCTAACCCGACGCACTTCTCTAGGCGGAACGTGGAAATCCCGTATCGCTCCCGTCAGGGAAAGCCGTTTGTAAAAACTGCCCATGGCGGTGCGGGCGAAGGAACGAGGAAAAAGCGAACGCCATCCTGTAATGGGTTGGATAGAGGTTGGAACATCACTTCACGCGAAAGCGGGCAGACGTCCTCATGGTCTCTCTTCACACGAGAGCAGGTAGAACCCTTTCAACGGAAGGAGAGCAAATGAACGCAGAAGCATTGGCGTGTGCACCTTCCGGCACGTCGTGGGAAAGCATCGATTGGATCGCCGTACAACGTCGTGTCAAAGGGCTGTAAGCGCGTATTGTGAAGGCTGTACAAGACGGCAGGCATAACAAGGCGAGAGCCTTGCAGTGGCTGCTGACTCACTCGTTTAGCGGTAAAGCTTTAGCCGTGAAACGGGTGTCGGAAAACAAAGGCAAAAATACTCCCGGTGTAGACAAGGTCACTTGGAACACGCCTAGGGCCAAGATCGGTGCGATAGAGTCGTTCAAGCGGCGAGGCTACTCGCCGCTTCCGCTTCGGAGAGTCCTCATCCCGAAGAAAAACGGTAAGACTAGACCTCTCGGAATTCCCGCGATGAGATGCCGGGCCATGCAGGCGCTTCATTTGCTGGCTCTGGAACCGATAGCGGAAACCACCGCCGACCCGAACTCTTATGGATTCAGGCCGGAACGCTCAACGGCGGATGCCGCGGCACAGTGTTTTGGTGTGCTGTCACGAAAAGCAAACGCGGAGTGGGTGTTAGAGGGCGACATTCAAGGCTGTTTCGACAACATCAGCCATGACTGGTTGATCGCCAACATCCCCATGGATAAGGCGATTTTGCAGAAATGGCTCCAGGCCGGTTATGT
>Ga0105244_10000853_pt1 | contig 25698 bp, 15 predicted proteins | sample KBSM44metaG_FD_80423 | JGI IMG/M metagenome (GOLD analysis project Ga0105244, IMG submission 80423) | Miscanthus rhizosphere microbial communities from Kellogg Biological Station, Michigan, USA - KBS M4-4 metaG | ecosystem: Host-associated > Plants > Roots > Rhizosphere > Soil | place... | reverse complement strand
CGTCCATCTGTGCCGCGCCGGTGATCATGTTTTTGATGTAGTCGGCGTGGCCTGGGCAGTCAACGTGCGCATAGTGACGGGCGGCGGTTTCGTACTCGACGTGCGCGGTGTTGATGGTGATGCCGCGTGCTTTTTCTTCCGGAGCCGCATCGATCTGGTCGTATGCTTTAGCTTCGCCGCCGAATTTCTTCGACAGAACGGTTGCGATCGCAGCGGTCAGGGTGGTCTTGCCGTGGTCGACGTGGCCGATGGTGCCGACGTTGACGTGCGGCTTGGTCCGTTCGAATTTACCTTTTGCCATTTTAGACTCCTAACGATTTGGTGTGATTGCCCGGGCTCGCGCCCGACTGTCTGTGAATGCTGCTGAATTTTTTTGCTACTGAATTTTGCTGCGATGCCGCCATATATGCCGACGTCTTGCCTGGTACTTATGCCCTGCGAATTCTGGTGCCCTTTACGTGGATTGAACACGTGGCCTCTCCCTTACCAAGGGAGTGCTCTACCACTGAGCTAAAAGGGCTGATTGGGTACTACTATTTGATGCCCTGCCTGCGCATCTGCATTGCAACAACACTGGAGCGGGTGAAGGGAATCGAACCCTCGTCGTAAGCTTGGAAGGCTTCTGCTCTACCATTGAGCTACACCCGCGAGGTATCGTTCATTTCACTTTTGCTACTCAGTCTCACTGCAACAACTTGGTGGAGGGGGCTGGATTCGAACCAGCGTACTCATAGAGAACAGATTTACAGTCTGTCGCCTTTAACCACTCGGCCACCCCTCCGCGAGGAACCGCAGAGTATGAAGCAATTACTTTGACCTGTCAACCCTCCCGCTACGCTTGGAACGCGATATTTTGCGTCCTGTAGGATGAACCGTCTGCTTCGGGGCGAGATTTTAACTGGACCACGTGCAAAAGTGCAAGTGTTGTTTTTACGTTGAATGATTTCCTATACAATCGGTCGCAGATCGGTCCGCCGGTCGCCCCGCTTTTCGACGCCTTCGACGCTTTTCGTTCATCAACCTGCCACGCGACCCGGGAGCACCGCAGTTGAACACCACGCAGCTGTACTCCCCTGGCGCCGGCCGACGCACCGTGCTGCTCGCCAACCTGGCCCTGCTGGCCGCCTATGTGATCGCCGGCCGCCTCGGCCTGCTACTGGCGCTGCCGCCCGGCTACGCTTCCCCGATCTTCCTTCCCGCCGGCATCGCCCTGGCCGCCTGCGCCGTCGGCGGCATGCGGCTGCTGCCGGCCGTGGCGCTCGGCTCGCTGTGCGTCAACCTGGTGCCGGCCTGGCAGGGCTTCGGCGGCATCACCACGGCGGCCGTGCTCGGCGCGCTGTCGACCGGCGCCGGCGCCACGCTGCAAGCCTGGGTGGGCGCGCGCCTGTTCCGCCGCCACATCGATCCGGCGCTCGGCTCGGGGCGCGACGTGGTGCGCTTCATCCTGCTGGCCGCCAGCGTCACCGTCATCAGCTGCACCGTCTCGCTGTCGGGCATGCTGCTGGCCGGCGTGCTGCGCTCGGACGGGCTGGTGGGCGACTGGCTGGCCTGGTGGATGGGCGACACCATCGGCGTGCTGCTGGCCGCGCCGCTGACGTGGATCGCCATCGGCCGCCCGCGCGCGCTGTGGGAGCGCCGCCGCATGCTGGTGGGCCTGCCGCTGGTGCTGTCGGCCGCCGCCTTCATCGCCATCTACGTGCAGGCGGACAAATGGGAGAGCAACCAGCAACTGCAAACCTTCCGCCTCAAGGCGCAGCAGACCGGCGACCTGCTGCAGGCGCAGTTCAGCGAACACGAGCGCTTCATCTACGCCATGGCCAAGGCGCTCAACGATCCGCGCCGCACGCTGGGGGCGGACGACTTCAGCAACCTGGCGCACGGCTACCTCGACCAGCGCCCCGAGTTGCTGTCGATGGGCTGGCTGATGCCGGTGGCGGGCGCCGACCGCGGCGCCTTCGAGTCCTGGGCGCGCCAGCACGTCGCGCCGTCCTTCGAGATCCGCGAGCGCTCGCTGACGGGCGCCCTGCGCCGGTCAGCCCCGCGCCCGCGCTACTTCCCGGTCACCTTCGTCGAACCGGCCGAGGGGCGCGACTACGTCGGCCTCGACTTCCTGTCCGAGGACCAGCGCCGCGCCGCGCTGGAACGGGCGATCCAGTCGGGCCAGCCGACGGCGACGGCGCCGCTGCAGTTCGCGCGCACCCTGCCCGGCCACGGCGTGCTGCTGCTGCAGACCGTCTACCCCAACAACGCCCAGCACCAGCCGGTCGGCTCGCTGCTGATCGCGCTGCAGTTCGACGCCTACCTCGACCAGGCGCTCAAGCGCTCCGAGTTCGAGCACTTCCTGGTGCGCTTCGAGGACATGGACGACGAGACCCCGGGCCGCACCTTGCGCGACAGCCTGCAGCGCGCGCCGGCGGCGGGCGACTTCCAGCACCAGCTGCACTTCGGCGGCCGCATCTACGAACTGACCCTGGCGCCGACGCCGGCCTACCTGCAGCAGCAGCGCGGCTGGCAAAGCTGGACCGTGCTGACCTGCGGCCTGCTGCTGACAGGCTTGCTGGGCACGCTGATGCTGCTCATCAGCGGCGAGCGCGCCCGCATCCAGGCGCAGGTCAAGGACAGCACGGCGCGCCTGCGCGAGCGCGAGGCGCGGCTGCAAGCGATCCTGAACAAGGCCGCCGACGCCATCCTCACCATCGACAGCAACGGCGCGCTGATGTCGGCCAACGCCGCCGCCGGGCGCCTGTTCGGCTACACGCCCGAGCAGATGACGCGCCTGCGGCTCGAGCGCCTGATCCCGGTCGGCGTCGGCGAGGCCGACGGCCTCGACGCGGCCGGCCTGCTGCGCATGATCGCCTGCGGCGTCACGCACGACTACACCCTGACCGGCTGGCGCAGCGACGGCAGCGAGTTCCCGCTGGCGATCTCGGTGAGCGAGGTCGAGCTGCCCGACGAGCACCTGTTCGTCGCCATCCTGCACGACCTCACCGAGCAGCGCATGGCGCAGGAGCGCATCCACCGGCTGGCCCACCACGACACCCTGACGGGGCTGGACAACCGCCTGTCGCTCAACCTGCGCCTGGAACAGCTGCTGGCGCAGACGCGGCGCGCGCACGGCGCGGCGGCGGTGCTGTTCATCGACCTCGATCACTTCAAGAAGATCAACGACACCCACGGCCACCAGACCGGCGACCTGCTGCTCGTCGCCGTGGCCCAGCGCCTGCGCGAGCTGCTGCGCGAGGTCGACATCATCGCCCGCCTCGGCGGCGACGAGTTCATCGTCGTCGCCTCCGGCGGCGTCACGCCGGACGACGTCTCCAACATCGCCGTGCGCATCGTCGAGTCGCTGACCGCGCCCTACGACCTCGAAGGCAAGTCCATCCACAGCGGCGCCAGCGTGGGCGTGGCGATGTTCCCGTCCGACGGCGAGGACGGCAGCACGCTGATGCGCCACGCCGACACCGCGATGTACGCCGCCAAGAGCCAGGGGCGCGGCAACTTCCAGTTCTTCTCGGCCGAGATGAACGTCGCCACCCACGAGCGGCTGATGCTGGAGAACCGCCTGTGGCAGGCGCTCGAGCAGGACGAGTTCGAGCTGTATCTGCAGCCGCAGGTGGAGCTGGCCACGCAGCGGATCATCGGCGCCGAGGCGCTGCTGCGCTGGCACCACCCGGAACTGGGCATGGTGGGGCCGGACCGCTTCATCCCGATCGCCGAGGAGTCGGGGCTGATCCTGCCGCTGGGCGACTGGGTGCTCAAGCGCGCCACCGGCCTGCTGGCGGCGTGGCGCGGCACGCCGCTGGCGCACCTGCGGCTGGCGGTCAACCTGTCGGCGCGCCAGTGCCACGGCGCCGGCCTGCTGCCGCACCTGGACCATTTGCTGGCCAGCCAGGGCATCGATCCGGCGCTGCTGGAGCTGGAGATCACCGAATCGGCGGCGATGCAGGACCCGGAGCGCAGCCGCGCGCTGCTGGTCGAGCTGCGCTCGCGCGGCATCAAGGTGGCGATCGACGATTTCGGCACCGGCTATTCGTCGCTCAGTTACTTGAAGTTGTTCGACATCGACCGCATCAAGATCGACCGCGGCTTCGTCAAGGATATCGAGACCGATCCGGACGACGCGGTGATCGTCGCGGCGACCATCGCGCTGGCCCATTCGCTGGGGCTGGGCGTGGTGGCCGAGGGCGTGGAGACCGAGGCGCAGCGCGACTTCCTGCGTGCGAAACAGTGCGACGAGGCGCAGGGGTATTTGTTCGCGCGGCCGATGCCGGCGGCGCAATTCGAGGCGATGGCGGCAGAAGAGAGTCAACGGGACCGGTCGATCCAACCCGCCCGCCTTGAACGGTCGGCTCGCGCCGCCACTTAGGGGTCGTACCCCGTGGGGGTACAACCCCGCCTGGGGGCGCGGGTTTACGCCAAGCAGGCGCGGCGCCTAATCCGGCGTGCGGCCGATGGTCGGATCGCGCTCGATCAGCTCCAGCAACGACGCCACCACCTCCGGATCGAACTGCTTGCCGGCGCGCTCGGTGATGTAGGTCATCACCTCGGTGTGCGGCCACGGCTCCTTGTACGGCCGCTCGTGCAGCAGCGAGTCGAACACGTCGACCACGGCGACGATGCGCGCGGCGACCGGTATGTCGGTGCCCTTGAGCTGGTTCGGATAGCCGTTGCCGTCGAAATGCTCGTGGTGCCCGCCGGCGATCGCGGCGCCGTAGGTCAGGTAGCTGACGCCGTCGACCATGCCGGCGGCGCGCTCCAGGATGGCGCGCCCCACCGCCGCGTGGGTCTGCATCTCGGCGCGCTCCTCGGGGGTATGGGCGCCGGGCTTGAGCAGGATGTGGTCGGGCGTGGCGACCTTGCCCACATCGTGCAGGATGCTCGCCAGCCCGATCATCTCCAGCAGCTGCGGCGTGATCTCGTCGGGATAGGAGCCGCGCTCGGCCAGCCGCGCCGCCAGCGACGACGACAGCTGCTGCACGCGCCGCACATGGCCGCCGGTGCCGCTGTCGCGGAACTCGGCCAGGTCGGCCAGCGCCACCACGGTGGCCTCCTGCGCCTTGCGCAATTGCCCGAACATGTACAGGTTGTCGAAGGCGGCCGCGATGCGCTGGCAGAACACCTCCAGCAGGTCGCGCTGGATCTGCGCCAGGGGCCACGGCGGCGTGACCGAGATGGCCACCTCGCGGTTTTCCCGCGTGTGGATGAACAGCACGTTGGCCGGATGCTCGAACTGGCTTTTCTTTTCGGCGAAGGCCTTGGCGATGGTCGGCCACAGCGGATGGCTGGTCGGCATCAGCTCCGACTCGCTCAGCGCCGCGTAGCCGCCGGTGGCCGCCACCACGCTGGTGACGCCGGTGTCGCCCTGCATCAGGCATAGCACGCCGTCGGAGCCGACGTCGAGGATCGCGCTGACCTGATTGAGCACGCCGGAGGCGAATTCGCGCAGCGAATGGATCTGGTACAGATTGGTGGCGCCGGCCAGGATCTTGCCCAGGCCGATGCGGCTGCGCTCGAGCATGTTGAGGCTCTCGTACGCGCGCAGCGCCGAGATCACGGTGGTGAACAGCTTCTGCGTGGTCAGCTCGGTCTTGGCCTTGTAGTCGTTGATGTCGTATTCGATGATGACGCGCTGCTCGGGCGCCTGGCCCGGCTGGCCGGTGCGCAGCACCACGCGCACGATGGCGTTGTGCAGCTCCTCGCGGATGCGGCGCGCCAGTATCAGCCCGGCGTCGTCGGTCTCCATCACGACGTCGAGCAGCACCAGCGCGATGTCGGGCGTGTCGCGCAGGATCTCGAACGCCTCGCGCCCGCTGTAGGCGGAGAACAGTTCGAGCTCGCGGCCCTTGAAGCTGACGTTGCGCAGCGCCAGCCGCGTGACGGCGTGGACGTCGACGTCGTCGTCGACGATCAGCACGCGCCATTGGCGCTGGTCGGGGGCGCCCGCCCCATCCGCCGGCTGCGCCTCCTCGTCTTCCTCGATCAGCCAGTCGTCGTCTGAGGCGGTTGAATCTGTCATACACAATCTCCTGGAAGGTCCGGCGTCCGGCCGCGCCGTGTGCCTTAGCTTAGGCTAGCATAATCAGATTCCCCCCCTGTGACAAGCTCCGTGGAAGCGATAGCAACAGCGCGCCGCTTTTTACTAAACAGCGTTTTTACCGCGCTCGTCACGGGGCTCCGACTCTGATACTCTTGTCAGGCGGCGGCGGCCGCCGGTCAATATTTCAAGGACCACAACAAGGTGCCGGGACGGGCCAAACCAGGACACACAAAAGGACCATCGCCATGCAAGAAAACGCATCCGATATCGCCGGCAGGGAGTTCCTCGCCTTCACGCTCGGCTCCGAGGAATACGGCATCGACATCCTCAAGGTGCAGGAGATCCGCGGCTACGAGGCCGTCACCCGCATCGCCAACGCGCCGGAGTTCATCAAGGGGGTCATCAACCTGCGCGGCATCATCATCCCGGTGGTGGACATGCGCATCAAGTTCAACCTGGGCGAGCCGGTGTACGACCAGTTCACCGTCGTCATCATCCTCAACATCAACGGCCGCGTGGTCGGCATGGTGGTCGATTCGGTGTCCGACGTGACCACCTTGACGCCCGAGCAGGTCAAGCCGGCGCCGGAGATGGGCACGGCCTTCAGCTCCGACTACCTGATCGGCCTGGGCACCATCGACGAGCGCATGCTCATCCTGGTCAATATCGACAAGCTGATGTCGAGCGAGGAGATGGGATTGATGGAGACGGCGGCCGGCTAATTGCTGACCGGCGGCGCGTGCTCGCCGGCGGCGGCGGTGCGGCTGGGCGCCGTGCCGGTGCCGGGACCGGCGCCGGAGCAGCCGCCGCGGCTGGCGCCGGGGTCGAGGTTCTGGTAGCGGATCTCGTACTTGCCATTCGATAGTTTGTCGACCATCAGCTTGTCGTGCGCCTGCACGTAGGCGTAGCGCACGTTGGCGCGCCGCTCGACGTCGTAGACCTTGATGAACACCGCCGAGGCGTTGTTGGCGTTGTCGAGCATCAGCTGGATGTCGTCGCCGCGGTTGCCGATGGTGAAACCCTCGATGTAGCCGGAGTTGGCCGGCCACGGCTCGCCGTTGGGCGCGACCAGGGTCTGGCTGTCGTTGTCGCAATCGGGCGTGACGCCCGGCAGCACGATCTGCGACATCGCCACCACCTTGACCGGGGCCCCCTTGGGCGCCGGCGAGGTGTCGGCCTCGGGATAGAACGGCCGGTGCCCGCCGGCCCAGTCGTCGCGCTCGCGCGGTTCGGCCTTGGCGACGCGCGGCGCCTCCGCCTTGGCGCCGCCGCGCACCTTGCCGCCCAGCGCCGCCTCCAGCAGCGCCGACTCGGACGCCATCGTCCCGCCGATCCAGCCCGCCACCAGGCAGCCGGCCAGCGCGGCCCACCACTTCCATCGGCGCAGCGGCGCCGGCAACGGTTGCGGGTCGTCGACCGGCTCGGGATTCCAGCGGTCGGCGTCGTGGCGGTGCTTGTCGCCGCGCCCGTCCTCGTTGCGGGTGCTCTCGAGCCACTCGATCTCCCACTCCTCGGCGGCGATCCATTCGTCGTGCTCGCGGCGGCGCTGGGTGTCCGACAAGGTGTCGTAGGCGCTGTTGAGAATGGCCATGATGCGCGCAGCCTTCTCATCACCCGGATTCTTGTCCGGGTGGTATTTCTGGCTGAGGGCCTTGTAGGCGGCACGTATGACTTCCTGAGGCGCCATGCGCGACACTTTCAGGTTGTCATAGTGAGTGTGTATCTTTCCCATTGTTCCTAAGGCGTTAAATCGGCGCTCGATCTTGCATCATAGCCGATCTTCGCCCGCCCATCCCACCGTTCAGGCAGCGAATGCCTTTGCTTTTCCGGCCATTGTGCCATTTTGTCTACAAACGATGACTGCGGTCATGCATTGTGATGGCGTCAGGCAACGTAACGTTCTTTCCTATCACCAAGACCTTGAACAGTTCGCCCATCTCGGCCGGCGACAGCAGTTTTTGCACGGCGCCCGCCCGTGGCAGGTAATTCTTCGTGTCGGACGGGTCCGTCCGCATCAGCAGCTCGCCGATGCCGGCGCCGATCAGGAAGCCGGCCTGGTTCAGATACGCCAGCACGCCGGCGCCGGCGTCCTGCGCCGCCAGCGCCATCGCCGTGAAATCGACGTGGGCGGTGATGTCCTGCAGGCCCGGATAATAGAACGGGTCCGGATGCGCGTGATGGCGGTAGTGGCACATCAGGGTGCCGGTGGCGCGCAGGTCCAGATAGTATTCGTGCGCCGGGAAGCCGTAGTCGAACAGGAAGGCGGCGTTGGCGCCGCCGTCGCGCAGCATGCGCCCCAGTGTGGCCATGAAGCCGCAGGCCACGCCGTGCACCTCGGTGACGTAACCGACCGGCAGCTCGGCGTGGTCGGCGATCTGGCGCGCGATCTGCGCCAGCAGCGCGTCGTCGGCCGGCGCCTCGAGCCAGTCGAAGCGGCCGTCGCGCACCGTCACCCGCAGCTCCTGCCAGCCTTCCGGGTGCTTGGTGACCAGATGGACCGGCATGGCGTCGAGCACCTCGTTGCCGAAGACGACGCCGTCGAAGGCGTCCGGCAGCGCGTCGAGCCACGCCACCTGCGGGAAATCGCGCAGCCGCTCGCGCTGGCGCGCGCGCAGTTCGCCGGACAGCTCGACGATGAAATAGCGCTCGACGGCGACGCCGTCGGCGGCCAGCGCGGTCAGGACGTCGAACGCCAGCTTGCCGGTGCCGGCGCCGAATTCGAGGATGCGCGGTGCGCTTTGGGCGATAATAGCGGCTGCGACACGCGCCAGCGCGGCGCCGAACAGCGGCGTCAGTTCCGGCGCGGTTGTAAAATCGCCATCTTTGCCCAGCTTGGCGGAGCCGCCGCTGTAGTAGCCCAGATCGGGCGCATACAGGGCCAGCTCCATGAAGCGGGCGAAGGAAATCGCGCCGTCATTGCGTTCGATGTCGGCGGCGATCAGGTTCTGCAGGGCGTGGGACGCGGCCAGCGCGTCGCTAGAGGGTACGGGTAGGGACATACCGGCATTGTAGCGAATCGGCGTCCGCGCGTGATAGTGCGTGATTCCCGCGACATTTTTAACATCGACCAGACAACCATACGCATCGACCATGACCACCGCGCAGCACACTCCACACCAGGCCGCGCCGGCGACCGTTCGCGTCGCCCTCGTGACCGGCGCCGGGCGCCGCATCGGCCGCGCCATCGCGCTCGGCCTGGCGCGCGCCGGCTGGGACGTGGCGGTGCACTACCGCGCCTCGGAGGACGAGGCGCGCCAGGTGGCGGCCGACATCGTCGCGCTGGGCCGGCGCGCCGTCGCCTTGCAGTGCGACCTGTCGGACGAAGCGGCCGTGCGCGAGCTGCTGCCGCGCGCCATCGCCGCCCTCGGGCCGGTGCGCTGCGTGGTCAACAACGCCTCGCTGTTCGACTACGACAGCGCCACCGATTTCACCGCCGCCCGCCTCGACGCCCATATGCGCGCCAACGTCGCCGCGCCCATCCTGCTGTCGCAGGCGCTGCACGCGGCGACGGTCGGCGGCGGCGGCGAGCCGGCCGCCGTCATCAATCTGCTCGATCAAAAACTGTACAATCTCAATCCTGATTTTTTGTCGTACACCCTGTCCAAGGCCGCGCTGCACACCGCCACCACGATGCTGGCGCAGCAGCTGGCGCCGGCGGTGCGGGTGGTCGGCATCGCGCCCGGCATCACGATGGTGTCCGGCGACCAGACCGAAGCCGGTTTCGCCAACGCCCACCGGCAAACCCCGCTGGGCCGTTCCAGCACCCCCGAGGACATCGCCGACAGCGTCGTCTACGCCGCCTCGGCGCGCGCCATGACCGGCACCACCCTGCTGGTCGACGGCGGCCAGCACCTGATGCCGCTGCCGCGCGACGTGATGTTTTTGGCAAAATGAACTCGCCAAGTGAATAAGTAGAATTTAAATCGAAAGAAGGTAATCCCATGTTGTCCGCCCTGTTCCACCCCAGTCTGACCGACTGCCGCCGCCTGTTCCTGCGCAATTACGAAGTGCTGATCAACATCGGCGTGTACGAATTCGAGAAAAAGGGCGAGCAGAGGCTGCTGATCAACGTCGACCTGTACATCCCGCTGGCGGTGTCGACGCCGACCCACGACCAGTTGGACGAGGTGGTCGACTACGACTTCATCCGCGACACCATCGCCAAGCTGATGGCGCGCGGCCACGTGCAGCTGCAGGAAAGCCTGTGCGACGACATCGTGCGCGCGATGCTGGACCATCCGCGCGTGCGCGCCGCCCGCGTCTCGACGATGAAGCCGGACGTGTACCCGGACTGCGAAGGCGTCGGCGTCGAAGTATTCAAGATCAAGGACAACGTCTGATATGAACGCCCCACTGCATCTCCCGCAAGAACACGACGCCCCGGCCGCCGCGCCGGAGCGCGACCCGACCGACTCGCGCCGCTTCGAGCTGCTGCAAAAGAAGCTGCGCACGCAAACCGGCAAGGCGATCGTCGACTTCGACATGATCACCGAGGGCGACCTGGTGATGGTCTGCATGTCCGGCGGCAAGGACAGCTACACGATGCTCGACATCCTGATGCACCTGCGTAAAATCGCGCCGGTCAAGTTCGACCTGATCGCGGTCAACCTCGATCAAAAGCAGCCGGGCTTCCCGGAGCACGTGCTGCCGGAGTATTTCCAGAAGATCGGCGTGCCGTACAAGATCGTCGAACAGGACACCTACAGCATCGTCACCGAGAAGATCGAGCCGGGCAAGACCACCTGCTCGCTGTGCTCGCGCCTGCGCCGGGGCATCCTGTACCGCACCGCCAAGGAGCTGGGCGCGACCAAGATCGCGCTGGGCCACCACCAGGGCGACATCCTCGAGACCTTCCTGCTCAATATGTTCTACGGCGGCACGATCAAGACCATGCCGGCCAAGCTGACGGCCGACGACGGCGAGAACGTGGTGATACGGCCGCTGGCCTACTGCCGCGAGCAGGACATCGAAAAATACGCCGGCAAGATGGGCTTCCCCATCATCCCGTGCAACCTGTGCGGTTCGCAGCCGAACCTGCAGCGACAGGCGATGAAAGAGATGCTGTCGACGTGGCAGCAGAAAAATCCGCTGTGGATCAAGAGCATGTTCACCGCCATGGGCAACATCAAGCCGTCGCACATGATGGACCGCGGGCTGTTCGACTTCAGCAAGAATGAAATGCGCGAAGCCGAAGGCGCCTTCACCGGCGACATCCTGTTCGACAAGGACGAGAGCATCACGCTCGACGGCGTCAACGGCGCGTTCGCGATCCAGAGCGAAGTGCTTAAGCGCGCCCCGTAGCAAGCTGCATGCTATCGCACGACAGGCCGGCGACGATCTCCGTCTCCGGCCTTTTTTTGCTTAGAACTTCTGCGCCGTGCGCATCACCGGGTAGAGGTTGAAGCGCTCGTCCCACGACGAATGGCGGCGGGCGAAGAACTCCAGGCGCGCCTGCTGGCTTTTGTTGAACTCCGCGTCGGTGTCGAGCTTCTTCTGGAACTCGGCACGCAGCGCCGGATCGGCTTCCAGCTGCTCGCGCGCGACGTCCTCGGCCACATACTCCTCCATGTACTCCTTGCGCTCGAAGGCGTTATTGAACTCGCCCCAGGCCAGCAGCGAATCGGCGCCGCGCGGCTCGAGCATCGTCATCACCAGGCGCGCCTTGGGCTGCGCGATCGGCACGAACAGCGAACCCTTGGCCACGCTGCGGCGCTCGCGGCCCCAGTCGCCTTCGACCGCCAGCGACTGCCGGCCTTCGAACGACTGCGCGCCGAATTTGGTCTTGGTGGCGCGGAAGGTCTCCACCTCCGCCGCCATCTGGTCCGCGCCCAGCACCTTGAACGCGATGCCGTGTTGTTTCAGCTTGGCCGCCACCCTCGGCGCGTCGGCCAGCGGCACCAGATAGCCGCCCCGGGGCGCGGCCACCCGCAGATCGGGCACGATCTCGTCGCGCAGCGGCACCGTCCACACCTGCGGCTTGCTTTCGTCATAGTGGGTCATCAGGCCGCCGGACACCTCCGAATGCGCGCGCGTGTACTCATAACCGGGGAACTGGATGGTCTTGGTGTTGTAGGTGGTGCGATAGCTGAGCGGAACCTCGGCGCCGGCCAGCGCCGCGGCGCGCGCGTCCGCCTCGCGCGCCGTCTTCATCCACTGCTGGCCGTGCGCGCCGACCTGCGACAGCAGCGAGACGATGGTGTTGCGCGTGATGCGCACGCGGGTCGGATAGTCCTTCCACGAATGCGTCTCGACCAGCATCGCGAAGCGATTACGCATCGGGAAGTAGCCGGTCGAAAAACGCGGCGCCGGCATGCTGTCGACAAAGCCGGACGTCGGATCGTCGTTGACCGCGAACGAGATGTAGTACGGCTTCGGGTCCGAGCCCTGCGCCGTGAGGTCTGCCATCACGGCGGTCCGCAGCGCCAGGCCGGCCTGCTTGAGCTCTTCGTCGCCGCCATGCACCGGCTCGACCTGGATCGAGACGTCCGGCTGGAACTTGGCGCCGTCGGTCACGTGCAGGTCGATGTAGGCCAGCGGGTCCCAGGCGTTCACCAGCGCCAGCATGGACTGCATCTCCGGCGCGTCGGCCTTGACGTAGTCGCGATTGAGGTTGTAGTTCTGCGCCGTGGTGCGCCAGCCCATTTCGACCGGGCCGCGCTGGTTCGGCCGGTTCCATTTGCCGAAGCGCTCATGGCCGTCGACGTTGAACACGGGGACGAACAACAGCACCTGCTTGTCCAGCGCGCGCGGGGCGGCCTTGTTCTCCAGCGCCTCGCGCAGCGCCAGGAAGCCGGCGTCCTTGCCGTCGATCTCGCCGGCATGGATGCCGCCCTGCACCAGCAGCACCGGCAGGCCGCGCTTTTTCGCCTGCTCGGCGGTCAGCGCGCCGGTGCGCGAGACGGCCAGCGCCAGCATCGGGCGCCCTTCCGGCGTGCGGCCGAATTCGAAGCACCGCACCTGTTTCGGATACGCCTTCTGGAAGCGCGCGCACAGGTCGACCACCTCGTCGTAACGGCCGGTGTTCTGGAAGCCGGATCGCTCTGCGATGGTGCTCAGGGAAGGCGACGGCGCGGCGGCCAGCGCGGCGCCGGTGGTGGTGGTGACGGAGGTGGCAAAGGCAAGCAGTATGGCGGAACGGATCATGGACGAACTTCCAGCGTGGGGTTGATCGACCGGTGCCTGCGCCGGCACCGGGTACGCTGGAAATTATAGACGGCTTTGCGCGCTAGCGATTGCGGATCGCTATTTCCCTGACCTGGGGACGGACCAGGGTCATGGCGCCGGCAACGGGGGCCGAGCCGGCGCGCGCGCGGTTGAACATCGGCTGCGCCGGGCAGATGCCGCTCTCGCGGTAGCTGAGCGCCGTCGACAGCAACCGCTCGGAGGTCTCGCCCAGCGCGTGATCGAGATCGTCGCCGGCCCGGCAGGTCGGCTGGAAGCCGTCGGCGTAGTCACCGAAGCCCTTGTGGTTCGCGCCCTGCATCTGGATCGCGAAGTACGTGGTGCCGCAGTTATTCGCCGGCACGAAGCCGTACGGCTTGCCGCAGGTGTCGCCGCCGATCAGATTGACTTCCACATCGATGCCGCGCAAGCCGTTGATCACCGACTCGCTGGCCGAGCAGGTGCCCGGCGTGGTCAGGATGGTGACGCGCTTGAGCCCCAGATAAGGCAGCGCCGCGCCGCCGGCCAACTGCGACGACTTGAAGCCGTAGGCCTTGGTGCGGAACATATCCGGCGCCTGCGGCGTGGTCTTGTCGTTGTATTGCAGCTGCTCGAAGATCTTGCCGCTGGTGGCGGCAGGCCCGGCGATCATGTACGCCAGTTCGTTGGCCACGGCCAGGTAGCCGCCGCCGTTGTAGCGCATGTCAAGCACCAGGTCGACGATGTTGGCCGCCTTGAACGTACCGATCGCCTTCGCCAGTTCGCTCTCGGACAGCTGGTTGTGGTCATCGAACTGCAGGTAGCCGACCTTGCCGGTCGGCGTGTCGATGGTCTTGACGTTTTGCACCGGCGGATTGCTCACCTGCCTTGCGGCCAGGTTGACCGTCAACGGCACGCCGGCGCGCGTCAGTACCAGATTGTGGGTCTCGCCGGCGGTGGCCGGGAACAGGCCGGCGTTGAGGCGCGCGACGCCATCGCTGGTGTTGTCGGTGAGCGCGACGCCATCGACGGACGATAGGCCGTCGCCGCGCCGCAGGCCGGCCAACGCCGCAGGCGACGCCGGCGCCACCATCGCCACCGCCCACACGCGGGGCGCCGCCGGGTCGGCGTTGCGCGCCCACGTCACGCCATAGCCGACCTCCGTGCCGGAACTCGACAACCCGTCCCACGCCTCGGTCGAATAGGTGAAGTGGAAGCGGTCCTTTGCCCTGCCGGAGGCGGTGGTCGCAAACGTCTTGTAGTCGTCGAAAAAATCCACCGCGCGCGTGTAGTCTTCCAGCCGCAGACCGCTGGGCAGCTCGCGGTACCACAGATAGGTCTCGCCGTAGAAGGAGCGCAGCCACTTCAACTCGTCCATCAACGAGCCTTGCGCGTCGGCGCTGCCCGGGCGGGGATACTCGCAGCGATTGAGCAGCGCCAGCCAGTCGGGCGGATTATTGGGATCGATCACCGGGGGCCCCACCGGCGGTGTCGGCGGGATCGTTGGATCGACGGCGGGAGGCGTCGGCGTCACCACCGGCGGGGCGACGACGACCGGCGGGGTGGGGTTGGCGGCGGGCGTGTCGCCACCGCCGCCGCCACCGCACGCGGACAGCAGCGCCAGCGACGTCGCGGCGGCCGCCGCCAAGAGCATGGAATGTTTTTTCATGGGAACATTATAAACGGCCACGACGCCAGGGATGCCAGTAAAACAACATATTTTACAATTCACGCCTGCAGGTCGGCATCGTCGCGGAACAGGCCGGCCAGCCAGGCGGCGAAGACGTTCAGTCGCGGCGATGCCATGCGGCCCTGCGGATACAGCAGCGAGATGGGCATCGGCGTCGGCGGCATGTCCGGCAGCACCTCGACCAGCGCGCCGCTGGCCAGCAGGTGGCGCACCTGGTAGCGCGCCGCCTGGATCAGGCCCATGTCCTGCAACGCGCAGATGATATAGGCGTCCGGATCGTTGACCGCGATGGCGCCGCGCACCGGCATCGTCACGACGCTGCCGTCGGCGACGAAATCCCAGTCGAACGGACGGCCGGTGCGGCCGGAAAAATGCGTCACGCCGCGATGCGCGCGCAGATCCTCCAGCGTGCGCGGCACGCCATGGGCGGCCAGGTAGGCCGGCGAGGCGCACGTCAGGAAACCCATGCTGCCGATGCGCCGGCCGATCATCGACGAATCCTGCAGGTCGCCCACGCGCAGCGAGCAGTCCAGCCCTTCGCGCGTCAGATCCTTCACCTGCTCGCTCAGCGAGATGACCAGATCGATCTCCGGATAGTCGCGGCAAAAAGCGCCGATGTGCGGCATCACCAGATTGCGGCCGACGGCGCCGGGCAGTTCCACCCGCAGCCGGCCTTTCGGCGTGGCGGCGCTCTGGCCGCGGAAGGTGCCCTCGGCGTCGTCCACCGCCTGCAGGATATCGAGGCATTTTTTGAAGTAGTCGGCGCCGTCCGCCGTCAGCGACAGGCGGCGCGTGGTCCGCTGCAGCAGCTGGGTGCCGAGAAACGCCTCCAGTTTCTTGATCGTCGCCGTCAGCGCGGCACGCGGCAGGTCCAGCGTTTCGGCCGCCTTGGTGTAGCTATTGGCCTCGACGATGCGCACAAACACCTGCATGGCTTTCAAACGGTCCATGATTGTTCATATAAAGTGAAAAGTATGGGGGCATTATGCCCTAATTATCTTTGCCGTCGTTTTGCCTACACTGGGCTCATCGAAATTCCACTTCTGGAGCCATCATGAACAAAACCTCGGAAACCGACATCAGCCCCGGCATGGTGCTGTTGCTGGCCGCCGCGACGGGCCTGATCGTCGCCAACCTGTATTACGCGCAAACGCTGGTCGGCCCGATCAGCGCCGCCACCGGCCTGTCGGCGCAGGCGGCGGGGCTGATCGTCACGTTGACACAGATCGGCTACACCCTCGGTCTGCTGTTCGTCGTGCCGCTGGGCGACCTGCTGGAAAACCGCCGCCTGATCTTCAGCGGCCTGCTGTTTACATCGGCGATGCTGGTGCTGGCCGCGTTCAGCACCAGCGCGTGGATGTTCCTGAGCGCCGCGCTGGGCATCGGCCTGGGCTCGGTGGCGGCGCAGATCATCGTGCCGTTCGCCGCGCACCTGTCGAAGGAATCGACGCGCGGCCATACGGTGGGCAAAGTGGTCAGCGGCCTGCTGCTGGGGATCATGCTGGCGCGCCCGGTCGCCAGCCTGGTGGCCGACGCCAGCAACTGGCACGTGGTGTTCGGCGGCGCCGCGCTGATCGTACTGGCCGTGGCGCTGGTGCTACGCGCCAAACTGCCGCTGCGCGTGCCGGCCTCGAACATCACCTATCCGGCGCTGATGGCGTCCCTGTGGCACCTGTTCCTGCGCACGCCGCTGCTGCGCCGCCGCGCCGCCTACCACGCCGGCCTGTTTGGATCGTTCAGTTTGTTCTGGACCGTCACGCCGCTGATGCTGGCCGGCCCGCAGTTCCACCTGTCGCAGACCGGCATCGCCATCTTCGCGCTGGTCGGCATGGCCGGCGCGGTGGCCTCGCCGATCGCCGGACGCCTGGCCGACGCGGGCCATACCCTGATGGCGACGGCCGCCGCGCTGGCGCTGGGGGTGGTCGGCTTCGCGTTGCCGATGATCGCGCCGGAATCGCGCAACATCGGCCTGGCGATACTGGTGGTCGCCTCGATCGTGCTCGATATGGGCGTGGCGGCCAACCTGGTGCTCGGCCAGCGCGCCATCTTCACCTTGGGCGCGGAGGTGCGCAGCCGCTTGAACGGCGTGTACTTCGCGTTGTTCTTCGCCGGCGGCGCGCTCGGTTCGGCGCTGGGCGGCTGGATGTTCGCCACGCACGGCTGGCATGCGGCGCTGCTGACCGGCATGGCCTTCCCGGCCCTGGCCCTGGCGTATTGGGTGACGGAGTATGCGGGGCATGGCGCCGCGCGGCGCGAGGTGGCCTGAATGGGGACCGGGGCGGCGCAGGGCGGATTAGCCGGAACGGCGTAATCCGCCACTGCGTCAGGAGCCGAAATGGTAGTTCAGCTCCACCCATCCTTGACGTCCAACCGGGCTGTAATTCCCGACCGGATAATACGGCCACCCGCCACTGGTATCGCTCTTGACCTTGTTGAACAGGTTATTGACCGCCACCGAAATGGTGGCCTGGGGATTCAAGCGATACACCACGCTCGCGTTGACCAACGTCGTCGGCGTCAGATACGCCTCCCCCGCGCCGTTGGGCACCTTGCTATAGCGCTGCAGGAACAAGGTGTTCGACCACTTCTCCAGATTCCACGTCACACTCGCATTGAGCTTGTCGCGCCAGTCAGGGTTGGTCAAATCATGCAGATCGTCGTTCAACGGATCGCCGGCGAACTGGCGTGACTTCTTGTCCAGGGTCTTCGAATAATTCAGCTTCGAAACGAGCACCCCCCAGCCCGTGGTGCGCAGCACATGCTTGACGCTGACATCGATGCCGTTCACGCTGGTGGACGCGGCGTTGATTGGATTGACCGTGATCTGGCGGATCTCGCCCGGCTTGTTAAGCGCCGTAAGCGGATTGCGTTCGATACGGGCGATGACGTCGGCGCAAGTCGGCGACGTCAGGTCGCCGGCCATGCGGCAATCCGACTCGTCGCGCAGCAGCTTGTCGGCGCTCAGGTTGGTCACCAGATCGTCGATCTTGATGTTCCAGTAGTCCAGCGACACGTCGAAATCGGCGCTGGGCGACCACACCAGGCCAAGACCCGTCGAACGGCCCCGCTCCGAGCGCAGATCCTTGCTGCCGTTCTGCACGTAGTCCGATCCCGGCGAGACGTTGGCGAACTCGCAGTCGGCCACCGGCTGGCCGGCCTTCGCGCAGCGGTAGTAGTCCGTGGTGGACGAATAGTAGCCGGTGCCGCGCGCCTTGAAGATGTAGTTCATGTCCGGCGCCCGGAAGCTGGTGGCGTAGTTACCGCGCACCAGCACCTGCTTGACGGGACGCCATTCCAGGCCGCCGTTATAGGTGGCCTTGCCGTCGTCGCGGCCGGCGTAGCTGTAATGGTCGTAGCGTCCGGCCACGGTGGCCGACAACTGCGGCAGCAGCGGCACATTCGCCTCCACCCCCAACGCGTAGCGCTTGCGGGTGCCGGCGGTGACGTCGGCCGGCGGCGCCAGGTTGAAGTAGCCCTGGTTGATGCGTTCATCGGGACGGTTCGAGAAACCCTGCTTGCCCACCTCCGCCACCGTCGCCAGCCTGACCGGACCGGCCGGCAGCGCGAACGCCTCGCCGTTGGCGGACAAGCTGAGGGTATTGGTCCACGACTTGTCGTCGCTTTGCGTGAAGCCGGTGATGCTGTCGAATTCGGCCGGCGTCAAACGGCGCGTGAGGCGCGACTGGTCGGGCGCGAAGATCGCCACGCCGTCGGCGTCGACGCCCAGTTGCGGGCCGAGGAAGAACCTGTCGATATTGGCCAGCGCGCGCGGCGCCTTGGCCTGGCTCTTGTAGAGCGACGCCGTGTAGGCCGCTTCGTACTGCCAGCTGCCGGCGAGCTGCCCCTTGGCGCCGAACGACAGCGAACTGGCCTGGTCGTCCCAGGTGCGGTTGTAGCGATCGACCCCGCCCATTTCCTCGGGCGAGATGTATTTGTTCCACGCCTCGTAGTTGCCGGTGTTCTGGTTGACGAAATAGGCGTCGGTGAGCGAGCGCGAGGTCCACGACGGGCCGCGCGTGTTGTTCGAGCTGCGATTCTGGCCGTACAGCGCCTCGATGAACAAGGTCGTGGACGGCGAGAGCTCGTAGTTGGCGCTGCCGAACACGTTCTGGCTGCTGTTCTTGGTCTGCGTGGTCCAGTAGGTGGGACCGACGTTCGGGCTGGCGCAGTAGCTGCCCGTCCTGGCGGTGTACTTGACGGCGCTGCCGTTGAAGACGTCGCCCAGGCCGGCGCAGGCGTCGCCCAGATCGACATAGCGTCCGCTGCTGACATTGCGGCGGCCCAGGATCGAGGTGGGCGCCACGCCGGTGCGGGTGCCCATGAAATCGCGGTCGCGGCTCCACAGCGGATCGCGCTCCAGCAATTCGACGCTGAACAGGGTATTGAGTTTGTCGAAGCTATGGCCGCCGGTGAACTGCAGGCGCTTGTCGCCGCCGCCGCCACGCGAGGTGCCGCCGGCTTTCAGATTGATATCGTAGCCGTCGGCCTGTTTTTTCAGGATGATGTTGACCACGCCCGCGATCGCGTCCGAGCCGTAGACGGCGGAGGCGCCGCCGCTGAGGATCTCGATGCGGTCGACGACGCTCGACGGGATGTTGGCCAGATTGGTGAAGTTGACCGTGCCTTCATAAGCGATCGGGAAGTCGGCCATGCGGCGGCCGTTGAGCAGCACCAGCGTGTGGTTCGGACCCAGGCCGCGCAGGCTGATGGCGTTGGCCGACGGCGTGAAGGTGTTGCCGTAGTCGGCACCCTGCGTGAAGCCGCTGTTCTGCGACTGGTTGCTCAAGGCGTCGAAGACGTTGCGGTAGCCCTGCTTGGTGATGTCGTCGCCGGTGATGACGGTGACGGCGGAGGGGCCTTCGAGCGTGGCGCGCGGAATGCGCGAACCGGTGATAACGACTGCGGGCGGGCTCAGGGTCTCCGAGCCCGCCACCTGCGCGCTGGACGAGCCGGCAGCGCCGCACAACAGCGCGATAGCGCCTGCCGCCAGCGGATTCAATTTAAATTTTGTTTGCACTGAAGTGGTCCGGTAAGAGATGGGGTGCCATCTTATCAACCGCCGGATCGGGAATGAACGAACGAATTCGCACAAGCTTATGCATTATTTTGGTGCGTGGTCCGGAACCGCAGCGCCACTGCTCTACAATCTCCCTTCGCGCATCCCACCGGAGACATTCATGACCACATCCGCCAGCGCCGGCCCCAAATGGGGCATGGCCATCGATCTCGAACGCTGCATCGGCTGCCACGCCTGTTCGGTCGCCTGCAAAGTCGAAAACTCCGTCTCGCTCGGCCACTTCCGCACCAAGGTGTATTACTACGATTTCGCCGCGCTCAATCCCTACAACCAGCAGCCGACGACCAAACGCGCCTTCCTGCCGACGCTGTGCATGCAGTGCGAGGACGCGCCCTGCCTGGAGGCCTGCCCCACCGACGCGATCACGCGCGGCGCCGACGGCATCGTGCGCATCGACGATGCCGTCTGCGACCGTAGCCGCGACTGCATCAAGGCGTGCCCGTATGGCGCCATCCACATCGACCCGGTCGCCGAAGTGGCCGACAAATGCGATTTCTGCTCGCACCGGCTGGCCGCCGACATGGAACCGGCCTGCGTCGAAGTGTGCCCCGCCGAGGTCTTCGCGTTCGGCGACTTGAACGACCCGGCCAGCAAGGTCAGTCTGTTCCACGCCAAACACCGCGCGCAGACGGCGCCCCTCAAGCCCGAGGAAAAAACCCGGCCGCTGGTGGAGTACCGGGGGCTGGGCGGCGTGGTGCCGCGCGCGATGGAGCGCAAGATCCCCAAGGGCCGCAGCCACGACCCGTTCTCGTACGAGGTCGAGACCTGGGATCAACTGAAGTCCGAGTTCCCGCCGGCCGCGCCGCATGTCAACAAACGGCGGGGAGGCTGACATGGATCGTCGTGGATTCATCAAAAGCGGCATCGGCTCGATGGCCACCTTGGGTTTGGGCGAGACCATCCTGCTCACGCCCAACGCCGCCGGCGCCATGAACTACCGGCCGGTCGCCGATGGCCGCCAGCGCAAGGTCAAGAACGATTACCGCAGCGCCAGGCGCGTCACCAGCGTATGCCTTAACTGCTCGACGGTGTGCGGCATCGAGGCCTTCGTCCAGGACGGCAAGGTGATCAAAATTCGCGGCAATCCGCTCGACCCGAACATGGGCAGCCACATGACCTGCGCCAAGGGCCAGTCGGGGCCGACGATCAACGACTATCCGGAGCGGCTGCTGTATCCGCTGAAAAGGGTGGGCGCGCGGGGCGAGGGCAAATGGCAGCGCATCAGTTGGGAGCAGGCGTACACCGAAGTGGCCGAGCGCATCAAGGCCAGCATCGCCAGCGGCCATCCGGAGCGGGTCGCGCTGCACCAGGGCCGCTCGCGCATCGACGCCGAGATCAACCGCTTCCTGGGCGCGATCGGCACGCCGGTGCAACTGAACCACCGGGCCCTGTGCTCATCCAACAAGCGCGCCGCCAATTACGTCTCGCTCGGCGAGACCGACTGGGAATCGATCGACGCCGAACGCTGCAAATACTTCCTCAACTTCGGCGCTAATTTCTACGAAGCGCACCAGGGCGGCCTGCACCTGGTCAGCCGCGTGGTCAAGGCGCGCTTCGACCATGGCGCCAAGCTGGTCACCTTCGATGTACGCCTGTCCAACACGGCCGGCCGCAGCGACGAATGGCACCAGCCCTTCCCCGGCACCGAGGGCGCCGTCGCGCTGGCGATGGCGCACGTGATCATCCGCGAAAACGAAATCGACCACGACTTCGTCGCCCAATTCGTCCAGCCAGGGTTGGAGACGATGCGCGCCTGGCTGGCCACCTGCACGCCGGCGTGGGCCGCCAAGCTGTCGGGAATCGCCGCGCGCGACATCGAGCGCCTGGCGCTGGAGTTCGCGCGCCTGCGGCCGGCCGTCGCCGCCTTCACCAACCGTGGCACCGGCGCCCACTACAACGGTTTCAATGCCGAACGCGCGGTGGTGATGCTCAACGCGCTGGTCGGCTCGATCGCCAAGCCGGGCGGCTATTGCTATGGGCTCGATGAGAAGCTGTCCGCAGCGCGCTATCCGCAGCCGCAGCCGGTGCCGCCAGCGCCGAAGATCCGTACCGACCTGGAAGATCCGCCGGAATGGCCGCTGGCGAACCGCTGGCAGAAGATGAAGGTCGGCCAGATCGTCTACGACTACCTGCGCCAGGGCCGCGCGCGGCTGGACGTCTACCTGAGCTACACGCTGGGCTCGCCAATGACCTGGCCCGAAGGCCGCAGCACCACCGTCGAAGTGCTGCTGGACGAGAAGCTGATCCCTTTCCACGCCTGCTCGGACGTGGTCTATTCGGAGATGGCGCACTACGCGGACCTGATCCTGCCCGACGCCACCTACCTGGAACGCTGGGGCATGGACATCCGCAACAACCTGGAGCTGACCCACTACGTCGCGCTGCGCCAGCCGCTGACGCCACCGCCGGGCGAGGCGCGCAGCTTCGCCGACGTGCTGTTCGAGATCGGCCGCCGGCTCGGTCCCGAACAGGCCAAGTACTTCCAGTTCGGCGGGCACGAGGACTTCGTGCGCGCGCAGTGCGCCAAACTGCCGACGACAGGTCCGGACGGACGGCAATTCAAGGACGGCTTCGAGTATATGAAGCACTACGGCGTGTTTGTCGACCGTTCGCAGCCGAAGCCCTACCAGGTCTATCAGAAGCCTTTGAGCGACAAGCAGCTGGACGGCAGCCGCACCGATGCCGGTACCGGAGTGATCTACCGGCCCAACGACAAAGGCAAGGAAGTCGCCGTGGGTGTGAGGATCGGCGACGCCGCGGTACGTGGCTTCACCACGCCGTCGCGTAAGTTCGAGGTGCACGCGCCGGAGATCACGCAGGTAGCCAGGACGCTGGGCATCGTCGACGACGGACTGCCGACATTCGCGCAGATTCCTTCGCATCGCAACCTGCCGCCGGACCGCTTCATCCTGACCACGTTCAAGTGGAATGTACACACGCAGGCGCGGACCGCGTCGCAAAAATACCTGACGGAGATCGTGCACGACAATCCGATGTGGATCAATGCCGGGGTGGCCAAAAAGATGGGACTCAAGAGCGGCGACATGGTGGAGCTGACCACATACCGTCCGCGCTCCGGGCCGGCCGACAAGGCGGAGCAGCAGGCCTATCGCGGCACCGGCGAGAAAATCGGCTCGGCGCGGATGCGGGTGTTCGTCACGCGCGGCATCCACCCGCGCGTGGTGGCGGTGTCGAACTCGGTGGGCTGGATCAGCGGCGGGCGGGCCAGCGAGGGACGTAGCGGGCGCAGGGTCGAGGTGGCCGCGCGCGGCATCGCGCCCGACGCGGCCAAGGGTTTCGGGCCGGCGCCGGCGCTGGACGATCTGAATGCGGGAGTGTGGTGGGACGAGAAGAACGGCGGCAAGGGCAACGGCGTCAACATCAACGCGCTGCTGCCGATCAACCCGCAGCCGCTGGTGGGCATGCAGGCTTGGTTCGATACCGTGTGCTCGCTGCGTAAGGTGTAGGGCGGATTAGGCGGAACGCCGTAATCGGCCATGCATGCGCCGCTTGTGACGCATGCATGGCCGATTACGCTTCGCTAATCCGCCCTACGTGTTTCAGACGTATTTTCAGCGGTGTTTCCGATGATGCGTCAGGCAGCGTGCGTGTGGCTATCGACCGGCACCGGCGCGACCGGTTTGCCGAAAGCGGCCAACAGCGTCGCCTCCTTCTGCTTGGCCGACTTCAGGTGGCGCTCCTTCACGTGGCCATAGCCGCGGATATCCTCGGGGATGCTGGCGATGGCCACCGCCTGCGCCAGGTTCTCCGCCGTCAGCTTCGGCAGCAGCGAGGCCACCGTCTGACGATACTCGCCGATCAACGCGCGCTCCATCTTGCGCTCGGCCGTGTAACCGAAGACATCCAGCGCCGTGCCGCGCAAGCCTTTGAATTTGGCCAGCACGCCGAACGCCTTCATCATCCACGGGCCGAATTCCTGCTTGATCAACCGCCCCTGCGCGTCATGCTTGGCCAACAGCGGCGGCGCCAGGTGGAACTTGAGCTTGATGTCGCCCTCGAACATGCCGGCGATCTTCTGCTGGAACGCGCCGTCGGTGTACAGGCGCGCGACTTCATACTCGTCCTTGTACGCCATCAGCTTGTAGTAGTAGCGCGCCACGGCCTCGCCCAGGCGGGTCGACTTGCCCAGCTTGGCCTCCTCGGCGCGCACCTGGTCGACGAATGCCTTGTACTGCTGCGCATAGTCGGCGTTCTGATACGCGGTCAGCAGCTCGACGCGGCGGTTGACGATGTCGTCCAGCGTCTGGGTGCGCTTGAACTCGATCACTTTCGCCGGCGTCGTCAGTTTGGTGACGGAACCCAGATCGTGCGCGGCGGTTCGGCCCCAGTGGAAGGCGGCCTTGTTGAAGTTGACCGAGATCGCATTCAACTCGATCGCCTTGATGATGGACGCTTCGCTCAGCGGCACATGGCCCTTCTGGAACGCGTAACCCAGCATGAACATGTTGGTGGCGATCGAGTCGCCCATCAACGCGGTGGCGATCTGGCCGGCGTCGACGAAGTCCACGTGGTCGTTGCCGCAGGCGCGCACGATCTCGCCGCGCGAGCCGGCGTCCGGGAACTGCCAGTCCGGATTCTTGACGAAAGCGGCGGTCGAGGAACCGGTCGAGTTGATCATCGCGTGCGTGCGTCCCTCGCCCATGCGCGACAGGGCGTCGCGGCTGGCGGTGACGATCAGGTCGCAGCCGATCACCAGATCGGCGCTGCCGGTGCCGACGCGGGTCGAGTGCAAATCGGCCTGGTTGTCGGCCAGGCGCACATGCGACATCACCGGACCGCCCTTTTGCGCCAGTCCGCTCATGTCCAGCACGATGGCGCCCTTGCCTTCGACGTGCGCCGCCACGGCCAGGATCTGGCCGACGGTCACCACGCCGGTGCCGCCGATACCGGTGATCAGGATGCCATATGGCGTATCCGTCGACGGCAGCGACGGCATCGGCAGCACAGCGGCCGGAGAGTCGCCGGTGGCCGCCTTCTTCGGCTTCTTCAGCGCCCCGCCTTCGACCGTCACGAAACTCGGACAGAAGCCGGTGGTGCAAGAAAAGTCCTTGTTGCACGACGACTGGTTGATCTGGCGCTTGCGCCCCAGCTCCGTCTCCAACGGCTCCACCGACAGGCAGTTCGACTGCACCGAGCAGTCGCCGCAGCCTTCGCAGACGGCTTCGTTGATGACGGCGCGCTTGGCTGGATCGGGATATTCGTTGCGCTTCCGGCGGCGGCGCTTCTCGGACGCGCAGGTCTGGTCGTAGATCATCGCCGACACGCCCGGCTTGTCGCGCAGTTCGCGCTGCACGTCCATCAATTCGCTGCGGTGGCGCACGGTGACGCCTTCCGCCCATTTGTAATCGGACGGGTATTTTTCCGGTTCGTCGGTAACGACGATGATCGGCGTCACGCCTTCGGCCGCGATCTGGCGCGAGATCATGCCCGGGTCGAGCGGACCGTCGAAGGCCTGGCCGCCGGTCATGGCCACGGCGTCGTTGAACAGGATCTTGTAGGTGATGTTGACCTTTGCCGCCACCGCCGCGCGGATCGCCAGTATCCCGGAGTGGAAATAGGTGCCGTCGCCCAGGTTGGTGAAGACGTGCTTCTCGTTGGTGAACGGCGCCTGGCCGACCCAGGTCACGCCTTCCGCGCCCATGTGGGTGAAGGTGGCGGTTTCGCGGTCCATCCACAGCACCATGTAGTGGCAGCCGATGCCGGCCAGCGCGCGCGAACCTTGCGGCACCTTGG
>Ga0105244_10000852_pt1 | contig 25714 bp, 16 predicted proteins | sample KBSM44metaG_FD_80423 | JGI IMG/M metagenome (GOLD analysis project Ga0105244, IMG submission 80423) | Miscanthus rhizosphere microbial communities from Kellogg Biological Station, Michigan, USA - KBS M4-4 metaG | ecosystem: Host-associated > Plants > Roots > Rhizosphere > Soil | place... | reverse complement strand
TGAGCCTGGAAAACAACCTGCAGATCTCCAACGCTGCCGGCGATCCTTTCCTGGATTCGGTCAAGCTGACCTACGGCAATGGCGGCTTCTCGCAGCTGACCCCTGGCCGCGATTACAGCAACGCGAACAGCCTGTACGTGCGCAACACCATCTACGGTTCCGGCTACGGCAAGACCCCTAGCGTGGAAGACGAGCTGAAAGGCTTCAAACTGGTGGCCAACATCCAGTCGTCGGGCGCGCTGGAAAAAATGTTCTCGAGCTTCGACGTCGGCGCCAACTACAGCGACCGCACCAAGAACAAGCACCAGCCTGAAGGCAACATCAACCTGAAGGGTGCGCCGACCACCATTTCGTCCGACCTGTTCTACCAGTCGGCCAACCTGGGCTTCGCCGGCGCCGGCACCATCCCGACCTGGAACGTACCAGCCGTGGTGGACAAGTACATGGTGTTCGCCCCGACCGACACCCAAGGCTACCTGATCGCCAAGACTTGGGAAGTGAGCGAGAAAATCACCACCGCCTTTGCCAAAGCGAACATCGAAACTGAACTGGGCAGTGACGTCAGCCTGCGCGGTAACGTGGGTGTTCAAGTGCAGCGCACCGACCAGTCGTCGGCGTCGCGCTGGTACGACAACACCACCGGCGCAATCAAGCCGGTCAACGACGGCAAAAAATACACCGACGTGCTGCCTAGCCTGAACCTGGCGTTTGGCCTGGACAACCAGCAGACCGTGCGCATGGCGCTGGCCAAGCAACTGGCGCGTCCACGTGTCGACCAGCTGCGTTCGGCGCTGGACTTCGGCATCGACACCGCCAAGCGTGAGCCAGGCGGCAGCGGCGGCAACGCCCGTCTGGACCCATGGCGCGCCAAGGCCTTCGACATCTCGTACGAGAAGTACTTCGACAAGAAAGCCTACTTCGCGGCGGCGGCGTTCTACAAGAAGCTGGATACCTACATCTTCACGCAGACCCAGTCGTATGATTTCAGCGCCTACGTTCCACCTGGTTCGGTTGGCTCGGCTCCGACCTTCCCGCTGCACACCGCGATCGGTAACTACACCGCGCCGTACAACGGCAACGGCGGTAACCTGAAGGGTGTAGAGCTGTCGGCTTCGCTGCCGTTGAACATGATCAGCAAGGCGCTGGACGGTTTCGGTGTGAGCGCAAGCACCACCTACACCGACAGTAAGATCACTATTGAAGATCCGAGCGGCAGCATCGGCCAGCACATCCCGCTGCCAGGTTTGTCGAAGCGCGTCAGCAACCTGACCGCCTACTACGAGAAAGACGGCTTCGAAACCCGTATCTCGCAGCGCAAGCGTTCGGACTTCGTCGGTGAGATCGGCAACTTTGCCAACGACCGCGCCCTGCGTTATGTGGTGGGTGAAAACGTGATCGACTTCCAGATCGGTTACACCTTCAACGCGGGCACCTTCAAAGGCATGGGCTTGCTGCTGCAAGTGAATAACCTGCGTAACGCGGCCTACGAAACCTACAACGGCGACCGCAGCCAGCAGCTGGAATACCAGAAGTACGGCCGCACCGTGCTGGCTGGTGTGAACTACAAGTTCTAAGCTGATTCTGCGTCAAACAAAAATGGCGTCCTTCGGGACGCCATTTTTTTTACTACTGCTTGCTGATTACTTCTTCTCGGCCGCTGCGAGGGCGGCGTTTTGCTGGTCCAGCCAGGTCTTCAGCGGCGCGAAGTATTCGAGCAGCGCGTTGCCGTCGATTTTGTCTTCACCCGAAATCGCCTTCAGCGCTTCCGGCCACGGCTTGCTGGCGCCCAGTGCCAGCATCTGCTGCAGCTTGGCGCCGGCCTTGGCGTTGCCGTACACCGAGCAGCGGTTCAGCGGGCCGGTGTAGCCGGCTTCGCGGCACAGCGCGCGGTGGAACTGGAACTGCAGCAGGTCGGCCAGGAAGTAGCGCGCGTACGGCACGTCGGCGGCGACGTGGTACTTGGCGCCGGCGTCGAAGCCGGTACTGTCGTTGCCCGGCACCGGACGCTTCATGCCCATGTACTGCTCGCGCAGCTGCCACCAGCTCTTGTCGTAGTCGGCGGGCTTGGTCTTGCCCGAGTAGACGTCCCAACGCCATTTATCGACCGTGTAGGCGAACGGCAGGATGGTTACCTTGCTCAGCGCGCGCTCCAGCAGTTGCGGGATATCGGCGGTGACGTCAGGCTCCTGGTCCATCAGGCCAATCTGCTTCAGGTAGGCCGGCGTGATCGACAGCGCCACGGTGTCGCCGATGGCTTCGTGGAAGCCGTCGTTGGCGCCATTGCGGAACAGGAAAGGCTGCTTGCCGTAGCCGAGGAAGTAGTACACGTGACCCAGCTCATGGTGGATCACGGTGAATTCTTCGGCGGTCGGCTTGATGCACATCTTGATGCGCACGTCGTCCTTCTCATCGATTGGCCAGGCGGAGGCGTGGCATACCACTTCGCGGTCGCGCGGCTTGGTCAGCAGCGAGCGTTCCCAGAACGTCGCCGGCAGCTTCTGCATGCCCAGCGAGGTGTAGAAACCCTCGGCGTACTTGGTCATCTGCACGGCGTCGGTCTTGCGCTCTTCCAGTACCTTGGTCAGGTCGTAGCTCTTGGCTTCCGTGGACGGCTTCAGGATCGGGTACAGGTTGGTCCAGGTCTGGCTCCACATATTGCCGAACAGGTGGGACGGGACAGGGCCGGTCAGCGGCACCACATCCGCGCCGTAAGTGGCGCGCAGCTTGTAGCGGGTGTAGGTGTGCAGCGAATCATACAGCGGCTTGACTTGCTGCCACAGGCGTTCCATCTCGGCGGAGAAGGCTTCCGGCGGCATGTCGTACTGCGAGCGCCACATCACGCCGGTGTCGGCAAAGCCCATCTGCTTGGCGCCCTTGTTGGACAGGGTGACGTAGTCGACGTACTTGTCCTTGTAGGCTGGGGATTGCGCGTGCCAGCCGGTCCACATTTCTTTCAGCCTGGCTTCATCGCGGCTGGTGGCGAGCACTTGTTCCATTTCGCCGAGCGGCATGCAGTCGCCGGTTTTCGGGCAGTACTTGGCTTTGCCGTAGGCGCCGTTCAGGGCAGCCTGCAGCGAGGCGTATTGCTCGCGCTCTTTCGGATCGGCGAAGACCACGGTCTGCTGCAGCAGCTTGATCTTGCGCGCGTTTTCCGGCGACAGCTTGACGTTGTTGAAGCGGCGCGCACCGATGGCGGCTTCACCGGAAGCGGCCAGGAAGCGCTCGGCGAAGTAGGCGGCGATGGCCTCGGTATCGTCGGTGATGAAATTGGAACCCACCCAGGCGGCGCGGGCTTGTTCGTTGTTCAGCTTATTGAGCTTGGCCTCGGTGTCGGCCAGGAAGCGGTCGGCTTCGGCGGCAGTCGGCTTGGCGGTGGGGGCGGCCAGCACGGTGGTGCTGGCGGCTGTCATGGCGGTAGCCGCCAGCAGCGTGCTGATAATTTTTGGTGTCACAGGCATCTCCCTTGTTATGACCGGATCGGCCGATCCGATGGGCGGATATCATACACGACAAGGAAGCCCACAGATTCTGTGGGTAACCCTGTTTAAAAGTCGTCGTTGTCTGAGTGCGGGCCGCAGTTCAAGTTCTACCGCGATCTGCGCTCATAGAGTGAGAATCCACGCATTTCCGGGTGCGGACCTGATGCTATGCTCGTGCCACTTAACCCAGTGTCAAGGAGATCAAAATTTTTAAACCAAGTCTTTTATCAGGAGTGCTGGCAATCTGCACTGCGGCACATGCCGGTTCGCTCGCAACGTCAGCCTCCTACCAGATATCAGTTCAGAGTGAATCAGGCGTAGAAACTGCGACGCGCGTCCTGCCATCGGATGGTCAACTCCATACTTGGCCCATGGTTGGAGCGACAGTCGAAATTATTACGCCTTCTGACGTGTCGGCAGTCACGGAACTCAGGCTTTACAGCGACACGAGCAAGCGGAAATTACTGCATACGGCGCGCATCAATGGCAACGCACGGCCTGTGGACGTCGCTTACTCACTCTGCGAGGGGCGTGTCACATACATGTCGCCTGCGCCCGCTATCACTGGCGCTTGCGCTACGAAACCATCCGGTAGTGGTCGGCAGCCCGCGATTTAATTGGAATAGAAAATTTAAGAGATATCGGATGCCATTCAGAAGCGAAATACAGTTCACAGTTGCCTCGAGCCCAATCACCGAGGCAGTAACAAAATTTGGCGGACACCCGGTACCGATGGCTTTAAACTCGTGACGTATCCAAATTTTCAGGGCGCCGGCGTTCGAATACGGCGTCGCCACGGGCGTCGATGCCGGTGAATGTCCATCCAGTGGCGGCGTAGAAGCCTTGCGCGCGGGTGTTGGAGCCGGTGGTGAGGTGGATGCGGTCAAGGCCTTGCGCAAACAGCCAATCGATCATTGGCTTCTGCACCTTGCTGCCGTAGCCTTTGCCTTCATGATCTTCGTGCACAAAGACGGCCCAGATATTTCCGGTTTGATGCTCACCGATCGCGAAGGCGACGATGATCCCGTCCTCCTCAAGCACCCAGCCGCGGCCGATGGTTTCAAGGTAGGGAACGTAAGTCTCTTCGTGGATCTTGGTATTGAGGGACAGCTTGTTCTCGCGCACCGCCTTGCGCACTCGGTGCATTGCGGGGATATCTTCGCGAACTGCCTGACGAACGATCAGTGCCATAGTCCGAGTACCAATCCGAAGATGAGGAATTGGGCGGTATGGTAGCCGCCGTCGATCAGCCAGAGTTTGAAGGAGCGTTGCGCAAATTGGTAGTTGATGCCGAAGCTGGCGGCGACGAAGCAGAAGCCTGCGGTGAGTCCGGCCTTCAACGAAACCTCCAACTGCGGCGCGGTGCCGAGCCAGCAGGCAAAGGCGAATGCCGCGATCAGGGAAAACAGGAAGCTGATGCCGAATACTTTGGCCGGATGCCCAGCTTGCTTCTCACCGCCATTCTCGGCGCTCCACGTTTTGCCAAACAGCGCCGGCGAGTACCAAAGTCCACCGAGCATGAAGCTCGACACGGCTGCGAGTAATACGGCCCAGATATTCATGTAGTCTCCCTTTTTATTATGATATTGGATCAAACTGGAACACGCGAAGCTCCTGCTCGCAGCGGCAGGCTTTGGCGATGCGCGCGGCCCATGCCACGGCGTCTTCGTGCGTCGCCAGTTCGAGAACGGTGAAGCCGCCGTTCAGCGGCGGCGCCCAGTCGTAGCCGCCTTCCTTGAACGTGCCATCGGCCGCGACCAGCACCGGCGGCACGCTTTCATCGATGCCGCCGGCGAACACGTAGACGCCAGCTGATTTCGCCGCAATGATCACGGCGCGCGCGTCGTCACCCACCTGTGCGAATTCATCTTCCGGCACCACCATCGCCACGCTGGGAAATGAGATCAGGTATTTGGCCACGGTCAGGCTCCGTAGTTGATTTTCCAAGGCACGCCGAAACGGTCGGTCACGATGGCATAGCATGGCGACCAGAATGTGCGCTGCGGCGCCAGCGCGACATGGCCGTCTTGTTGTAGGGCGTTGAAGTAGGTCTTGACCTTTTCTTCCGAGTCCACACCCAGCAGCACGTAAAAGCCTTTCGGTTTTTCATAGACGCTGGAGTCAACATCGGCGCCGGCCAGGTCAACGCCGTCGATGCAAATATTAGCGTGAACGATGGTCTTGCCGTGTGCCTCCGACAAGGCCTGAACCGGGGAGTCCTTCACACGCAACATCGTGCCGATCTTGCCGCCGAGGTGTTCGGCGTAGAACGAGAAGGCCTGTTCGCACTGGCCGTTGAAGTTGATGTGGAATGATAAGCTCATGTCGGAGTGATGCTATCAAGAGGGAATGTCAATTTAACATACCCCGACAAGGCCAGGTGAATTACAGCGCGATGTCGACAGTGCGACTGGCCGCGTCGCTGGCCGGCAGTTCAACCGTCAGCTGGAAGGTTTTGTCATCCCAGCCGAAGACGGCGACCTTGCCATCCACGCGCACCGATGATGGTGGCGCCGTCACGGTGTGCACCTTCAGCGTGATGCTGCGTTCCGGACGCTGGTACTGCCTGCCGACTTCCGAATCCACGCGCAGCGACAGGGCTTTGCCTTGCAGCTTGCTGGTGAAGTTCAGCAGCTCGTACTTGCCTTGTTCGTAGGCTTGCGCGGTCAGGCCGTCGTCGTCATACAGCTTGCCGGAGCCGGCGCGCACCGAAGCGTCGTGCCAGTAATGCAGCTCGATGTTTTTGGTGTTGTAGTCGCGCGTGGTCTGCACCACCTTCGCCATCGGCACAAACGCGCCGGCACGGACGTAGACTGGTACGTGGTCGGCGGACAGTTCGATCGAGCGCGTCGCGCCGCCGGCCTGGCGTTCGCCGGTGTAGAAGTCGAACCATGCGCTGCGGGCAGGGAAGTACACATCAACCTTCGACGCGCCTTGCTTCAGCACCGGCGTCACCAGGAAGTCCTTGCCCCACAAGTAGGTCGACGACATGGCGCGCACCTTGGCATTGCCCGGCTCCTCGTACATCATGGGACGCATCAGCGGCAGCCCGTGCTGGTTGTTGTCGAAGCCCAGCGTGTAGTTATAAGGCAGCATGCGGTAGCGCAGGCGGATCGCTTCGCGCGCCAGTGCCTTGGTTTTGTCTTCGCGGTAGACCGGCTCCGACGGCACTTCTTCCTGCGCGTGCGGACGGAACACCGGCTGGAACACGCCATATTGCAGCCAGCGCGTGTACAGCTCATTGTCCAGCACCGGGTTGGCGAAGCCGCCCAGGTCCGAGTGCATATAGCCCACGCCCTGCATGCCCATTTGCAGCGAGATCTCCGGCTGCGATTGCAATCCGCCCCAGCCGCGATCGACGTCGCCCGACCATGGGATGATGCCGTAACGCTGCGTGCCCGAGTAACCGGAACGCATCAGGATGAACGGACGCTCGGTCGGGAAGTCCTGCTGGTAGCCTTCCGCGACAAGGCGCGCCCACTGGTGGCCGTAGATGTTGTGCACCTGGTCCGCCGTGCCGGTGGCGTGGCGCACTTCGGTCGGATGCATCTCCGGTTCGCCCAGATCGCCCCACACGCCGGTCACGCCCTGCTGGCGCAGGCCTTTGTAGATATCCCACAGCCAGTTCTTGCCCTGCTGGCTGAAGATGTCGATGATGCCGGTGTGGCCGAAGAAGAAGTCATAGGTGGCCGGTTTGCCATCGGCACCGGTGGCCAGCACTTTCTTGTCGACCGCTTCCTGCCAGCGCCTGGAGGTGTCGACTACAAACGGTTCTGTAATCACCACGGTCTGCACGCCCTTGGCCTTGAAGTCCGCGATCATGCCTTCCGGGTTGGGGAAGGCATCCTTTTCCCAGGCCAGGTTGCCCATCGTGCCTTTGACTTCCTTGCCGAACCAGTACAAGTCGAACACGATGGCATCGAGCGGAATATCTTCGGCGATGAATTTGTCGACGACGTCGCGCGCTTCCTTCTCGTTATGATAGCCGAAGCGCATGGCGAAGTTACCGAAGGCCCAGCGCGGCGGCAGCGGTTGTTTGCCGGTCAGGCTGGTGTAGTTGCCTACCACGTCTTCCCAGGTATCGCCGGCGATTACCTGATAGGTCTTGCGGCCGCCGATCGCTTCGTAGGTCAGGCTGTTGTTCTTCTCGCTGTCGAAATCGAGATAGCCGGTTTGTGGATTGTCGAAGTGGATGGCGTACATTTTCGACGACAGCGCGACCGGCATGGTGTAGCCCATCAGCTCCGAGCGGTCGCCGTAGCCGTAGTTGGCCTTGTTGTACAAGGTGTAGCGATGGCCGCGGCGGTCCATGCCGACTGCGCGGGAACCCGCGCCGTACAAGGCTTCGTTCTTGTCGAGCGCGAATTCAATCGCTTCCAGCTCGCGCGCCTCGCCCTTGTTGATATCCTTGCTGCCCTTCGCCACATCGTCCTTCACATGGATGTAGCCGCGCTTTTCCGCCACCAGCTGCTTGCCCTTGTAGGCGTAGGCGATTTTGAATGGCGCTTTGGTAATGGTGACGACGATGCCGGATGTGGCATATTCATAGCTGCCGCCTTTTTGCTTCAAGGTGGTTTTCACCTCGGCCGGCGCCAGCACCACGGCGTGCGACGCTGGATCCGCCGTTTCGCCCTTCGGCACGAAGGTGGTTTCAACGATGCCGGTGGAGTAGGGCTTGATCAGGTACTGGCCGTCGCTGGTGCGCACTTCGAGATGGCCGTCGCGTTGGGTGATGCCGTCAAATTTGCGGTCGGTGTTTTGTGCGGCGACGTTGCCGGTCAGCAAGGTCAGGGCGGCCAGTGTTGCAAAGGAATTAATTGTCATGAACTTGGTCTCAGTGGTCGTCTTGGATTTTGTTGTTTGGCTACATTTGACACCATAGCCCGGCCTCTGAATAGGCTTTTTATCGTTATTTTACAAGGAAGTTCTTGTGATTGACACGTCCATAGGGGCGTGTTATTTTCCTACAAATTTTAAAATCGGGACGCGCAGCATGCACTCTTCCAGTAACAAGCCCATCCTGTCGTTCTGGCAGCTGTGGAACATGAGCCTCGGCTTCTTCGGCATTCAATTCGGTTTCGCGCTGCAAAACGCCAACGTCAGCCGCATTTTCTCCACGCTGGGCGCCAATCCCGATGACCTCTCCTTATTTTGGCTGGCCGCGCCGGTTACCGGCCTGCTGGTGCAGCCGATTATCGGCTACCTGAGCGACAACACTTGGCATCCTAAGTGGGGCCGCCGCCGTCCGTTCTTCTTCATCGGTGCGCTGCTGGCGTCCATCGCCCTGTTCCTGATGCCGAATTCCACTTCGCTGTGGATGGCGGTGATCGTCCTGTGGCTGCTGGATGGCGCCATCAACGTCTCGATGGAACCGTTCCGCGCCTTCGTCGGCGACAAGCTTGGCCCGTCGCAGCAGACCGCCGGCTTTGCGATGCAGACCTTCTTCATCGGCTGGGGCGCGGTGATCGCGTCGCTGCTGCCGACTATCTTCACTCACCTTGGCGTCAGCAACGTGCCGGTGGATGGCGGCATCCCGGACACCGTGCGCTATGCCTTCTACGCCGGCGGCGCCGTGTACTTCTTCTCGGTGCTGTGGACCGTGCTGACGGCAACCGAACTGCCGCCGGATGATCTGGAAGCCTTCCGCGCCGAGCAAAAGCGCGCCAAGGGCCTGGGCCACGCGCTGGCTGAAATCTTCAGCGGCTTCACCAAGATGCCGAAGACCATGGTGCAGCTGGCGGTAGTGCAGTTCTTCACCTGGATCGCGCTGTTCGCGATGTGGATCTACACCACCAACGCGGTCGCCGAAAACGTATTCGGCACCACCGATGCGCTGTCGGCAGCCTTCCAGGAAGCCGGTAATCACGTCGGCGTGATGTTCGCGGTGTACGGCGGCGTGTCGGCATTGGCGGCGTTCATCCTGCCGGTGTTTGCGCGCTACACCAGCCGCAAGACCGTGCACCTGACCTGTCTGGTGATCGGCGGCGTGAGCCTGTTCAGCATCTACGGCATCCGCGACTTGAACACGCTGTTCGTGCCGATGATCGGCGTGGGCATTGCGTGGGCCAGCATCCTGACCATGCCGTATGCGATCCTGGCCGGCGCGCTGCCTCCGAAACGCATGGGCTACTTTATGGGCCTGTTCAATTTCTTCATCGTGATTCCGCAGATTGTCAGCGGCCTGCTGCTGGGTTTTGTGACCAAGTACTGGTTCGCCGGCCATGCCGTCAAGACCCTGATGCTGGGCGGCGTCTGCATGGTAGTGGCGGGGGTGTTGACCCTCATAGTGCGCGACGAGGCGTAACCCCTCTGATGTAATATTGTTCGCGAGACAAGAACTCGTTATCTATTTTTGTGGAGCGAACATGAGCATCAATACTGTCGGCACTACTCCCTTCCCCGGCCAGCGGCCGGGGACTTCCGGTCTGCGCAAGAAAGTCACTGTCTTCCAGCAGGCCCACTACCTCGAGAATTTTGTACAGAGCGTGTTCGACACGCTTGGCGATTGCAGCGGCAAGACGCTGGTGCTGGGCGGCGACGGCCGCTATCACAACCGCGTCGCCGTGCAGACTATTTTGCGCATGGCGGCCGCGCATGGCTTTGCGCGCGTGCTGGTGGGACAGGGCGGTATCTTGTCGACGCCGGCCGTCAGCTGCGTGATCCGCAAGCACGGCGCGCTGGGCGGCATCGTGCTGTCGGCCAGCCATAATCCCGGCGGGCCTGACGGCGACTTCGGCATCAAGTACAACATCGCCAACGGCGGCCCCGCGCCGGAGAGCGTGACCGAGGCGATCTACCATCACACCGAAACCATCAGGCAGTACCGCATCAGCGACGCGGCGGATATCGACTTGAATCGCCTCGGCGCGGCGCGCATCGAGGGCATGGAGGTGCAGGTCATTGATCCTGTCGCCGACTACGCGGAATTGATGCAGCAGCTGTTCGATTTCGACGCTATCCGCAAGCTGTTCGCGGGCGGTTTCCGCATGTGCTTCGACGGCATGCACGCCGTTTCCGGCCCGTACGCCAAAGCGATCCTCGAAGGCGTGCTTGGCGCACCGGCCGGCACCGTGATCAACGCGGTGCCGCTGGAAGATTTCGGCGGCCACCACCCGGACCCGAATCCGGTCAACGCCGCGCAGCTGATCGAGATCATGGCCGCCGATAACGCGCCCGATTTCGGCGCTGCCTCCGATGGCGACGGTGATCGTAACATGATCCTCGGCCGCAAATTCGACGTCACGCCGTCCGACAGCCTGGCCGTGCTGGCCGCGCATGCGACGCTGGCGCCGGGCTACCGCGCCGGCCTGAAAGGCATCGCCCGTTCGATGCCGACCTCGCAGGCGGCCGACCGTGTGGCCGAAGCGCTGGGCATCCCCGCATTTGAAACGCCGACCGGCTGGAAGTTCTTCGGCAACCTGCTCGATGCCGGCAAGGCCACGCTGTGCGGCGAAGAGAGCTACGGCACCGGCTCGGACCACATCCGCGAGAAAGACGGCGTGTGGGCTGTGCTGTTCTGGCTTAACCTGCTGGCCGCGACGGGCAAATCGGTCGAACAGCTGGTCAGCGAACACTGGGCGCGCTTCGGACGCAACTACTATTCGCGCCACGATTACGAGGCGGTGGAAACCAAGGCCGCCAATGAGCTCATGGCTTCCCTGCGCATCAAGCTGGCCACGCTGACGGGGCAGGACCTCGGCCACTACGTGGTGGCGCTTGCCGACGATTTTGAATATACCGATCCGATTGATGGTTCGGTGTCGAAGCAGCAGGGCGTTCGCATCGTGATGACCAACGGCTCGCGCATTGTGTTCCGCTTGTCGGGCACCGGCACCGAGGGCGCGACCCTGCGTGTTTATCTGGAGCGTTACGAAGCAGATCCGAAGTACCACCACCTGCCCACCCAGCAGGCTCTCTCGGCATTGATACTGATCGCCGAACAAGTAGCGGGCATCGCCGACTGGACCGGCCGCGCCCATCCCACAGTCACAACATAAAACCATAAGGACGACAGCATGAAATTGACCACACTCGCATTAGCTCTTGCACTGGGTAGCACCGCCGCAGTGGCGGCGGAAAAACCCAAGCCATTCCTGTGGGAGAATGCGACCGTTTATTTCCTGCTGACGGATCGTTTCAGCAACGCCTTCACCGGCAACGACCTGGCCTATGACCGCCGCGCGGATGCAGCACCGCTGCGCGGCTACATGGGCGGCGACCTGGCCGGCGTGATCAACAAAATCAACGAAGGCTATTTCGATTCGCTTGGCGTGACCGCCATCTGGGTCACGCCGCCGGTGGAGCAGATCCACGACGGCACCGATGAAGGCACTGGCCGCTCGTATGGCTTCCACGGCTACTGGGCTTCCGACTTTACCACCGTCGACGCCAACATCGGCACCGAGAATGATTTCCGCAACCTGGTCGATGCCGCCCACGCGCGCGGCATCCGCGTGCTGCTGGATGTGGTGATGAATCAGACCGGCCCGGTGACGGCGATCGATCCGGTGTGGCCGAAGGACTGGGTCCGCACCGAGCCTATGTGCACCTACAAGAACGCCAAGACCTTCATCGAATGCACGCTGGTGAAAAACCTGCCGGACTTCCGCACCGACAGCGACACGCCGGTTGAACTGCCGGAGCGCCTGATGGCCAAATGGCAGCGCGAAGGGCGCTTCGAGGAAGAGGTGAAAAGCCTGAACGAATTCTTTACCCGCACCGGCTATCCGCGCGCACCGCGCTACTACATGATCAAGTGGCACACCGACTGGATCCGCAAGTACGGCGTGGACGGCTTCCGTGCCGACACCGTCAAGCACGTGGAAGCCAAGGTGTGGCAGGAGCTGCTGAAGGAATCGGCCATCGCCTTCGAAGACTGGAAGAAGGCCAATCCGGACAAGAAGATCGGCGACGACAAGTTCTATTCGGTGGCGGAAGTCTACAATTACAACATCGCCGAAGGCTTGGCGCACCATCTGGGCGGCGGCGACCGTATCAACTACTACCAGTCCGGCTTCAGCGGCATGATCAACTTCGGGCTGGTGCACGATGCGACCAAGGATTACGAGACCATCTTCAGGAGCTACTCCAAGGCGCTGCACGGCGGTCCGCTGGAAGGCTACACCACGCTGAACTATCTCGATTCGCACGACGACGGCGCGCCGTTCGACGCCTCGCGCAAGAAGCCGTTCGAAAGCGCGACCAAGCTGCTGCTGGCTCCCGGCGCGGCGCAGATCTACTATGGCGACGAAACCGCACGCAAGCTCGATATCGCCGAAGCGACCGGCGACGCCAAGCTGCGCTCCTTCATGAACTGGGATGAGCTGGAGCAGAACGTGGCGCGCGATGGCTACAGGATCGCCGACGTGCGCGCGCACTGGGCCAAACTGGGCCAGTTCCGCAAAGCCCACGTGGCCGTCGGCGCCGGCGTGCACCAGCAGCTGTCGGCCAAGCCGTACGTCTTCAAGCGCACCTACGACAAGAACGGCTTGCGCGACAAGGTCGTGGTGGCGCTGGATCTGCCGACCAACAAGTCCACCACCATCAAGCTCGGTGGCGTGTTCGCCGACGGCCAGAAGGTGAAGGACTATTACAGCGGCAAGAGCGCCGTGGTGAAGCGCGGCAGCGTCAACTTCGGCACGCGCAATGCCTTGGTGCTGGTCGGGCAGGAGTAGTTGGCAAACGCCTGCGCTTCCAGCGGCGCCGCGAACAGGTAGCCCTGGACTTCCTCGCAACCCGCGCGTCGCAGGAAGTCCAGCACGGCGTGGTTCTCCACTCCCTCGGCCACCACGCGGTGGCCAAGATCCTGCGACAGCGTGATCATGGCGCGTACCAGTCCCTGTCTGCGTGTATCGTTTTCCAGCCCTCGCACGAAGGACTGATCGATCTTCACCACGTCGGCCGGCATTTTCTGCAGGTATGACAGGCTGCTGTAGCCGGTGCCGAAATCATCGATGGCCAGGCCGACGCCGAGGGCAGCCAGCGCCGCCAGCGTCGCATGTGCCTTGGCCGGTTGTTCCATGATCGCGCTCTCGGTGATTTCCAGTTCCAGGCAGCTTGCGTGCAGGCGATGGCGCGCCAGGGTGGCCGCCACGCTGTCGGCAAAGCCGGGTTCAATCAGGTTGACCGGCGAAACGTTCACCGATACCTGCAACCTTAGCCCCGCGTTGCGCCATTCGCGTTGCTGGCGCATGGCCTTTTCCAATACCCAGGCGGTGACCACCTGCGCCAGGCCGGAGCGCTCGATGACGGGAATGAATTCCGCCGGGCCGACAGCGCCCAGCTCCGGGTGGTTCCAGCGCAGCAGCGCCTCGGCGCCGGTGCAGCGGTTGGTGGCAACGTCGATGCGCGGCTGGTACACCAGGCGTAACTGGTCATGGCTTTCCAGCGCCGTGACAAAGTCATTGAGCAGACGGAAACGGCGCTGGTACATGGCGTCTTCTTCCTGCGAATACACTGCCACGTGGGTGGGGCTGTCGATGGCGTCCTGCGCCGCGCTTTGTGCTTTGCGCAGAACCACCAGGGCGTCCGCCTGGCCGATCTCGAACGCCACCACGCCGGCAGACGGCGTGGCGACATGGCTCGACTTGGCCACCGACAGCGCCATGTGCATCTTCGCTTCCACCATCGGCACCCAGCTTTCCAGCGTGGCGCCGGGTGGCGCCAGCAGCATGAACTGCGCGTTGGCGACATGGTAAATGCTGCGTCCCGGGCCGACGGCATTGCGCAGCCAGCGCGCTGCGTCGGTGACCAGATCGTCCAGGTAGGAGCTTTGCATGGCGCGCGTTGCATGCGCCAGTTGTTCCGGCGTGGCCAGGTTGATCAGCACCGCCAGCCGCTGCTCGCCGGCGTCCGTGTCCAATTGCAGATCCTGGAAGTCCTCGATGAACTGATGGCGGTTGGGCAGGCCGCTGACCGCGTCGACGCGCCCCAGCGCGTGCTGCAGTTCGATTTGCGCCATCACCATACCGGCCATGTCGCGCAGTGCCGTCAACTCCTGCTCAGTAGTGGCGCGTGGTTCGGTGCCCAGTACACAAATGGCGCCAAGACAGTGGCCGTCGCTGGTGATGAGCGGCGCACCCGCGTAGTAGCGGATGCCGCTGGCCGCCAGCAGGCTGTCGCGGTAGTAAGCGTCTTCGCGCAGGTCGGGCAGGACCAGCACGTCGCTGCTGTCGGCCACCTGGCCGCACGGCGCGCGCATGCGCGGGATGGAGTCGTGCTCCACGCCGACGCGCGACTTGAACCACTGGCGGTCGGCGTCCGTCAGCGACACGGCGGCAATCGGCAGCTGGAACAGGTTGGCGGCGGTGCGGGTGATGCGGTCGAATGCTTCGCTGGGCGGTGTGTCCAGCAGGTTCAGTTTATGGAGCGCGTCGAGGCGGCGGGCTTCGTTTTGTTGGCAAATGATGGTCATGTTCTTCAGTGTCCCGGATTGAAAATTACGCAATATTGCAATGCGGGTCGGGGCACTGAACGAGTGGCGCACATGGCGCCGGAGGCTTGGTACGAGCGGGTCAGGGCTCGTGTGTGATTTGCTATGTAGTGAACCGATAGTATCACGTAACCTGATAACGGTGCTGGCGCACGCGTGCGGTGTGTTGTTTTGGTTAAACGCTAAATGCGCTAGTTGGCAGTGATGGTAACGCTCGACGGCGCGCTATCGAGCTTGCCGTCGTTGACGATCAGCGTCGCCACGTACACGCCCGGCACGTCGGCAAAGAAGGTCGGCGTGGCGACGTGGTAGTTGAGCAGGGTAGCGCTGCTGCCTGCGGGTTTGGTCAGCGTCCATGAATACAGCACGATATCCTGGTCCGCATCCGCGCCGCTGCCGGCCAGCTTGACCGAAGTGCCTGCGGCCACGGTTTGCGCCGGGCCGGCGCTGGCGACCGGCGCGTGGTTGGCCTGCGGTTCGTAGTTACCGCCGCCGCAGGCATTCAGCAAGAACAGGATCGCAATGGATAATTTTCGCATCCATTAATTTTCGACGAAAACCACTGCGCTGCGTGCGGGGATGACGTAGGTTCCGGTGGTTTTGTCGTACTTGGCTTCCGAGGCCACGCGTTTGTCCCCTGCGGTCATGCGGGTGTGGACAGGATGCAGCTGGTAGTTGCGGCCCGTTTCTTCTGCCACGGTGATTTTCTGCGCGACCTTGTCCACGTTGATCAGATAAGTGATCGATTTGAAGCGCGCGCCTGCATAGCCTTTGCCGTCGATGTGGGCGGCAATCACGGTGGGCACTTGGGCCGGGCCGGTGTTGAAGAAGCGCAGGCGCTGCTTGATGTCTTCGGCCGTGCGCAGGCGGAACAAGGTGCTGCTGGAGCGGATGGTCAGCAGGTCGCGGAAGGTGTCGCGTGCGTAGGCGATATCGGCGGCTGCAGGCTTGATGTTGGCGTTGCGCAGCAGTGGCTTGATCAGCGCGTAGTCCTTGCCGTTGTCGGCGGCCGGCGGCAGGCCTGTGCCGTAGTAGTTATCCTGGTAGCTCCAGTCCAGCCGATTGAACCAGTCCCCGGATTCGAAACTGTTGCGGTCCAGCGATTTGGAACGCAGGATATCGAAGCCGGCGTGGAAGTAGGCCACGCCCTGGCTGAAGGCGTTGATGGCGGCGCCCAGCATCTGCACTTGCGCGCGTTCGCGCGCGGTTGTCGCTTGCGGCAGCTTGAAAGCGTTGATGTCGTACAGCGTCTGGTTATCGTGGTTCTCGACGTAGTTGACGGCTTCACCCGGCTCGCTGGCGTAGCCGGCCGGCTGGTTGCCGCCGTAGACGATATCCTGCAGCGCGACGGTGTGGCCGTCGGCGGTGGGTAGCGGATAGTTGCGGATGGTGCCGGCCAGGCCGGCCTTCACCATGTCCGAGGCGCGCAGCAGATCGGCAAGTGGGCGCTGGCCTGCTTGCTCGTTGGCGTCGTAGACCAGGCCATTGATGTAGCCTTGTTGCGTGATGAGCTGCGCGCCGCTATCGCCCGCACCGCCGCCACGCACGGCATCGCGCGCGCGGTCGCTGAAGGTGCCGATGCCGCTGCCGTTCAGCGACAGCTGCGAGGCTTGCACGAAGCGCGCGCCGTCGGCCACTTCGCCGAAGTTCCAGCCTTCGCCGATCAAGTTTATGTGCTTGCCGACGCGGGCCTGGATTTGTTCCATCGCCGCGCGCGGCTGGTGGCCCATCAGGTCGAAGCGGAAAGAGTCGATCTTGTACTGTTTGGCCCACAGCGCGACCGAGTCCACCATCAGCTTGCCCATCATGAGGTTTTCGGTGGCGGTGTTGTCGCAGCAGGTGGAGCGCTCGATCGCGCCCTTGGCGTTGAGGCGGTGGTAGTAGCCGGGCACCACACGGTCCAGCACCGACTTTTCGTTCTGGCCGGCGATGAAGGTGTGGTTGTAGACCACGTCCATGCCGACGCGCAGGCCGGCCTTGTGCAGCGCCTGCACCATCTGGCGGAATTCGACAATGCGCTTGGAGCCGTCGGCGGGACCGGTGCTGTAGCTGCCTTCCGGCGCGTTGTAGTGGAATGGATCGTAGCCCCAGTTGTAGCAGTCCTGGAATTTGGTGCGCTCGACAATGGCTTGTTGTTCTTCGCTGTCCGGGGCGGCGGCCGGGATGCGCGGTGCGACGCAGCCTTGCTCCGGCACGCTGCCGATATCGTAGACGGGCAGCAGGTGGATATCGGTCATGCCGGCCTTGCTCAACGCGGCGAGATGCTTCATGCCGTTCGATCCGGTCTCGGTGAAGGCGGCGTATTTGCCGCGATGCGCAGCGCTGACGGTACTGTCATTGATCGAGAAATCGCGCACGTGCAGCTCGTAGACCGTCATGTCGGTTTGCGCGGAGACCTTCTTCGGCGAAGGCGTCTTGTCCCAACCGGCCGGCTTCAGTTTTGCCGCGCCGAGGTCCGCAATGTAGCTGCGCTTTGAATCGGTGGTCAGGCTGATGGAATATGGGTCCGTGACCAGGTTGCGCACCAGGCCAGCGCTTGGCGCAACCACGTCGACAAGGTATTGGTAGTACTGGCCATCGCGTCCCGCGCGTGCGGACCAGATGCCGGTGGCGTCATCGCGCTGCATCGGCGTTATGGCGGAGGCCTTGCTGCTACCAGTGGTGTAAATGCAGACAGCCGCATTCTGAGCAGTCGGCGCCCACAGCTTGAAGCCTGCATCGCGCGGACCGACGGTGACGCCGAGATCATCGGCCTTGGCGGCGCTTGCGTAGAGGTCATCAAGCGCGCCGGCGAGCTGCAGCGAAGTGGCGTCTAGTACCGTGCCATCATCATTTTCGAGCACCAGAAGCACTTGCTGTTGCAGTATCGCTGACACACGCGCCGCATCAGCGAGGGCCACCACCGGACCATTGCCGACAAACTTGAAGCGCTCCGGCGTGCTGCCATCAAAGCGCTTCAACGCGATCGCACCATCCGCTCCGCTGACGTGTGCACCCGGCGTCGTGCGCAGTTGCGCGGTAGCGGAGTAATAAAGCTTGAACGTGCCGCCGTCGGCATCGATGCCCGGCCACTTGATCAGCTGACGATTGAGCCAGTGAGCACGCGCATCGACAGCTGGCGCAGCGTTGAGTGTGGTCGCAAACGCGCCATCGCAATCGGCCAGCGTTGGCGCCGCCGACGCCGTCAAACAACCCAGCGCCAGCGCGCCTCCCAAGCCCACCACCGCCACGCGCTTACCACTCATATCTTGTCTCCAGAACCGTCGAATAAGGTAGTGCAGTTACAAAACATGCAAATTACCCCTGAATTTGGCGGCTATGGTACTCCAGAATATGTAGTTTTGATACTTTTCGATTGCTTTGCAGAGTTTGCGACCTCTGACAAGGAATGGGCTGCAGCTGTTGATTTGCAGCGAAATCTGACCCACTTTACCGCGTAATTTGCAAACGAATCTGACCCACGTATAAGACACAATCCTGCTCACGACATTGAGCGGGGATTTGGAGTGATCGACGTGGCATTATTAGGCATTATTGGACGCTGGCATGTTCGAGACCAGATCCCATTAAGAGAGATCGCCAAGTGTTTAGGCATCTCGCGAAACAAAACGAACAGACATACCGCATGGTAACAGCGTTAGCCCGCACTACGACTGCAATTGTTTAAAGCCCGACTTGTAAGTTTGGTGAGCATCGATTTTGCTGATGCAGAGCGTAGGCCGAGATCCCGATTTGTGACCTCAAGGTTTTCGATAGACTTGTTTACGATGCCAATGCTGATGACGAGCACGTGTAGGATGCCGTCCTGAATATCGCAGATGATGCGGTAGTCACCGACGCGGTAGCGCCAGTAGCTGCCGAGTTTTGCGCCAGTCAATGCTTTGCTCAAGCTACGGGGATCGGTTTGCGACGCCACCTGCTGATCCATGTAGTCAAGAATGCGTCGCACAGCCGCCTTGTCCAGCTTTGCAAGCTGGCGCTGAGCTTGTCGGGTGTAATCAATCTGCCAGGCCAAGATTTTTCCTGACCTGTGCTGATGAATAAACTGGCTCTTTGCCGTTGGCGATGCGCTGCATCGTGGCCTCAGCAAGATAGAGGTCTTCCAAGTCTTCGATGCCATGCGCGATAAGCTCTTGCAAATGGAAAGCGGGTGTCTTCCCGGTGCGCTTGGCCAAGTCCTTTAGACGCTGTTCGGTTTCGATATCCAGTTCAAACGAAATAGCCATGACACTCTCCCCACTGTTAAGCAGTTTTGCGGTAATTATCCACCATCTTGTAGCGCAGGGCGTAGAGCGCGAACAGGGCGGCGACGGCTGCGGCGAAGGCGGCGAAGAAGAACATCTGGAAGGCGATCGGGCTTAAGCCGCTGCCGGCGATCCAGCCGCCCACGACGTCGTTTTTCACGCCCGAGTTCACGATCAGCACCCACAGGTTGCCTACCGTGACGGCCAGATACCAGAAGCTCAGGATGATGCCTTTCATCGAGGCCGGCGCCTGGCTGTAGGCGAATTCCAGCCCGGTTGCGGAGACCAGCACTTCGCCCAAAGTCAGCAGCGCATATGGCAGCAGCTGCCACAGGATCGATACGTGATCGCCGCCATCCATCCACAGCTGGATCATGCCGATCACCACCCATGACGACGCCGATAGCGCGATGCCCAGGCCCATGCGGCGCAGCGGCGTTGGCGTGATGCCGACCATGCGCATCAGCGGGAACAAGGCGAAGTTATTGAACGGGATGAGCAGCATCACCAGGATCGGATTCACCGCCTGCATCTGCGCCGGCAGCAGTTTGAATTCCCAGCCGAAGATCGACAGCAGCGGGCTGTCCATCGAGTTGGCCTGCACGATCCAGGTCGAAGCCTTCTGGTCGAACAGGGACCAGAACGGCGTGATCATCGCGAACACAATCAGGATGCGCAGCACGGCGCGCACGCCTTCCACTGCTTCATCGGTGTGGATGCCGCGCGCGCGTTCCAGCTGCATCGACACGCCGATGCCGCCAAACGCCAGCAACAGCACCAGCGCCGTGCAGGCCGCAATGACGAAGCCCCACGATGGCGTCATGCACAGCGAGATCACCGCCGCCACGGCACCGGCGCATGCCACTATCAGGCCGGGACGCGATTGGCCTTGAGCGCGCGCCAGCAGGGCAGTGCGCGCCACGCTGCTGAACGAATCCGGATTCGGCGCGGCCGGCGGGACGTGGACATACTTTTTGCGGCCGGCCCAGAACACCAAGGTGGCAATCGCCATCAGGATGCCGGGAATGCCGAAGGCTACGGCCGGGCCGTAGTCGCGCAGGAACACTGGCATCAGCAGCGAGGCAAAGAAGGAGCCGAAGTTGATGATCCAGTAGAAGGCATCAAACACCACCTTGGCGCGGTTCTTGTTGGTCTGGTCGAACTGGTCGCCGACAAAGGCCACCACCAGCGGCTTGATGCCGCCCGAGCCGAACGCGATCAGCGCGAGGCCGAGGTAGAAGCCTTCCAGATTGTGCTCGAAGATCGCCAGGCAGGCATGGCCCGCCACGTAGATCAGGCTGAACCAGAACACGGTCTTGTACTTGCCCCAGAAGCGGTCTGCGATCCAGCCGCCCAGCAGCGGGAAGAAGTACACGCCAATCACAAAGGTGTGGAATACGTGCTTGGCCTCGGCCGTGCGGTCGCCGATCGGGATGAACAGCAGCAGGGTACTGAGCAGGAAAGGCGTCAGGATGTTGCGCATGCCGTAGAAGCTGAAACGCTCGCAGCCTTCGTTGGCGATGATGTAGGGAATTTGCCGGGGCATCGGCCCGTTGCCGGTGTTATTGCTCACTAGATTGCTCCTGTAGTGTGTAGTTTGACTACTATTTTTTATCCCGTGTATTCCGGTGAAAATACATAAGATATTGTTTTTTAACGATTATTTGTGATTTTCGTTAAGCCTGTTGCTGATTGAAAAATCTGTTTTCGTGATGTATATTCTCTACAAAATCAATCCCACCCGCCAGCCAACCCCGGATTCTCTTATGACTAAGCAACTTACTCAAGTCTCTCCACACGCCCAAGACTGGTATCGCGACGCGATCATCTACCAGGTTTATCCGCGCAGTTACATGGACAGCAACGGCGACGGCGTGGGCGATCTGCCGGGGATTACGGCAAAGCTGGACTATATCGCATCGCTGGGCGTGGACATTGTCTGGATTTCCCCGTTCTTCAAATCGCCGATGAAAGACTTCGGCTACGACATTTCCGATTACTGCGACGTCGATCCGCTGTTCGGCACACTGGCCGACTTCGACGCGCTGATCGCCAAGGCGCATAGCCTCGGCATCAAGATCATGATCGATCAGGTGATGGCCCACACGGCCGAAGATCACGCATGGTTCAAGGAGAGCCGTTCGAGCCGCGACAATCCCAAAGCCGACTGGTACGTCTGGTCCGATCCGGCGCCGGACGGCAACCCGCCTAACAACTGGATGTCCGTCTTCGGCGGCTCGGCGTGGCAGTGGGACACGCGCCGCCGCCAGTACTACATGCACAACTTCCTCGTGAGCCAGCCGCAGCTCAACTTCCATAATCCGGAAGTGCAGAAGGCCCACCTTGACGCCCTGCGTTTCTGGCTGGAGCGCGGCGTGGACGGCATCCGCCTCGACGCCTGCAACTTCCACTTCCACGACAAGGAACTGCGCAGCAATCCGCCGGCCACCGTGCGCGACACCGCCACCGTGTCGGACGTGAACCCATATGGCATGCAGGCCCACATCTACGATAAGACCCGTCCGGAGAATCTGCCGTTCCTGCAAAAGCTGCGCGCGCTGCTGGATGAATACAAGGCGGTGTCGATCGGCGAAGTGGGTGCGGACGATTCGCTGGCCGTGATGGCCGAGTACACCGCCGGCGGGGACAAGCTGCAAATGGCCTACAGCTTCAACCTGCTGGTGCCGCAGTGCTCCTCGCACTACATCCGCAAACAGGTGGAAGCGTTCGAAGCGCGCGTGAAGGGCGGCTGGGCCTCCTGGTCGGTCGGTAATCACGACGTGCAGCGCGTGGCGTCGCGCTGGGGCGGCGCGGAAGCGCCAAAAGCGTTCGCCAAGCTGGTGCTGGCGATGCAGCTGTCGCTGAAAGGCACGCCGTGCCTGTACCAGGGAGACGAGCTGGCGTTTGCCGAAGCCGACGTGCCGTTCGAACTGCTGCAAGACCCGTACGGCATCACCTTCTGGCCGGAATTCAAGGGCCGCGACGGTTGCCGTACGCCGATCGCCTGGTCGAACGAAGCCAATGGCGGCTTCACCACCGGCAAGCCATGGCTGCCGGTATCGCCGGATCACCTGGCCAAGGCAGCCTCGCTGCAGGAGCAGGACGAGGAATCGTCGCTGGCCTTCACCCGCGCTTTCATCGCATGGCGCCGCAAGCACCCGCAGCTGCTGCGCGGCGATATCGCCTTCTTCGATACGCAGGACCAGGTGCTGGCGCTGCGCCGCGATCTGGAAGGTGAGCGCAGCATCCTCGCCGTGTTCAATCTGAGTGGTGAAGCCCAGACCGTGGACCTGCCACAAAGCGCCGGCGCCGAGCAGTTGCAAGGCTACGGCCTGCCGGGCAGCGCGGCGGATGGCAAGATCACGCTGCCGGCTTACGGCGCCTGGTTCGGTTACGCGTCCTGACGTTATTCCCTTTTTAACATCACGTATTTCGGGTATGCTTCCGCCAACTGTTTTGACTGAACCGACGATGAAACAAGCAGAAGTGGATCAAAAACTCAATCGCACCGCCTTTGCGGACGGCCCGCGCCTGCTGGCCGACATTGGCGCAACCCATGCCCGATTCGCCCTGCAGACTGCGCCGGGCGAATTCCGCGCGGTGCGCGTCCTGAAGTGCGACGACTACCCTGATATCGTGGCCATGCTGCGGTCCTACCTGGCCGACCACACTGGCGTCAACCTGAACCACGCCGCGCTGGCGGTGGCCAATCCGGTGAGCGGCGATTACATCCGCATGACCAACCGCGATTGGGAGTTCTCCACCGACGAAGTGCGCCGCGCGCTCGGCCTGCACACGCTGCTGGTGGTGAATGACTTTACCGCGCTGGCGATGTCGCTGCCGGGCCTCAAGCCGGCTGACCTGATGCAGGTGGGCGGCGGCAAGCCGGCCTCCAATTCCGTGATCGGCGTGCTGGGGCCGGGCACCGGCCTTGGCGTGTCGGGCGTGATCCCGACTGTCGACGGTTTCGTCACCCTCGGTTCCGAGGGCGGCCACACCAACTTCGCCCCGGCCGACGAGCGCGAATACGCCATCCTGCAATACGCATGGCAGACCTGGTCGCACGTCTCGACCGAGCGCCTGATCTCCGGCCCCGGCATGGAAATCATCTATCGTGCCATCGCCAAGCGCAATGGCCGCCAGGTACGCGACCTGACGTCGCAGGAGATCATCTCCGGCGCGCTGACCGACAAAGACCCGCTGTGCCTCGAAGTGCTGGAATGCTTCTGCGCCATGCTGGGCGGCGCCACCGCCAACCTGGCCGTGACGCTGGGTGCGTTCGGCGGCATGTTCATCGGCGGCGGCATCGTGCCGCGCCTGGGCGACTGGTTCACCACCTCGCCATTCCGTGCGCGCTTTGAAGCCAAGGGCCGTTTCACCAGCTATCTGGCCGAGATTCCAACCTACGTCATCACCACCCCGAATCCGGCGTTCTACGGCGTGGCGACGATTTTGTCCGAACACCTGCGCGGCCGCAGCGGCGCCAACACGCTGATGGAACGCGTGCAGCACCTGCAGCACGAGCTGACCCCGGCCGAGCAGCGCGTGGCGCAGCTGGTGCTGGAGCAGCCGCGCCTCGTATTGAACGAGCCGATTGCCGATATCGCGCGCCTGGCCGAAGTGAGCCAGCCGACCGTGATCCGCTTCTGCCGCTCGCTCGGCTTCCTTGGTCTGGCCGACTTCAAGCTGAAGTTCGCCAGCAGCCTGACCGGCGCGATCCCGGTGCGTCACAGCCAGGTGCGCGTCAGCGACAGCACGCACGATTTGAGCGCCAAGGTGATCGACAACACCGTGTCGGCGATCCTGAAATTCCGCGACCAGCTGGACGTGCGTTCGCTGGACAAGGCCATCGCGCTGGTGGCCAAGGCCAAGCGCGTCGAGTTCTACGCCATGGGCAATTCGCGCGTGGTGGCGCTGGACGGCCAGCACAAGTTCTTCCGCTTCCGCATTCCGACGTCGGCCTACGGCGATTCGCACCTGCTGACGCTGGCCGCCGAGCTGTTGAAACCGGGCGATGTGGTGATTGCCATCTCCAACTCCGGCAAGCTGCCGGACCTGCTGGCGGCGGTCGATGCGGCGCGCGCGGCGGGGGCGGACGTTATCGCCATCACCTCCAGCAATTCACCGCTGGCGAAGAAGGCCAGCGTATGTCTGACAGTGGACCACACCGAGGACAGCACCACCTTCCTGTCGATGATCTCGCGTATCCTGCAGCTGCTGCTGATCGACATTCTGTCGGTGGGCATCTCGCTGGATGCGCAGAATTCGCGCCTGGTGGTCGAACACAAGGCCGGCGATTCGGCTGAGAATCGCCGCCTGCTGATCTCCCACCTGGACGGCGGCTGATTACAGCTTGTAGCGCAGCGTCAGGGCGATGCTGCGCGGGGCGCCCGGCAGGCTCAAATTAGGATTGGAGCCGTGGCCGGAAACGATGTGGCGCTGGTCGCCGATGTTGTTCAGGTTGAGCTGCACTTCGTATTTGGCCTGCTGGTACGCCAGCAGCGCATCGGCCGTCACATAGCCCGGCAGCGTGACCGTGTTGCCGGGATTGGCAAAGCGGCTGCCGACCGCGTTGATCCCACCACCCACCTTGAATCCATATCCCAGCTCCTTGGTCAGCCACAGGTTGCCGCTGTTGCGCGCGGTCAGCGTAGCGCGTTTGCCGAGCACGGGAATCTGCGCCGCAACGGTGCTGCCCGGCTGGTTGACGGTGGTGTCGACGGCCAGCGATTCAATCACGCTGGCGTCGGTGTAGGCGTAGCCGGCCAGGACTTTCCAGGCATCGCCAAGGTCGGCGCTGAAAGTCAGCTCCAGGCCGTCCGAGCGCTGTTTGCCGATCGGGACGATGCGGTTGGTCAGCGGATCGGTCACCTTGATGTTGGCGCGCTCAAGGCGGTACAGCGAAACGGTCGCATTGGCGCGGCCGCCCCACAGCTCGTACTTGCCGCCCAGCTCGGCGTTGCGGGTGATTTCCGGCGCCAGGTCGGCGTTGTTGGCGGCCAGCGCGAAGTTCTCGCCGCTCGGCTGGAATGAGCGGCTCCACGATGCGTAGTACGACTGCTGCTGGTCCGGCTGCCACACCAGGCCGGCGCGCGGGCTCCAGTTGTTGTCGGTGCGGGCCAGGCTGGTGACCGTGCCAGCCGGGCTGACGATGCGCGACTCTTGCTTGAAGCCGTCGTAACGCAGACCGGCCAGCGCCTTCCATTCATCGCTGAACACCAGCGCGTCCTGCACGTAGGCGGCCGAGGTTTTGTAGGTGCCGAAAGTGTCGGTGCGCGGGCCGAGCTTGGCCGGGTCGACCTGCGGCAGCACCGGGTTGAAGATCGACATGCCGCTCGTCACCACCACGGCGGCGTTGCTGAACGCATCCTTGCTTTGCTGGCCGAATTCGACGCCGTACAGCAGTTCGTGCTGGATGCCGCCGGTGGCCAGCTTCTGCGTCAGCTCGGTCTGGTTGAACCAGCCGTGTTCCTCGCGCGCCAGTTTGGAGTGCCCTAGCGACATGGTGCCCGCCACTTCGTTGATGTTGCCGGAGATGTTGGTGTTGTTGCGGTCCAGCG
>Ga0105244_10000846_pt1 | contig 25876 bp, 22 predicted proteins | sample KBSM44metaG_FD_80423 | JGI IMG/M metagenome (GOLD analysis project Ga0105244, IMG submission 80423) | Miscanthus rhizosphere microbial communities from Kellogg Biological Station, Michigan, USA - KBS M4-4 metaG | ecosystem: Host-associated > Plants > Roots > Rhizosphere > Soil | place... | reverse complement strand
TGGACGCGCGAGGAAGACATCCGCCACGACATCGTGCGGCCGATGTACCACGACGACATCTCGGCCGTGGTCGACGGCGAGGGCCGGATCCTCTGGTTCGGCGACCGCATTGCGGGCGGCACGGTGCTGGGCCGATGGGCTCCGGCCTTCATGGGCAAGGACGGCATGGACAGCGACCTGATCGAATGCGTGGCCGAGCCCTGCTACGACCTGCCGAACCTCAAGGTCGAGTGGGTGCGGCACGACATGCCGCCCGGCTTGAACGTCGGCTGGTGGCGCGGCGTGGGGCCGACGCACAACCTCTTCGTGATGGAGAGCTTCATCGACGAGCTGGCGCAGCGCGCGAAGAAGGACCCGGTGGCCTACCGGCGCGCGATGCTGAAGAAGAACCCGCGCACGCTGGCGGTGCTCGACCTGGCCGCCGACAAGATCGGCTGGGGCAAGGGCACGCTGCCGGCCCGCGTCGGGCGCGGCGTGGCCGTGGGCGATGCCTTCGGCAGCCGCGTGTGCGCCATCGTCGAGGTCGAGGTCACGCCGCAGGGCGAGGTGCGCATGCGGCGCGCGGTGGTCGGGCTCGACTGCGGCATTGCCGTGAACGCGAGCTCCATCGAGGCGCAGATCCAGGGCGGCCTGCTGTTCGGCCTGAGCGCCGCGCTCTTCAGCGATATCACGCTGCGCGAAGGCACCATCGAGCAGAGCAACTTCCACGACTACCGTATGCTGCGCATCAACGAGGCGCCGCCGGTCGAGGTCCATACCGTCAAGAGCGGCGAGGCGCCCGGCGGGCTCGGCGAGGTCGGCACCGCCATTGCGGCGCCCGCACTCGCCAACGCGATCTTCGCGGCCACGGGCGTGCGGCTGCGCGCGCTGCCGGTGAACCGTGCACTGCTGGCGCAGGACAAGGAGGCGCTGAAGAAAAAGATCGCCGATGCCGGGCACGGCGCAAGGAGAGCAGCATGAAGCGGCTCCTCAAGGTGCTGGTGGTGCTGTTCGTCGTTGGCGCGGCGCTGTATTTCTTCCTGAACCGTACCGACGGCTCCGAGGGCGAGGCGCCGGTGCTGGCCGGTGCGCCGGCCGATGCGGCGCTGCTGGTGCGCGGCGAATACCTCACCAAGGCCGCCGACTGCATCGCCTGCCACACGGTGCCCGGCAAGGGGCAGCCCTTTGCGGGCGGCCTGCCCTTCGTGCTGCCCTTCGGCACGATCTACTCGTCGAACATCACCGCGGACCCGGCCACGGGCATCGGCAACTGGAGCGACGACCAGTTCGTGCGCGCGCTGCACGACGGCGTGGGCGCGGACGGCAAGCGCCTGTACCCGGCGTTCCCGTACACCTCGTACACCGCGCTGAGCCGCAAGGACATCCTCGCGATCAAGGCGTACATCTTCAGCCTGCCCAAGGTGAACCAGCCGAACAGGGAGGCCGACCTGGGATTTCCGTTCAACCAGCGCTGGGCCATGGGCTTCTGGAATGCGGCCTTCTTCAAGAGCACCCGTTTCGAGGCCGATGCGTCCAAGCCGCCGGCGTGGAACCAGGGCAGGTACCTCGCGACAGCGCTCGGCCACTGCGCGGAATGCCATACGCCGCGCAACTTCGCCTTCGCGATGGAAAGGGGCAACGACCTCGCGGGCGAGTCGGTCCAGGGCTGGCGCGCCTACAACATCACGTCAGATGCGAAGAACGGCATCGGCGCATGGAGCGATGCCGAGCTTGCCTCGTACCTCACGACCGGGCATGCCGAGGGCCGAGGCTCCGCTTCGGGGCCCATGGGCGAGGCGGTGGAACACAGCCTGCAATACCTGAAGCCGGAGGACGCCTCGGCGCTCGTGAGCTATCTGCGCACGGTGCCGGCGAAGTCGGGCAAGGCGCCGATCGAGGTCGATGCGAAGGCACCGTGGGCCGTTGCGGCGAGCGCGGCGGCACCGGCAGCCAACACGGCCGAAGGCCACGAGCAAGGGCTCAGGCTCTTCGCTGCGGCATGCGCGAGCTGCCATCAGTGGAACGGGCAAGGCCAGCAGACGGCCAACGCATCGCTGCTGGGAACGCGCGGCGTGAACGATCCTGACGGCTCCAACGTCACGCAGATGATCCTGCAGGGCGTGAGGATGCGCGTGCACGACAAGGAGGTCTACATGCCGGCCTTCGGCAAGGCCTACACGGACACCGAAGTCGCGGCGCTCGCCAACTACGTGATCGCGCAATTCGGCAACAAGCAGGGCACGGTGACGCCGGAGTTCGTCGCGAAGCAGCGCACGCAATGACGCCCCCTCCCCCGGGGGCAGCACCGGTGGGGCCGCACCTACACTGCGGCCATGAAAAAAAGAGTCAGGGAAGTCCAGTTCTGCCTGCAGCCTGTGGTGGAGCTTAGGCAAGAAGCCGCGTCTTACGCCTACACGGTTCGCGCGCCGCGTTCGAAAGGCGTGATACCGCCCAGCTCGTACCGTGACGGCGATTTCGCCACGCTCGCCGAGTGCCTGGGCGACGTGGCCCGGGCACTCGGTGGCGATTTCAAACGCATCTATGTGCGGCTCGACGGCCGCTGCGTCGGGGAGCGCGATCTTGCGGAATTGCGCCAGGAGCCGGAGCAGGTCGCGGCCGAGTTGAAGGCAAGCTGCGATGCGGCGAGCGGCGCCGCGCAATTCGAGTCCACCCTGCCGGCGCCGGAAGCTCCGACAAGCACTCGCGATTGAGGACCGGATCGGCCGCAACGGCCGGACAGCTCTGTATCCGACACGAAACATTGGTTACTTTCAGACACTGCTCAGGGGGAGTTCCGCGGCAGGCGGCGCTCCGCCCCTGACGCTTGCGGCCCTCGAGATCGGCCCCAAGGGGCCCGCGCCGCCGCGCCGCGAGCCACGCCGAGCGGACACGGTACAGGCTGCACGCTCCCACGCACTCCCCATCGGCCTCCTCAGGGGTACCCGGTTCCGGGCATATCGCCGCCCCATACGCGTACTTACATTTTGTCTTGGCAAACGGAAAACAAGACATCTGCATGCGCAAGAGGAGAGTGCTCCGGCGCACGGGAGCCTGCCCGCCAGGTAACGAACGGACGATTGAAGCCATGAACAAGATTTTTCGAACCCTGTGGAATCCAACGCTCGGCACTTGGGTGGCCGCCCCCGAAACCTCGCGCGGCCACGCGCGGTCGGCGCGGCTGGGCGAACTGGGGGCCGTGGCCATGGCGGTGCTGCTTCTGGGCGCCGGGCCGGCGTTGGCGGCTGGCGGCGCCGGCGGCCAGCCCGTCGGCGATCCGACGCTGCACGCCGGCAGCGGCGGCAGCAACGGCAGCGGTGGCAGCGGCGGGCTCAACGACACCACGGTGGGCGCCAGCGGAGGAACTGGCGGGTCGTCGACCGATGCCGGCGTCACGGCGGGCTCCAACGCGAACATCGGCTCCTTCGGCGGCGCCACCGCGGGCACGGGCGGGGCGGCGGGAACCACCAGTAACGTCGTCAGCCCGGGCGTGATGCAGGGCGACAACGGCGGCGCGGGCCAGTCCCAGACCGGCGACTTCAGCAACGGCAACGGATATGGCGGCGGCGGCGGAGGTGGCTTCCAGGGCGCGTCCATCGGCAGCGGCGTCTCTTCCTCCTCGGACAGCTACACCGGCGGCACCGGGGGCGCGGGCGGCAACGGCTATTGGGCGGCCGGCGGCGGCGGCGCGGGAGGCTATGGGTCCATCCTCAACGGCCCGCTCGGCAACTACACGGCCTCCGGCAGTTCGACGGGCGGCGCGGGGGGCCAGGGCGGCGGCGCCTTCTCGCAAGGCGGTGGCGGCGGCAGCGGCGGCGGCGGATTCTTCCTGAACGCCACGGCGCCGGATCTCACGTTCACCAACAGCGGCACCATCGCGGGCGGAGCCGGCGGCGCAGGCGGGTCCGAACTGCTGCCGGCGCGCAGCAATGCCTCGGGCGGCGGCGGCGGCGGCGGCGGCAATGGCATCACGTTGACCGGCAGCACCGTGACCGTGGTCAACACCGGCGCAGTCACGGCTGGCGCCGGAGGCGCTGGCGGAGCCGGCGGCGGCGGCGCGGGAGGCACCGGCGCGCCGGGCGCTGGCGGCGACGGCGGCATCGGCCTGGGGGCCACGGGCGCCGGGGCAACGATCACCAACAGCGGCTCCATCGCCGGCGGCGCCGGGGGCGTCGGCGGCGCCAACAGCAACGGGGGCGCGAGCGGCGCGAACGGTGCAGGCGGCGTGGGCGTGATGGGCGCCAACCTCGCCATCAGCAGCAGCGGCACCATCTCCGGCGGACTGGGCGGCGATGGCATCACCCGGGCCTCGGCCGTGCAGTTCACGGGCGGCAGCAACAGCCTCACCTTGAACACCGGCGCGGCGCTGTCGGGCGCCGTTGCCATCGACAGCGGTGCCACGGCCAGCATCATCGCCGGCGCGGGTGGCCTGAGCCTGGGCAATGCCCTGCTGCTGGGCGGCACGGGCACCTTCAACACCAACGGCCACGACATGGGCTGGACGGGCCCGATCACGGGCGCCGGCAGCCTCGTGAAGGACGGTGCGGGCACGCTCACCCTGGGCGGCGCCAACATCTACACGGGCGCCACCAACGTCGCCGCCGGCACCTTGCGCGCCGGCGCGGCCAACACCTTCAGCAGCACCAGCGCCTTCACGGTCGCCTCGGGCGCGACGCTGGACCTGGCCGGCCAGAGCCAGACCATCGCGTCCATGGCCAACGGCGGCACCGTCTCGCTGCTGGGCGGCGCGCCCGGCACCGTCCTCACGGTCACAGGCCCGTGGGTGGGCAACGGCGGCACGCTGCGCCTGGGCACGGCGCTAGGCGACAGCACCAGCGCGAGCGACCGGCTGGTCCTCAGCGGCAGCACCGCCATTGCCAGCGGCACGACCAACGTGCAGATCACCAACCTGGGAGGCCTGGGCGCGCTGACCGCCGGCAACGGCATCGAAGTCGTCAGCGCGCTGAACGGCGCCACGACCACCGCGCAGACCACAAGGAGCGCCTTCGCCCTGGCGGGCGGCCACGTCGATGCCGGCGCCTTCGAGTACCGGCTGTACGCCGCCGACGCGGCCGGCGCGGGCGAGAACTGGTACCTGCGCTCCAGCGCCGTCATCGTCCCGCCGTCCGGTGGCGGGAACGGCGGCGGCACTGGCGGTACTGGCGGTACTGGCGGTACTGGCGGTACTGGCGGTACTGGCGGTACTGGCGGTAATGGCGGTGGCGGCGGCGTGATCGTGCCAACTTACCGCGCCGAAGTGCCGCTGTACGCGGCGCTGCCCGAGCAGCTGCGCCAATCCAATCTGGCGATGCTGGGCAACATGCACCAGCGCGTGGGCGACGACGGCCCGGCCGGCGCCAGCACCGCTACACCGGACCAGGGCTACCGCCAGACCTGGGCCCGCCTCATCAGCACGAACCGCACCATCGACCAGAGCGGCACCGTCAGCCCCGCGAGCAAGGGGCGTCTCACAGGCTTCCAGGCCGGCACCGACCTGTGGGCTGACGCCAACTGGCGTGCCGGCATCTACATCGGCGAACTCGACGGCGACATGCGCGTGACCGGCTTCGCCCGCGGCCTTGCGAACTACGCGGCCGGCTCCAACGACCTGCAGAACCAGTACCTGGGCGCCTACGCCACCTGGAAGAACGGCAGCGGCCTGTACGTGGACGGCGTGCTGCAGGCCGGCCGCCACCGCTACACGGCGGCACCCACGCTGGGCTTCGGCAGTTCCGGCAGCGGCAACAGCCTGCTGGCCTCCATCGAGGTGGGCCAGGCCTTCTCCATCGCGCCGAACTGGACCCTCGAGCCCCAGCTGCAGCTGGTGCACCAGCGCGTGAGCCTGCACGACACGGGCATCCCGGGCGCCCTGGTGCAGCAGGACAGCCACAGCGGCTGGCTGGCGCGCGCGGGCGTGCGGGTCAAGGGCGAGATCGCCACCTCCGCCGGCCTGCTGCAGCCCTACGTGCGGGTCAACGTCTACCGCAGCGGCGGCGGCACCGACGTCAGCCGCTTCATCGGCCCCGCGGCGTACACCGACATCGCCACGCGCACCGGCGGCACCAGCACCGAGCTGGCGGCAGGCGCCACGCTGCAGCTGACGCCGAGCATGAGCCTGTACGCGGAACTGGGCAAGCTGTGGGCCTCGGGCGGAGCCACCCGCACGAAGAGCGGAATCGACGGCAGCGTGGGCGTGAAGGTCCGCTGGTAACGCGCTGCCACTGTTTCCGCCGCTGCGTCAGTGCGGCGCGGCGCCGAGATCCGCGCGAACCGCCGCGACGACGGACAGCACCGCGTCGATCACCGCATCCGGGTCGTCGAACTGGATGTCGTGACCGGCGTTCGGCAACAGCACCTGCCTGCCTCGCGAGGACCACGTCGCCTCGTCCTCGTGCAGCTGCTTCCAGATGGCCTGCACCTGCGTGCCCTGCCCGGGCGTGATCTTCATCCCCCGGAGTTCCGCCTCGGTGTACGGCGCCATCGCGGTGAGAACCACCAGCGGTCGATTGCCCAGGTCGCGGAAAGCGCCGGCCTCGGCGAGCGTGGCGTCGGTCGCATCGCTTTCCACCAACTGCGTGCTCAACGACTTCGGCGCAAAGGCGCGGATCGCCTGCGCATCGCGCGCCGTCTGGTTCCGCGCCTGCGGCAGCAGCGAGGGAGCCGCCGCGCGCAGCAGGCCGGACCACGCGAGCGACACGGCGATGCGCGAGCGCAACGACCGCGTCTCCGTCATGAAGTCCGCGACGCGCGCGACCTGGTCCGGATGCGAAGGGTCGACGAGAACCAGCCCCGCCACCTCGGCGCCGAAGTGCCTCGTGAAACTCGTGGCGAAGAGCCCGCCCAGCGACTGGCCTACCAGCACGTAGGGGCCCCGCTCGCCTGCGCGGGCGAGTGCCGTGTGGAGATCGTGCGCCACCTGCCTGGCACTGGGAGGCGCATCCGAAGGATCGCTCCACATCAGCCCCGCGCGGCTGTACGAGCAGGCGCGCGTGCGCGCTGCGATCTTCGGCTGGACTGCCGACCAGCTCAGCGAACCGCCGGCGCTCAGGCCCGCCTCGAACACGACGGTCGGCGAGCCGGAGCCCCGGCAATCCAGCTGGATTCTTCGCCCGCCGATGTCGACCATCTTCCCGGGCGCGGGGAAGTCGCGCGCCGCGCGGTAGCGGCCGGCCTGCTCGTACACGACGCCCATGAGGATGGCCAGGGCGACGATTGCAGCGCTCCAGAGGACGATACGCATCACCAGAAGTTTCGACGAGTGCTTCACTGATGCCGATGGTGCCACCAACGGCGCTGCTGTACCGCGTACTTTCCGCTTCAGCTTATCGACCGCATCCTTTGCGCAATCGATCTTTCGCTGTCGGCGCGCAGCCTTTCGGCTATCTTGAAAAAACCTGTGTGGAATGCGCTACTCCATGCACGCCAAAAGGAAATGAAATCTTCGCTGGCGCAATGCGAGCCCCGGGGCAGATGTGATGGGAAACACAGTTGGGACGCGAAAGCGCTGTCAACGACCATTGCAATCCGTAGCATCCGGAAGGTTCATAAAAGGAATTGTCCGAAGGAGGATCAGATGGTCGCCCTCTCACCACAGACTCCGTGGTCCGTCGCATGGACTCCACGCACAGCGGCGGGGAGCCGCGCGCATGGGGAACATGCCGAGCGAAACGCGCGGGCCGCGCCATTTGTTGCAACCGACGCCGCACCCACCCTGCAAGCAGCGCCGCGCAGGCCTTGCGCCTATGTGTTCATCGCAAACCTGCCGCACCTCATCGAAGCCTATGGGCAGGATTTCGGAGCCGCCGCCAGCCTTGAAATACAGCGCCGCCTGTGCGCCCACTTCCTCACCTCGGCCGCCACCGACATGGCCCGGCTGCGCGACGACTGCTTCCTGCTGTGGGCCAACGACGCGTTCGTCTGCGGCGCGCGCGACATCCGTGAGCTGCCGCACGACGTGCGCCACCGGAGCCGCCCCATCGAGACGCTGCTTGCCGTGCTTGGCGCCGAGCCGGTGCGTGCGAAGGGCATCGCCGCGATGGTGCAGTTGCATGCCGACTGGATCGAGGTGCGTCCGCCCGAGCAGCTCGGCACGTCGGAGATCGAGTTCGCCCTGTGGACTGCGCAACCGTTTCCGGATTTGCGCGAGAACAGGGCCGACGAATGGTGCCAGCGCTACCGCTCCGACATGGACGTCGCCGTGCGCGTCAGCGAAGCGCTGCGCACCGAGGCGCTCTCCTTCGAATGGCAGCCGGTGGTGCACGCTGGCGGCAATGCCAGTACTTTCTACCTCGCAGGGCGCGTGCGTCTGCCGCCGAGCCGCAGCGAGCCGGCGCTTCTTGCGCAGGAGGTGTTCTTGCCGTGCCTGCAGCGGCTGGGGCTGGCTCGCGCGTTCGATCGCATCGCGGTGCGCCAGGCCTTGGCGGAACTGCGGTCGCAGACCTGCGCGCACATCGGCGTGGGCATCTGCGCGCAGAGCACCAAGCTCGACCACTGGTGGGCCTCGCTGTGCGCGGCACTCGACGAAGAGCCCGCGCTGGCCTCGCGCCTCGTGATCGAGATCGTGGGCAGCGCCACGCTGGCCGATCTCGAGGCCGCCCACGACTTCTGCGTGCAGATGCAATTGCGCGGTTGCCGCATCGCCGTGCGGGACATCGGCGGCGGCAACGACAACCTCGCCGCGCTGCAGTCCTGCGGGCCCGACATCGTGAAGCTCGATGCGTCGCTGCTGCGCCGCGCGCGCGACGACACCTTCGGCATCGAGTGCCTGCAGGGCATGATTTCCCTTTGCACGCACTTCGCGGCCCAGGTCGTGGTCGACGGCATCGAGCGCGAAGACGACATGCACATCGCTTCGCGCGTGGGCGCGCGGTGGCTGCAGGGCTACGGCGTGCGTGGCACCGAGCCGGCCGCCAAGCCTGCTGCTGTCGCTCCCGGGCATCCTTTCGGGTGACTCGAACCACGGCACGGATTTTCTTCGACCATGTACCTGAATCCTCTCTTCGCCAACGTGTCGCAGGCCGAACGCGTTGCGCTGGTCCAGAGCAGCCAGTTGCGCTCCTACCGGCGCAATGAAGTGGTGCTCGCGGCCGGCAGCTCGAGCGATTGCGTCTATTGCGTGGCCAGCGGACTGCTGCGCGTGGTGGAGCATGGCAAGGGCCGCGCCCACGCCACCAATGTCACGACCGACTTCATCCGCCAGAACGAATTCTTCATCGGTCCGTCTCTTTCCGAGGACACCTACCAGGCCAAGCACACGCTGGTTGCCGCGTTGCCCGCGGCAGTGCACCTCATCCCCGTCGTGGCGTTGCGCAAGATCTGCAGTTCGTACCCGGAGGTGGCCATCAGGCTGCTGGAACTCGCGATCGAGCGCATGGCCGTCATGCGCAACCAGCTGCGGCGCATGTCCGCGCTGTCCACCGAAGACGTCGTCGGCCGCGTGCTGCACCAGCTGACCGTGCTGGCCCCCTCGAGCATGGGCGCGTTCGACAAGCGCATCTCCCAATCGGTGATCGCCTCCTACTCGGGTCTGTCGCGCGAAGTGGTCAACAAGACCATGCGCGACATGGAGCAGCGCGGCCTCGTGCGGCGCGACGATCAAGGCGTGCACGTGCCCGCCAATTTCGCGTCCACCGACTTCGGCAACCTCTTGCCCGCCGAGGAAAACCTGGCGCGTGCCGAGCCGAGCCGGGTCGAACCGATCTTCTTCGAGAGCTTCCCGGCCCCGGCGAGCGACCCATCGGGGCGCAAACCCGAGGACGATTGATCGCGCTTGCGCTACTTGAAGGCATCGATGTCCAAAGAAAAGAGCAGGCGCATTGCCACGCGGCCCGAACAAGGCTCGAGGGAATCATCGTCCGTGCGCACGGCCGGTTCCAGCGGTGGCGAGCCGCGCGTGGAGGGGACCAGCGATGGAGTGCCGCGAATCGATTCGTCGACTTCCTCGACCGCCGCCGCCCTCCTGTTCGCCAAAGCGGCTCAGCAGGAACTCGTCCTTCTGATGCGCCTGATTGCCGAGGGCGATTCGGCCACGGCTATGCGGATCGCGTGGTGCATCGTGGAACGGGGACGTGCGGTGCTGGGGCCTGAACTGCCGCCTTCGGCCTCGTTGCCGACACCAGTGGAAGTCTCTTCGCAAACTGAAGAAACGCGCCTCCCGCCATCGGCGAGTCCAGGCGCTGCAGGCCGCGCGCTCTCGCGTCGCGAACTCGACGTGCTTCGGATGATTTCGCAAGGCCTGAGCAACCGCCAGATTGCCGAACTGAGCCATCGCTCGCTGCACACGGTGGATGCGCATGCGAAGAGCATCTATCGCAAGCTGGCCGTGAAGTCGCGTGCCCAGGCGGTGCGCGATGCCATGCAGAAGGGCCTGATCGATCTGGAGGCCTGCGACTAGAAATAGCTGCCGCGGCGCGATGGGATGCTGTAGTAAGGAATCCCTAATTCGGGTGATTGCGTTTCGACCTCCCGGCTTTCATCATCGCTGCGTGCACCTGCATCCATTGATTGCCCGCTTGCCGCTGGTGGAACGTTCGGCCATCGGGCAGCTTTGCGAGCTGCGTTCATACGCTCGCAACGAGACGATCCTTGCGTCGAACGAATGCACGCGTTCGTTCTACTGCGTGGAAAGCGGCCTGGTGCGCGTGGTTGCCCAAGGCCGCGACGGCGCGCAGGAAGATACGGAAGTGACCACGGATTTCATTCGCCGGCACGACTTCTATCTTGGTGGCTCCCTGAGCGAGCCACAGTATCTGGCTGCCCACAGATTGATCGCGGTGCTTCCCAGCACGATATACCTCGTTCCCGTGCCGGTGATCAGGGCGCTTTGCGAACGGCATCACGGCATCGCACTGGAATTGCTTGGTGCGGAGGCTGCCCGCATGAATGTCTTGCGCCGTCAGATCCGGCGCATCTCTTCGCTATCTTCAGAAGAGATGGTCGGCCGTGTACTCCACAAGATGACCCAGATAGCTCCCGCTGGCCACGAGGCCTACGACAAGCGCGTCACGCAGGGTGTCATCGCCTCCTACGCCGGCGTTTCTCGCGAGGTCGTCAACAGGACGATGCGGGAGATGGAAAGGCGCGGCGTGTTGCTGCGCGATTCGCAGGGCGTGCATGTTCCCCAGGACTTCGCGGGAACAGATTTCGGCTTGCCGCCTTCCGCACCGTAGCCGGCCACAAGGGCGAAAAAATAGCTGGAACCGGTGAGTTGCATTCGCCAGGGTGAGGAGAAAGAATCGAACAACGATTTCCTCCCGTTGTTTCTACACAGACCTTCCATGTCCCACCTGTTCGTCGCTTGTACGTGCAACATCGCGCACCTTGGGCGCATTCATCGCAGTGGGTGGATGCGCCTGCTGCCCTGGCTGCGTCTTTATGAGTGTGCGAATTGTGGAAGACGCCAGCTTCGCTCCGAACGAGCGGTGGATGATGCGCGTGCGCGGGAGGCGAGCGCTGCGGGGTATACGGGACACTGATGCGGGTCGGGTAGAACGCTTCCGTATCGCTCGTTGGCATCACCGGCGCCGTACAACCACGTCGCAGGTGGTATGCCCCTACGCCCACGGCCTCATCCCCGATGCTGGAACAATGCGTCCACCCATGGACGGCCTCGATCTCATCAAAACATTCCGCGAAGTCGCGTTCCGGCGCAGCTTCTCCCGCGCAGCGATCTCGCTGGGCATGTCCAAGGCCACGGTCAGCCGCTACGTGGCGGAGCTCGAAACCCGCAGCGGCGTGCGCCTGCTGAACCGCTCGACCCGCTCCCTGAGCCTGACCGACGCCGGCCAGGTGCTGCTCGACCGCAGCACCGAGCTGGTGACCATGGCCGAGAACACCCTGAACGACCTGCAGGCCCACGGGTCGCACCCGCGCGGGCGCCTGCGCATGAGCGCGCCGCACGGGCTGATCGCCGGCTGGCTCTCGGACGTGATCGCCGAGTTCATCAAGCGCTACCCCGACGTCTACGTGAGCCTGGTGTTCACCAACGACGACCTCGACCTGATCGAGGAAGGCATCGACGTGCACCTGACCGGCGGACGCATCGACGACATGAACCTGATCGTGCGCCGGCTGGTGCAGTTCGACATGGTGGTCTGCGCCACGCCGGCCTACTGGGCGCAGCGCGGCATGCCGCAGACGCCCGAGGATCTGGGCCGGCACGAGGTGCTGAGTTACTCGGCGAAGCCGACCACCCACCTTCCCTTCGAGACCGACGGCAGGCAGTACGACGTGCCCGTGCACAGCCGCTTGGAAGCCAACGACGCCGTCGCGCTGATCGAACTGGCGCTGCGCAGCGTGGGCGTGGCCTATGTGCCCGAGCCGCTGGCGCAGTCGCACCTGGAACGCGGAGCGCTGGTGCCGGTGCTGCGCGAGCACATGCCGCGCGACCATTGGCTGTATGCGGCCTACTCGCAGCGCCGCCACAACAGCGCCGCGATGCGCGCGATGCTCGACTTCCTGGAGCAATCGATGGGCGCCCTGACCGAGGGTCCGGCGCTGCCGCCCGCGCTACCGGTGGCGGTGATGCCGCCTGGATGCGCCCGTTCCAAGGCGCAGGAGCAGGTCGGCAGTAGCCAATAGCGCCGAGCTGACCGAAGGTTGGGGGCGGCACGCGTTGTGTTGCAATCGCATTTTTTCAGAATGCAGGCCACAGACGCGATGAGTACGCCCCTCCAGATCCGCCCTCCGGCGCCCGACGACTACGCGGCATGGAAGCCGCTATGGGACGGCTACAACGCCTTCTACGGACGCGAGGGTGCGACAGCCCTTGCCGACGAGATCACGCAAGCCACCTGGCAGCGCTTCTTCGATGTCTACGAACCGGTGCATGCCCTGGTCGCCGAGCGCGACGGGCAACTGGTCGGGCTCACCCACTACCTGTTCCACCGCAGCACCACGCGGCTCGAACCGACCTGCTATCTGCAGGACCTGTTCACGCTGCCGTCAGAACGCGGCCGCGGCGTGGGCCGCCAGCTGATCCAGGGCGTTTACGAACGCGCGAAGCACGCGGGCGTACGCCGCGTGTACTGGCAGACCCATGCGACCAACACGGCCGGCCGCACGCTGTACGACAAGGTCGCGACGCACGACGGATTCATCGTCTACGGCACGCTGGTCTGAGCCTGCGAAAAATAGGCGATTTATCTTTTTCCTGCAACGCCGTAGAGTCAACGCCTGGGCACCAGCGACAGGAGAAACACATGAACCGCGATGAAGTGATCAAGGCAGGTCAGCTCGAAATTCGCTATCTGGTCGATGGCTCCGCGACAGGGAGCATGGGGGTGTTCGAACTCACCCTGCCGCCGGGCGCCAACGTGCCGCCACCGCACAGCCATCGGGACAACGAGGAGTTCTTCTATGTCGTGGAAGGCGCGGTCACCTATTCGGTCGATGCCGAAACGCGCGAGCTGACACCCGGCGAATGGATGTCGACGCCGCGCGGCTCGGTGCACGGCTTTCGCAATGTCGGATCGCAGACGGCGCGCGCGATCGTCGTGCTCTCGCCGGACATCGGCGCGCAGTACTTTCGCGAGGTCGCGGCCGTGGTCAATGCGGGCGGACCGCCCGACAAGGCGAAGCTGGTCGCGGTGATGTCGCGCTACGGGCTGACGCCGGCCCTGCCCGCGCAGCCTGCTGCGTAGGTCCGACAAAACCCCCTGTCGCGCGCGCGGCCCTCCTGTCAGTACCTGAAGGTAATGCCGGCCTTCACGCCGTTGTTGGCCTTGCCGTCCGACTGAACACCGCCCGAGAGCGACAGATTGCCGCCGGTGCTCGCACCCAGCGAGTAGGTGGGCCGTGGCGTGGAGGTGTCGGTGCCGATGTAGGTGCCGCTGCCGTCCGGCCGCAGCACGCCGAAGCTCGCCCCCTTGACGGTGGCCGAGGTTTCGGTCGGGTTCACGTTGGGGGCCACGTAGACGGTGCCCTTCTCGTCGCTGTCGACGGGCACCTTGACGGGCTCGGCCTGCACCGCTGCGGCGGCAGCGACCAGCACCAGGGTTGTCGCAAGAATCAATTGACGCATCGCCGACATGCTAGGCAGGTGGCGGGCGGCCCGCGTAGGACAAGAGGAGATTCCGAGCTCGGGTCCTGACATGAGAACTTGCGTACTCACAAGTTGAAGTGATGGCAAGCGCATGAATCCCGCTCTACGATGCAGTGTCCGAAACCAGACAGGAAATCGCCCATGCCCGCCAACGAAGTCGTCATGCCCGAGCAGCTCCTGAGCGCACTCGAAGCCCAGAGCCGCACGCCGATCGCACGGATCGGCGAAGCGCTGATTTCGCTGGGCATGATCACCGACGATCAGCTTCGCTCGGGGCTGGCGCGGCAACAGCTCGATCCCACGGTGCCGCTGGGCGAGACGCTGGTGCGCATGGGCATCGTCAGCAAGGGCCAGCTCCAGACCGCGCTGGTGCGCAAGATGGGCTATCCCCTCGTCAACCTGCACCTGTTCCCCGCGGCGGCCGACGCACTGCGCAAGCTGCCGTATTCCGTGGCCCAGCGCCTGCAGGTCATGCCGCTGCGGCTGCACGAGGGGCGCCTCGTGGTTGCGATCGACGACCCGACCAGCCGGCATTCGGCCCTCGACGAGGTGGAGTTCATCGCGCAGATGAAGGTCACCCCGGTGGTCGGGCAATGCATCGACCTCGACAACGTGCTGCACGCAGCCTACGAAAAAATCGGCGAGTCGACGACCTCCGCCCCCGGCGTCTTTTCCTCGAACCTCGATCCCAGCCGGCCCCTCGAATTCGACATGGCCGGCACCAGCGAACTGCTGCAGACGCTCGAGAAGGAAGGCCCCGCCGCCCCCGCCCCCGAGGCTCCGATCGAGCAGTCGGACAACTCCCTGGTGCGGATGATCAACAGCATGATCCTGGAGGCGCACCGCGAGGGCGCGTCGGACATCCACATCGAAAGCTATCCCGGCCAGGAAAAGACCCGCATCCGCTTTCGCCGCGACGGCCTGCTCTACACCTACCTGGAGCTGCCGCCAAGCTACCGTAACGCCATCGTCGCGCGCGTGAAGATCATGTGCGACCTGGACATCAGCGAAAAGCGCAACCCGCAGGACGGCAAGATCAACTTCGCCAAGTACTCGCCGCAGCACCGCATCGAACTGCGCGTGGCGACCATCCCGACCAACAACGGCCTCGAAGACGTGGTGATGCGCATCCTGGCGTCGGCCAAGCCCATTCCCATGGACAAGCTGGGCCTCTCGCCGAACAACCTCGCGGAGTTGACCAGGGCCGTCGAGCGCCCCTACGGCATGGTGCTGTGCGTGGGCCCCACGGGCTCGGGCAAGACCACCACGCTGCACTCGGCGCTGATGCACATCAACACGCCGGAGCGAAAGATCTGGACCGCCGAAGACCCGATCGAAATCACGCAGACCGGACTGCGGCAGGTGCAGATCAATCCACGCATCGAGTGGACCTTTGCAAAGGCGCTGCGGGCGTTCGTGCGCGCCGATCCGGACGTGATCATGGTCGGCGAGATCCGCGACGAGGAAACCGCGAAGACCGCCATCGAGGCTTCGCTGACCGGCCACCTCGTGCTGTCGACGCTGCACACCAACAGCGCGCCCGAAACCGTGACCCGCCTGCTCGACATGGGCATGGACCCGTTCAACTTCGCGGACTCGCTGCTGGCCGTGCTGGCGCAGCGACTGGTGCGCCGCCTTTGCACCCGCTGCACCAGCAGCACGCCCGCGAGCCCGGAGACGGTCGACGAACTGCTGAACGACTACATGCACGCATTCGGCACGCAGCAAAACGACGCGGTCCAGCGCAAGGCCTTGCAGGACGACTGGATGCAGCGCTACGGCCGCGACGGGCACCTGCACAGCTATACCAGCACCGGGTGCAAGCATTGCGGCGACACCGGCTTCAAGGGACGCGTGGGCATCCATGAGCTGATGACGATGTCCAGAACGCTGCGCCGCCTGGTGCAGACCGGCGCACGTGCGGAAGAACTCCAGCAGACGGCGCTGCAGGAAGGCATGCGCACGCTGCGGCAGGACGGCATCGAGAAGGTGCTGGCCGGACATACCACCATCGAGGAAGTGCGCGCGACCAGCAACGTGTGAGCGAGGCGCGGCGGCCCGGCGTCCCGAGCCTGCGAATGCCCACCCCATGACCACGCGCCCGGCCCCGAACCTCGACGCTTCCGCGCTGGCGCTGATCGATGCCTGCGCGCGGGCCTCGCTCGAACTGCTGGAAGGCAACCTTACGCCGCACGGCATCCTGGCCGCCAGCCGCACCGAGGCCGCCGTGGCGCGGCGCTACACGCGCATCTTCGGCCGCGACGCCGCCATCTGCGTCATGGCCATGTGCGGCAGCGGCGTGCCCGCGCTGGAGCAAGGCGCCGTGGCCAGCCTCGACGCGCTCGCGTCGCAGCAGGCGGCCAACGGGCAGATTCCGAAGTACGTCGACCCCGAGGGGCAGGACGCCGACTTCTGGTATCTGGGCTGCATCGACGCCACCCTGTGGTGGCTCATCGCGGCGGACCATGTGCGCAGGCACGGCGATGTAGGCGCCACGCACTGGCGCGCCGAAGTCGAACGCGCGATCCAATGGCTGCTCGCGCAGGAGCACCAGCACTTTCGCCTGCTGCAGCAGAACGAGGCCAGCGACTGGGCCGACATCATGCCGCGCTCGGGCTACGTGCTGTACACCAACGCGCTGTGGTTCGACGTGAAGCGCCGCTTCGCACTCGAACACGCCGAGGAAACGCAGCACCATTTCAACCACCTGTTCAATCCGTTCCAGCGCGACCTGCCCGAGTACCACCGCGCAAGGCTGCTGCGGCACTATGCGCGGCGCGGCCGGCGCGACCCGGGGCTGTACCTGAGCTTCGTCAATTTCGCGGTGGTCGGCGACGAAGGCGACGTGTTCGGCAACGTACTGGCGATACAGAGCGGGCTGGCCGATGCGGCGATGGCGCAGCGCATCGTGCGGACCATCGATGCGGCGCATGCATCGCAGCCCTACCCGTTGCGCGTGGTGCTGCATCCGCTGTCGCAGCAGCACGAGCTGTGGCGGGCCTACATGGGGCGGCATCGACAGAACATCGTGCACCAGTACCACAACGGGGGAATCTGGCCGTTCGTCGGCGGGTTCTGGGTGATGGCGCTGGCGCGGCAGGGGCTGCACGGGCAGGCGTGGGCCGAGCTTGCGCGGCTGGCACAAGCGAACGCGCAGGAAGACTGGCGGTTCACGGAGTGGTTCCATGGGCGCACGCTCGCGCCGATGGGAATGGCGGGGCAGAGCTGGAATGCGGCCGCGTTCCTGCTGGCGCAGCGGGCGTTGATGGGGGACGGGGTGGCCTGGTGAATGAGGGCGGCCGGCCCGTCAGGCCGCCCACACCCCCGGCGCGCAGGCGATGCTCACCGTGACGACGGGCGGATACAGATGCCCGGCCGCCGCGCCCGCCGCCATGCGTTCGCACGCGCCGAAGAAGCGGTACCACGCCGGCCCGCCGAAGATGATGCAGATGTGCAGCAGCGCGGCAATGGCGCTCGATGCGGCGCCGACGATCAGGGGAATGTTGTAGCTCACGAAGTCTCTCAAGGAAGATGCTTGCGGTCGCGCACGGTTTCGCGCGTCGAGCCGAAAGCGCCGAAGCGCACGGGCAAGCCGCTCGATGCCTCGGCGTACGCCACCCATGCATGCGGGCTTGCGACGGCGTGCGGCTCATAGATCGGCTCGGCGCCTTGCAGCAGTCGGGTCAATGCGTGCTGATGGCCGAGATCGCGCACGCCGCCGAGCGGTAGCGACGCGAAGCGGCCCGCCTCCGCCGTGCGGTAACCGGCGCACCAGCGCAGGCCCGCACCGTCGACCGCATCGAGGTGGCTCACCACCAGCCCGTCGAGCGTGCCTGCCGCATCCAGCGCGTACCGCAGCAGCACCGCATCGGGGTGGCCCCTGCGGAACACGCCCTGCCAGCCTTCGTTCGCGTTGTGCGGCTCGCGCAACCGCGCATCGAGTGCCCGGTCGTGCGTGGGCAGCGGTCCCGGGCCATGGCGTGTGAGATAGCTGCGCAGAACACCCAGGTGCTGCACGGGCGCGTCGATGCCCACGTCGCGCAGCACGGCCTCGACCGCCGCCGTCGAGATGGTGCTCCACGTGGTGTGCGGATGGAACCCGCGCCACTCGTCCAGCAGCACGCCCTGCGCGCCCTCGAAGACCACGGCGCCGGGCCGCGCAAGGCGCTCGGCGATGCGGTCCGCCCCCGCAGGCGGCGACTGGGCCAGGCACGGCGCGGCGGCATCGAGCCATCGCCGTGCGAGCGAGTCGTCCTGGAGCACCGACAGTTCCCGCGCGCCATCGGCATGCAAGGGCGCCGCGTGCGCGAACTCGCGAAGCAGCGCAGCGCGGGAGGCTTCCAGTTTTTCCAAGGCAAGGGCCGGCTGCGACAGGTCGCCGTAGTGCAGCGCCTCGTCGGGTGCGGCGAGCGCATGCCGCACCGTTTCGCCGACACCCACGCCGCAGCTGCCGTGCGCCCCCTCCCCCCGCGCCCATTCGCGCAAACGGCCTGCCGCCTGATGAAAGGGCGTGGTCACGCGGCAGCGCGCATCGATCAGCAGGCGCGAGAACGCGTCCTCCACGCCCACCCGCCGCAATGCCGCTTCCTCGACGCGCAGCGCCGTCGGGTGCACCACCACCGGACTCGCAAGCACGGTGCCCACGCCCGCATGAAAACTGCCGGCGCCGAACTGCGAAAAGGTGTGATGCCGCCCATCCGCCAGCACCACGTTGTGCCCGGCCTGCGCGCCGCCGTTGAAGCGCACGACAGTGTGGGCCTGCAGCGCGCCGCACAGGTGGTCTGTGAAGAGCCCCTTGCCGCAGTCCCCGAAGCCGAGGCCGAGCAGTGAGATGTAGCGCGTGGCTGTCGCTGCGGTGCCGGAGCTCACTCGGTCATCAGCCGAAGAGCCGCTTCCACCACGAGGAGCGCGGGCCTGCCGCGCTCATGGCCACGGCCGGCGGCGCGCGGCGCGGCGCAGTCGGGTCGAGCAGCGCGGCATAGCCGTCGAGCGCGTGCAGCACCCCGCCGACGCGTTCCCGTGCCATGCCGGTGCCGCCCATCACGCCGGCCAGCGCCTCGAGGCTGGGCACGGCCTTCTCGGTGAGGGCGACGATGCCGGCGGCCACGGCACAGGCGTCGTCCGGCGAGTCCATGCAGATGACGTGATCGCCCAGCAGCTCGCGCCAGCGCGGCTCGCAGCGGCGGCGGCGCTGGGCGTCGGGAATCAGGAAGAACAGGTTCGTCGTTTCGGCCGCGGCGGCGATGACTTCCTCGATGGGAATGTCCTCGTCGAGCTTCTCGCCGATGAGGCCTTCGATCTGGTGGCGCGAGACGGCGGGGTACGGCAGTTCGTCGCCGGTGACGAACAGGTAGCCGCGCTTCTTGCGCTTGACCCAGCAGTCCATGTCGGTGTGCTGGGCCATGACGTAGAAGGCGAGCTCGTAGCTCTCTTCCCCCGAACCGCCGCCACCGCCTTCGAGATAGCTCCAGGTGAGCCACTGGTCCATCAGGTTGGCGGTCGATTCGAACTGGCCGACCTGCAGCGGTGCGTGGTCGGAGGTGGCGTCGCCGATGGCCATGAACATGAGCTGCGGGTCTGCCACGCCGCAGTCGGTCAGCAGCTTCATGAAGGTGGGTAGCTCCTTGCGCGCAAGCGTCTGCGGAATATCGCCCATGGAGCCCGTGACGTCGAGCGCGAAAACGATGCCCAGCGAGTTCGGATGGTCGGCGTTGTCGCGCGACTCGCGCACCTTCAGCCCTTGCGGGTTCATCAGCGGATGGGTGGAGCGCTGGGTGAAGACCTCGGCGCCCGGCTTGGCGGCGCGGTCGGCAATGAGCGCCGTGTGGGCGGCATGCGAGTAGTTTCCGTAGCCCATGAAGTGACTCCTAGCTTGGTGCGTATGTGCGGTTCAGGCGCCGGTACGGTGGGGAGGCGCGGGATCGAAATGAACGAACTGCGGCGCGCCGAAGGCTTCGCGCGACGCGGCGGAGAGCGCCTGCTCGATGCCCTGCGCGCCAAGGCGCTGGCAGGCGGCACTGTCTTCACTGCACTGGCGCAGCAAGGCCACGAGCGGTGCAGGTGTGTGAGCGCCGAAACCTGGCTCGCCGGCCGCACCGCCGTGCAACACGGCGCGCACGGTCCAGGCGGCTTGCATCAGGTCGCGTGCGGCGGCGGCGTTGTGGACCGTGCCGGTGGCATGTTGCGCGCGCGACCAGCCGATGACGAGCACGCCATGGTCGCGCGGATGCACGAGCGCATGCGCGGGCGACAGGTCGCGGTGCGTCCAGCCGGCACCGTGCACGAAGGCCAGCACTTCGAGCATGCGGCGCCAGATCCACACTGCGTGGCGCGGATCGATGCCTTGGGCGTTGGCCTGCTGCACGTCTTGCAGGCTGCCCCAGAAGCCTGCCGGGTGGCGCAGCACCAGCGCCTGGCGGGCGCCGTCGCCCAGGCCTTCGGCAATGCCCACGCCCAGCGGCTGCGGCAGGCGGCGGGTGAAATAGGCAGCACCCTGCACCGGCAGGTCTTGCAGCGACTGGAGCACCGCGCCTTCACGCACCAGCACGCTGTTGGCGGCGCTGTCTCGCGCGAGCTTGAGCGTGACGCGCTCGGGCAACGCACCGAGGCGTTCGGCGAACAGCACTTCGCTGTGCTCCCCGGTGGCCAGCGGTGCGAGCACGCGGTAGCGCGCGCCGCGCCATGTGAGGATGCGGCCGCCGGGCACGTCGGCATTGGCCCGGCGCAGCGCGGCGCGGAAGCTCTCGCGCTCGATGGTTTCAGTGCCTCGGGTGACGGTGGTGCCGCAGTAACTGCAGTTGACGGTACGCCAGCGGGCAGCGCGCGGCAACGGCGCGGAGCATTGGGGGCAGCTGAGAGCGAGCAGAGACAGCATGGCCCCCGCCTCAATCTTCCTTGGACGGCGCCGTCGGGTCGGGCGACGCCAGCACCCGGTCGATGCGGCGGCCTTCGAGCGCGACGATATCGAAGCACCAGCCGGCGCAGTCGATGCGCTCGCCCACCTCGGGCAGGTGGCCCGACACGGACATCAGCAAGCCGGCCACGGTGTTGTAGCGCCCGCGCTCTTCATCGGGCAATTCGCGGATGCCCAGGCGCGCGCGCAGCTCCGACACGGGCATGAGGCCGTCGAGCTCCCACACGCCGTCGGCCCGCTCGCGCGCCCAGGCGTCGGTCTGCATGCCGGGCTGCAGTTCGCCGGTGATGGCTTCGAGCAGGTCGCGCGGGGTCATGAGGCCCTGGACCACGCCGTACTCGTCGACCACGAACACGAGGCGGCCGGCGCGGGCGCGGAACTGCTCCAGCAGCTCCATGCCGGTGAGGGTCTCGGGCACGAACACGGCGGGCGTCGCCTCCTGGCCCAGCACGCCGCGATGCGCGGAGCCCAGGCGCAGCAGTTGCGCCACGCTGACGACGCCGACCACGTCGTCGAGCGAGTTGCGGCACACGGGGTACCAGGAATGCACGAGGTTGAGCTCGGCCGCGTCGGCAACCTGCTGCAGTGCCCGCTCCACGGTGAACGAAGCATCGAGCCATTCGATGTCGGCGCGCGGGATCATCAGCGACGACAGGCGCCTGTCGTCGAGGTGGAACACATTGCGCACCATCTGGTGCTCGTGCTGCTCGATGACGCCGGCGTCCACGCCTTCTTCGAGGCTGGCCGAGATTTCCTCCTCGGTGACAGAACGGGCCGCGTTGGCGTCGATGCGCAGCAGCTTCAGCATGGTGGCCGTGGCGCCCGCCAGCAGCCACACGAAAGGCTTGGCGCCCTTGGCCAGTCCGCGCATGGGGCGCGACACCCATCGCGCCACGGGCTCGGGATAGAGTTGGCCGATGCGCTTGGGCACCAGTTCGCCGAAGATGATGGTGAAGAAAGTGATGCAGGTGACGACCACCGCGGTGGACGCGACGCTGGCGGTGCCGCGCCCCATGCCGACGCCTTCCATCCAGACCGCGAGCGGCTCGGCAAAGGCGGCCTCGCCGACGATGCCGCTGAGCATGCCGATCGAGGTGATGCCGATCTGCACCGTCGAGAGGAATTGCGTGGGTGACTCCATCAGCTTCAGCGCGGCCACCGCGCCGGTGTCTCCCGTTTCGGCCAATGCCGCGAGACGTGCGCGCCGGCTGGTGGAAAGGGCCATTTCGGACATTGCGAACAACGCGTTGAGCGTGGTCAACAAGGCCAGGAGGAAGACATCCATGAACTGAGGGAGAGAATGAGGGAATGTCACTTTACTTGATTGGCGACCTGCAAGGCTGCGACGCCCCCTTCGGTCGGCTGCTGCAGAAGATCGATTTCTCCCCCAGCCGCGACACCATCGTGCTGCTGGGCGACCTGGTCAACCGGGGCCCCGATTCGCTCGCGGTGCTGCGCCGCGTGCAGGGCTACGGCGCCTCGGCGCTGAGCCTGCTCGGCAACCACGACCTGCACCTGCTGGGCGTGGCGCACGGCGCGCGCAAGGCCGGCCGCAAGGACACGCTGGCCGAAGTGCTGGCCGCGCCCGACAGCGAGGCGCTGCTCGAATGGGTGCGCCTGCAGCACATGGCGCTGCACATGCGCATTGGCGACGGCGACCTGCTGATGCTGCATGCGGGCGTCCTGCCGCAGTGGACGGTGGGCGACACGCTGGCGCTGGCGTCCGAGGTCGAGTCGGTGCTGCGCGGGCCGGCGCTGGGCGAGTTCCTGATGTCGATGTACGGCAACGAGCCGGCGCAATGGCACGACACGCTCACGGGCAGCGCGCGGCTGCGCGCCATCGTCAATGCGCTGACGCGGCTGCGCTTCTGCACACCTGAAGGCGTGATGGAGTTCGAGGCCAAAGACAGCGCGGCCACCCCGCCCGAAGGCTACATGCCGTGGTTCGACGTGCCCGGGCGCAAGACGGCCAAGGCCACGGTCGCCTGCGGCCACTGGTCGACGCTGGGCTGGCTGTCGCGGCCCGACCTGCTCTCGATCGACACCGGCTGCGTGTGGGGCGGCTGCCTGAGCGCGGTGCGCATCGGCGCGACGCTGGACGAGCGAGAGCTGATCCAGGTCGAGTGCGAGCAGTCGCAGAAGCCGGGCAAATAGATTCCGGCCCGGCGCGACTCACTCAGGAAGAAGGCAGCCGGAACTTGTCGAGCGACATGCGCTGCCGGCCCTGCGCGTCGAAGTTGCCGGGCGCCAGCCAGCGCTCGAACGCGGTGCGCAGCGCGGGCCACTCGCCGTCGATGATCGAGAACCACGCGGTGTCGCGGCTGCGGCCCTTGTAGACCACGGCCTGGCGGAACAGGCCCTCGTACTTGAAGCCCAGCCGAAGCGCCGCGCGCTTCGATGGCTCGTTGAAGTTGTCGCATTTCCACTCGTAGCGGCGGTAGCCGAGTTCGTCGAAGGCGAGCTTCATCAGCAGGTACTGCGCTTCGGTGGACATCGGCGTGTTCTTCAGCAGCGGCGAAAAATTGACGGTCCCCACTTCGATGGCCCCGTTGGCCGGGTCGATGCGCATCAGCGCCAGCGAGCCCACGGCGCGGCCGCTTTGCCTGTCGATGACGGCGAAGTGCAGCGGGTCGGTGCTCTTCGCGATGCGCTCGATGTAGGCGCGGGTGCCTTCCGCTTCGGCGGGGCGCTCGACGCCGAGGTAGGTCCAGTCGCGCCCATCGGGGGCCTGCGCGTAGGCGGCGTGCAGATCGTCGGCGTGCTTCGAGGCATCGATCGGTTCGAGCCTGCAGAAACGGCCTTCGACCACACGGCGCGGCGGCTGGGCGCGCGGCGTCCATTCGGGAAGATCGGGACCGATGGACTGGCCGAACTTGTTTTGGCGGGCTGACATGAAAGGCTCTTTCGGAAAAAAGGAAAAACTGGGCGGGAGCACGTAAAGTACGCGCAACGTGGCTCCAGCGTAAGTGCCACGTTGGATTCATTTCATGGTGCCACGACCTACCCTCTCTCCCACTGCCCTGCTCGAGTCCTCCCTCTTAAGGGACCGCGGCGCAGGCTCGATGCAGCACCAGCTGCACGACCGGCTCAAGCGCGCCATCCTCGACGGCAGCCTGGTCGCCGGCAGCCGCCTGCCGGGCTCGCGCGCCCTGGCCGAGGCGCTGGCCGTATCCCGCAACACCGTCACCGCGACCTACGAGCATCTGGCGGCCGAGGGCTATGTGCAGCCCGACCGGCAGGGCACGCGCGTGACCGAACTCTCGTCTTCCGTCCTGCCGAAGCGCACGGGCAAGCCGACCGGCGCACCAGCCACCGCGCTGCGTCTCGCGAAGATCAAGCCAGGCACGTCGCGCGGCGAGATGGAGGCGGCGCTGCGCCCCGGTGTGCCCGCGTTGTCGCACTTTCCGTCGGCCCCATGGCGGCGCGCGCTCGACCGGGCGATCCGCGGCGCCGGATCGGCCGCGCTGGGCTACGGCGATCCGCTGGGCGAATCGCCGCTGCGCGCGGCCATCGCGCGGCATCTGTCGGTGGCGCGCGGCGTGCGCTGCGAGCCGCAACATGTCGTCATCGCCGAAGGCGCGCAGGAGGCCATCTCGCTGTGCGTGCGGCTGCTGGCCAACCCGGGCGAGACCGGCTGGGTCGAAGACCCGGGCTACCGCGGCGTGAAGGCCGCCATGCATGCGGGCGACATGCGCATCGTGCCGGTGCGGGTCGACGCCGAAGGCCTGTGCGTGACCGAACGCGACTGGCAAAAGCACCCGCCCCGGCTGATCTACACCACGCCCTCGCACCAGTACCCGGGCGGCTCGGTGCTGAGCATCGCGCGCCGGCTCGCGCTGATCGCGCAAGCCCGCCAGCACGGCGCGTGGATCATCGAGGACGACTACGACAGCGAGTTCCGCCATACGGGCGAGCCCATCGGTGCGATGCAGGGACTGGTGGACGACGCGCCCGTGCTCTACGTCGGCACCTTCAGCAAGACGATGTTTCCGTCACTGCGGCTGGGCTTTCTCGTGCTGCCCGCGCAGCTGCTGCCAGTCGTGCAGGCACCGCTGGAAGAAATGCTGCGCGGCGGGCATCGCTACGAGCAGCTGGCCATGGCCGACTTCATCGAGAGCGGGCAGTTCAGCCGGCACCTGGGCCGCATGCGGCGGCTGTACCGCGACCGGCAGCAGGCGCTGCGGCTTGCGCTGCAGAAGTATTTCAAGGTACCGCACGAGATCGACGGCGGCTACTGCGGGTTGCACCTGACGGTGCGGTTGCCCGCGCGCTTCGATGACCGCCGGATCGCGGCCGAGGCGCTGCGACATGGCATCGCGCCGTTTCCGCTGTCGGGATTTGCGATGCGGCCGACGCCATCGGACAACGGGTTGGTACTGGGTTACGGGAACACGCCCATGGAACTGTTCGAGCCGCTGGTCAAACGCTTGTCACAGTTCGCGCGCGCAGCGGCATCGCCGGATTAGCCAGCATCACACGGCTCAAGAGTCCTTTCGTTCAAAACAAGGAAGGGGCTTGGAGCCCATTGACTACATCCGTCGTAAGCAAGCGTGGATTTGGCATGTCAACTTGTTGGCATACCTGCAACAAGAATCCCTACGCCAAAAGGCAAAACCTGCGCGTTGCCGAACATTGGAATCACATAATTGCAATCGCTTGAAGCGTCCTGTCGCAGTGCACGATGACGCATCGAGAGCTGGCCATTCGCTCTCAAGGCAAGCAGCAATCAATAACGACAGCAGGGAGAGTGCGTGACTCACGCCATTGCGACAACATTCGTCGCGTCCCCGGTGATCTTTCCGATCCCGTGGAGACGCCATCCGTGAAGCGCCGCGTCACGATCCAGACGCCCTTGGGCGAGGCACTGCAATTCCACCGCCTCGTCGGTCGAGAGACGCTCAGCCAGGCTTACGTTTTTGAAATCGATCTGCTGGGCAGCAGCAACG
>Ga0105244_10000845_pt1 | contig 25897 bp, 32 predicted proteins | sample KBSM44metaG_FD_80423 | JGI IMG/M metagenome (GOLD analysis project Ga0105244, IMG submission 80423) | Miscanthus rhizosphere microbial communities from Kellogg Biological Station, Michigan, USA - KBS M4-4 metaG | ecosystem: Host-associated > Plants > Roots > Rhizosphere > Soil | place... | reverse complement strand
TTACAAGAAAGTAAAAAAGGACCTACAGTTATTATGATGGTCGGACTTCAAGGAGCAGGAAAAACAACCACGACTGCTAAACTTGCAAAACATCTACAAAAAAAGAATAAAACTGTTTTACTCGCAGCATGCGATATTTATCGACCCGCAGCCGTTAACCAACTTCAAATATTAGGAAAAGAATTAAACGTTCCTGTTTTTTCTATGCCAAGTGGTACACCCGCTCTTGATATTGCAAAAAAAGCATGTCAACAAGCGTATGATGAGAAAATAGATTATCTCATCATTGATACAGCAGGGCGCCTTCATGTAGATGAAGAGTTAATGAATGAATTAAAAGATATTTCAATTGATTTACAACCAGCTGAAACGCTTTTAGTGGTAGATGCAATGACAGGTCAAGATGCAGCAAATGTAGCTCATCATTTCCATTCCCTTCTTTCACTAACAGGTGTAATCCTAACAAAACTAGATGGAGATACACGAGGAGGAGCCGCTTTATCGATTAAAGCTCTAACAGGAACGCCTATTAAATTTATCGGAACAGGCGAAAAAACAAATGAGTTAGAACCCTTTTTCCCTGAGCGTATGGCTTCTCGCATTTTAGGTATGGGTGATGTGTTATCTCTAATTGAAAAAGCACAATCGACCATTGATCAAGAAAAAGCAAAAGAAATTGAAGAACAATTAAAAGAAGGACAATTTACCTTTGACATGTTTTTAGAATCGATGCAACAAATGAAAAAAATGGGTCCGCTTGAAGATTTATTAAAAATGGTCCCTGGTGCGAATAAACTTGGACCTATGAAAAATGTCCAAATTGACGAAAAACAAATGGCATATACTGAAGCCATTATTCTTTCAATGACAAAAAAAGAGCGACTTGATCCAAGCATTTTAAACAACAGTCGAAAAGTGAGAATCGCCAAAGGAAGCGGAACATCCATTGGTGAAGTGAACCGATTAATCAAACAGTTTTACGAAATGCAAAAAATGATGAACAACATGCCTGCTTTAATGGGTAAAATGAATAAAAAAATGAAGAAAAAGAAAAAGAAGAAAAAACGATAAAAAAACGTAGTTAATTTAACTACGTTTTTTGTTTTTACTTTCTTCGATTGTGTCGTAAGGACCTCTAAGACCATGGATAAGTAGTTTAATTAATCCTTTTATCATGATTTTATTTTGTCTCCTTAAGCAGTTGAATGTTTCGAATTGATTGATAGATCGAACGTAAAAACCACAACGTTCCAAAAGAGATCATGATAATTTGAACAACATTTTCTACGAGTCCTTCAGCAACTAAAAAAATTCCAAGCATTAACCCTAAGATTTCTAAAATTAGATTTTGAATTTGTTTTGCCATATCATTTTTCCTCCAATTTTTTTATTCTCTTACGAATAGAAATTTGTTGAATAGAAGCATAAATTACATATGAAAACCAAAATAACCCGACCGCCATCATGCCAACATGAATAGGATTAGATAGCTCCCATCTACTGATTAAAAAAACTAAGCCTATTAATCCGCCTATACTTACTATCATCGATGCCATTATGTCTTTCATTTTATTTTTTCCTTGCTCATACTTACTAAATGTTGAACCGACTTTTTTATTTGGAATAACCATACAGCAATTGCCAAAGATATAAAAGCCGTTAAAATTGATTTTTCAAGGTGTAAATAAAGAATTAAAAATATACCAGAACTTATTCCTACAATAAAAACAAATAAATTTATCAATTCTTGTTTAATTATTTCTTTTTTCATCCCACTTCTCTCCTATTCTTTTATTTTTCTATGATTAATGATTCTGTGATTGTTTGTTTCTTAGTGTTTAATCGTTTAATCTTTCTTCCAATAAAAAACAAACGAATCACATAAATCACAAACACCAAAGTTAATGGAAGATAAAAAATATGTAGATGTGCTTCTAATACGTTTATGCTAATAAACGTGGCAATCATCATTAAGACTACATAAGTAGCAATTGCTTTTTTTAGTTGTTTTATTTTCTCGTTGATTCTTTTTTCCAATTCTTTCGGTCCTTTCTTTTATAAACTGCTTCTACTATACTCTCTTTTTAACTCCTTGGTTTAAAAAAAAGATTATTTTTTTACCAAACTTTCTATTATACGATATAATCGCCACATATACAATTTTAATATAGATGGTTCCATTATTCAAGAAAACATTTAGGAGGGATCGTATTGTTGTTTTTATTACTGGCGATCGTCGTTTCTGTTTTGGGTTGGTTTATCGGAGAAAAAACAATGTATCTTTTTTTACCGAAAAAAATGGTGCATCCAGAAAGTTATCAAGATGTTCATCGTGATTATCAGCTTTCTTTACAATCATTAACTACCAAACGTAAAACATACGAAAAGAAATTTCATTCGCTTCGAAAAAAACAACAAGATCTCCAAACAACTTTATGTCAACTTGATAAAAAACACGAACATCTTTCTCTTCAACTCGATAAGAAAAAAGACATTCAAGATGTATTACAAAAAGAAAAACAAAAAATTCAAAATGTTTTATAACAGACCATAGGGAGGAAATAATATGCTCGTTTTAGCGCTTTTCATTTTATTTGTTCTTTCATTTTTTGTAGGAGCTTTCACAAAAAAAAGAAGAATCCAAAAACGTTATTTTACCAAAAGTGAATACAAAACGTATCAAATAAATTCAGTAAAACAAGCAGAAGAAGCAAAAAAACAAGAAAAAGCCTTATCCTTTGAATTGCAGTCACTTGAATCGTTCGTGTCTCATTTACAAGAAGTTGTGTTTGAGAGAAAATTAGCCAATCAACAACTTTCCAATCAGTTATCTATAGTGGAAAAAGAAAATCTTTCTCTCACAAAAAAAATTAATAATCGATTATTTATATTAAAAAAACTCCGCGGAACTCCGCGTTTTCATAAATAATTACGCCATTATATACAAGGAGTGCTTAAATGAATAAAAAAAAATGCCTCCAACTTTCAAATGAATTTGAACGTGAGTTGAAAAAAATGAAGCACCTTCGTTCGACCATTGAATATTCTATACGAGATGCCATTCAAAACATTCACTCGTATAAAAAAACAACCAAAGATACTACATACAAAAAAAACAGATGAAACTTCATCTGTTTTTTTACTTGCATTTTTTTTCTTTTTTACTATAGTTATTTTTAAATAACGAAAAGGGGTGGTGTTTTGTCTCATTTAGTTAGATTTATCAAAGAAGAAGAAGGAAAAGTCATTGAATACATTATTGTTTTAGCGGTTATTGCAGTTATTGTCGCCTTTAGTTTTCCTCGTTTGCGCGAATCTGTCGAAATGTGGTTTAATCAAGCATTAGAAAATGAGAAAAAAGGAATAAGTGAATAAAATACTTGTTTCTTTTTTTATTTTCTTTATAGTCGGGAAAAAGGAAGGTGAGAACATGAAAAAACCGATCATATTAACAGGCATCGCCTTACTCATAGGTATGGGTATTTCTTATAAACTTGGAGAAAATCGCGGCGAAGAAAATAAAGAAAAAGAAACTGAAATATATTTAAAAAAAGAAGCACAAAAATTAAAAGAAGCACAAGCAAAAGAAAAAAAAGCTTTAAAAAACACCAACAACATTCAAACGTTTAAAAACGATAACGAAAGAGGTAATGAAAGTGAGCGAGTAAAAGAATCAACTTTAAAAGAACCAGAACGTATTGTTTTTGATCATTATAAATTATTTTTTGAAAATAATAGATTCTTAAACTATGAAAACAATCCAACTCAACCCTTAACAAAAGAACAAATAGAAGATTATTTAGAACTTGTACGTGTATATTGGAACGATTTTAATCAACTTCAAAACACAAATTATGAGTATAATTCATTCTTTTTAGTACTCTTTGCAAGAACAACAGACTATTACGGAGCTGTTGGTCAATATTTTCAAAAATATGAGCATCTTAATGACGAACAACGAAAACTAGAATGGGAAAAAGTAAAAGAACAAAAGAAAAAAGCAGAAGACGCCTATGTTTCATTCGAAGAACAAAATTTCTTTACAGAAGATAAATAAAGTCCCTTGCGGGCTTTTTCTTTTTTCTTATTTTTGCTAAAATTTAATCATTACATATATAGGAGGAATTTTTTTGCATCTATCTGATTTTTTAAACGAAACATTTCAAGAAAGTTTGTATTCATTTTCACCTTCTTCATCAACAAAAAAAGATGATATTACTTCTGAACATATCACTATCTCTCTTCGTAAAACAGGAGAAGAAGTTGGAGGAATACATATTGAGAAAACATCCCATCAACTACTTGCGTCCGTTTATCCTTTGAACAACATTCCCGAAGAAAAAAAGTGCACGATTTTTCCTGAGATTAAAACATCAATGGAAACATGGTTTTTTACTACTTCTGTTCATCGCATTCGATTATTACAGCAAACCCATACATCAAAAGTTTCTATTTTACCTTTTGATCACCGATTGTTTTATATGGCAATCACTGATTTGGATCTTTCTATGCGAGCTCATACCTGTTTAACGAGAGAAGGATATACAACCGTAGGACAAATTTCTCTTCTTACAAAAAATCAATTAAGTGCTATTTATCAATTAGGAGAACGCTCACGTTTAGAAATTATTCAAAAATTAGAAATGCTTGGAATCACGATTTCTTAATTTTTTTTTAAAAAAGATAAAAAAGGGTATTGTTTTTTTCATTTGTATTTGTTATTCTAAGAATAACCTATTTTGTTCGTTGATTTTTTCGTCTTGAAGAAACACGCAGAGCAACAATAGTAACAATTTATTTTTTTGGAGGAATTTTTCATGTTAACAGGTAAAGTAAAATGGTTCAATGCTAAAAAAGGTTTCGGTTTCATCGAGTATGATGGAGGCGAAGACGTATTTGTTCACTTTTCTGCAATTCAAGGCGAAGGGTTCAAATCTCTTGACGAAGGTCAAGAAGTAACGTTTGAAATCGTGGAAGGCGCTCGCGGACCACAAGCTGATAACGTAAACAAAGCATAAGTAAAAAAGACTCCCAATCGGGAGTCTTTTTTTTACATAAGGAATCTCCTTCTTTTTAAATAATTATATTAAAGTAAGAGGATTTACAAAAAGAGGTGAGATATCCGTTGAAAAAAACGTTAGTAATCTTTTTTTCGATCATTATTTTGATCATAGGATTAGGCTTTTATATCAAAGAAAAGCCCAATCATTCTTTGTCTAATGAATTTAAAAACAAAGACAACCACATCGTATATGATGGTGATGTATTAGATTATCAAGGTATAAAGAAAAATAAGGACATTTTTATTCCCTATGAACTAATTAAAGAAAAAATTGATCCTTATATTTACAATGATACCAAGATAAATAATTTGATCATCACCAATGCTGAACATGTGATTCGAATCGAAAACGGAACAGGTATTGTTTGGGATAACGAAGTGAAAAAACAAGTAACAAACAGTGCATTTAAACAAGATCGTACCTGGTATGTCCCCCTTTCTTTATTAAAGGAATATTACCCTGTATCTATCACGTATTCTGAAAAAAATAGCCTTTTCTCGCTTCATCTTTTAACAGAAGAACGTAAAACTTCTATTCTTAAAGAAGAGAAAAAACAAAACATTCGTTTAGAAGCGTCGATTAAAAGTCCTATTAATGCAACCGTTTCTCCAGGTGAAAAAGTATTTGTATTACAAACCCGTGATAACTGGACACTTGTTCAAAAGAAAAATGGCTATTATGGCTACATTAAAACAGATTCTCTTTCTTCACCTAAATCATTACCAAAAGAAACTGTGAAAAAAGCAGAAAAGAAAACACCTGTTATCAACGGGAAAATTAATTTAGTGTGGGAATTAATTTCTCAAGGAAAAATTAATACTGCTACTATTCCACCAATGGAAGGTGTAAACGTCATTTCTCCTACGTGGTATTCTTTAGCAGATGGAGATGGAAATGTGCGAAGCATTGCAGATCTTGATTATGTAGCATGGGCACATGCAAGAGGTTATCAAGTTTGGGGATTATTTAGCAATGATTTTGATCCAGGTACTACCAAACAGATGCTTCATAGCTACACAGCAAGACAGCGCGCTATTTCTCAAATGATTTCTTATGCAACAGCTCATCAATTAAACGGAATTAATGTAGATTTTGAGAATGTTCATACAGAGGAAAAAGATTCACTTATTCAATTTATCCGTGAATTAACTCCTGTTTTCCATGCCAAGGGATTATTTGTTAGTATCGATGTACCACCTATTGCAAACTCTGATATGTGGTCTAACTTTTTAAATCGAGAAGCTATTGGGGAAACAGTTGATTATATGGCGCTTATGGCATACGATGAACACTGGGCTTCAAGTCCAAAGTCAGGTTCTGTTGCGTCACTACCATGGACAGAACAAAGCGTGACAAATTTAATCGGACAAGTTCCTCATGAAAAAATTATTTTAGGAATGCCTACTTATACACGTATGTGGAAAGAGGAAAATGGTAAAGTTTCTTCAGACGTATTTGCTATGATCGATACGCGAAACTGGTTAATTTCCCATAACCTTCGTCCAAATGAAGATAGCAAAACAAAGCAAAATTATATTGAAATTAAAGAAGGAAATGCTCTCTATAAAATTTGGATTGAAGATCATAAATCTTTAACTAGACGTGTTGATCTTGTTCATCAATACGATTTAGCAGGTGTTGGTGTTTGGGAGAGAAAATACACATTAAATGAAACGTGGAAAGTCATTAGCGACGCTTTACACAAATAAAAAAACGCAGCTTATGCTGCGTTTTTTTATTGTTCACTTTCCATTATTTCTTTGTGCAATTGTTCTTGAAAATAAGCAATAGCTTTTTCTTTTTCTTGAAAAATTTTATGCGTGTATTGTTTTTGACTTCGATGAATATACACATATTCAGTAAAAAAAGAGAAAAGGTAATGATCACATTCATTTAATTGATTGCGATAATGATTTTTCATCATTTTTTTCAATTTTTTATCGTAACGGGCTGCTTCTTCTTCAATTTCTAAATATGAATAGTTTTTTAAAAAATGTCGATGAATGGCAGTGATGGTTTTTTGATGTGTAAAAAAAGTATTAAGATAACCTTCAAAATGAAGGCATGTTGGATGAAGTGTATAGTAAATACGATTTTTATTTTTCATTTCATTAAAAAGAAAATACAACATTTCTCCCACTTGATTAACGGATGTTATTTCTACTTTCTTTTTTACAGTATTTTCATAAAAATAAAAGCCAATTTCATCTTGATGTAGTTCTATTTGACTCTTAAAAGCCATGATTTGATACCTAATTGTTCCTACATCTTGAAAAGAATAAAAAGTGGGTTCTTTTTTAAAATAAGCTTTCAAGACTACATTTATTTTTTCTAACAACTGTCTCTTTTTTTCCCAAAGATTATCTGTTAATACCTTAATGACAATTTTTTTGTTATAAGCAATAGAAGATGTTGTAACTAATTCTTGGCTTAATGAATGTTTTTCATATTGAATAAAATCTTTTGGAGCAGCGGCATCTTCTTGCTGACAATACCATAAAATCACATCCACGTTTAATTCTTTTGCATAAGCTTTCCAAAAAGAAAAAACGTATTCTTTTTCAGCAGGAAGTTCTTCATTATTATCTAACACATGTAGAAAATTTGTATGATTACTTTCCATATAACTATAAAAAACATACGATTTATCATTCACCCAAAACTGTAACTTTGTTTCTGTATTTCGATGCGTAATTTTTACTTTATTTAGTTGTTTTTTTACGTTTTCTACAGCTTGACTTTTTAGTTTATTCATTTCATCCCTCTTCTTTCTTTTTTATAAGTATATCATGAAAAAGATGAATTGGATTTTTTACCTTTGCAAAAAGGTGAATAGGCGCATGAAGACAGACTACCCCCTTCCCTAAAAAAGGGTAGAGTTGTGCCTGTTTGTTTGCAAAACGGAGCCACAGTGTGCACTCAACCATATTGTATAGGAATTTCGTATGACTTCATACGCATCCAAGTCGCCCAGGTGGTTAAATTTACCGACCTCATCACCATAATGAATACAATACGCTACCTGATCAAATGATCAACCGACGGGATATTCTTATAGGAATCGCTTAACGTGATGCCTATAAGATCTGGGAGTGGAAAATCCCTCTAACGGACGACATTCCAACTGGTTAATTGGAAGCAAGTTAGACGGGAAACTTTGCAGATTTATTACGTCTTTTTTTTAACAATTCATGCCTTTCATAAACTGTCAAGGTACTCTACCAGTGATATGGAATTAACGAAAAAAGACCTATGTTAGGAATCAACATAGGTCTTTTAGAAATATATCAAAAATAAACAAGAATCATTTTCTTGTGTGATGTATGTTCTTTTTTACAAAGACTTCTATGAAAATTCTTTTTTCATTTCATTCTACCTATTCGCTCTAAAGAAAAACCTTGCATTTTTTCGCTTCCCGATCGCAAAAAAATAGTGAAATAGAAACCCGAATTCTACTCCCTTTTTTTCTTTATTATCACCAAGATACCATATCACATCTTTTTTCACAAGAGGGCAAAATGCGGAAAAATTTTCTTTTTATTTTTTTGTTTTTTCTCTTGAAATTTCAAAACGAATTCTCTATAATAAGCTTATAAGACAATAAATGATAAGTTCTTTTATCGTTTATTCTATCATTCGCATAAAAAAGTCACTTGGTTTCTGCTACGGGCTCCCCGAAAGCAGTAGCAGCTTAGGACCCCGAATCCTAAGAATAACCAAGTGGCTTTTTTACATTTCTTTTAACATTCTTTCTTCGATTTGACTAAATGTTTGTTCTTCTAATTCTGGATCAGGAAGCATAACATCGTAAAACACTTTTGTTCCATTTCTTGTGATAACGATATGAATTTTGACTATTTCAACACTTACATAACCAATTAAATATCTCATGTTTACAATTTCTCCTATTTGGTATTTATGCATTTTCACTCCCCCCTCTACTTCTCTTTTAACAAAAAAATCTATTTCTTCAAGTTTTCTTTTCATAAATTTATAAAATATAAAAAAAGACCACCTAAGTGGTCATTTCCAAGTGTTCATAAATAAGTGTATTTTATCTTTTATTTTTGTTAAACGTTCTTTTTTATGTCGAATCGAATCGATAATAAGCATAGCAGATATATACTCTTGTGTTAAAATTTCCTCTATTTTTTGTGCAAAATAATTTTTTTGTTCCTTATTAAAGTAATCATAACAATAATGCAATTCTTCAAATGAATAATTCTGATCTTCTGGGAATAAAGGAAGTTTCGTTTGTTCATATCTTTTTTTTATCTCTTTTTTTAAAATTTGCTCCTCTTCTTTTGATGAAGAGGCTTCTCTTATTTTATCTTCTCGAAGCATGGTTTGAAACCATTCAGGGTTTGTTTTAAAAATCTTAGTCGAAAGCGTATATTCATACTCTAACATATCTAAATAAATGTGTAAGAGTTTTACTTTATCTTCTATTTTTCTTTCTCCAAAAAAATACTCAATAAGATACGTAGCATTTTCTTTAAAAAGATAAATAAACTGTTCAATTTCTTTATTTGATAGATAAAGATGTTTTGTATGAATCCCTTTTGCCACATCGCGCAATCTTTCTTTTTGGTTTTTTATCTCTTCTCCAAAGATTAGATCTAACTGGTTAATTTCTGTAAAATTATTTACAAGTGATAATAACGCCTTTTTAAGCTTTTCTCTTCCTGTTGCTGAATGAAGATGTTGTACATAAAGACGAAAATCTCTTTCAATTTCTTCCTCGGTATTCACTAAACCTTGTTGAGCAAAAAGTGAAAGAGAAAGATAATTACATTCTTTAATTAAATTAATAGGTGCCCATTTTTTTTCTAATTCTTCTAATTTTTCTTTTTCTAATCTTTTTTTATTATCTTCTTGTACTTCTTGTTCTATTTTTTCAATGGAGCGTTCCACTTCTTTTAATAATTTCATGTTCATCCCCAACTTTCAATTTGTTTTTGAATATTTTGTTCATAATATTCATGGCTTTTTTTCTTGAAACATTGAATAGCACTTTCTTTTGACGTATCAAAATATTTTAATTCCTCAATAATTTCATCATTTTGAATATTTACATAAAAATAATGATCTAAACAAGGAAATAAATATAGTTTTCTCTTATGCGCTATTGTTTTTAATGCACCTTTCTGTTCTTTTTTCTTTTTTAAATAACGCGCCGATTCTTCTTCTATTTGTAACGGCGAGTAGCATTTTTTTAGATATTCATATACTTCTTGCATTATTTCTTCTTTTGTTTTTTCGGAAATAGAAGAAAGATCTGATAAGATTATTTGTTTAAAAAAACATTCAAATCCAAAAGAAGAAGGTTCTTCAAATAGTTGTTTTATTTTACGTGCTTTTTTTAGTTTTTCTACTCGTTTTTTTAGCACGTTTTTTATTTCTGATGTTTCAAGAGCACTTACTGGATATTCATTTTTCTCCTCTCGGTCAATAAATAGATATTCTCCTTTTTCATTTGTTAAATAATTACCCTCTACGTTTTGAGGAATCACAAACCAATTCGAATGACCCATGTATTGGATTTTAAAAAAGTTATCCAATGCGCCATGTTTTCGATAAAAAAACATCAACTCTTCTTCTGCTAATTCCTTTAACGCTTCTTGCATTTTTTCTTCAAACTCATACATCTATTTTCATCCCTTTCTTTCTTCTTTTTTTTATTATACCAACTAAATAAAAAAACGAGTAAAAATACTCGTTTTTCATTGTTTCATTTTACCTCTTGCAAGGTTTGTGGCTTCTTTTAATAATTGATTATACGCACATCGACATAATGTTTCAAAATGCTCTATTGCTTTTTCGCGATCTTTCCCAAAATAAGTAAAGGAATGAAGGTTATCATTTTTGGCATGTATGCAAAAACAGTCATTGAAAATAGAAAAAACAGCGAAAAAATCCTCACCCATCTTCTCTCTTGTACCTGTAAAAGCATCTTTTTTACTTTTAATACAAGATGCAGCCTTTTCTTCTATTTCTATATTTGTGTACTGTTGACACAGTGTATTATATACATTTTCTTTTAACTGTTCAATATTAGACATACGACTCATTTTTCCTATAAATAAACTGTCGAAAAAATAAGTTGAAGGTGTTACCAGTTCTTTTACACGCTGATTTCTTTCAATTTCATCTAAACGTGTTTCAATTACTTCTTTTAATCCTTCTTCTGAATAACCTGTGATATCTTTTTTGTTCAGACATTCCTGTTGTTTATTTTCTTCCACTAAATATTCTTTGCTTTTTTCTTCTAGGACAGAAAATCGTGTATATCGTCCGTTGTAATAGAAAAATTCGGTTTCATTTTCATTGTAATTTCGAATTGTACGCAGTAACAATCGTTTTTGTTCTTGATAAAACATAATTTTTCTTATTTTTTCTCGTGTATTCATTCCCATCGCTCCATTACAGATGTGATTTTTTCAATTTGATCTTGGTGTTTTTTTAAAAACGCTTTTTCAAAATACGCTTTCGCTTTTTCTTTATCGTGTTTAAAAAAGACAAATTTCATTTCTTCTCCGCGATTTAGCTCTAAATAAAAATAAAACCCTAAAAATACGCAGCTATAAAGATCCTCTCCAAAAACTTGTTGTTCAACTTTTCGAAAAAATGTTTTTCCACTTTTCCATTCTTTTGCAGATAGTTCCATTAATTCTTTAGGAGAAAGTACGGTACAAATAGCTTCATAGAGCGTTTTTTTAAATGAGTTCAAATCCTCTATTAAGATAAAGGAAAATGCATTTCGTATTTCATCGATTAATTGATCAAAAAAATACGTCGAAGGAGAAATCATTTCCTTGATTCGTTGTTTATGTTCAATGTTTTTTAACATAACAAGCAATTGTTTTTTCACTTCTTCTTGTTTTTTTGCACCAAGTGTTATTTCTTGTAAAATACGTCCATCTTCTGATGACACTTCTGTTACTTTCCATTCTTGTTTATTTGATACAAGATTAAAAAGGCTATCATACCCCATGTAATGAAATTCAAAGCCAAACATTTGTCTATACTTTTTTTCAATAGAAAATAAAAGAAGTTCATTATTTAACTCTTTCATGACCTTACTTAATACCTCAGAGAGTACTTCTGTTTGTTTAATCATGTTTATTCCTCGTTTCTTTATGGTTTTTATTTATTATATCACGACAGAAAAAAAACGGGCAAAAATGCCCGTTTCAATTGAAATGTTTTTGATATTTAGTTAATTCTTCTTTTAGATAAGTCAATTCTTCATGAACATCTTTATTCCGATACGTACCTATTTTCTTTTTTTTCAAAACGTAATCATATCTTTGTTTTAATTCTTTTTCTAGTGGTTGTTTTAACTCTTCTTTTTCTTGTGCTGTTAATAAATAAAAATAAGGCTCAATGTAATAAAAACGGATCATGTTTTTTTCTTTTTTGTAAAGTTTAATAGGATGTTTTTCATACCAATTTTTAGCCATTTTCATTAATTTCTCTTTTTCTTCCGCCGATGCCGAACCTCTTTCTAATGCATTTTCTGTTAATAAATCTTTTAACAAATATAAACTATTTGAAAATTTTTTAGAACAAAGAGAATTTTGATAATATAAATATTCTAACCGATTTTTTAACATTTTCTCTTTATCTTTTGTTTCCCCCCCTTGAAAATAATATGCTACTACATGCAGCGCATTTTGTTTTAAAAACCCAATCATTTTCTTTTCTTCTTCCTTTGAAACAAAGTAATAATCTTCGGTATTCCCTTTCAATAAGTACCGAATTCGTTCTTTAAACGGTTTAATATGATGTGGAAAAAAATCTTCGTAATTTTCCATTTCATCAAAAGAATGGATAAAAGAAAGTAGAATATTTTTTATTTTTTCTTTTTCTTCATTTGTGCTTTTTTTAAACCGATTAACTGTAATATCATGTAAAACAAATCCTAAAAATTTCTCTGCTTTTTTTGGACTTTGATTAAACTTGCAAAATGTTAATAGTTCAAGTGTTCTTACTAAATCTTGCGTTTCTGTTTTTTCTTGTAATATTTTTAGATGTTTTTTGGTAATGGTTGGTTTTTCTTTTGTCTTTTGTTTTTCTCTTCTTTTTTCCCATTGTTCTTCAATGAGTTGGATTTCATTTTCTACTTCTTGTAAAAGGTTCATTATTATCTTCCTTTTCTTTTTTTTATTTTAAAGAAAAAACGAGCATATTGCTCGTTTTTTTAATTTGCTTTTCTTACGTTATGCGCAATTGCCCATAGTCGAATTGCTGCAACATCTTGCTCCATTGTTTCACTGATAGGGTTTGTGACCTCTATTTCTTGCAATAGATGATGTTGCATCACCATTTGACTTTCACATGCAGCAAGCACGCACGCTTCATTAACCACTGATTCAATTTCCGCTCCTGAAAATCCGTCTGTTTCTTTTGAAAGAGCTTGTAGATTAAAAAGTGATTCATCTAATCCTTTTTTCTTTAAATGAATAGAAAAAATTTGCTCTCTTTCTTTTTCTTTTGGTAAATCAATGAAAAAGATTTCATCAAAACGTCCTTTACGCATAATTTCAGGTGGAAGGTGATGAATATTGTTTGCTGTTGCTACAACAAAGATTTTTTCTTTTTTCTCTTGAAGCCATGTTAATAACGTACTCATCATACGTTTTGTCACTTCATGTGTTTGATTATTTGTAAGAGATGGAATAGCTTTATCAAATTCATCCATCCAAAGCACACAAGGAGAAATGGTTTCGGCAAGTTTTAATGCTTTTGCTAAATTATCTTCACTTTCCCCAATCCATTTACTCATAAGCGACCCAATATCAAGTCCTACAAGTGGCATATCTAAAAAGTTTGCAATCATTTTCGCTGATTGTGATTTCCCGCACCCTTGTACGCCTGTTAATAGAATTCCTTTTGGATTGTTTAATTGATATTGTTCTTTTAGCGCATCATTAAAGGTTACTTTTCGTTTTTGAATCCAGTTAATGAGTCCATTTAGTCCACCTACATCATCAATTGATACATTGCTTTCAAAATATTTTAAAAATCCATCTTTTTCAATAATGCTTTTCTTTTCTTTGACAATTACAGCAGGATCTATTTTTCCGCCATAAAGAGCTGCACATTTACGATACGAAGCTAAAATTTCTGTTTCGCTAAGACCAAGCGATGCATTAATCACGCGCTGTTTTTGCGAAGACTCAATGGTTGTTTTGGTTGTTTTTAAAAATCCATCTACGATTTCTTCTATATCTTCTCTATTTGGAAGAGAAAAAGAAACAAATGAGGATAATTTGCCAAGTTCTGTTGGAATTCTTCGTACAGGAGATGTGATAAACATGTATTTGTTTGCTTTTTTTTCATATCGATCATATGTACCTTTTCCATCTGTTGGATGATATAGTGCTTGTGCGGTATCTTTTAAATGAAGCATATAATCTTTATTATCATCTAACCAGATGTGAAAGTCATGTAGTAAGAAAAATGCATGATGGTCATATTGTTTAATCACACCCAATACTTTCATCGGATCTCGTACTTCTTGAAAAGATACATCTCCGTATTCGCAAAAAAGTCCTCCCCCTCTTGTCCATGAAAACACATAATGTGGCTCTTTCATGTCTTTGGCAATTTCTATCAGATTTTCTAATACAGGCTTTTCCTCTTCTGTTTGAATAAATGTAAGCGGAGATGCCGATATAATGCTTTTTCGTAGTTCTTCTTTACTTTGTGTATATCCCATATTTTTCATCCTTTCTTTTTCTTTATTATACCTCGTTTTTTTAAAGAAAAAAAGAACCTTTTTAGGTTCTCCATATGTTTCGTTTGTCTAACTGCTCTTTAATCACTTCTCCTATTTTTTCTTGCATTTTATTTTCCGCTTCTTCTTGCGTTGCATAGTCTTTTATTTCTTGTTTGTATCGTTCTTCTTTTAATAGAAAATACGTGTCGATAAAATGAAATAAAACAAAATTTGTATTGTGAAGGTAATAATAAAAACCTATTTCTTCTTTCCTTATTTCTTTTGATTTTTTTTCAATTTGCTCACTTGTATAACGAGTAAGAAGGTTTTCTAATACGTATTGTTTGGTTTCCTCTAATCGCTTGGGATTTTCAATATAAGGCGTTAATTTATCCATGGCTTGATTAAAAAAATAAGTTGGCGGTTTTAACATGTTTTTAATACGACGTCTTTTTTTAATGGTTTCAAGATAGTTTCCCATAGACGCTCTTGCCACTTCTTTCTCCCAATAAGGAAGTGTAAAGGAATCTTTTTGATTATCTTGTTCAATAAAATGAACCCCGTCTTTATTTTCAATGAGAATAAACTGACAAGTATGACCTTCTACATATAAAAAATATCTTAAAAAAGGTGATTTTGTTTGAAGGTTTAGTTCTATTTGATAGCTATCACTAAATTCTTTCATGATTTCTTCCCATTCTTGCTTTATCGTCATTAACCTTTCAATGTTCACACCCATTCTTTTCATTCCTTCCAATTTTTTCTTATTGTATCATAGTTTTTTTCTTTTTTTGAAAAAAGGAAAGGGTTGTTTCTTTCTATCCCGTACTATAGAAATAGAGAAACAAGGAGGGATTGTTTTATGGCTCATATTTATTCTAAAGGTTGGTTTGTTCAAGAACTTAAAAAATTAGGTGTGTATAAAATTGAAGGAAAGAAATTAGAAACGTTAAAAGCACATGTTCTTCGCAATCATTTAGCACAACTACAAGAAAAAAACAACTAAAAAATGACACAATTGTGTCATTTTTTAGTTGTTTAAATGCTCAAAATTTTGTGTAATATCCTGTATTTTTTCTTTTACAATATCAAAACTTTCATTAATTCCTTTTAAATTTTCACTGTTTTCTTCTGAAATAGCCGTCATATTTGTAATATCTTCACTTGTTTTTGAAAACGATTCTTTTAATTCTTGAATTAATGTATTAATTTGTTGTATTTCATTTGTGATATTTTTATTATTTATTGAAATATTATCAAAAACTTTTTCTACTTTTATACTCGCCGTTTCATTTTCTAAAATAGCGGAATAAGAATGTTCAATATGTTTAGATGTTGTACTTACCTTTTCTTTTATTTCTGTTAAGATACTCGAAATTTTTTTTATTGAGTCACTGCTATCTTTTGCTAATTTTTTGACTTCTTCTGCCACTACCATAAACCCTTTTCCATGCTCTCCTGCTCTGGCTGCTTCAATGGAAGCATTTAGTGCAAGTAAATTGGTTTGTGTGGATATATGTTCAATTGCTCCAATGATATTTTCTACTTCATGTGTTTTAGTTAATAATTCATTTGTGTTTTCCACACTATATGTAAATGTTTCTTTTACATTGTTCATTGTGCTTTTTAATTTATTTACTTGTGTTTTACTATTTTCAATCGTCTCCATTGACTGAACGCTATTTGATTTCATTTGCTTAGAAGAAAGATTGATAAATTCTACTTTTTCATTTATGTTATTAATTCTTTGACTTACTTGAATCATGCCTTTATTTTGTTTTCCAAAACTAATATTCATTTCATCAAAATTAGAAGTGACACTTTCATTTTGTCTTGTTACTTCTTTCATATTTTGTTTTAAATTTTCATTGAAATTTTCAAGCTTTGCTTTGGTCTCTTCACTTTTATTTAATAATTCTTCGCTTCCTTTTTTTTCTTCAAGTGCTTTTTTCTCGTTTTTTTCTGCTTCTATAATTAACTTTTCACTGTTTTTTGTTTGAAAAACGAGCATACACCCTACATTTAATAAAATAACAATAAATACGAATAAGTCCTTTGGTTCATTTGTTGGAAAAACATATTCCGCTTTCTCCATAAATGCATAAATAGATAAGAAAATACCTGTTAAAATTGTATAAGCTACTACTTTGTAATTACTCGCCAGTGAAACAAGCCCTAATGTAAAATAAATAAGCAATATACTCGTAAGACTTGGCGCCACTACTAACATACCCAAAACAACCATAGACATGCTAGTTGAAATCATGTATTTTATTGCATGAGTGGCTATTTTTTTATAAACAAAGAAGGTCATTAAAGCAGCTGTACTAGAAGATACCCCTCCCAATACCATAATAGCAATCAACGGTCTTTCTCCTATTATTATGGTTATTATCGCAAGTATAATGGAAAACCAATAGAGTTTTAACATTAAAATATTTCGTTTATGTGTTTGATTCATATTTGCACCTCGCTTGTCATTTGTTTTATCACTAAAAAAGTGAAAAATAAAGTTTTTTTGTTGTTTAAATTCTTTTATTTGAACTCTTTACATATGTTATAATGGTAAGATATAGAACTTAAAGAGGTGGAAAAAATGGAAGAAAAACAACTAATGGATATGATTAATCAAGTAGAGGAAGTACAAGAAAATGAAAAATGGGCATTTTTAGAGGACGTATCTTCTCCCCTTATTCAAACGTATATGTCCTTTCGAAAAGAAAGACCGCTTCATATTTTATTGTTTCAAGTTGGTCAGTTTTTTGAAATGTATGGTCCAGATGCCCAGTTTGTCTCTTCTAAACTAGGAGAAAAACTAACAAGTAGAACCATTTCAGGTATTGACATTCCTATGTGCGGGTTTCCCATTCATGCAGGAAGCGATCGCGCCAATCAGTTAGCTTCTCTTGGTAAAAAGATCGGAATTATCCGAGAGAGAAAAGATGAAGAAGAAAAAGTACACCGCTATTTAGATGAAATTTTAACACCTGGCACCATTACAGATGCTGCTTATTTAACAGAAGATCAACATCAATATATCATGACAGCTTATGATATGAAAGGTGAAATGGGTGTTGTTTTAGTTGATACACTAAGCGGGGAAGTACTAACAAGAAAGTTAAACAAATATGGTATCTTTGATCTTATTACCCGTTTTCAACCAAAAGAAGTAACGCTTTATTTAACAAAAGACTGGGAACCTGAATTGCTTCAAAAAATGACCAATATTCCTCACGTAGAAGTGGTAAAAGTTCCTTATTTTTACGATGAAATGCGCTCAGTTATTGATGCACACAAACAAAGTCATTTTAAAGGACAACATGCGCCTTATTCTGTTATTGCTGCTCATTATTTTATGATGAGTAAACTTGATGATATTCAGCCCATGCATGTGACGCTTCGTCCTGTACACTATACTGAAGATAAACACTATTTATATCTTCATCAAAGCGCTATTACAGGTCTTGAGCTCCTTGAAAATGCACAAACACGAAAAAAAGAAAAATCATTATTTGCTCTTTTAGATCGATGTATGAGCGCAAAAGGTTCTCGAACGCTTAAAAAATGGATTCAAGAACCGCTCATTGAAGAAGCTGAACTGAAAAAAAGATACGCCCTTGTCGATTTTTTTATCAAAAACAAAGAACTTCGGACCACGCTTCGTGATATTTTATCAAAAAGTGGCGACATTGAACGAATGATTGCTCGTTTTGAAACAGGAAAGTACAAAGACAAAGAACTGCTACCTTTTTTACAAAGCTTAGAAGTGTTTCAGGAATTTTTCTCTACGATTGAACAAATGGCAACTGTTGAAACACTTAAAAAAATAGGACACAAAAGTTTAGCTAAATTAGAACCTATTATAGAAGATCTTCAGAAAAAAATCGGATTTGATCATTTTATTGCAGAAGGATACGACGCGCGTTTTGATAGCATTCGAGAAACCAAACGAACAGGTCTTTATGCTTTAGAGGAGTATTTAGAATTTGAAAAAGAAAAAACAGGAATAAAAGCCTTAAAACTTGAGCAGAACAAAGTACTTGGTTACTTTTTTGAAGTAACCAAAAGTCATTACAGCAAAATCCCTGAATATTTTATTGAGAAAAAAGAACTTTCCAATAAAAAACAAATGGTAACGGAAAAATTAGTGGAACTGGAACAACATTTTACAGATGCTGTTGAACAATATGATGATATGCACAAAAAACTTATTCGTCAAATTGTACTTGAAAATCATCAATATCATGGAACCATTCGAAAACTGTTAGATATTGTTTCCCTGCTTGATATTTTAATGGGCTTTAGTGAACTTTCAGAAGAAAAACGTTATAAACGTCCATCTTTTACAACAGAGGGCATTTCGATTGAAAACGGATTCCATCCTCTTTTACAAGCATTTAGCTATCAGCCAACTGTCGCAAATGAATGCCAGTTATCAGAACAAACTATTCAAGTGGTAACAGGACCAAATATGGGCGGGAAATCAACCTATTTAAAAATGGTTGCCCTTCAAGTGATTATGGCACAAATCGGTTGTTTTGTCCCAAGCACCCTTTCTTTTAAACCTGTTGATCGAGTACTGCTTCGAATGGGCGCAAATGATTCCATGCTCAATCATCAAAGTACGTTTATGGTTGAAATGGAAGAGGTGGCATATATTCTCTATCATGCCACCAAAGATAGCCTTATTTTAATGGATGAACTAGGAAGAGGAACGAGTACAAGTGATGGTATTTCCATTGCACATGCCGTTATTTCTCATATTCATAAAGAAATAAAAGCAAAAACAATTTGTTCTACTCATTATCACGAATTAATTTCTCTTGAAAAAGAATTTGAACATGTTCAAAATTTTCATGCAGAGGCAAAAGAAACAGATGGACAGTTAAAACTTACCTTCCGTATTCAAAAAGGCGGAAGTTTAAAGAGTTTTGGTATTGAAGTAGCAAAACGTGTAGGTCTTCCTCAAAGCATTATCGATGAAGCAAGCAACCTTTTAGAAACAAAATATCAAGATAAATAAAAGAGAGCCTTTGCTCTCTTTTTTTGTTCTATTTGATTGTACTTTTCATATACTAGATACGGGAGGAAACGATATATGAATCTTCGATTTAGTTTACTTTTAATGATCACAGGTATGTTAATTTTACTTATTACATCCGTTTGTGAATTTATTTTTTATACATTTGCTGGAGAGGTTATTCCTTTTTTATCGATTACATTTTTAATTAGTATCATCATTTATTTACTTCGTCATCTTTATTACGCTTATTTTCGATAAAAAAGATGCGAATTTCGCATCTTTTTCCATCATTTAAGAATTGAGGATAAAATAAAGAGGATAGTTCCAAGAGCACCAGCAAGAAGAAAGATAACACCAAGACCGTTTGCAAATGAAAAAGTTGTAAGGGAAAATTTTACATAAAAAGGAAGGGAAAATTTTTTGAGGATATATAAAATGGAGCCAATACCAAGGACAATAGGTAAAAAACCATCTCCGCTACTGGAGCTTTCATCTCCTAATTCTCTTTTCCAACTTGTTTCAGACATAATACCTGATAATTCATTTGGCATACGTCCCCCTTTTATAAAATTTTCAATTTCTCTTTCACTTGATGCGATATGCGAAGGTTTAAAACTACTTCTTCCTCCTTTTACTTCTTTTACATACTCAATTGTTTGTCTTTGATCTACATCATAAAACATGTTGATCATCCTTTCAAAATGTTTATTTTAAGATGTATTGAGATTTTACACCTTCATTATACGCAAAAAATTCTTTTTTGGGAAAAAAAGAAACAAAAAAAGGCATTTTTATTTTTTTAAAAAAACAGGATAAAGAAGATTATTTCAATCAAGAGGTGAGCGTATGAATAAAAAACAACTAAGTCTTTTTCTTCTCTCTGGTGCACTTGTTGTCGGCTTAGCCGCTTGTAACAATAGCGCATCAAGTGGAAAAATACCAAATGCACAAGCAACCAGCGATAAAGGCGTCCAATTAATTAAAAGCGAAGGAATCTTTTCAGGAAGTTTTGATGATACACATATTGACGTAACGGAAAACGGGTCAAAGCGCATGTATGAAATTGTCGATGAAATGAAAGATACCGTAAAAGCAATGAATGAAAACGATCGCATTACATTTGCGTACGAAAGTGCTGAATCTGGTGAAAACGTGATTCATTTAATCACAGATTTAAACGGAAACACACCGAAAGAAACCGTGAAAAAAGAGAGCGTTATTCGTGAAACACCAGTGGAAAAAACAACGAAAAAAACAGTAGCTAAAAAAGAAACAGAAAAAAAGGTTGAAAAAGAAAAAGAAGAAGAAAAGGAAAACAAACCTACTTCCTCATCCGTTTTTAATGCAACCCTTTCAACTGACTTTACTGCACAAGATACTCGCATCTCTTACGCCAAAAATAAAGAAATGTATGCCGATATTTCGTTTTTAGATCTTAATACAGTTGTCAAAGAACAACGATGGACTGCAGCAGATGAATTAAAGAAAAATGGTCCACTTTCTGAACTTTTTGGAAGCAATATTCCAAGTGATCATTTTAAAGACGCTGCATTTGTATTTACATCTTCTTCTACTCGCTATGCTCAATACGTGGTATTAGAAAAGAAAAACAACTATTATATTCGCTATTTTATTTCCATTCCTAAAGAAGAAACAAACGCACAAGTGGAATACGATTTTTGGAACAGTTTAGCAACTGTAACGAAAAAATAAACTCAAGGATTTCCTTGGGTTTTTTCTATGCCCGCCGAAGGCACACATACAGGACGCGCTCGTAAGAAGGTTTTTCTCATTCACACAGGAAATAGCGTCAGCTATTTTTTGTAAGCGACAAACGGTTTTACCGAAAAAAAAAGAAACAATGAGGCACTCTTGGAGCATGCGAAAAAAAGGGAATAAAAAGAGAGAAAATAGGGAGAGCGCTTCCGCTTTCCGCTATTCCCTTTCGCCTTCAGGCGAAAAAAAGATTGCCTTATTTTAAAAATACGGTATAAACACAAAAGAGAGGTGATAAAATTGAACGAATTACAAAGTAATCCCGTTTTTTATGTACTATTGATTATGCTTTTTATTTGTTTTCTGTTATTTATGGGCGTCGGTGTTTTTGCTAATATCGCGATGGTCAATTTAGCAAAAAAAGATGGCTATCAACATGCAGGAAAATGGATATGGGGTTCTTTCATTAGTTGCATAACCATCGTGGGAATTGTGTTTTATGCATTCGTATTTTCTTATTATATGGGCGAACTTGTTCGATATAAAGTAGGCGAACATTCTGGTTGGAAAATATTAGGTGTAGCTGCTATCGGAGGCGTTTTAGCTAATATTCCGTTTTTACAATTTGTTTCCATTATAGGTTCAAGTGTTATATTTGGATTTATTTATTATTGGTTATTCAAACGTTATGTAGAAGAACGAGATGCTGTTATTTATGCTGTCGTAAGCTGTATAATCCCATTTGCTGCACCATTTCTTCTTTTTTCTATTCGTAATAAAGAAGAATTACCTAACCAACAAGAAAAGATCGATTGATCTTTTCTTGTTTTTTTTCCTATGTTTTAGGTTTCATTGGTATAATATTTACATCTCTGAAAAGAGAAAACTATTATATTTAGGAGGAATATTCTCTTATGAAGACGGAACAGGTAAACGAATTTTCGACTTTATTTTTTTCTTGTTTATTCCAAATTCATCTAGATACACGCTATGGACATTTATTAAACGATGAACTTCTTCTTGGATTTTTACACGAATCATTCGTAGAGTTTATGTCAAACGATGATATTAAACAAGTAATGCTTGCTTTAAAGAAACACGACGAAACAAGCTTTTTACATTCATTTGATGTGATGTTACTAGCAGGCATTGTGAGCAGTCAAACTCAAACATATGACAAAGAATTTATTCGAGGCGCTTTTCTTCACGATGTGGGTAAATTATTAATTCCAGCTTCTATTTTGCAAAAAAATGGAAAACCAACAGTGAAAGAATTTGAGATCATTAAATCTCATACGGTTTTAGGCGAACATATTCTCCTTCAACTTGGATTAAAAAAAGAAGCGCTTCTTGCAAGACATCATCATGAACGAGTCAATGGAAAAGGCTACCCAGATGGATTAAGAGGAAATCAAACGTTTCACGAAGCGAAATTATTAGCCATTTTAGATGTCTATTCCGCTTTAACATTGGAGCGCCCATACAAACGTGCTTTTTCTAATGAAGAAGCCTTTGATATGATGCTTCATGAAGTGAATGTATATGATTTAACTATCCTTGAATATTTCATGGCAAATTCTGTATTAAAAAAAGACATTACCACCTAAAAAAGAACAATTATTTTTTTGTTCTTTTTTTCATCTATTAACAAATGAAACTTTTTGCCGTAAAACTATATATAGGGGTACATACAAATTCATTTATGCAACATTTAAAGGGGGAATAAACATGATTGTACGTTCTAATTTAATCGCATTACAAGCACAACACCAATTGCGAAAGAATGATACACGAATGCAACAAACCATTGCCAAGCTTTCTTCAGGTCTTCGCATCACAAAATCTGCTGATGATGCCGCGGGTCTTGCCATTTCTACACGTATGACAAGTCAATATAGAGGGAGCCAAAAAGCCATTAGTAATTTAAACGATGCCATTGAAATGTTACAAAGCGCTGAAAGCGGTGCATCAAATATTAATGATCTTTTACAACGTGCGCACGAACTCATTCTTCTTGCTAAAAATGGGACTTATTCAGATTCTGATAAACGCTCTTTAAATATCGAATTTCAACAAATTTTAAATCAAATTACAACGGTCGCTAAAGGAACAACTTATAATAGTACACAAGTTTTATATGGAAGTGGATTAGTAAAAGATAATAATCCTATGTTAGATGAGTTAGAACAAAAAATTCCGTATTGGGTGGATGATGCGGTAAAAAACATTCAACAAAATTTAGGAATTCCTGTTCCTAACAATCTAAATTTAAAAATTCGTTTGTACAAAAACGAAAGTGATTATCGTTCGACTACGCTTTATAGCGAAGATGGTTCTCGCGTCATTTCGATTAACTTGAGTAAATTTTTAGATGAAAATGAACAAGTTATTCAAAATTCAAGTGGAGGGAAATTAGATACAGCCATTGCCCATGAAATTAATCATGTCATGTTATCAAATATTATGAAAAAACCAACACCTCGAAATCAGTATTGGTTTATTGAAGGAATATCCGCTGTAACAGCAGGCATGAATAGCACTTACCCAAATGGCAATTATCGTGCTAATTTAGTTATCCCTGAAGAAGACTTAAACTGGGGACATAGTTATAGTTATTTAGGTATTAAAACGCTTCACGAAATAACAGTGGGAGGGATTCAAGCTTTCATTGATCGCTTAAAAGCAGGTGATTCTGTTGACGAGGCATTTCAACACACCACTCAAAAAAATCAAGGAGAGTTTTCCTCAGGTTCGGTTCCAAATTTTTCAAGTTCGCAAGAATATTTAAAATGGTTTAACACAAGTACAGATGTTGATAATTATTTAAAAAATAGCAGTGATTTTACATCAGGCGAAGGAGCGGTCTTACCAGGTGCAGGGAATTCTAATTCCGCTTCTTTAGAAGATGCGATTCAAAATGATAATACCATTGATTTTCCAAATGCTTTTCAACTAAAAATTGATCGTTCGTTAAGTCAAGTCAATATTCACTCCGATACAACAGCGGAAGATATTATGACATTCACCTTACAAGATTTTACAGCAATAGGGCTTCATATAACAGGGAATATAAATGATCCTTCTACAGGGATCGTAAACGATCTATTAAGTAGAGTTCAAAAAGCAATTTCAATTGTAAGTGGTGTGCGAGGGTACTACGGTTCCATGATCAATCAATTTTCAATTCAAAAAGAAAATTTAGCATCTTCTTCTCTTAATATCGTCGAAGCAAAAAGTAGAATACAAGACGCTGATATGGCACAAGAACAAAGCGAACTCGTAAAGCAAAAGATTTTGACACAATCAACTATTGCCATGTTAGTTCAAGGGCAAGCGCTTCCTGAAACTTTTTTACCTTTATTAAAATAATTTTTTCCATTTTGAAAAAGTAATGTTATAATAAAGAAGAATTCAAAAAAGAAAGGATTGACTGCGTTTGGTATGGAATTATGGTATTGTTAAAAAATGTGACGGAAAAGTAATCATGGCAGAGATTTATTCAAATCAAGAAGGGGAAATTATTGCTTGTTTTGAAGTAAATGTCTCCATTACCAACCAGCCAGTAATACATCCCGATAAAGCTTCTTTTGAGGACATTAGACAACATATGTATCAAGAAATTGGAAACAATGCGTTTTCCAAGATCAGTTTCTAAAAAAGTCGCTTTTTGCGACTTTTTTTTCATACTCATAAAGGGGGAATAAATTATGAACGAGTTTGTTCAAAAAATTGAACAAGAGTTACTTCCATCTTTAATTCTTATTTCTAATTCTCCTTTTGATCCTGTTCAAGTTGTATCACTTCCAAGTCCTTGGAAAGTTATTGGATGTGGAAATTATGCAGCTGTTTTTGGACATCCATCTTTTGATCATGTTGTTGTAAAAGTATATGCAGTTGATATCGAGGGGATAAAAGAAGAAAAAAAAGTTTACGAACAGTTAGGAGAACATCCTTCATATTCACATCTTTACGCTTCAGGTGACACGTATTTAGTCTTAAAAAAAATCAAAGGTATTACCTTATATGATGCCATACATAGAGGCATTTATATTCCAGAACGAATTATAAAAGATATTGAAGAAGGTTTATCCTACGCTGAAAAAAAAGGATTACGCCCACATGATGTTCATGGGAAAAATATTATGATGGACAAAGAAAAAGGCTATATTGTTGATGTTTCTGATTTTTATAAAACGGACACTTGTCGGAAATGGAAAGATTTACGAAAAGCGTACTACAAAATTTATCTTCCGCTTTTTTCAAAAATAACGCTACCTGTTCCTTACTTTATGTTAAATTGGATTCGAAAAGGATATCGTTTATATAGACAGTATAAAAAAAGAAAACTCTGTTAACAGAGTTTTTCTTTTT
>Ga0105244_10000839_pt1 | contig 26001 bp, 24 predicted proteins | sample KBSM44metaG_FD_80423 | JGI IMG/M metagenome (GOLD analysis project Ga0105244, IMG submission 80423) | Miscanthus rhizosphere microbial communities from Kellogg Biological Station, Michigan, USA - KBS M4-4 metaG | ecosystem: Host-associated > Plants > Roots > Rhizosphere > Soil | place... | reverse complement strand
GAGGCCCTCAATGGCTAACCGTCCACTGCAACTGACCCTCAACGGTCAACCGGTCGGCCCGGTCGAGGTCCCCGCTGACCTGGCGATGATCGACTACCTGCACGAACACCAGAACCTCACCGGTTCGCGCCTGGGCTGTGGCCAGGGCATCTGCCACGCCTGCGTGGTGATCGTCGACAACCCCGACGGCACCAGCGAGGAAGTACGCACTTGCATCACCGGTGCCCATTATTTCGAGGGCAAGAAAGTGCGCACCATCGAAGGCCACGCCAAGCCGGACCAGAATGGCAACCTCACGCTGAACCCGATCCAGCAGAAGTTCGTCGACCTGTTCGCCTTCCAGTGCAGCTACTGCGCACCGGGCTTCGTCAATGCCGCCACTGTGCTGGTGGAAACCGCCCAGCGTCAGCCACTGAAGAAGAGCGAGGTGGAAGACCGCATCGAGGCCAGCCTCGGTCACCACATTTGCCGCTGCACCGGCTATGTGCGTTATTACGACGCCACCCGCAAGGTGCTCAATGACCTCGGCCTGGTCAAGGAGGGATGAGCATGGGCTTCGTACGTAGCGCATTGGCGCTGGGCTTGGCTCTGGCCGTCAGCTCGTTTGCCCTGGCCGCCGACGAGGCGCAGGTCAAACGCGGTGAATACCTGGCCCGCGCGGCCGACTGCATGGCTTGCCACACTGCCGAAGGCGGCGCACCGTTTGCCGGCGGCCTGCCGATTCATTCGCCGTTCGGCACCATTTATGGGAGCAACATCACCCCGGACAAACAGTACGGCATTGGCAGCTACAGCGCCGACGAGTTCTTCGCCGCAGTCACCGAGGGCAAGCGCAAGGACGGCGCCAACCTGTACCCGGCAATGCCGTACACCTCGTATCACCTGATCAAGCGTGAAGATTCGGACGCCATCCTCGCCTACCTGATGACCATCCCGCCGATCAACCGCCCGGTCCCGCAGACCGCGCTGCGCTTCCCGTTCAATGTGCGGATGGGGCTGAGCGGCTGGAACATGTTGTATGGCAAGAGTGTGCAGTTGCAGCCAACCGAGGGCAAAAGCCCGGCCTGGCAGCGTGGCCAGTACATGGTCGAGGTCATGGGCCATTGCGGCGAATGCCATACCCCGCGCAACCCCATCGGCGCGCTGCAGCAGGACCAGCGCCTGACCGGCGGCCTGCTGGGTGGCTACCTGGCGCCGAGCCTGCTGGCCCAGGACCTGGCCGAGCGCGGCTGGACCCAGCCGGACCTGACTACCTTCCTCAAGCACGGTATCAGTGCTCAAGGCAGCATGTTCAACGAAATGTTCCCGGTGGTGCACCACAGCACCCAGCACCTGGAAGACGCCGACCTGGCGGCCATGGCCACCTACCTGCTGGGCGACCAGCCACCGCCGGCCAAGGCCATCCAGGCCGTTGCCCTGGAGCAGATGAGCGACAGCGCCAAGCGCGGCCACCAGCAGTACCTCAACGTCTGCGCCGGCTGCCATGGGGTCGATGGTGAGGGCAAACCGCATATCGCCGTGGCCATGCGTGGCAATACCGTGCTGCGCCAGGGCGATTCGCGCAATCTGGTCAAAGTCATTCTCGAAGGTATTCGTGAACAGCAGTTCACCGGCTTCGAGCGCATGCAGCCGATGCCGGGCTTTGCCGGCAAGCTCGATGACCAACAGGTGACGGACATGGTCAACTACCTGCGCCAGGCCTGGGGTGGATTGCCCGGTGACCTGAACGTACAGCAGCTCGCCGAGCTGAAGGCGGAGTAACGCGTGCAGCATCTCGATCTTCAGGTGATCCGGCAGGCCTTGCAGTGGTCGTGCAACGGCCAGCGGGTGTGGTTATGCACGGTGCTCGCCACCTATGGTTCGGCGCCCCGCGCACCGGGCTCGCTGCTGGCGGTGAATGCCAGCGGCCAGTGGCTGGGGTCGTTGTCCGGTGGCTGCGTCGAAGACGACTTCCTGGAACGCGTAGCCCTGGGTGAATTCCCGGAGCCGGTGGCCATTGTGCGTTACGGCGACGGCAGCGACTCGCGTTCGAGCATTCGCTTGCCGTGTGGTGGCGTGCTTGAGGTTTTGGTGGAGAACCTGCCGGCCGAGTGCGAGGTGCAGGCGCACCTGCGTGAGCTGGAAAGCGCACTGCAGGGCCAGCGCCGGGTGCTGCGCGAAGTACGCCTGCCCGAGGGCTTGCGTCAGTTGGCCGACGACCACAGCCAGGGCCCGCGTGTCGAGCGTGAACGCGACCGCGTGCGCCTGCGCGTGGGGGCCGCCCAGCGCCTGCTGCTGGCCGGCTACTCCAGCGTCGCGCATTTTTGCGCCGAATTCGGTAAAGGGATGGGGTTTGAGGTCATCCTGTGCGACCCACGCGACGAAGTGCTCGACGGCGTGGTGCTGGACGGCATCGAGGTGCGTCGTGAACTGCCGTCTGAATTTATCGCCAACGGCGGTTGCCATGCCGACACGGCGGTGGTTGCATTGACCCATGATCCGAAAATCGATGACCTGGCCATGCTTGAAGCGGTGCGTACCGAAGCGTTCTACATCGGCGTGATGGGCTCCAAGGCCACCTCCGACAAGCGTCGTGAACGCTTGCAGCGCATTGGTGGCCTGTGCTCCGACGAGCTGGCGCGCATTCATGCGCCGATTGGCCTGAACCTGGGCAGCAAGACCCCGGCTGAAATCGCCCTGGCGGTACTGGCCGATATCCTGCGCCTGCGCAACGGCATCGGGCGGGCTGCGCTGTGAGCGTGGTGGCGTTGGTGCTGGCGGCAGGGCGCAGTGTGCGCTTCGGTGCTGACAAGCGCCGTACGCTGATGGCCGATGGTCGCAGTTTGCTGGTGCACAGCGTCGAGCGGGCCTGCGCGGTGTTCGATGATGTGCGGGTGGTGTTGCGGGAGGGTGAGCGGGGTGAGGATCTGGGCCTGCCGGCGAACTGTCGGGTCATTGCTAGCTCGGACTACACGCTGGGTATGGGCCATAGCCTGGCGGCCGGCGCCGCTTCGCTGGTCGACAGCCAGGCGCAGGCGGTGGCGATACTATTGGGGGACATGCCTTGGCTAGCCCCGCAGACCCTTGCCCGGCTCGCTGCTGCGGCCGAAGCCTCCAACATTGTACTGCCACTTCATGGTGGGCAACCGGGGCACCCGGTACTGTTTGGCCGCGATTTCTGGCCGGCGCTTTCAGGCCTGATGGGGGATGAGGGCGCGCGTTCGGTGGTGAAGGCGCACCTGGCGAGTTGCATTAGGGTTGAAGTGCAGGACGCCGGGATCTTGCAGGATGTGGATCAGCCTGAAGCGCTTCATCGCTGAGCGCGTGGGTTGTGTCTATTCATCTTCCTCTTCGTCGCGTTCATAGGGTTCGAGGTCGGCCATTTGCGAGAGCAGGATCAAATGCACTTCGCTGTCAAGCCGCTGCAGGCGGCTCAATTTGGCAGGCCCCCCCAATACAAGGGCGGGGACAAAGGCGTACATCTCGTCAACCGTCAGTTCGCCGAGTGTTTCCCGGGCTTCGTCGAACAGGCCCAGGTCGATGTTTTCAGTCATGGCCCACACCAGGAGGCTTTGGATCTTACTGTCGCGTTCTTCGCTGCTTGAACTGGGTGCGCTCAGGAAAAAGCGAGAATGATAGGCCGCAAGGGTCAGGATGGCGCCGGTTTTCTCACCCCACAGGTACAACTCCCCAAAGGCGCTGCGGGCGATGAGGTGGTAGGTGTCGTGGGCTTCGAAAGGGGTGCCGGCCAGCCAGGCATCCACCACCGCTTCGTACTTGCGCGGGTCGACCAGCCAGAAAAGACCACCCCCGTAGCCGCACCAGCCATGCGCCTTCCAATAGTTGAGGAGTTGGCCTGGGAGTTTGTTCTGGTAATGGTCGAAGACCGAGGACGGTACGGGTTGGTGGCCGATGGTTTCGCCGAAGGTTTCGAGGAAGAGGCTGTAAATGGCGTCCATTGTTTAAGTCCTTTTAGGTGGGGTTAGAAGTCGGAGAAGCTGTAGGGTTCGAGTGGGCAAATCTGAGAGAGCAATAGCAAGTGCTCGACAGCTTTGACTTTCTCAAGGTGATCAAGGTCGCAGGGGCCGCCGAATGCTAAAGCGGGGACGAAACCATACATTTCATCGCAGTCGAGGATGCCTAGTTTTTTCTTTGCTGCTGTAAATAAGCCATCAAAATCGTTGTAGGTTTTTTCAATTGAAAGGAAGAAGTTTTGGACCTCTTTGTCCATGTCGTTGAGGGCGGATGCATGGCTTGCGAAAGAGTATTTGGATACTGCGGCATCGATGGTTAGCGAGAATCCGGTCTTTTCACCGAATAAGTAAAGGTCACCGAAAGCGCTACGACCTATCAAGTGATAGGTATCCTGTTTTTCTAGGTCTGTGCCTTCTATCCATGAGGCAACTACCCCTTCGTACTCTTGAGGATTCACAAGCCAGAATAGACCGTTACCGCACGCGCACCAGCCGTGTTCTATCCAGTAATCAAGTAAACGCTCTGGTAGTTTTCCTGTAAAGCGTTGAATGCTTGATGGGGGGGACTCCTGGCGTTTGGTGATGGGGCCATTTTTCTCAAGGAATCTGGAAAATATTTCGTCCATGTTCATCTCGTTTAATTAGCATTTATGAAGCTTTACATTCATTTTGGTTGAATTTATTTCTGTGAGTGGAACTTGCTTTGCTGCGAATGTCAGTGCGGTAACCTTGCCTTTCCATTGAGGGCCAATGGTTGAGTTTACTTGCTTGTCTCCGAAGCCTGAAATGATGTCTTTTCCTCCGGCAACGAGGTCTGGATTATGTAGTGCAGCTATAGATGCCATCGTTTCTTTTGCTTGGTTGAAGGCAAGTTTTTCTGCTTCCAGTGGAGACATATGTTGAGATAGCTCTCGCTGTAATCGTTCTTGTAGCTCACGTTGAAGCTTGAGCCTAGCGACTTTAGCGACACGTGGGTCTCGTTTTACCGGATTGGCAACGTTCTCCAAAAACTCCTCGACCGTCAGCCGATTCAACCCATCCTGCTGTCCCTTCAACTGCCGTTCAAACTCGGCATGCTTGGAGGCCGGCAATTTGTCTGCCTTGAAACATGCCACCGTATGCAGCGGCATGCTACCGGGCTTCCCCGTCGGGGGCTCTTTGTCTTTTCCCTCCGGCCGATTCGGCTGCATGGGTTGCGGCTCTTTCGCTGCTCCTTTGCGCCGCTCCGGCACTTGCAGGTCCGGCCGTTGCTTCAATGCCTCTTCATGCTTGAGCATCCATTGCCCGATCCGCGCGCCTTTCGGGCTGGCGGCCATTTGCTGGGCAAGCGTACCTGCGTCACCGCGTCCGCGGGTTAGATAGGAAACCATTGCCCCCAACAGCAGCATCACGATTTCCACATGGCCGATGGCTATGTAATGCGCCGCCTGGCTGATGGCAAATGGGCTGTCTTGACTGAAAGCATTCAAGCCTTCTTCGCCGCGCGTGCCATCCCAGGCGATGCCGATACCGCGCAGGTAGTAATCGCCGATGCGTGGCAGGCCTTCGACGAAGAACTCGGCGAGTGAGGCGATGCCCAGCGCGCCGAGGATCCAACCGCTTACCTTGAAGCCAATGGCAGTGCCGGCCACACCTCCGGGAATGGCTCCGGCTCCTCCGGCAAAGGCGCCGATACCGGCACCGAGCATGCCCCCGGTGACGGCGCTGCCGGCGACGATCATCGCCATTTGCGTGGCGATGCCGAGCAGGTCGGCGAGGATGTTTTTTACATCAAGGTCGGCGAAGCGCTGGTACAGCAAATTACCTGCCATCGTTTCGGCCTGGTAAAAGGCCCGCCGGACGCTGTCCACACGGCGCAGGTTGAGTGCTAGCGAGGGCACTTCCTGATTGAGGTAAGTACGAAAATGGGCGCCTCCCTGATAGCCCATTTGATGGGTGATGCGTGACTCGATCTCATGCCAGGAAGGCACGAGGTAATCCAGATACATGCGGTGTCTCCCTGACAGCGTGTGCAGGGGGAAATACCATCATGGATTCGCATCGGAGGTTTCTGTGTTGGCTGTAGGAAAATTCGACGCATATGCCTGCGTGTTAGGCGAAGTTCAGCGTTCAGTGAATACTCGCGAATCGGGTGCCCATCCCCATGCACTCCGCATCAGTCCATAATCCCCCCTTAATCGCCCTATAGTGCAATGCCAGCCACACCACTGCGGGAGCCCCACCATGCACGTTCTGCTCTGCGAGGACGACGACCTGATCGCCGCCGGTATCTGCGCCGGCCTTACCGCCCAGGGGCTGACCGTGGACCGGGTGGGCAATGCCGCCGATGCGCGCGCGATGCTGCAGGCCGCGCAGTTCGACGTGATGATCCTCGACCTTGGCCTGCCCGATGAAGACGGCCTGAAGCTGCTGCGCCGCCTACGCGAGAAGGGCGAAACGCTGCCAGTGCTGGTGCTCACCGCCCGCGATGCCGTCACCGACCGGGTGGACGGCCTGCAGGCCGGCGCCGACGACTACCTGCTCAAGCCGTTCGACCTGCGCGAGCTGGCTGCTCGCCTGCACACCCTGCTGCGGCGGGTGGCCGGACGGGCGGTGAACGTGATCGAACACGGCCCGCTGCGTTACGACCCCAGCAGCTGCGAGGCGACCCTGGCCGGGCAGCCGGTCGACCTGTCCCGCCGCGAGCAGGCGTTGCTCCAGGCACTGCTGCAGAACCCCGGGCGGGTGCTGTCCAGCGAGCAGCTCAAAGACTGCGTGTACGGGTTCAGCGACGAAGTCGAAAGCAATGCCCTGAACGTGCATATCCACCACCTGCGACGCAAGCTGGGTAACGGCATCGTCGAGACCGTGCGCGGCCTGGGCTACCGCCTGGGCCCGGCGCAGGCACCGCACGAGGCTGCATCATGAGCCTGCGGGTACGCCTGAGCCTGATCCTCGGCAGTGCCTTCGTGATCATCTGGGTGCTGGCCGCCGCGTGGATGCTGCGGGACTTGCGCCAGCAAATGATGTTTTCCCTCGACCAGCGCCTGGTGGCCTCGGCGCGCATGGTCGCCGGGCTGATCGACCAGCTGCCTCAGCCGCTGACCGCCAAGGGCGGGGAGGCGCACTTTTCCGCCGACCAGTTCAGCGTACCGGACGGCATGGCTTGCCAGGTCAGCTCGCTGCGCGGCGAGATCCTCGCCAGCAATCACAAGCACGATGGCGCCATGGACGACGAGCGCAGTGGTTTCCGTGACCAGACCATCGACGATGCGCTGTGGCGCACCTTCACCTACAACCATGGCGATGTGCGCATCACTACCGCCGACCGGCACATGGAGCGCGAAGCGCTGAACCAGTCGATTCTGCTGGCCGCTTCGGCGCCGGTGCTGATGGCCCTGCTCGGCAGCCTGGGGCTGCTGTGGATTGGCCTGGGCAAGGGCCTGGAGCCGCTCAACCGCATGCGCGATGCGTTGCGCCGAAGGCGCGCGGACAGTGTCGAGCCGCTGCAGGTGGCGGGCATGCCCAGCGAGTTGCAGCCATTGTTGGAAACCCAGAACCAGTTGTTCCTGCGTATTGCCCAGACCATCGAGCGCGAGCGGCGCCTGACCGACGATGCCGCGCATGAGCTGCGCAGCCCGCTGACCGCGATCAAGACCCATCTGCAGGTGGCCCGCATGACCGACGGTGCCGTACGCGAACAGGCGCTGGAGCATGCCGAGCAGGGCACCGACCGCATGCATCGCACGCTGGAGCAGTTGCTGATGCTGGCGCGCGTGGAAGGCAGCCTGTCGTTCGAGGATGGCGTGCAGTGCAGCGCCGAACAGGTGGCGCGGCAGGCGGTGCAGGATGCCGGTGGCGGCGACAACCGACGCATCGTGTTGCGCCTGCCGGAAGAGGCGACGCAAATCTACCTGGGCATGCCGGCACCCTTGGCCGTGGCAGCGCTGCGCAACCTGCTGGACAACGCCCTGCGCCATGGCGGCGAAGCGGCGGTGGAGCTGGACGTTCAGATGGCTGACGGCCAGGTGGGCTTCATGGTACGCGACCATGGGCCGGGGATTGCCGAGGCGGATCTGGAGCACCTGACCGAGCGCTTCTGGCGCAATGGGCAGAGTGGTGGCTGTGGGTTGGGGCTGGCGATCGTGCAGGCGATCGTGCAGCGTTGTGCCGGTAGCCTGCGGTTCGACAGCCGTAGCGATGGGTTGCGGGTACTGTTGCAAGTACCGGCGCGTTCGGTGCATTGATCTCCAGTGCCTGTACCGGCCCTTTCGCGGGGTAAACCCGCTCCCACAGGTGTTGCACAGGTTCAAGGGGAGTGGGATCCCTGTGGGAGCGGGTTTACCCGCGAAAGGGCCGGCACAGGCAGAGTAAAATTCAGTAACAACCGCTAAATCCTCCCAGCACTCAAGCGTTTCCCAAGCGATAACCGCTCATTCGCTTGCTTGCGAGGATTCACCTATGTCCACCGCTTCCAGCCTTGCCCAGGTTCCGCCGGCCAGCGTGCCGCAGTCCTTGTACGAATTCACCGATTCGCCCTTGCTGCAACGCCAGCAGCAACAGGAATCCAATGCCCGCAGCTATCCGCGGCGCATTCCGCTGGCGCTCAAGCGTGCCCGCGGTATTTATGTGGAAGATGTCGAAGGCCGCCAGTTCATCGACTGCCTGGCCGGCGCCGGCACGCTGGCGCTGGGCCATAACCACCCGGTGGTGGTCGAGGCGATCCAGCGGGTACTGGCCGATGAGCTACCCCTGCACACCCTGGACCTGACCACGCCGGTCAAGGACCGTTTTGTCCAGGACCTGTTCGCCATCCTGCCCGAGGCGCTGCGCCGAGAGGCCAAGGTGCAATTCTGCGGCCCGACCGGCACCGATGCGGTGGAGGCGGCGCTCAAGCTGGTGCGCACGGCCACTGGCCGCAGCACGGTGCTGGCGTTCCATGGCGCCTACCATGGCATGAGCCAAGGGGCGCTGGCGCTGATGGGCAGCCACGGGCCGAAACAGCCGCTGGGCGCCTTGCTCGGTAACGGCGTGCAGTTCATGCCTTACCCCTACGACTACCGCTGCCCGTTCGGCCTGGGAGGCGAAGCCGGGGTCAAGGCCAACCTGCATTACCTGGAAAACCTGCTGCTCGACCCGGAAAGCGGCGTGCCTCTGCCGGCGGCGGTGATCCTTGAGGTGGTACAGGGCGAGGGCGGGGTTATTCCAGCGGATATCGAGTGGCTAAAGGGGGTGCGCCGGATTACCGAGCAGGCCGGCGTAGCGCTGATCATTGATGAAATCCAGAGCGGCTTCGCCCGTACCGGGCGTATGTTCGCCTTCGAGCATGCCGGCATCGTGCCGGACGTGGTCACCTTGTCCAAGGCCATTGGCGGCAGCCTGCCGCTGGCGGTGGTGGTGTACCGCGACTGGCTGGACACCTGGAAGCCAGGTGCGCATGCCGGCACCTTCCGTGGCAACCAGATGGCCATGGCAGCGGGTTCTGCGGTGATCAACTACCTGGTCGAGCACCGCTTGGCCGAGCATGCCGAGGCCATGGGGCTGCGCTTGCGTCAGCACCTGTTGCAGCTGCAGCGGGAGTATCCGCAGTTGGGTGATGTGCGCGGGCGCGGGTTGATGCTCGGGGTAGAGCTGGTGGACCCGCAGGGCAAGCTGGATGCCTTGGGTCACCCAGTGGCCAACCGCGAGCTGGCGGCGAAGGTACAGCGTGAATGCCTGAAGCGAGGGTTGATCCTGGAGCTGGGTGGGCGCCATGGCGCGGTGGTGCGCTTCCTGCCGCCGTTGATCATCAGCGACGAGCAGGTCGACGACGTGGCGCAGCGCTTTGCCCAGGCGCTGATCGCATCGGTGTGACCAGGCGCCGGGGCTGCGCAGCGGCCCCGGCATTTTCACTTCAATCGAAGGTCCGCCCGGCCCGCCAATACCCCATCAAGGTCAGGCACTCCCGCTGCAGCCCGCGCGTTTTGATCAGGTACCGGCGAATATCCATCACCGTCGCCGATTCACCCGCTACCCAGGCATGGAACACACTGCGGGTGCTGCTTGCCTGTTCCCACAGAATGCGCGTATCGATATCCACTTCTTCCAGCTTCGCTCGCGGTGCAGCATGCCCCTGCGGCAGGCTGGCCAGCTCACGCACGGCATGCTGCATGGCCTGGCCGTGTTCGCACTGCAACACCTCACGCGGCAGCCAGTGCAGCTCGGTGGCGTTGCCATGGCGCAGGTCCAGGCAATCCGCCTCCAGCGGTACCTCGATGAACGCCTGCACCGCCAGGTCGGGCTGGTTGTCGGCCAACTGCTCAAGAATGCCGGCAATCGCTGGCAACGCCGTTTCATCACCGACTAGCAGCACATTACGTACACCTTGCGGCGGTTTCCATTCGTAGCCACCGGGGTCGCCTGCGTAGGCCAGGTTGGGCGCCACCATCTGCAAGCCGTCACCCACTTGCGCGTGGGTGGCCCAGGCCGAGGCGGGGCCGTTGACGCCATGCAGAACGAAGTCGACATCCACCTCCAGTGCCTCGCAACGCAGGGCGCGGATGGTATAGGTGCGCATCGGTGGACGTTGGGCGGGTGGCAAGGCGCTGTGCGCGGCCTTCCAGTGCAGCTCGTTGCTCAGGTTGGGCAATGAGCCGTCGGGGGCGGGAAACAGCAGCTTTACGCGCTGGTCCGGCGCCAGGGTGAGCATCTGGGCGACATCCGGGCCGGTGAACACCAGGCGGGTCAGCGACGGGCTGAGGTGGATGCGCCGGGCAAGCACCAGGTCGAAGATACGGTAGGCGCCGGTGGCCGGTGCGCGGCCTTTGATCAGGCGGCGCAGGCCTTGTTGCAGCGCTTGGGTGATGCTGGCGGAGCTGGACATGCGGGGGTCCTTTTGCAAGCGGTTTCCTCTAGGGACGAGCCGCTGGCGCCGCAAATTAACCCCGACGCTGCAGTTACCAGCCGCGCCCGGAGTTCACCCAGAAGTTCACCGACAGCGACGTGGACACCGACTCCACCTGGTGGAACCAGCCCTCGGGCAGGAACAGCAGGTCGCCAGCCTGCAGCACCACGCGTAGGAACGGCACGTCGCGCGCCGACGGGAAGCGCTGGTAATCCGGTGCATCGGGGTTGAAATCACAGCCATCGAGACCGCCCTTGGGGCTGGTTGACCAGGTGCCCAGGGCAGGTCGGTGATGCGGCGCGGCAAGGATGAACGACTTCTGCCCCCAGACCTGGGCGAACAGGTTGTCGGCATCGTCACGGTGCAGGGGCGTCAGGGTGCCCTTGGGGCCGATCCAGATGCGCGGTGCGATGAATTTGTCGCGGCTGAAGTACTGCGGGTGGCGGATCAGCGTCAGCAGCTTCTCCGGCACGATGTTGTTGCCCATGTAGGCTGGGGTTTCACCGGGTTTGGCCGGGGTGTCCAGCGAGGCGATGAATTCGGCCATGGACGTAGAGCGGAAGTCACGGTCGGTGGAGAAGGTTTTCTTCACGTAGTCACCGTGCCGGGTGATGCCCTGCAGTTCGGCGAAATGCTCCAGCGATGCCTGGCGGCCCATGGTGAACAGTGGCCAGTCCTGCAGGGCATCGCTGATGACCACCGGTGTGCCATGCACCAGGTACTCGCTCTGGAAACGTGACAGTGGCATGTCGTTGCGGGCAATGCGTGCCACCTCGCGCTGTACTGGCTGCGCGGCCGACACCCGCTCGCTGAGGCGGGCCGGGGTCGGGTAACGCTGGTTCATCGACACTTTGGCCGCTGTGGCGCCACGGCGGGCGTTACTGATGATCTGCGGCAGCAGGGTGGCCAGGCCCATGTTGCCGGTGATCTTCAGGCGTGCGCTGGCGAACAGTTCCTCGACGTTGGCGGTGCCGCCCATGATGCCCAGGAAGTCGCGCTCGGCCACCTCGATGGTTACATCCGGGGCGTTGTGCCGGCCGGCGCCTGTGCGGCTGCTGTCGCGCACCTCCGACCAGAAGGCCTGGTCCTGGCCAAAAACGAACTGGAATACGCCTTCTATGCCGACGGCATGGGCGTTGGCGAACAGTTTGCTGAGGATGCTCTGAAGGTCCACGGTGTGCCTCTGGCGGTCTTTCGTTGTGCAGGAGTAACGAGCGCCTGCGCCAACGATTTAGCCGTGTGGCGGGTAATTTTTCGGTGCGCTGCTACGTCCCGTAGGGATGTTCGAGTCACATTGTTCACCCAAGGAACCCTCATGGCACTGCACCCTGATCTGGCGGCATTTCTGGAATTGGTCGAGTTTGGCCGGCTGGCGGGCAGGAGCCTGCCCATGCACGCGATGGACGTGGCCCAGGCCCGCGCCGAGTTCGCCGGCAGCTCGCAGGTGCTCGACCCGAGCCCGCCGGGCAATGTCACGGTCAGCGAACTGCAGGTTACCGCGCGCGATGGCGCCCGCCTGGGCGCGCGCTTGTATCGCCAAGGCGAGGCCAGCGCTGCCTTGCAGCCGGTGATTTTCTACCTGCACGGGGGCGGCTATGTGGTTGGCAGCCTCGACTCGCACGATTCGGTTTGCCGCCGCCTGGCGGCCTTGGGCGAATTTGCGGTGCTGGCGGCGGATTACCGGCTGGCACCGGAACAGCAGTTTCCGGTGGCCTTGCACGACGTGCTGGATGTCGCCAACTGGCTGGCCGAACAGGCAGCGACGCTGGGCCTGGATAACCGCCGGGTGGTGTTGGCGGGGGACAGCGTGGGCGCCAGCCTGGCGGCAGTGCTGGCCATCACGGCGGTCGAGCAACCCGAAGCACTGGCGTTCAAGCCGCTAGGGCAGCTGCTGTTCTACCCGGTGACCGATATTTCCTGCCAACGGGCTTCGCACCGCGAGCATGCCGAGGGCTATCTGCTGGAGACGCCCACGCTGGAGTGGTTCTACCAGCACTATGCGCCGCAGCCTGAGCAGCGGCTGGACTGGCGGGTATCGCCGTTGCTGTCGACGCTGCGTACACCGCTGGCACCGGCTTACCTGTTCGTGGCCGAGTACGACCCGTTGCATGATGAAGGCATCGCGTATCGTGACTGGTTGCTGGCAGGGGGCACGGCGGTGACCTTTGCGCGGGTTGAGGGGTTGACCCATGACTTTTTGCGCATGTCGGGGATTGTGGGGCAGGTGGATGGGATTTACCGGGATGTCGGCGAGTGGTTGCAGCAGGTTGGCGGCCAGTTCTGACTTGAGATTACCGGGGGCCGCAAAGCGGCCCCCAGGGCCTCACCCGCGAACGCGCTTCTTCAATGCCTCCACCAACCGTTCGATCTCGCCCTCGGTGTTCAGCAACCCAGGCGCCGTGCGCACCACTGGTCCCGCATCCCGCGATACCGCATCCACCACAATGCGCTGGCTGTTAAGGTGCTTGGCCACCTCGTCAGCATCCTGCCCCTTGACCCGGAAAAAGCTGAACCCCGCCGAGTAGAGGGCGCTGCGCGGTGTCACCAGCTCGATCCCCGGCAGTGCCTCCAGGCGCTGCTTGAGGAAATCATTGAGCCCATGGATACGCGCCTGCACAGCCGCCTTGCCCAGCTGCAGGTGCAGCTCGAACGCCTTGCCCAGTGCCCAGCGGTGCTCGAACGCGTGGTAGCCGCCTGGAGTCATTATCGTGGCGAAATCTTCATTTTCCGAGAAACTGGCGATGGTCGGCGTCAGCTGTTTCAGTTCGGTGGATGCCGCGCAGATAATCCCGGTCCCTCGCGGCCCGAACATCCATTTGTGAGTGCCGGCAATGAAGTAGTCGCAGTTGAAGTCGGCAAAGCGCACGTCTTCGACACCAAAACCGTGCACGCCATCGATCACATAAATAATCTGGTCGTTCTCGTCGCGCTGGCGATTGACCTCGCGCACCAGCTTGCCGATCTCGCCCACAGGCAGCTTCACGCCGCTGCCCGAATGCACCCAGGTCATGCCCAATACCCGGGTTTTCGGCCCGATCGCGGCTGAGATCGTGGTCAGTACCTGGTCGGTACTGACCTTGGCGGGGTCTTCGAACAGGCGCAGGCGTCGCACTGGGGTGCCGTCGCGCGTGGTGCGAAAACCCATGGTATGGCGCGCCGCCGAATGCTCGTGCACGGTGGTGAGAATTTCCTGCCCTGGCGCAATCTTCAGCCCGCCATAGATCAGCCCCAGGCCCTCGGTGGTGCTGCCGGTCAGGGCGATTTGCCTTGGGGTGACTTCAAGATAGCGCGCTGCCCATTCACGCACGGCGGCTTCGTGCTTCCATTCCGACTGACTGTCCCAGTCCACCATGCGTGCCGGCTGGCGGTCGAACTGGGCGCGCAGGGCCTCGATCGCTTCGCGCACGGGCCTTGGGTGCGAGGTGATCAGGAAGTTGGCGAAGTGGGCGTAGGCCGGGTCCAGCTCGAAAAGCCCGCGAAACGCGGACCAGTCATCGGCCGAAACGGGTTTGGCAGGTGTCGCGTGGGCGGCGGGCAGCAACGGGCCGGGGCCGGTCAGTGGCAGTGCGGCTGCCAGCAGGCCAGCCTGCTTGAGGAAGGTTCGACGGTCGTTCATCACGGTGCTCGAAAATGTCAGGGAGACGAAGTGGCAACAGGCTGCGCGGCGCGCTGTACCTGCTCCCACACGCGCAGGAAGTTGCCGCCCCAGAGCTTGGCAATATCGGCTTCGGAGTAGCCGCGGCTGATCAGCTCGGCGGTGACGTTGCGTGCTTCACTCGCGTTCTGCCAGCCATCGATGCCGCCACCTTCGTTGAAGTCCGAACTGAGGCCGACATGGTCGATGCCAACCTTGCGCACGGTGTAGTCGATGGCATCGCCATAGTCCTTGAGCGTGGCGGGTGGTTCTTCGTCGAGAATGCCGTACAGTTCGTTGGCGTACTGCCCGACTTTCTGCTCGGGCCAACCGGCGATCACCGGGTCACCGGGCATCAACGCGTAGTTGAGGTTGGCCAGCGGTGGAAGGTCGTAGCGGGCGCGCAGGGCGTTGAGTTTGTCCTGGGTCTTGCTGCTCAGCGGCTTGAGGTAGGTGGAGAAGGCCACCAACTGGATCACCCCGCCGCTGTCCTTGATCAACTGCAGCTCTTTGTCGGAGAGGTTGCGGTTAATGTCGACCATGGCCCGTGGCGCCGAGTGCGAGGCTACCAGCGGCGCGCGGCTGAGGGCGGCCACCTGGGCCAGCGCCTTGCTCGACATCTGTGACACGTCGATGATCACGCCCAGGTCATTCAGCCGTTGCACGGCGCGCTTGCCGGTCTGTGACAAGCCTTCCAGTGCATCGACGGTGTCATTGAAGAACGGCAGCGGGCGCGAAGAGTCGGCCCAGCTGTTGTTGCCCACGTAGCTGAAGCCGAACATGCGCACCCCGCGCGCGGCCCAGCGGTCGAGCTGGTCGATGTCGTCACCCAGTGCATAGGCGTTGAGCATGCTGAGAAACACTGCAAACTTGCCTTCGCCCTGCAGGCGCCGCATGTCTTGCGGGGTATAGGCAATGCCAACCTGCTGCGGGAAATCGCGGACCATCGCGGCAATGGCGTTGTAGCGCACTTCCTGGGTGTGCCGGGCGGCCTCGACGAAGCCTGGAGTAGGGCGGTGCGGGCCATCATTGCCGGTCCAGGATTCAGGCCAGGCAAAGATGGTCAGGGCAGCGCCAGACAAGCGCCCGCGTGCGGCCTTGGCCAGGTCGAAGCGGCCATCGCCATCCTGGTCGGCCTCGCTGCCTTCGGTGCCGAAGGTCAGCGGCAGGGTGATATGGCTGTCGAACGAGAGGATGCGTTCCTGCAGGTCGTTGGCCTGGCGGGTCACCTCGCGAGAATAGCCGGCTGGGGTGGCGAAATAGTGCCAGGCGGCAAGCCCGGCGCCGGCGGCAACCGCCGCGGCCAGGCTGATAAACAGGGCTTTCTTCCAGCGTGGAGTCGTCATCTTGGTCTCAGTTGGTTCACCGTCGAGGGATGGGCACAGAGGCCGCCGCTACCTGCAGTGAACGAGCTCGCCAGGCAAAAATTTAGCCAGTGCCAGCAGCCGCGCGCCGCTAAATTTCGCCGACCGTGCAACGTTCTAGCCTTGGACGGGCCGTGCTCCATGGCCGCAATGAATGCACAGGTATGCAATGACGATTTCCCGACGCGGTTTCATCGCCGGCGTGGCATTGACGGGTGTGGTGGTGCCGGGTGCGCTGGGGGCACTGTATGTGCAGCGCCAGCGAGAGGAAGCCGAGGCGTTACCGGAAACCCCTGGCGAGGCCGTGGTCGAGCTGGCCGATACCCCTTTGCAGCAGTTGGGCGACAGCTTGCGCGGTATCTGGCGCTGGACCCTGCAGGGCAAGGATGCGGGGCTGGATGGCCTGCCGGCAGGCGAACTGGAGTTGTTTCTGGATGTAGCCGCTAGTGGTCGTGCGCTGCGCGGTTACCTGGACACCCCCGAACGCCTGCGCGGGGCTGAGGAGCCGCGCTACCGGGTGGTCGGCGACCTGCTGGCGGACAAGCCGGGCACCTTGCGCTGGCGGCTGTTTTCAACCCAGGCGCACTATGAGTGCGATATCGTGCTCGATGAAGTCTGGGGCCGCTTCGGCAATGCCGGGCCGGCCACCCTCAATGGGCGCATCGCGCGCATGGACCGTGCGCTGACCTTGCCGGTTGAGGACAACCACTTCCTGGCCCTTAAGCGCACTTTCCCCGAAGCGCGCGAACGTACCCCGTTGAACCCGCAACTGCTGGCTTGGCTGATCGCCCCGGAGCATCGCCTGTTTCATCAGTTGTGGCACTCCTCGCGGGACAAATGGCACAAGCTGGACAAGAGCAAGCAAGGTGCCTTGCGTGGCCTGGGCTGGCAGCCGGGGCCGCGTGACCGCGAGCGTGATGCACGCGGCCGGCACAAGGACCGCAACGGCTCGGGCGAGGACTTCTTCTTCATGCACCGGCACATGCTTGGCAGCGCCCGTGCCCTGCAAGACCTGCCTTCCTGGCCGCGCTTCCCATTGCCGCAACCGGAGCTGGAGCGTGACCGCGCAGGGTTTGCCCGGTACTTCGACAACCACGACGGCAACGCCCTGCCACCCACCTGGCTGGCCAGTGGCGACGAGGAGTACACCCAGTGGGTGCGCGACATCAAGACCCCGGACACCTTTCACGGTAACTTCCAGGTCTGGGAATCGCGCTACACCGACCCCCAGTACCTGAGCACCCTGACCTTGGGCCAGTTCGGCTCGGAGGTTGAGCTGGGCCTGCACGACTGGTTGCACATGCGCTGGGCGTCGGTGCCGCGCGACCCTTCCAACGGCATGCCGGTGCCGACGGCGCGCACGCCGGACGATTTTGCCGAACGCTGGTTCACGGCGGACAACGACTTCCTCGGGGACCCGTTTTCTTCCCATGTGAACCCGGTGTTCTGGCATTTTCACGGCTGGATCGATGACCGCATCGAGGACTGGTTCCGTGCCCATGAGCGGTTGCACCCGGGTGAGGTGCGGCGCCTTGAAGTCAACGGCGTGCCGTGGTTTGCGCCGGGGCGCTGGGTCGAGGTGGCGGACCCTTGGCTGGGGCCGGACACCCATGGCTGCTCGACGGTGCCGGGGCTACGGCCTGGGCGTAGCGTGGAGATGGACCCGGAGACCATGAAGCTGGCGCTGCGCATCATCTACAGCGATGAAGACCTGTTCGACAAGCTGCGGCCCAAGGTGCCGCAGCGGCCGTGGTATGCGCGTAACCTCAAGGTGGCAAAGCGTTCGGGCTGACTGGGGGCGCGTTGCGCCCCAATCGCGACGCAAGGCCGCTCCCACAGATTGGACTGCGCAGCAGCCCCAGAAGGCGACCCGGCCTAACGTTCGAGTTGCCAGCCTCCCCCTAACGCTTTGTACAACGCCACACTGCCCTGCAGCCGGGCCAAACGCAGTCGCGCCTGCTGGTCCTGGGCCACATACAACGTGCGTTGGGTCTCCAGTACGCTCAACAAGGTTTCGGCACCCGCGCCATAGCGCTGCTGTGCCAGGTCGAACGCCAACCGCGCCTGCTGCACTTCCTCGTCCTGCCATTGCCGCTGACGGTCCACGCCCTGGATTGCATTGAGCGCTTTTTCGACATCGGCAAAACCCGCCAGGATGCTGCTGCGATAGGTCTCCAGCAACTCAGCCTGTTCAGCCTCGGCCAGTTCACGCGCTGCGCGTAGCCGGCCGTTGTTGAAGATTGGCGCGACCAGGCCACTGGTGAGGGTGTAGTAGGAGCTGTCCAACAAGTGGGCAAAGGTATTGGAGCCAGCACCCAGGTTGGCCCCCAAGGTCAGCTTGGGCAGCATGGCGGCGCGGGCGACCTGCACATTGGCACTGGCGGCCGCCAACCGCGCTTCTGCGGCGGCAATGTCTGGGCGTCGGGTGAGCAGTTCGCTGGGTACACCACTACCAATGGCTGGCCATTGCAGGGCATCGATCGCTTCCTGGCTGTTGGGCAGTGACTGCACCGGGTCGCCAAGCAGGGTTGCCAGGGTGACGCGGCTGTCTTGCCACTGCTGTTCCAGCAACGGCAGCTGGCGTTGCTGGGTGGCCACCAGGCTGCGCTGCTGGGCCAGTTCCAGGCGCGTGGCGGAGCCGCTGCGCTGGCGTGCCTCGACCAGGCCCAGCACGTCCTGGGCGTTGCGCAGGTTGAGGCGGGCGATACGCAACTGCTCCTGCAGGGCCAGGCCCTGCAGGTAGCTGTCGGCGACCGCGCTGACCAGCGTCAGCTCCACGGTCTGGCGGTCGAAGCGGCTGGCGTCGAGGCTACGCAGGGCATTGTCGCGGGTTGCGCGTAGGCCGCCCCAGAAGTCGATTTCGTAGCTGGCGCTGAGCTGGGCGTCGAACGAAGTGCTGGTGCGCTCGCTGCGGCTGACATCAAGCTGGTCATTGCCGTCGCCATGCAACAGGCGCTGGCGGCTGCCGTTCAGGCCCAACTGCACTTCTGGCAGCAAGGGGGCGCCGGCCATGACCGCGCGGGCCTGGGCCTGGCGCACCCGTGCGGTGGCGCCGGCCAGGTCGTGGGCGTTGTCCAGGGCATGCTGTACCAGGCGGTCCAGTTCACGGCTGGCAAAGGCGTGCCACCACTGTACCGTCGGTAGATGTGCCGACGGCGCTGGGGCGTCACCTTGCCAGGCGAGTGGTGCGACGATGCCGCTGGAGGGGGTGGGTGGCGTGCTGCAGGCGGCGAGGGTTGCACACAAGGGCAGGCACAACGTCAACAGGCTGATGCGGCTAGGCAATGTCATGGGTTATTCGCTGGTAAGGGCTTTGACCGGGTCGAGGCGGGCGGCCTTGCGTGCTGGCATGAAGCCGAACACGATGCCGGTGACAACGGCGCAGGCGAACGCGCCAAGCATGGCGGGCAGGGCAAAGGCGATTGCTACGTCGGCCAGCATCAGGCCTCCGCCGATGGCCAGGGCCAGAACGATGCCGGCCAGGCCGCCGACCATCGACAGCATCACCGCCTCGCTGAGGAACTGGCGCAGGATGTCGCGCTGGCGCGCGCCGGTGGCCATGCGGATGCCGATTTCGCGTGTACGCTCGCGTACGGTCATCAGCATGATGTTCATCACACCGATGCCGCCTACCAGCAGCGAGATGGCGGCGATCGCGCCCAGCATCAGCGACAGGCTGTTCTGCGTGCGCGCTTCGGCCTGGATCAATGCGGCGTCGTTGGTCAGCTCGAAGTCCTGGCGGCCGTTGTGGCGTTGGCGCAGCAGTTGGTCGATGGCGGCTTCGGCCTGGTTGACCCGGGTGGAGTCGAGGGCGGCGACGGCGATGTAGTCCGGGTCGCGCTGGCCGAACAGGCGGATCGCGGCCGCCGAGTAGGGCACGGCGATGCGCCCGTCGCTGTCCTGGTCGCCGGAGCTTGCGCCTTTGCCTGCGAGGATACCGATCACCTGGAACGGCACATTGCCGATCAGAATGTACTGCCCCAGCGGATCGCGGCCAGGGTCGAGCATTTTCTCTCGGACTTTTTGGCCGATCACCGCCACGGCAGCCGCATTGGCCTCGTCGGCTTCGCTGTAGAAGCTGCCTTGCACCGCCGGCCAGTTGAAGATCTCCGGGAAATAGGTGTTGTTGCCGCCCACATAGAACTTCTGGCTGTTGTTGCCATGGCGCACCATCAGTTTGTCGCCGATCACTGGCATTACATGCTTGACCTGCGGCAGTTGGCCGATGGCCGCTACATCGTCGAGCGTGATGGTGCCGGCGGGCTCACCCAGCGTTGCCGGCTTGCCATTGAGGTAGAGGATGTTCGAGCCGAAGGCGGCCATCTGCGCCATGACCTGGCGCTTGCTGCCTTCGCCCACGGCCAGCATCACCACCACCGAGGCCACGCCGATGACGATACCCAGCAGGGTCAGGGCAGTGCGGAAGCGGTTGACCCACATCACCCGCCAGGCGGCCTGCAGGGCTTCGAGCAATTCGCCTTTCCACGCCCCGCGCAAGGTGGCGCCGCGGTCCAGGCGCTGGCGCAACTGCTCGGCTTGCAGGCCTTGGCCGCTGTCGATCGCAGGCTGTTCGCTGGCCGAGTCACTGATGATCAAACCGTCGCGAATTTCGATCACCCGCTGCGCCCGCGCCGCCACTTCGCGGTCATGGGTAATCAGGATGATCACGTGGCCCTGGCTGGCCAGCTCGTCGAGCAAGGCCATCACCTCGGTGCCGCTGTGGCTGTCCAGTGCGCCGGTGGGTTCGTCGGCGAGGATGATATGGCCGCCGTTCATTAGCGCACGGGCAATCGACACCCGTTGCTGCTGGCCGCCGGACAATTGGTGCGGGCGGTTGCCGGTGCGGCTGGCCAGGCCCAGGCGGCCGAGCAGGGCGCTGGCGCGGGCGTGGCGCTCGCGGGCGTCAATGCCGGCATAGATGGCAGGCATTTCGACGTTTTCCTGGGCCGAGCCCGACGGGATCAAGTGATAACCCTGGAACACGAAGCCAAACGCTTCGCGGCGTAACCAGGCCAGTTCGTCGCTGTCCAGGTCGGCCACGTCCTTGCCGGCGAAACGGTAGCTGCCAGCGCTGGGACGGTCGAGGCAGCCGAGAATGTTCATCAAGGTCGACTTGCCCGAGCCGGAGGTGCCGACGATGGCGACGAACTCGCCGGGGTGGATGCTGAGGCTGATGCCATGCAGGATGTCGACCTTGGGGGTATCGACACCGCCGTAGGACTTGCGGATGTCGATCAGCTCGATCAGAGGCGTGCTCATTCAGCCTCCACTCACGGCGGGGGCGCCGATGACCAGGCGCTCGCCTTCGCTCAGGCCGTCCAGCACCTGTACCCGCAAACGGTCGCTGAGCCCGGTGCGCACCTGGCGCTGTTCCACCTTGCCGTCGCCGGTCAGCACACGCGCCAGGCGCAGGCCGTTGCCGTCATCCAGCGCGGCCAGCGGCACGGTCAGCACCTGGCTGGCGGTGCCTGCAACGAAGAACACTTGCGTGGTCATCTCGGCCATCAGCGCGCCGTCCGGGTTGTCGACATCCAGCAGCACGCTGTACTGCACCACCTGGCTGCCGGCGCTGCCATTGCTGACGCTGGCCGGGCTGCCGCCGCCCTGGCTGGCCTGCTCCAGGGGCTTGGGCGGGATTGGCAGCACTTGCCGCACGGTGCTGGTCCAGCGGCGTTTGCCACCGGCCAGGGTGGTGAAATAGGCGGTCATGCCCGGTTTGACCTTGCCGATGTCGGCCTCTGACACCTGGGCCCACACGGTCATTGGCGAAAGCTTGGCGATGCGCAGGATCAATGGGGTTTGCTGCTGGGCGTTGAGGGTTTGCCCCTCGCGGGCATCCACTGCCACCACCGTGCCGTCCATGGGCGCGTAGATGCGCGTGTAGCCTAACTCGGCTTCGTCGCTGCGCAGGCTGGCCTGGGCCTGGCGGATCTGCGCCAGGAACATGTCGATGCGCGCCTGGGTGACTTTCAACTGTGCGGCGGCGGTTTGCACGTCTTCGTCTCGGGTGGCGCCGGCGGCGGCCAGGTCGCGCTGGCGCTTGAGCTGCTGCTGGGCCAACAGGTACTGCGCGCGTTGTTCGGCCAGCTGGGCCTTGAGGTTGTCGATCGAGAAGCGCCCGGCATCCAGCCGCGCCTGCTGGGTGGAAGGGTCGATCTCGACCAGCAACTGGCCTTTGCGCACACTGTCGCCGACTTCAACGTGCAGCTTGTGGATCTGCCCGGAGGCCTGGGCGCCAACGTCCACGTAACGTCGCGGTTGCAAGGTGCCCAGCGCGGTCACGCTGCTTTCGATGTCGGCGCGGGTTACGGCGACGGTGCTCAGCGGCTGCGCGCCATAGGGCAGCGCCTTCCAGGCCAGCAGGCTGCCGAGGCCGAGCAGGCCCAGGCCAGTGAGCAGCACACGGCGACGGGTGTTGGTTAAAGGTCTCATGCAGACATCCAGCCAAAGGGTGTGGGTATGCGTAGCCAGGGTCAGGCGCATACCGGGTGCCAGATAGACGAAAGCGGTAGAGGGGGATTTAGCGAGGGTGAGTGAACGTGCGTCTTGCAGCCCTTGTTGCTGAGAATAATTATAATTTGTAAGATCGCACGTTGACATCACTCGGTCCCGCGTTGCTGCCTGAAAGGGCTTTCTGGCAAAAGCTGGCAGGACCTCTCAGGTAACGTCGTGGAACATTACTATCGCGAACTGGTGGGTTTCCTCTCCGCGCGCCTGGGCAGTCGCCAGGCCGCCGAGGACGTGGCACACGATGCTTACCTGCGGGTGCTGGAGCGCACTGACGCCGAGCGCATCGAGCACCCACGCGCCTTTCTCTACCGCACCGCGCTCAACCTGGTGGTCGACCGCCACCGGCGCCACCTGGTGCGCCAGGCCGAGCCGCTGGAGGTGCTGGACAGCGACGAACGTTGGCACAGCCCGGCGCCGGCCCACGACATGCAGCTGGACCAGCGCCTGGCGCTGATGCAGCGCGCGCTGGATGAACTGAGCAAGATCTGCCGCGACTGCTTTCTGCTGCGCAAGCTCGAAGGCCTGTCGCACCAGCAGATTGCCGAGCACCTGGGCATATCCCGTAGCCTGGTGGAAAAGCACATCGTCAATGCCATGAAGCACTGCCGGCTGCGCATGCGAGAGTGGGAATCGTGATTGCCGGGTTAAAGGAAAATGAAAATTCCGTCAGTCAATCACTTGATTTATGCGGCTTTCCCGACTTCTATTCAGTTAAGACCGCTGCCGGGCGTGGCCCTGTCAGTAGCCGTAATTGGCGCAGTTTGGTCATGGAATGCACCCATTACCCCACTGCCCAGGTCCGATCATGGCAAACAAGACCCTGCGCATTCTCATCGCCGACGCGCACCCCTGTCAGCGCTTGCAGCTGGAGCGGCTGCTCAATGGCCTGGGCTACTACCGAATCGCCCCCGTGGACAGCTTCGAGGAGCTGCAGCGGCTGGTGCAGTGCGCCTTGCAGCCCTTTCACCTGCTGCTGGGCAACATCGAGTTGGCCAGCCATGCCGGGGTTGACCTGGCACGTTTCTGCCGCGTCAGCACTCAGATCCAGCACGCCCTGCTTTACCACTCCAGCCAGTTGAAAGTGCCTGCGGTGCCGCAGACCGAGCGCCAGGCTGTGAGCCTGAGCCTGCCACAGGTGCCCGATAACGAGGCGCTGGAGTCGTTCATGGCGATCATCGACGCACCGCTGCTGGTCGGCAAGTTGCCGCTACCGGGCACCCTGCAGGCAAACACCCTGCGGCCACGGCCGAGGGCCAACTTCGCGCAGACGGTGTTCAACCGCTAGCGGCATCGCGGTCGGGGCAACAGGGCGGCTATTTGTTATGCTCTTGCCCTTTGCCGATTTGCGGAACCTGCCATGACTGCCATCGATACCGCTCGCCCGCCCCGGTTCAGCCGCGGCGACCATCGGACCCTGGGCCTGGCGGCGCTGGGCGGCGCGCTGGAAATCTACGACTTCATCATTTTCGTGTTCTTCGCGCTGACCCTCAGCCAGCTGTTTTTCCCGCCCGAGATGCCCGAATGGCTGCGGCTGTTGCAAAGCTTTGGCATCTTCGTCACCGGCTACCTGGCGCGGCCGCTGGGCGGCATCCTGATGGCACACTTCGCCGATCATCTGGGGCGCAAGCGGGTCTTCAGCCTGAGTATCCTGATGATGGCCCTGCCGTGCCTGCTGATCGGGGTGATGCCCACCTACGCCGACATCGGTTATGCCGCGCCGCTGATCCTGCTGGCCCTGCGTATTCTGCAGGGCGCGGCGGTGGGGGGCGAGGTGCCGAGTGCCTGGACCTTCGTCGCCGAGCATGCACCCGCCGGGCGGCGCGGCTATGCCCTTGGCTTCCTGCAGGCCGGGCTGACCTTCGGCTACCTGTTGGGGGCACTGACCGCGACCCTGCTGGCGCAGCTGTTCACCCCGCAGGAAATCCTCGATTACGCCTGGCGTTACCCGTTCCTGCTGGGTGGGGTATTTGGCGTGATCGGCGTATGGCTGCGCCGCTGGCTCAGCGAAACGCCGGTGTTCCTTGCCCTGCGCGCGCGTCAGGAGCAGCCGGTGAAGTTCCCGCTGCGGCGGGTGCTGAGCGAGCACCGCCAGGCGTTGATCCCGGCCGCGCTGCTGACCTGTGTGCTGACCTCGGCGGTTGTGGTGCTGGTAGTGATCACGCCGACGGTGATGCAGCAGCGTTTCGGCATGAGTGCCGGGCACACCTTTGCCTTGAGCAGTGTGGGCATCGTCTTCCTCAACATCGGCTGCGTGCTGGCTGGGCTGCTGGTCGACCGTGTGGGCGCCTGGCGTGCGCTGATGCTCTACAGCCTGTTGCTGCCGCTGGGGATTGGCGCGTTGTATGCCAGCCTGGTGGGGCAGTGGGGTTTGACCTGGCTGGCCTATGCGCTGGCGGGGTTGAGCTGTGGTGTAGTCGGGGTGGTGCCGTCGGTGATGGTCGGACTGTTCCCGGCCGAGATCCGTGTGTCGGGCATTTCCTTCACTTACAACGTGGCCTATGCGCTTTGGGCCAGCACCACGCCGCTGGCACTGATTGCGCTGATGCCGTGGAGCCCGTGGGTGTGTGTCGGGTTTTGTCTGGTCATGGGCGCGGTGGGGCTGCTGACGGCCTTGTATTTCGGGCGCCGTGAGCCCTTGGCGTTTGCGGCGGAGCCGATGCCAATCATGTGTGGTGACAAATGAGCCGATAGCGGCCATGGGGCATTGAGGCATCCTTCTGGGCGGGGGTTATTGGAATAACCTATTAGCCAAATTTAACCTGGAAGGTTAATTTCTCATGGAAAAGAGAACTCCTCATTGTCCGCTGGAGCGGATCAGGGCATTGCTGAGCGCTGGCCGCGTCAACCCTACAACGGCCTCATTACGAGGCGCTCAGGCGTTAGGGATGGAGTTTGCGGACATGCTTCAGGTTATCGCGGGCCTGGAGCGCAGGGACTTCTACAAAAGCATGTCTTGTTATGTCAATCATCGCGTTTGGCAAGATGTCTACAGGCCGTTTACGGCGAAAGGCTACGTGTACCTGAAGCTGTCTGTGGTTGATGACGTTCTCATCGTGTCTTTCAAGGAGTTGTAAACATGAGATGCCCAATTTGCGGCGGTGCGGAGCTCGCGCCAGACACTCAGGACATGCCCTACCGCTACAAGGGGGTGTCGACAGTGATCCCTGGTGTCGCGGGCGATTACTGCTCTGCCTGTGGTGAGGCAGTACTTGGCTACGATGAGGCTATGCGCGTCAGCGATCTGATGTCTGCTTTCAGCCGCCAAGTCAATGCTAAGGATGTCGACCCTGATTTTATTGTTTCCGTGCGCAAGAAGTTTGATCTGGACCAGCGTGAAGCGGGGGAAATCTTCGGTGGAGGGGTCAATGCGTTCTCTCGATATGAAAACGGCAAGACCACGCCACCCGTGGCGCTGGTGAAACCGCTGAAACTGCTGGATCGCCACCCAGAGCTTTTCGAGGAAGTACGTACAGCCTGATGTTGGCGGGCAACAAAAAGCCCCCGGTTCGAGAGAGCGGGGGCTTTTTGTCAGCGCAAGGGCAGGGCCCTTACATATTCGGGTAGTTCGGCCCGCCAGCGCCTTCAGGGGTGACCCAGGTGATGTTCTGGGCCGGGTCCTTGATGTCGCAGGTCTTGCAGTGCACGCAGTTCTGCGCGTTGATCTGGAAGCGCTTGTTG
>Ga0105244_10000838_pt1 | contig 26029 bp, 18 predicted proteins | sample KBSM44metaG_FD_80423 | JGI IMG/M metagenome (GOLD analysis project Ga0105244, IMG submission 80423) | Miscanthus rhizosphere microbial communities from Kellogg Biological Station, Michigan, USA - KBS M4-4 metaG | ecosystem: Host-associated > Plants > Roots > Rhizosphere > Soil | place... | reverse complement strand
GAAAGAAGTGCAGATACAGCGGCCTGCGGCGTCGTAGCGGTAATTCAGCATTCTGCCGGTAAAGTCGGTTTCCGCAATAAGTTGCCCGGCTTTGTCGTAGGTCAGACGGTAGTGCTCACCGGCTGCGTTGATGATTTCAGTCAGGCGGGTGAGTTTATCGTAACGGCATTCCAGCCGTTCACCGTCCGGGCGTATCACCGCCGTCAGCAGGTCGAATGCACCGTATTCATAACGCGTGGTTTTTCCTCTCACACCGGCCATGCTGTGCCCCGGCTTTACACCGTTCTGACGCATCAGTTCTCGCACACCGTCGGGGCGGTTAATTTCCTCGATGCTACCCTGTGGCCCGGCATGTTTTTTGCTGTGGCGGAACTGCGTGGTGAAGCCCTGCGGGTCTTTGACGCTCAGCAGACGGCCCAGCATATCCTGTTCTGTGTGTGTGATACCGCCATTCGGGGCAGTGGTTTCCCGCACCTGGTGCAGGGCATCATGGCTCCAGCGCCAGGTCGCGCCGCCGGGAAGAATATGAGCCAGTAAATCGCCCTGTTCGCTGTAGCTGAACTGCTGGCTCCGGCCCTGCGGGTCAGTGAGGCTGACCACGCTGCCGAGCTCGTCGTAAGCCCACAGCCATTGCTGGTCGCCCGGTGTGGTCAGGCGGGTGAGCTGTCCGGCGTCGTTGTACTCGTACCAGAGACTGTGACCTCTGGGGAGGGCGACATGGCGGATATCGCCTTCATCGTTATAGTGATATTCAGTGGTGCGCCCAAGGGCATCGGTGCGCGAGAGCAGGAGGGTATTATCCCAGTGAGCCGAACTTTCACGGCCCAGCTCGTCAAGTGTGCGGGTGACGAGGCCTTCATCGTCATACCAGTAATGACTTTCTCCCCCTTCAGCATCCTGGTAGGTGGTACATTTTTCTTCATCGTTATAGATAAAGTGGTCACTGTAATAGCCTTCGGTTGACTGTGTGCTGATGACCCGGCCCTGCACGTCATAGCTGATATCGACACAGGTTTTATCCGTATCCCGCCAGCGGGTCATAAACCCTTCAGGAGAGTATTCGTGCCACAGATGGGAGAACTGGAAGGTGTCGCATTCAGCGAGAAAACCGTTGCTGTCATAGTGGCAGGTGACAAGGCGCTGGCGTTGAGGGGTGACCAGGTCAATGCACATCAGTTGCCGGTTCTGCCAGTCAAGGGCGAGTGTGTAACCGTCGCTGTGGCGGATTTCAGTCAGCAGATCATTGGTGCGAATAAAGTCAATGCGGTTGCCATACTGGTCGTGAAGCGCAGACAGCAGAAAAGTCCCCGGAGCAGAAGGAGCAAAGCGTAGAGTTTGTTGTGTGTGGCGGTCAAAAACGGTGAGTTCTGCGCTAATGTCCCCGGTCAGCCGGTAACGGGGTTGCCGGGAGTTGGCGGCTTGCTGGAAAATACCGTCACGGGGCAGGGGGTAATAAAGCACCACGCCTTCCTGGTCGGTAAAATGCAGATCATTTCCCTGTATATGCAGTGAGCGGGACCATTCATCGGTCCATTTGGCGCCAAATACTCCACCATGGCTGGAGCGGGAGCGATAGACGCGGGAGAGCGTTAATGGTAGTGAGCCGGGCAGCGTGAGTACGCTGAGTTGCTGGAGAAGGCTACCCGTCCCGACATCGACAGGATCACCTCGGCAGATGCTGGAGGTATTGAGCCGCCCCACCCCCCGACCATTTCCCAGTCCTTTACCTTGAATAAATACTCCCTCATTAGCTAAGAGAGGTGCCGGTGGCGGTTTTTGCTTCATGCCAGCAGCCATACCCGCCATATCAGATAGCACGGCACCAGTTTCAAGGGCGCCAGAAACCTGTTGCGGTGTTCCCCCCGCCATCTTTGTTAAGAATGCAGGCAGGTTGAACGGAGGGGCAAGGAGAGCCATGACGATGTCATTGCTGTTTTGCAGAAGCCATTGCTGCTCAGCTTCCGTAATCGGAGCTTCTAGCCTGGGGCCGGGACGATAAACTCTTTCATAGAGGTTATGAAGGTGGCGGATGCGATAGATATCTTCGGGTGGCATGTTGTGGTCAACGTAATCGTTGAGCAACTTTTGCAGGTCATTAAGGTCCTGCTCGGGCATCTGGCTGGGTAAAGCTTCGCACTGGTTTCTGAATGAATTACCAGCGTTCACATTGCCCTGATAGCCTTTATCTGCCATCTTTTTCAGGATGTCTTTTTCGTCGTATTCTTTGAAGATATTCTTCAGATAAGCTTCACAGATGCCGGGTTGTTTGGTCAGCATCTTCTGTGGTTTACAGATACCGGTCAGCGTGTAGATACGCCCCAGTGTTCCGTTGGGGTTAAAATCGGCCATGGGTTGCCCTCCTTACTGGCATAGTCCGTCGTCAGGTTGTTGAATGACGGTTTCGTTTCAGACTTTTCCATTCATCAGAACTTCATCCAGATGTCGTGCAGTCTGGCGGCCTTCAGTGAAGACCGTGGTGGCACCAGTTAGCACTTTGCAGTGGCCATTACTGAGCGATACACCTGACTGGACACCAACCCCTGCGTTACCTTCCACGCCCTGGATGATGCTATCTATCATCAGTACCTTCTTTCCCCGGGCAAAAACTGTTTTGGAATAAGATATTTTTTCGGAAGATAATTTTTGGACGATATCGAAAGGAATGACGGTTAATCCGACTATGCAAAAATCCGGTGTCACGTTGACGACGATGAACTCATTTTCGGCATCAGCAATATGTTTTATAGCCATATCAGTTCTCCTTAAGCGGAATGCTGTTCTGGTTCTGGCAGTTGAACAGTCCGTAGAAGCAGTTCATGGATATTCAGATGATGCGGTTTGCTCCAGCGCCACACGAGGTCGATACGCCCTTGCCCGGTGTTTTCGTCGGTAGCGATATGTACGGTATCCAGAGGCAACATAGACTGTCGAGCGGTTATGCCTTCCTGCCAGTACGCTGCAATACCAAGGGCGGGTAGCCAGGTTCCAAGATGTGGAATGCCTTTAATTAGATGGAAAAATTCAAGTTTCTCATTTCCATTTAGTGGGGTTGAGCTTTGCAGTGAAGGATGCGCGCACTGAAAAAAGCGCAGGTCAAAGTCATCGGGATAATCCAGATAGGGTGGGTTATCTTTGAGTTGATCCCGCCATTTTTCATCATACGTTCCGGCATATTTTTGACGACTTAACCAATGGCGGGCCACGGGGCCAAAACCGGTCAGTGGCGGTTTTGTACCGATTTGATGTTCTTTTGGTTCCCACTGCGGGGCGGGGAACTGGTCATCAGTTGAGTAGCCTGCAAAACTAAAACCATTGCCTGAAGGATTAGGGGCATAAATTTCCCACTCTTCAGGTGGGGTATCAGGAAATACGTTGCGTCCGCCATAGGCTAGTTCGTAGGCAATCGGAACGTGTTCTGTCAGGGCGGGTTCACTCATATGCCATCCCAGCCGTTCAGTGTGTTGCCAGCAACGCTTTCCAGTGGCTATGCAGGTGTAATCAACCAGCGTGTTGTGACGGTTGCTGATGCGTAAACCTGTCTGAAAATGTTGTGTGGGGCAATCGGCATAAACTGACCCAGTAACCAATATATCGGTACCGGGTTTACCCAAAACAAGATCCCCTGCCTGAAGCAGAGAAGAACTCATTGGGTCATCAGGCTGGCGGTATTTATCAGCAAGAAACAGTACTGCTGGCTGGGGAATAGGGCAAAGGCCACCAGGTAGCAGATTAAAGCTGGCTTTCACTACTACAACATCATGAAACACCTTTCCCGGAGCCATTTTGTCGTACTGAAAAGTAGTCAAACCCGTCTGATTATCCAGAATACGTAATTTGGGTTCAGGTAAAACAGACATGAGTTCTCCTTATCTGTCATGACGTTCACTAATTTTTTAATATGCTGAGCTGCTTTTAATTAAGATGAACATCTTTACCCTTGATCTCCACGGGACCGCTGGCAGTGAATTCAAACTCGGTACCTTTGATGGTGACCTTCCCGCTGTTTTCCAGCGTGATGGAGCTGGAACCGCATATTAGTTCGATTTTATCCACTGATTTAATTTGGGTTTCGTGGTCCACATCAAGCGCATAGTTCTGTTCTACCTTGATTTTTTGAGACTTTTTTACCGTTTCATTATCTTCACCGGCGATGACTGCTTTCTGATCTCCTCCGACGTTTTTCTCGCGATTTTCCGTGATATCCAGCGTCTGATCATTCTGCACAGCTATCTTTTGATCATGGGAGACAGTGACTTTCTGGTCATGACCACCTTCCTTCTTACTCCCCACATTGATGGTCTGACCGACCACAACGGTGACCGTCTGGTTATTCTTCACGGTTTCGGTATGGTCGTGGTTTACTGTCGTTGTCCTGTCATGCAGCACTTCCGTTTGCATGTCTTTCTGGGCGTGGATGTAAACCTGTTCCTTACCGGTTGCATCTTCAAAGCGCAGTTCATTAAAACCATCGCCTTTGTAGGTTTTCGAACGAATAGTCATCTGAGTTTTGGTGCCAGGCAGGCCGCCTGGAGAACGGTTATCCTGATGATAAGTCCGTCCCATAATGATGGGCTGATCCGGGTCGCCATTGAGGAAGTCCACGATCACTTCTTGACCTATACGCGGGATAGCCAGGTTGCCAAACCCCGCGCCTGCCCAGGCCTGTGACACTCGTACCCAGCAGGAACTGTCTTCAGTTTTTGGGTTGTATCTGTCCCAGTGGAATTTCACTCGTACCCGGCCATGTTCGTCACAAAAAATTTCTTCACCGGCTGGGCCTGTGACAATTGCGCTTTGGGGGCCATCTACTTTAGGTTTAGATCGAGGTGAAATGCGCCAGGTTCTGTCTGCTGGTATTGCGGTGAACTGGTTGCTTAGTGTGGTTCCTTGTCCCTGATTACCATGTTGTGCCTGAGGTTGGGCACCCGTGATAATACTGCTGACGATCTGCCAACTACGGTTCAGAGGTTCCTGCGGATGGTTCACCAGCGTGAAGTTTGTTCCAGGCCATAGTTTCGGTGAGTTAGTGGTTCCGGTGCCTTTTTCTGCATCGTTACGCAGCCCGTCCATCTGGTAGCGAGTAAAATCCTGGCCGTGTTGCTCATCCTTGAACCTGCCTGGATAGTCAAAGATTTCATATTGTGAGAACTGGTTATTTAGGTTTATACCTTTCTGTTGGTATTGCCCTTGCCACCCTGGAACTTTAAAGGTGTAATCCTGGCTCATAACTGATGAAGGCCGGACATTCGCTTCGTAACAGAACACGCTGATACATTCATCAGTGACTTCGGTTGTCGTATTCGGGTTGAACGAAATGGGATTCGGTAACTTGGATAGGCCTGCCACATCATCACACAGTGTCAGTTTTTGGTTCGGCCCATCTGCGGACATTTTGTCATAAAAGAAAATCCCCTCTTCGGACCACAGTCGATTCAGAAAATCTAAATCTGATTCGCCGTATTGCACGCAGAATTCTCGCGGAGAATGCTTTTGATAAAAGGATGGAGACCAATCAGTCACACCGTTTTCATTAAGCAGAGTGCTTGAGATTGCCTTGATATCTTGTTGCTGGAATATACGAAAGTTCTGTCGCAAACCACAGCGCCACAGGGTTGGGTGAATTCTGAAGCGGTATTGCATCTGCCATTGGTCATTATTTTGCATCCCAAAGCTGGCTATAACACCTTTGACAGAACGCAGTGCCTTCATTCCCTGCCAGATGGTCAGTGTGACGTTCTTTTCCAGTAAAACTTTCGCTTCCCGATCAAATGACTTACTGACAACATCTACGTCCAGAACAAATGGTAAAGAATATTTTTGCATTAGCAAAAAGTTGACAACCGCGAACGTATCCGGCGCCTGGCCGTCTACCTCCAGTGTGAAACGCAGCCCTTTTAATGACATAACAACCTCCCTGAGTTCACAGGAAAAACAGACTAACCGCAGGAAAGTGACTGTGAATGTAAAGCGATACGTTTCTATTCAGACATGCTACCGGCAGGGGGGACGGCTTATGCCAGCTCCCGTGAAAAACGTAACTTCTTTTTTAGGACAGATCTTTCAGCTTACGGACAGATACAAAAACAACATTCTGCCTATAAGGCAGAATGTTGTTAGTTCACTTTGACACTTACGCTTCCAGCGGTGCGCGCCAGTCATCAGCACCGGAAGTGCCTGACTTGACGTGTTCCCACTCGATCTTGCGGTATGCCAGTGACACTGCGAGCAGTTGGGTAAATTCTCGCTGGCTCGGATCCTGGCAGTGCGGCATATGCAGATTGATATCGACGATGGTCGAATCTGTCAGGCGCGTAGTGAAATAATGCTCTTGCTTGCCTTCAACCGAGGTACGCCACCAGTGCAGTTCAGTCGTTGGTAGCATTTCACCGCTTGCCAGTGCGTTGTACAACAGCGGCACAGCTTTGTTCAGTGCTACGGTGAAAATGAACGGCTTGTGCGCCCGTTGACCGCTTGGCTGACCAGATTGCGGGTCAGTTGGGACGGTCACGTTATGCAGAAATTCCTGCACTAGCATTTCATCTTCGTGGCCCTGAACGTAAATATTACCGACAGAATCGGCGGTGAATGCACCGGCAGTGATGTTTCCCTGGGTCAGACCATTGATTGATATATAACAAGGGGTAGGCATAGTTTTAACTCCTTTTTTGGTTGCTGCTAATGATTGCCTACCGTTATTCCTCGATAGGCAGAAGCGGCACGGCTTTAACCGGGAACCGCATCATTCGTGTAGCTGGTATGTTGTTAAAAAAACAAAACCAGATGAATGTATAAAAATTTAAGTACCACTTATTTATTTATATGAAATGGATGAGACATATATAAATTATTAATATTTAGTAGTGCTAATGGAATATGCTATATCGGGATTGGTGTTTTTCACAACAATTGTTTTTATATTATTTGGAGCTTTTAAGATTCTGGCGTTCCTGTATTTCAGTAAAATGAATGCGCAGGATGTCCTGCTTTGTGAATAGTGATTTAGTACGCCTTAAGTTATTGTTAATTAGCGATTAATTTTTGAGGTTATGTTTGTAATACATTGTTTTTATTTGTTTTATTTTTAATTTAATTTGTTTTTTGAATTATTTTTTGTGCAAAATAAATTCTTGCATTGAAATGAAAAAAAGTTCTTTTGAAATTATTTAATGCGAGAGTAGAATGCGTTTTAAACACATGGACTGATATTATAAAGCGGCCACTGCATCGGTATTTCTGTTATACGGATTTTGCCGTATTCATGGCTTGAACGATAACCCGATGGACTATTCTCATGAGCAGCAATAAAAACGACGGTAGTATCGCACCTAAAGAGCGCATCAATATTCGTTATATCCCTAAAACTGATGGTCAGGCGGCCGAAGTTGAGTTGCCGCTTAATCTGCTGATCACTGGCAATCTGAAAGGTACTGCAGATGATACTCCGCTGGATGAGCGTCAGCCCGTTTCTATTAACAGGAATAATTTCAACGCTGTGCTAGAAAAGTCCGGAATCGAACGGAGTTTCATCGTTACTTCTGCGCTCAGCGAAATCCCTGATGCACAAATGAATGTCAGCCTGAAAGTGAAGTCGATAAGCGATCTTTCACCAGACAACGTTGCCGCGCAGGTTCCAGAAATGAAAAAACTACTGGAGCTACGTGAGGCGCTTGTTGCGCTGAAGGGGCCAATGGGCAATATCCCAGCTTTCCGCGCCCAGATTCAGGCTCTGCTGGATAACGAAGAAACCCGCGAACAGCTGATTGCGGAACTGGGCCTCGTTGGTCGGAAATAACTTTGTACAAGGATTTCAGTATGTCAGATACCTCATTACAAGAAGAACTCGCTTCGACCACGCCAACGGCTGCACCATCTCTGTTGGATGAAATTATGGCGCAGACCCGCTTTCAGCCAGCATCGGAGAGCTATGATGTTGCCCGTCAGGGCGTGACCGCGTTTATCGCTGCCTTGTTAGAGAGCAATACAGATGCGGAGCCTGTCGATATTCTGGCCGTGAATGCCATGATTGCTGATATTGATGCTCGTATGGGGCGTCAGATGGATCTTATTCTTCACGCTCCTGAGCTTCAGGAGCTGGAGTCGTTCCTGCGGTCACTTAAGTTACTGGTTGATCGTGCAGATACACGGGAAAACATCAAGATTCACGTGCTGCATGCCACCAAAGAAGAATTGCTGGATGATTTTGAATTTGCCCCTGAGATCACCCAATCTGGCTACTACAAGCATGTTTACTCAAGTGGTTTTGGCCAGTTTGGCGGTGAACCAGTAGCCGCCGTTATCGGTAACTACGCATTTGATAACACCGCGGCAGATATGAAGCTGCTGAAATATATCAGTGCAGTAAGTGCGATGGCTCATGCCCCATTCTTGTCAGCAGTATCTCCTGAATTCTTCGGGCTAGATTCGTACACGGAATTGCCGGGTATGAAGGATGTGTCCGCTATTTTTGAAGGCCCGGCATATACAAAATGGCGTGCCCTGCGCGAATCGGAAGATTCCCGTTATCTGGGGCTGACAGCACCTCGCTGTCTGTTGCGCCATCCGTATGCACCAGATGAAAACCCGGTGAAAAGCTTTAACTATCGGGAAAACGTCAGCCGTAACCATGAGGATTACCTGTGGGGTAACACAGCGTTCTTACTGGCGGCTAATATGGCTGAAAGTTTCATGTTGAGCAGATGGTGCCCAAATATCGTCGGTCCACAGAGTGGCGGAGCGGTGAAAGATTTGCCGGTGCACCTGTATGAGTCGATGGGACAACTTCAGGCTAAAATTCCGACCGAAATACTTATTACTGACCGCCGTGAATATGAGCTGGCAGAAGAGGGATTCATCTCTCTGACCATGCGTAAGGGCAGTGATAACGCGGCATTTTTCTCAGCTAACTCGGTACAAAAACCTAAAACCTTCCCAAATACACCGGAAGGTAAGGCGGCTGAAACGAATTACAAACTGGGTTCACAACTTCCCTACCTGTTCATCATCACGCGTCTTGCTCATTACATCAAAGTGCTGCAACGCGAGCAGATTGGTTCATGGAAAGAGCGTGGCGATCTTGAGCGTGAGCTGAATACCTGGATTCGTCAGTATGTGGCGGATCAGGAGAACCCACCTTCTGAGGTTCGCAGTCGCAAACCTCTGCGCCAGGCGAAGGTTGAGGTATTGGATGTAGAAGGCGAACCAGGCTGGTACCAGGTTGCCCTCTCTGTACGTCCGCATTTCAAGTTCATGGGCGCCAGCTTTGACTTATCCCTGGTGGGTCGTCTGGATAGGGAATAACTATGATGAAGGAGCGGGTGTTCGGGGGCAGTCTGTTTGAACGCATCCAGGAGGCGGTGGATCTGCCTGTACGCAGGAAACCGAAAGAAGCGTTGCTGCGCTCTGTTCGGAGCAATCTGCAGAATGTACTCAACACCCGTTCCGGTAGCTGTTATGGGTCACCGGAGCTAGGTATCACCGATTTAGATGATGATGCCCTGGTCTCCAGTGATTTCAGAAGCGAAATAATAAAAGCCATCAGGAACTGTATGTTGCGCTACGAACCTCGAATGTCTGATGTGGTGGTAACGGCAATTGCAGAGGATGGGTATTCGCCATTGGAACTGTGTTTCCATATTGTGGCGTACATGAATTTCAGCGAAAGCAGGGATGTTCTGGAGTTTGATATCCTGCTGGATAACCGCCAGCACTGGTGTGTGGAGTAGAAATGGCTTTCGAAGAACGCTACTACCGGGAGGAGCTGGATTACTTGCGTCAGCTCGGCAAACTACTCGCGCAAGAAAAACCTTACCTGGCCCGTTTTCTGGCTGAAAAGGAAGGAGATCCAGATGTCGAGCGCCTGATGGAGGCGTTTGCTTTCCTTTCTGGCGGTCTGCGTCAGAAGCTGGAAGATGAATTTCCTGAATTCACACATGGGCTGATTAATATGCTGTGGCCTAATTACCTGCGCCCAGTTCCGTCCATGACAGTCATTGAATATCAGCCCAAAAAAGAGTTACTAACCGCGGTTGAAGTAAGCCGGAACGAATTGGTAAGAACCGATACAGGTAGCGGCTCACAGTCTCTCGCCCCTGGAGGGCTGACCGATGACGAGAAAGCGGCGCCTCCAGCCTGCTATTTTACTCTTGCACGCAATACTTGGTTGCAACCCCTGTATATCCGGGATGTACGCAATGTCAGTAGCTTGAAAGAGGGGGTCATTGAGGTTGATTTCTTCACTGAGGGGAATGTTCCATCTCGCTCCCTGGATATGAATAAACTGACCTTCTGGCTGGGTAACGAGGATGATTACACTCGTCACCAACTTTATCTGTGGTTCAGTGAGCGGTTGATGGATGCTGAACTGGTTTCCGGGTCACATCGTTTCGCATTACCGGAACTGTGGCTGGATGCTGCCGGATTTGAACGGGACGATGCGTTACTACCCTGGCCAAAAAATGTTCATACCGGTTACCGTGTACTCCAGGAATACTTCTGCTATCCGGAGAGTTTTTTCTTCTTTCGCATGCGTGACGCAGCACCGTTACCGGAAGATTTTCCGGTTCAAACCTTCACGCTGCGCCTGCATTTTAACCAGCCGTTGCCTGTGGACATAAAACTGCGAAAGGATTCTTTGCGTCCGTACTGTACGCCAGCGGTAAACCTGTTTGCTTACCATGCCGAACCTGTCAGTCCAGACAGCAGCACACCGCAGTACCCTCTGCGCGCGAGCCATCAGCATCCGGAAGCCTATGATATCTTTCGAGTGAAATCTGTATCCAGCAAGGTGAGCAGTTCATCTGACGGTAAACCCTTCCGCCTCTGGCCTGAATTTGAAGGCTTTCAGCATCAAATAGAATACAGCCGTCAGCGCGAAGTCGTTTACTGGCACCACCGGACAAAAACCTCGTTGTTCCATCGTGGTCTGGAACATTCCATAGCCTTTGTACATGCAGATGGCAGCCAGCCAGACCACTCCGGACTGAACGATGAAGTCATCACCGCCTCACTGGTCTGTACCAACCGGATGCTACCTGCGTCGCTACATACTGGTGATATCAGTGTTGCGGTTGACAAAAATTCGTCGGTAGCATCCTTCAGCAATGTTACCCGTCCGACCCGTCCATTGTACCCCGTCACAGATGGCGACATGCACTGGTCGCTGATTTCCTGTATGAACCTGAACTACCTATCTCTACTCGACAGAGACGCGCTGATCCAGGTAATGCGTACATTCGACCTGCCGGGGATCCACCACCCGCAGCAAGCAATGCTCTCACGCCAAAAACTGGATGCCATTGAAAAACTTGATACCCACCCAGTTGACCGCTTGTTTAAAGGGGTACCAGTACGTGGATTATCCACCACGCTGTGGATCGACCCCACTCCCTTTGTCTGCGAGGGTGAGATCTACCTGCTGGGAACCGTGCTGTCGCACTTCTTCGCCCTGTATGCCAGCATCAATTCATTTCACTGTCTGAAAATCATCAATACGGAAAGTCAGGAGGCCTGGGAATGGCAACATACCGGTCAGCACGCCCTGATGTAGGGAAACGGGACTCATTCCCGACCGATGTGCGCGGGATGAATTTTTATGTCCTGATGGATGCGCTGTACCGTCTGTATGGAGATTCAGGCGAGGAGCCTTCTTTGCGCACGGAACCCAGCCGGGAAGTGGCACTGTTCAAATCAGACGCCGGCATCGCCTTTCCGGTAAGTGACTTGACTACGCTTGGGCGCAACGATACTGGCCAGTTCTCTCTGACCACAACGTTTCTTGGTTTCTCAGGTAGCCAGTCCCCTTTACCGGGTTATTACCTGGATAAGATGGCCCGGGAAGATGCGCAGCATGAAGAAGGGCTGAAAGCATTTCTCGATCTGTTCAGTCACCGCTGGACACAGTTTGCTTACCACGCCTGGCGCAAGTACCGCTATTACATCTGTTTTCGCAATGGTGGTACGGACATTTTCTCGCAGCGTATGTATGCCCTGGTGGGGTTAGGTAATCAGAGCGTGCGTGGCAAGCTCGCTATCAACCATAGCAAGATGTTGGCTTATGCCGGAGTGCTGGCGACACCAGGCCGTTCGCCGGATGTGGTATGCAATTTGGTATCCCATTGTTTTGATCTGCCGGATGTCACCATTGAAAGCTGGCAGTTGCGTAAAGTACCGATTGAACCATCACAGCAGAACCGTCTGGGTGTCCGCAATTCGAAGAAGAAAACTGCCGGGTATATCCCCGGACGCTCTGTGATTGGCGTTAATTTTACCCTCGGTTCGCGAGTGCCAGATCGCAGTGGAAAATTCTTGCTAAAGATTGGCGGTTTATCGATGGCTCGTTATCTGTCTTTTTTACCAGGCGGTGATAACCATCAGGCGCTAACGGTATTTATTTCCTTTCTTCTGCGAGATCAGTTTTCCTGGGATTTACGGCTAGATCTTGCACCAGAACAGGCCCAGGGAATGCGACTGGGTGACTGTGCCCGCTCCTGTATTGGCCGTACTGCGTTTATTGGTCTGCCGAAAACACCGCCTTCTGTCACCCTCCACATCAGGGAATAATTTTATGGAGCAGTATATGGCTGAGGAAATACCACAGTCTTCCGCATTATCACTGACGTTACAGGTGATGAACGGCAACGAACTGGAAAGTGGACGTGCCGCAAAATGCCTTTTTTCCGCCGGAGGTGGGGATATTGGTCATACGCAGGCATGCCACTGGCCGATACAGGACCGGGCTGGTTCGGTTGCAGGCCGTGCCTGCCAGGTCGTCCTGCATGATGGCACATTCTGTTTACGCAATCTGACACCCGGATTGATGATTAATCAAGCTTCAGTATCGGTAGACACTGGGCTGGTGCGTTTGTGTCAGGGCGATGAGATTGGCTTGGGCGCACTGGTATTGAAAGTGTTTATTCACGAAGGGAAGCTGGTGAGTTATGGCGAACAGATGGCCGCGCCAGAAACGATAGTGACAAACCGTGATCGACTAGCTGATGCCCTGCTGACCACTGACGGCCAGCCTGCATATCCAGGAATGCCTCACCGCCATCAACTTGCGGACACGGTTGTAAATGGTTTTTCCACCGACCCATTGCAGGTGCTTCAGGCCGAAAACCTGACCACTGCAGGCGATCTGCTTTCTGGTATGGGGCGCGGTAGGTCTTCCGCCCAGTTGTCCGATCCTGCCAATAATAGTGGGATCGATATTCCTTTTATGGATCTTCCTCCTATGTATGCCGATGCACGTGACAATCGTGACACTAATGAGAATACCGATTCGCCTGCTCAGATGGCGCAGCGCCACCTTGCCGTTACCCCGCTTCTCCGCGGGTTGGGTAGCTCACTTGCCGTACGTAACTCTCAGGATGCGGACGATTTTCTCGAAGAAGCAGGGCGTTCATTACAGGCAGCAATAAAGGGCTTGCTCGACCTACAACAACGGCAAAGTAGCCTGTCAGACAAACATCTGCGTCCCCTGGAAGATAACCCCCTACGCCTGAATCTGGATTATTCCACTGCTGTGGATGTGATGTTTGCCGAAGGCAAAAGCCCGGTACATCTTGCGGCCCCTGCGGCCATTGCTGAGAGCTTGCGTAACATTCGCCATCATGACGAAGCAAACAAGGCAGCTATCAATGAAGCATTACACGTGATGCTGGAGGCTTTCTCTCCGCAGAGTTTGATGCGTCGCTTTATTCAATACCGTTGCAGCCATGAACTGCGTCAACAACTTGATGATGCAGGTTCCTGGCAGATGTACAGCCATTATTACGACGAACTGGCTTCAGATCGCCAGCAGGGTTTTTCCATGTTGTTCAACGAAGTATACGCCCAAGTCTATGACCGGGTGCTGCGTGAGAAACAGCGGGAGCCTGAAGAGTGAAAGGACGCGTTTTCTGTATCTGGATAACGTTGCTTGCCGCAACCCTGAGTGGTTGCGAGACAGCGAAAAAAATTGGTCAGGTGATCAGCGACCCGAGTGTTCAGGTTGGAAAGCGGGCAGAGCAGCCGTCGGAAATCACGATTACCCTGCTAACTGAACCGGACACCAATACCAACGTAGATGGTGAAGCCGCTCCAGTGGATGTGCAACTGGTTTACATGAGCGATGACTCAAAATTACAGGCTGCGGATTATGACCAGATTGCCAGAACCGCGTTACCGGACGTGATTGGGAAAAATTATATCGATCACCAGGATTTCAGCTTATTGCCTGACTCTATGAAAACCCTGCCACCAGTGAAACTGGATGAAAAAACACAGTTTATTGGTGTCATTGCCTATTTTTCTGACGATCAGACCACTGAATGGAAACAAATCGAACCAGTGGAAGGCGCGGGTCACCATGAGTATCGCCTGCTGGTACATGTACGGCAGAACAGCATCGAAATGAAAAAAGAGGAAAACTGATAATGGCGACCATGAAAAATAAAGTGATCTGGCAGGAAGGTTTGTTCGCCGTGCCTCAGCATTTTCAGCAACAGCAGCGTAACCATGAATACCTGCTGAACCAGCGTATCAATGCCCGGGATGATTTCGCCTGGGGGTTTACTGAGCTGTCACTCAATACAGAGCTCCTCGCGCAGGGGAAAATTATGCTTTCCAGTGCGACTGGCTGTATGCCTGATGGCACGGTGTTCAGTATTCCTGAGCAGGATCATCTTCCCGTGCCTTTTCAACCCATCGATATGTCCGCTCCAGGAAGCCATGATATTTACCTGGCGATACCGGTGATCAGCGATATTATCTGCGAAATTAAGGGGCATCAGAGTACCGGGAACGGAACGGAGCGTTACAGCTTAACCCGTGCCGATGTCCGTGATTTACACTCCGATGGTGGCGACGTACAGCAGATCGAACTGGGAATGCTAGTACCGAAAATTGTCAGCGGCGCGGACGATCTCAGTGCCATGGTGACATTGCCGCTATGCCGTATCCGGAGCCTGCAACCCAATGGTGCACTGGTGCTGGATGACAGTTTTATTCCTACCTGTCAGGCCATTCGGGTCAGCTCGGTGCTGAGTGCATTTGCTGGTGATGTGCAGGGCCTTATCAGCAATCGTGCCAGCGAACTGGCGAAACGTATCGGCTCCCCTGAGCAAAGCGGTATTGCTGATGTTGCGGAATTTATGATGTTGCAGATGCTCAATCGCAGTCAGATGCACTTCAATCACCGCTCGCACTTACATACTTTGCACCCCGAAAGTTTTTATCTGGATCTGGTCCGGCTACTGGGTGAGTTGATGACGTTTACTGAAAACAGCCGTCAACCCTGTAGTGTGGAGGTTTACATTCATCGCGACCTCACTATGTCGTTTAAAACGGTGATACCGGAACTGCGCCGTGCGCTTAACACTGTGCTGATGCCACGTGCGCAGAACCTGCCATTGAGCTTCTCGGATGGTGTCTATCTCGCTACTGTAAACGATCCGGCACTGCTGCAATCCGGCTCCTTTGTACTGGCGGTCCGCGCACGTATGCCGAGCAACCAGATTATCCTCCAGTTTACTCAGCAGTCCAAAATCGCCGCTACTGACAAGATTCGCAATGTGGTCAGTGTGCAGGTACCGGGTGTGCCGCTGCGTACACTGACCGCTGCCCCGCGCCAGCTTCCGTATCACGACGGGTATGTTTACTTCGAACTGGAAAAAGGTTCTTCGGCCTGGCAGGACGTGGTGAAAGCCGGTGCGCTGGCACTGCATATTTCCGGTAATTTCCCGGAACTAGACATGCAGCTGTGGGCGATAAGAGGCTAAGTCTATGAGCGAACAGTCCGTTCTTCTATCCGACAAAAATGACCCTCTGCTCACCGTGGGCTCCCCCGGGCAGAGCAGAATGGTTTCACCTGAAGGTGGAGAAGAAATATCTCTGCGCCATTACCGTCTCGTCCTGCGTGGTAGCAGCCTGAACCCAATGATTGACGCTGCTACTCCGATGCTGGGGATGGTCATGCGCGTCACTGGGATGAACAGCCATGCCATGCCGGAACATCTATTTCCTCAGGTGGTGACGGATGTGCAGGCAATAGAGCAGTTGCTCCAGGAGCAGGGTTATGAACCTGGCGCTATCGTTTCATTTCGCTACATCCTCTGCACCTTTATAGACGAGGTGGCGCTAGGTAATGGTTGGTCGAACAAGAATGAGTGGATCAAACAATCTTTACTGGTGCATTTCCATAATGAAGCGTGGGGCGGTGAGAAAGTCTTTATTTTGCTCGAGCGACTGATGCGCGAACCAAAACGCTACCAGGACTTACTGGAGTTCTTATATCTGTGTTTTTCTCTGGGTTTTCGTGGGCGCTACAAAGTTGCGGTACAGGATTCTGGGGAATTTGAGCTGATTTACCGCCGTCTGCACCATGCTTTGCATGGGCTGCGTGGCGATGCGCCGTTCCCGCTGCTGCATCAGGATAATAAAACACAGGGCGGGCGTTATCAGTTAATCAAGCGGCTGACCATTAAACATGTGCTGCTCGGTGGTTTTACTGTGTTGGTTCTGTTTTTCCTATTTTACCTGCTGCGCCTGGATAACCAGACGCAGGACATTCTCCACCAGTTAAACCGGCTGCTCGCCAGGTAAGGACACCTATGATCCAGATTGATTTATCAACGTTGGTAAAACGCCTTAACCTCTTTTCCAGGCAGGCGTTAGAGACGGCTGCATCGGAATGCATGAGCCAGCAAGCAGTGGAGATTACTGTTAGCCACATATTAATACAGATGCTTGCCATTCCTCGTAGCGACCTGCGGGTGATCACCGAACATGCCGAGATCCGGTTGGATGAACTACGCCAGGCACTGACAGTGGAAAATTATGCCAGCTCCCGTTCAACAGACAGTTACCCATCTTTTTCACCGATGCTGGTTGAATGGCTGAAAGAGGCCTGGCTACTGGCGTCTGCACAAATGCAACAGAGCGAATTGCGTGGCGGTGTGCTGCTGCTAGCCCTGTTACATTCACCGTTGCGTTATTTACCTCCCGCTGCAGCTCGTCTGTTGAGCGGTATTAACCGTGACCGTTTGCAACAGGATTTTGCACAGTGGACGCAGGAATCAGCGGAAACAGTGCTATTGAATGCAGAGGGACTGGCCGTCAATACAGCAGCAGATACAGGTGACAGCTTACTTGCCCGCTATGCGAAGAACATGACCGAAGATGCCCGTCAGGGGCGACTTGATCCGGTATTGTGCCGCGATAACGAAATAGACCTGATGATCGATATTCTCTGCCGTCGCCGTAAGAACAACCCAGTGGTAGTCGGGGAGGCGGGCGTGGGTAAAAGTGCACTAATTGAAGGACTGGCGTTACGCGTTGTCGCAAGCCAAGTACCGGATAAGCTACGCGATACCGATATCATGACCCTGGATTTAGGTGCACTTCAGGCAGGGGCGTCAGTCAAGGGTGAGTTTGAAAAACGTTTTAAAGGACTGATGGCGGAAGTGATTCAGTCACCGAAACCAATCATCTTGTTTATTGATGAGGCGCACACGCTAATTGGTGCCGGCAATCAGCAGGGGGGGCTGGATATCTCCAACCTGCTCAAACCCGCCCTGGCTCGTGGTGAGCTGAAAACAATCGCTGCTACGACCTGGAGCGAATACAAAAAATACTTCGAGAAAGATGCTGCGTTGTCACGTCGTTTCCAGCTAGTGAAGGTCAGCGAACCGGATGCTGCCGAGTCCACTATTATCCTGCGTGGCCTATCGGCGGTATATGAACAGTCGCATGGTGTGCTGATTGACGATGAGGCTCTACAGGCGGCGGCGTCACTTAGCGAGCGCTATATTTCTGGCCGTCAGTTGCCAGACAAAGCTATTGATGTGCTGGATACCGCTTGTGCACGCGTAGCGATTAACCTCTCGTCGCCGCCAAAACAAATCTCAGCCTTGACCACTCTGATCCACCAATGTAAAGCGGAAATCCGTCAGCTGGAACGCGAAATCCGAATTGGCCTGCGTTCTGATACGTCGCGACGGGACGAGGTTCAAGCACAATATGAAACAGCGCATAGTGAATTATTGACACTGGAAGCCGCATGGCACCAGCAGCAGGCATTGGTGCAGGAGATTATCACGCTGCGACAAGGGCTACTGGAAGCGGTGGTTGTCAGCGATGATGCCGCCGAAGCAGCAGATGAACCTGTAATGGAACAGCCTGAAAACGAAGCCGGGATTTGTCCTGTAACACGTCTGGCGGAACTGACCGCCGAACTGGATGCCCTGCATCACACTCAGTTACTGGTCTCGCCGCACGTTGATAAAAAACAAATTGCCGCTGTGATTGCCGAATGGACTGGCGTCCCACTTAACCGTCTGTCGCAAAACGAAATGTCGGTCATTACTGAGTTACCACGGTGGCTCGGCGATACCATCAAAGGTCAAGAGCTGGCAATCAAACATCTACACAAACATCTGCTGACTGCGCGGGCCGATTTGCGCCGGCCAGGGCGTCCGCTCGGCGCCTTCCTGCTGGCTGGCCCTAGCGGTGTGGGTAAAACCGAAACCGTGCTGCAACTGGCAGAACTGCTCTACGGCGGTCGCCAGTATCTCACCACCATTAATATGTCGGAGTTCCAGGAAAAACACACCGTCTCGCGCCTGATTGGTTCACCTCCTGGTTACGTTGGCTACGGCGAAGGTGGGGTGTTGACCGAAGCCATTCGCCAGAAACCTTACTCAGTAGTCCTGTTGGATGAAGTGGAAAAAGCTCATCCGGATGTGCTCAACCTCTTCTACCAGGCATTTGATAAAGGTGAGATGGCCGACGGTGAAGGTCGTCTTATTGACTGCAAAAACATTGTATTTTTCCTGACGTCCAACCTTGGTTACCAGGTGATTGTTGAACATGCCAAAAATCCTGAAGTCATGCAGGAAGCGTTGTATCCGCTGCTAGCGGAATTTTTCAAACCTGCGCTACTGGCGCGTATGGAAGTCGTACCCTATTTACCGCTTTCACGCGAGACCTTATCCGTGATTATCGCCGGGAAGCTAGCCCGCCTTGAGAACATTTTGCACACCCGCTTTAGTGCAGAAGTGGTGATTGAACCGGAAGTGACGGATGAAATCATGCAGAGAGTCACCCGTGCGGAAAACGGGGCTCGTATGCTTGAGTCGGTGATTGACGGCGAGATGCTGCCGCCACTTTCTCTACTGCTGTTGCAGAAAATGGCCGCCAGTACGGCGATTGCGCGGATTTGCCTGAGCGCAGTGAACGGCGTGTTTACGGCAGAAGTAGAAGATGAATTGAATGAAGCAACGATTGCTGAGGAAGAAGACGTTTTATGCGAATAGCTCCCTGCTGGTCGCTGATGGCGTCTCTGACGTTCTCTCCGGTGTATGCCGGGGAATTTCCCGACGTTGCACCGCAGGCGCAGGATGCATTGTCCTCGTTGCAGGCAATGCAATCCTGCCGTCGGGAGTCTGCGGCACTAGAGCGTCTCGATTGCTATGACCAAATACTCGCTCCGATGCAATCACAGGGGTTCAGCGGTGCGCTGGCAAAAGCAAGTTACGTTGGGGAGGCGTGGACGCGAGCTATTGAGCAGGAAAAACAGCGTACCGGCAATACTACTGAATTGCTGATCACACAGGCTTCTGGCGAGCGCCCGACGGTAACTATCACTACCCCTGCGATTGGCAACTTGCCGCCTCGCCCGGTGCTGATGTTCAGTTGCGTGGACAACATCACCCGGATGCAGGTAGCGCTAATGCAACCGCTGAACAGACACGATCTCACCGTCCAACTGAATGCAGATAACAGAACTTTCAGTAGCCACTGGTTTGTACGTGAGAACGGTACGCTGCTGGAGGCCAGCCGGGGGCTATCCGGTATTGATGAAATCAGACAGATCCTGGGTGCAAAAACACTGACTATTAACACTGGCACGGACAGCGCCGCCGGGAAATTGACCTTTAATATCGACGGACTAGCGCAGGTGATTAAGCCGTTACAGGAAGCCTGTCACTGGGCGAGGGAATAAATAGATGGACTTACATAATCCCGATGTGTGGTTTGCACACCTACTGGAAAATCTGCCAGAAGATAAATCAGCCGCAGCACTAAAAGATGACAATCCTGACTGGGAGTATATTGACGGCGACATCGTCAAGCTCGGTTCGCTGGCGCATGGTCAACTGAATATTCCAGAAATACAGCGTCGTGGGCTTGTACTCCTGGCCTCAGAGAGCAAAGACTTCCGTCTGTTGGCGCATCTTTTGCGTACCTTGCAACACGCTGGCAACCCGTTGCTGGCATTGCGCCTGTTGGACCGTTACGTGGAACACTACTGGTTGGTCGCTGCGCCACAAAATATGGCGCATAAAAAACGCTTTGCCGGGCAGGTGATAAAGCGTTTTGAGCCTGGCGTTGATGGTTTTGCCCGGCAGGCTGATGCCACACAGCGCGACCTGCTACTGGGGGAATTGGCGAAACTTGCACTGCGCTGGCAGGAACATAACGCGCCGGAACTGGCACAGTCCACAGATGATCTCTTTGCTCTTTACCAGCGGGCATTTCGGGACTGCTCGCCAGTCTCTTCTCCTGCATCTACACAGTCCACCGCTACCCCGGTGCAGACCGCTGCTTTGCCGGTATCAACAACGCCTGCGGCAATGGTAAATATCGATAGCCATGACGATAAAACCTGGCGCGACACGTTACTGAAAGTTGCAGCCATCTTATGTGAACGCCAACCGGACTCGCCGCAGGGCTACCGTTTGCGCCGCCATGCATTATGGCAATCTATCACCAGCACTCCTCAGGCTGAAAGCGATGGACGCACACAACTGGCGGCAGTCTCTGCCGATATGGCAGCAGAGTACCAGTCCCGTCTGAACACTGCGGATATGGCGTTATGGCAACAGACAGAGAAAAGTCTATTGCTTGCCCCGTACTGGATTGACGGCCATTACCTTTCCGCACAAATCGCGCAGCATCTTGGCTATTCCCGCGTGGCGGAGTCTATCCGCGATGAAGTTACCTGCTTTCTCACCCGGTTACCTCAGTTGGCTAACTTAAAGTTTAACGATCTCACACCGTTTATGGCTGAACCAACGAAACAGTGGCTGCTTGCAGGGCAGTGTAGCCAGCCAACTCATGCCGTGCAGACAGATGAAGCTACGCAGGCCATCCGTCAGTGCTTTAGCGATCACGGATTGGAAGCGGCGCTGCGGTATCTGGAGCAACTTCCCGCAGGGGAGCCCCGTGACCAGTTTCACCGGCAGTATCTTGGTGCACAACTGATGGAAGAAGCAGGGATGGAACAGCTTGCTCAACAGCAGTACCGGATGATGTTCCAGGCAGGGGGGCGGATGATGCTGGCCGACTGGGAGCCGTCATTGCTGGAAGCACTGAAAAACAAATTCACGGCAGAACAATAAGAAATTACAGGAGTTTTTGTGTTCAGATTACCAACCCCCCGACTGTTTAGCGGGCTTAAGACCATGCTCAGGCCGGCGATGCCGCGGTTAAAGGTTTCCGCTGCCTGGTTGTTGATGCTGGCGTGGATCTTTCTGCTGGTATGGATCTGGTGGAAAGGCCCCGCGTGGAAGCTGTATGACGAGTATTGGCTACAACCTTTGGCAAACCGCTGGCTGGCCACTGCAGCCTGGGGATTGATCGCGCTGGCGTGGCTGACTATCAGGGTCATGAAGCGACTGCAGCAACTTGAAAAACAGCAGCGTCAGCAGCGTGAGGAGACGCAGGATCCGCTCAGCGCGGAACTGAATGCACAGCAGCGTTATCTTGATCGCTGGTTGTTGCGTTTGCAACGTCATCTCGACAGCCGTCGTTACCTGTGGCAATTGCCATGGTATATGGTCATAGGCCCAACAGGGAGTGGTAAAACAGCGCTGCTGCGCGAAGGTTTTCCATCTGACATTATTTATACTCCTGAAGCCGTTCGGGGAGCAGAACAACATCTACGCATAACACCGCATGTCGGGAAGCAGGCGGTGATTTTTGATATTGATGGTGCGCTCTGCGACCAGCCAGATGGAGATGTCTTACACCGTCGGCGCTGGGAACACATTCTGGGCTGGTTAGTCGAAAAACGCGCCCGTCAGCCGCTGAATGGCCTGATCCTGACACTGGACTTTACTGATCTGCTTACTGCTGACAAACGCCGCCGTGAGAATCTGTTGCAGATGCTGCGCAGCCGTCTGCAGGATGTACGTCAACATCTTCACTGCCAGTTACCGGTCTATGTGGTGCTAACCCGACTGGATTTACTCCATGGTTTTGCCGCCCTGTTTCAGTCGCTGGACAAAAAAGATCGTGACACTATTCTCGGCGTCACCTTTACCCGCCATGCCCATAAGAATGAAGACTGGCGTACGGAATTGAATACATTCTGGCAAAAATGGGTAGAACAGCTCAACCATAGCTTGCCGGATCTGATGCTGGCGCAGAACCACAATCGCAGTTCCCTGTTCAGCTTTGCCCGCCAAATACAGGGCAGCCGCGAATCCCTGACTGCGCTGATTGACGCCTTGCTGGACGGCGAAAACATGGATGTCATGTTGCGCGGGGTGTACCTCACCTCTTCGCTGCAACGTGGTCAGGTAGATGACATCTTTATGCAGTCCGCTGCCCGTCAATATCGGCTGGGTAGCAGCCCGCTGGTGGCCTGGCCACTGGTAGACACCGTACCGTATTTCACCCGCAATCTGTTTCCACAAGCGTTGCTGGCAGAGCCTAATTTGTCTGGGGAAAATAGCGTCTGGCTGGGTAATGCCCGTCGCCAGATGATGGCTTTTTCGGCATGCGGTGCAGTTCTTGCCATCCTGCTCATCAGCGGCTGGCAGCATTACTACAACACCAACTGGCGCGCAGGGATTAGGGTACTGGAGCAGGCGAGGGCGTTTATGGCCGTACCGCCACCACAGGGAACAGATGACTACGGCAATCTGCAATTGCCTCTGCTTAACCCGGTACGTGATGCCACGCTGGCGTATGGTGACTGGGGCGAGCGTAGCCGCCTGGCTGAACTGGGGTTATATCAAGGGCGGCGTATTGGTCCCTATGTGGAACAGACTTATCTGCAACTGCTGGATCAGCGTTATCTCCCAGCCCTGCTTAATGGCCTGATGAAGGATCTGGCAGCAGCTCCGGATGGCAGTGAAGAGAAACTTGCTGTACTACGTGTGATCAGGATGCTGGAAGACAAAAGCGGGCGCAACGTGACTGCGGTGAAGCAGTATATGGCGAAACGCTGGAGCGATAAGTTTCATGGCCAGCGCGATGTGCAAGCGCAACTGATGGCGCACCTCGATTACAGCCTGAAGCATACAGACTGGCAGGCAGAGCGTGTGGCAGGCGATGTCGACGCCATCAATCGCTGGACACCGTATGAAAATTCAGTCGCTGCCGCACAGAAAGAACTCAGCAAACTGCCGGTTTACCAGCGCGTCTACCAGAGCCTGAAAACAAGGGCGTTGGGTGTGTTGCCTGCTGATCTGAATTTGCGTGACCAGGTCGGCCCGACCTTTGATCTGGTGTTTACCTCTTCGGATGACAGCAAACTAATTGTCCCGCAGTTTCTTACCCGTTACGGCCTGCAAAGTTACTTTGTGCAACAGCGTGACGCGCTGGTGGAGTTGACGGCGATGGACTCTTGGGTACTGAACCTGACTCGCAGTGTGAAATACAGCGAGGCTGACCGGGCTGAAATCCAACGTCAACTCACCGAGCAGTATTTCAGCGATTACACAGCGACCTGGCGTGCAGGAATGGACAACCTGAACGTGCATAACTATGAGTCGATCACGGAACTGGCAGGGTCGCTGGAGCAAATCATCAGCGGCGACCAACCTCTTCAGCGGGCGCTGACCGCATTGCGGGATAACACGCAACCAGCGGTGTTTTCCGAAAAACTGGATGACAAGGCCCGCGAAGAAGCGTTGGCAGAGCCGGATTACCTGTTGCTGACGCGTCTGGGGCATGAGTTTGCTACCGAAAACAGCACACTGACGGTACAGAAAGACAAAGAAAGCACTCTACAGGCAGTTTACCAACAACTGACAGAGCTGCATCGTTATCTACAGGCTATTCAGAACGCACCGGTGCCGGGTAAATCAGCGCTGAAAGCCGTGCAGTTACGGCTGGATCAAAACAGCAGCGACCCTATTTTCGCCACTCGGCAGATGGCGAAAACATTGCCCGCACCGCTCAACCGTTGGGTAGGCAAGCTAGCTGACCAGGCCTGGCATGTGGTGATGGTGGAAGCTGTTCACTATATGGAAGTGGACTGGCGCGAAAACGTAGTAAAACCGTTCAATGAACAGCTTGCGAATAACTATCCGTTTAACCCGCGTTCATCGCAGGATGCATCGCTGGACGCGTTTGAACGTTTCTTTAAACCAGACGGTATTCTGGACAGCTTTTATCAGCAGAACCTGAAGCTGTTTATGGAAAACGATCTGAGTCTGGTGGATGGCGATAACAACGTGATTATTCGCGAAGATATCCGCCAGCAACTAGATACCGCGCAAAAAATCCGCGACATCTTTTTCAGTCGGCAAAACGGTTTAGGGACTCAGTTTGCGGTGGAGCCGGTGCAGCTTTCGGGTAACAAACGGCGCAGCGTATTGAACCTGGATGGCCAGCTTGTCGATTATAGCCAGGGTCGTAACTATACCGCGCATTTGGTGTGGCCGAACAATATGCGCGAAGGTAACGAGAGCAAGCTGACGATGATCGGTACTGGAGGGAATGCGCCACGAAGTATTAGCTTCAGTGGGCCGTGGGCGCAATTCCGGTTATTTGGTGCAGGCCAATTAACCAACATTCAGGATGGTAGTTTCAGTGTGCGCTTTAATGTGGATGGCGGTGCAATGGTATATCGGGTACATACCGATACAGAAGATAACCCATTTGTTGGCGGGCTATTCAGCCAGTTCAAACTGACGGATACGCTGTACTAAGGATCGATGCCTTCTCAGGTTATTTATCTGATGAAGGCATCACATAATATTTAAACTTATCGTGCGGAATAATTATGGCAAATCTTATATATATGTCTCTTAACGGGGAATTACAGGGGTTAATTTCAGCTGGATGTTCTTCTCTGAATTCTATCGGTAATAAAGCGCAGGTTATTCATTATGATCAAATAATGGTGATGGAATTGTCTCACAGCTTAACTCGGCAGCAGAATGTTAATCACCAGGCGCTAACGATGGTTAAGCCGATAGATAAATCATCCCCTTTATTGGGGAAAGCCATCACTGAAAATGAATGTCTAACTTGTGATTTCAGTTTCTATCGTACCAATCGTATGGGCATGAATGAATGTTATTATAAGCTGAAATTAATTAATGCCAGAATAGCGGGAATTCATCTTCAGGTTCCCCATACTATTGATGATAGTGATGGCCAACCGCAAGAAACTATTGAACTGACATATGAGTCAATTAATTGGGAGCACTGTACTGCGGGAACCAGTGCATATAGTTTATGGAGCGATCGTATTTTCTGAATTAGGGAGGTGTGTTTAAATGACAAGTTATTCCCAGTGGTTAGAGAATAATGCTCAGGATGCTTTCATAAGGGGGGGTGACGATACCATTCTGGAGGCATGGAGACAAAGTCGCCGCGATTTAGAAGCACAATTATCAAAAAACACGCAGCATATAATGCTGTTAACTACGGATGAAGCACTTGATGCTGTGAAGGATCTTTATAGTTACGGCACCACCTTTGCAGGCAATATAAAAGATACAATATCTGGTGCAAAAAATATTACTAAACTGATGAGCTACAGAGAGGCTGAGAAGCTGGTTTTTAGATTTAAAGGGTTGGGTGTTAAGGCGGAAACTTATATTCAGAAAGGTGTCACCTATATTAAAATTACCGGTTATGCCTCTCTGCGCCGAATTTTGAATGGAACCCGTTATGCGGTTAATCACCCACAGATCCTTGAACTGGGTATAGGAAAAGCAGGAATTAATGCCGGAATCATGAGTGGTGCACGGTTCTGCATTTATTTTGCTGCTGCTCAACGTGTTGTGGAGTTTATTTTTTCCGATCACAG